>Ga0114129_10000251_pt1 | contig 60510 bp, 65 predicted proteins | sample RhiMetdeltSRZDD1_FD_80071 | JGI IMG/M metagenome (GOLD analysis project Ga0114129, IMG submission 80071) | Populus rhizosphere microbial communities from Tennessee, USA - Rhizosphere MetaG P. deltoides SRZDD1 (version 2) (version 2) | ecosystem: Host-associated > Plants > Roots > Rhizosphere >...
AACGTCGCGATCGAGGACGAGATCGAGCGGCGCGTGTCCGCCGGCGACACCTTCGCCATCCTGTACGTCGACCTCGATCGGTTCAAGGCCTACAACGATCGGTACGGGTTCCTCCGTGGCGACGAGGTGATCAAGGAGACCGGGCGCGCGATCGACAAGGCAGTCGGGGAGATCGCCGGAGAGGGCACGTTCGTCGGGCATGCGGGCGGCGACGACTTCGTGGTCGTCGTGCCGCCGGAATCGGCGACCGCCGCCGCGCAGCAGATCGTCCAGGCCTTCGACGAGATGGTGCCCTCGATGTACGACGACGTCGACCGGGACAACGGCTATATCGAGGTGACGAACCGCCGCGGCGACCTCCAGCGGTACCCGTTGCTGACCCTGTCGATCGGGATCGCCTCGACCGAGAAGCGCGCCTTCCGGCACTACGCCGAAGCGGTCACCGTCGCGATGGAGATGAAGCAGTACACGAAGGAGACCGGCGCCTCCTCGTGGTCGATCGACCGCCGTTCGGGGTGAGCGTCGAAGCCCCTCCGCGCCGCCCCGTCGTGATCGAGCTCCTCGACACGATGCCCGGGCCGCCTGAGATCGTCTGGGCGCTGCTCACCGACTGGGAGCGGCAGGGCGACTGGATGCTCGAGGCCTCCGACGTCGTGGTGGTGGGCCGGCAGCGGGAGGGGGTCGGCGTGGAGGCTCGCGCGAAGGTACGGATCGCCGGGATCACCACGCGGGACCGGATCCGCGTCACGATGTGGGAGCCGCCGCGGATCCTGGTGATCGAGCACCTCGGATGGGTGAAGGGAACCGGCGAGCTCCAGATGGCGCCGATCCGTGAGGGGACGCGGCTCCGGTGGCGTGAATCGCTGATCCCGCCGGCCCGGCTGGGGCCGTTCGGCGTGATCGGCCTGCGGCTGTTCGCCCCGATCCTGCGCCGGATCTTCCGTCGGGACCTCCGCGTGCTGCGGGAGCTGGTGCGCGGTCGGGCCGCCGGCGACTGAGCGAGCTCAGTCGAGCGGCCCGGGCTGCGCGAGGTAGAAGCCCTGGCCGAGGCGGACGCCGAGCTCGAGCAACGTCTCGAGCTCGGCGGCCGTCTCGATCCCCTCGGCCACGATCGTGGTCCCGACCTCCTCCGCGAACGAGATCAACGCGGCGCCCAGCGCTCGCTTGCCGGGATCCGAGTCGATGTCGCGTGTCAGCGAGATGTCCATCTTGACCATGTCCGGCGCGAGGTGCAGCGCGTGACGGAGGCTGGCGTACCCGGAGCCGACGTCGTCGACCGCCACCCGGAGGCCGCGCTCGCGGAGGGGCGCCAGCCCCTCGGCGAGCGCCCGGTAGTCCTCGACCGCCTCGTGCTCGGTGATCTCCAACACCACGCGGTCCTCGACACCGTCGAGGAGCCGCGCGAAGTCCCGCGTCGGCGCGGCCCGATGGGAGCAGTTCACCGAGAGGAACCGCCCGTGCGGCACCTTCGACAGGTTCGCCAGCGCCTCCGTCAGGGCCCGCACCTCGAGCTGGATCCCAAGCTCGAGCGCGGTCGCCTCCGCGAACCAGTGATCCGGCGGTCTCACCGGGATCGAGCCGAACCGCGCGAGGGCCTCGACGCCGACCTCGCGGCGGGACGCCAGCTCCACGATCGGGTGGAAGACCATCCACACGCCGTGCCCGGACACGAACCGCTCGATGTCGCCGCGGAGGGCCGCGTCCCCCTCCCGTTCGATCTCCTCCCGCCGGAGCTGGGTCGCGAGCTCGGACACGACGCCGCCCAGGACCTCCCCGGACAGGCTCGTCCCCCCGTCGGCCACCTTCTCGATCCCGCGCACCAGATCCTCGGCCGCCGTGGACTTCACCAGGTAGCCGACCGCCCCTGCGCGCAGCATCTCGAGGACGTTCGTCTTGTCCTCGTACGCGGAGAGCGCGATCACCCGCGTCGCCGGCGACACCCGGGAGATCCCTCGGGCGGCGTGCGGGCCACCCCCGGCGGGCATCCGGACGTCGATCAGGGCGACGTCCGGCCGCCCCGACTCGGCCACGCGGATCGCCTCCTCGGCGTCCGCCGCGGTGCCGATCAACCGAAGTCGTTCCTCGTGGCTGAGCAGCTCGGTGAGCGCCGTGATCAGGCCGGGCTCATCGTCCGCGAGCATCACGGTGATCGGCTGGTCCGTCCGTCCGTCGTTCATCTGCAGGAGCGTTCCCTCGGAGGGCATCCGGCTGGAACGTACAGGCGAAGATGGGGCACAACAAGCATCGGGGTAGCATCCAACCGGCCGTCCCCATCGGATGCCCAGTGAGGAGCGGATGAGCGCCCGCGAGGTCCGTGCCCCGAGAGGAACCGAGCTCTCCTGCCGCTCGTGGCCCCAGGAGGCCGCGATGCGCATGCTGATGAACAACCTCGACCCGGATGTGGCCGAGCGCCCCGAGGATCTGGTCGTGTACGGGGGCACGGGACGCGCCGCCCGTTCGTGGGAGGCCTTCGATGCGATCGTCCGCACGCTGCGGGACCTCGCCGACGACGAGACGCTGCTGGTCCAGTCGGGCAAGCCGGTCGGCGTGTTCCGCACGCACGAGCAGGCGCCGCGGGTCCTGATCTCCAACGCGATGCTCGTGCCCAAGTGGGCGGACTGGGACACCTTCCGCGAGCTGGAGCACGCCGGCCTCACGATGTACGGCCAGATGACCGCCGGGTCGTGGATCTACATCGGGACCCAGGGGATCCTGCAGGGCACGTACGAGACGCTCGCCGAGTGCGCCGCGCAGCGGTTCGGCGGCACGCTCGCCGGGACGATCACCCTCACCGGTGGGCTCGGGGGGATGGGCGGGGCGCAGCCGCTCGCGGTCACGATGAACGGCGGGGTCGCGATCTGCGTCGACGTCGACCCGACGAGGATCGAGCGCCGGATCAAGACCCGGTACCTGGACCGGGAGACGTCATCGGTCGACGAGGCGGTCGCCTGGGCGGAGGAGGCGAAGGCTTCACGCGAGGCATTGTCGATCGGCCTTCTCGGAAACTGCGCCGAGGTCGGACCCGCGTTGCTGTCGTCGGGGTTCGGACCAGACGTCGTGACCGACCAGACGAGCGCGCACGACCCGCTCGGCGGGTACGTGCCGGCGGGGATGACGCTGGAGGAGGCCGCGCGGCTCCGCGAGAAGGATCCCGAAGCGTACGAGCGCCGGTCGTTCGCCTCGATGGCGCGACACGTCGAGGCGATGGTCGGCTTCCTCGACGGCGGCGCGGCGGTCTTCGACTACGGGAACAACCTCAGGGCCGGTGCGGAAGCGGGCGGCTTCGGCCGCGCCTACGCCTACCCGGGATTCGTCCCGGCGTTCGTGCGTCCGATGTTCTGCGAGGGGAAGGGACCCTTCCGCTGGGCGGCGCTCTCCGGCGATCAGGAGGACATCCTGAAGACGGACCGCGCGGTGGTGGAGCTGTTCCCGGAGGACGAGCGGCTCCAACGATGGCTCGACATGGCCGAGGAGCGGGTGGCGTATCAGGGGCTTCCGGCCCGCATCTGCTGGCTGGGGTACGGCGCCCGAGCGAAGGCGGGGCTCCGATTCAACGAGATGGTGGCGAGCGGCGAGCTCTCGGCCCCGATCGTGATCGGCCGGGATCACCTCGACAGCGGGTCGGTGGCGTCGCCCTACCGCGAGACCGAGGGGATGAAGGACGGATCCGACGCGATCGCCGACTGGCCGATCCTCAACGCGCTGATCAACACGGCCGCCGGCGCGCACTGGGTGAGCGTCCACCACGGCGGCGGCGTGGGGATCGGGTACTCGATCCACGCCGGGATGGTGGTCGTCGCCGACGGCAGCGAGGACGCCGCCGAACGGCTCGAGCGGGTCCTGACGACCGATCCCGGGATGGGCGTGATCCGGCACGCCGATGCGGGGTACGAGCGAGCGCTGGAGGTGGCAGCCGAACGAGGGATCCGCCTCCCGTGGCGCGAGTAGGCGAGAGCCGGTGAAGGTCGTCGAGCACCTCGCGAACGCCACCCGACCGTTCGTGAGCGTCGAGATCATCCCGCCACGCCGCGGCGGCAACGTCCAGCGGATCTACGACGCCGTCTCGTCGTTGATCCCCTACCGCCCGCCGTTCCTCGACATCACCAGTCACGCCGCGGAGACGGTGTGGGAGGAGCAAACCGGTGGAACGTGGCGGCGCCGCGTCACTCGGAAGGCGCCGGGCACCTTCGGGCTGTGCGCGGCGCTCAAGCACCGCTTCGACATCGACCCGGTGCCGCACGTCCTCTGCAACGGGTTCACCCGCGAGGAGACCGAGGACGCGCTGATCGAGCTCAACTACCTGGGGATCGAGAACGTCCTGGCGATCCGCGGGGACGGGGAGCGGCGCGAGCCGCCCGAGGGACGGACCGTGAACGTCGGCGCCCTGGAGCTCGTCGGGCAGATCTCGGCGATGAACAAAGGCGAGTACCTGGAGGAGCTCGCGGAGGCGACGCCGACGGATTTCTGCGTCGGCGTCGCCTGCTACCCGGAGAAGCACGAGGAGGCGCCGAACCTCGAGCGCGACATCGCCGTGCTCCTGGAGAAGCAGCAGGCCGGCGCCGAGTACGCCGTGACCCAGCTCTTCTACGACAACGAGGTGTTCTACCGGTTCGTGAAGGCCTGCCGTGACCAGGGTGTGACGATCCCGATCGTGCCCGGCCTCAAGATCCTGACGCGGCGCTCGCACGTGACGAACGTTCCGAAGCACTTCAACGTGTCAGTCCCCGAAGCGTTGGTCGCGGAGATCGCCGCGGTCCCAGACGACGCCGTGGCCGAGGTGGGGATCCGTTGGGCGTACGAGCAGACCGCGCAGCTCTTCGAACAGGGTGTGCCGTCGGCGCACTTCTACGTGATGCAGGACACGAGCGCACTCGTGTCGCTGCTGGAGCGACTCCGACCCGACCTGTAGGTCGGGGCTGTAGCCTGCGCGCCGTGACGGTCGCGGTGGGGGAGACGCTCACGTCGGCGGACGTCGTCGCCGTCGCCGCCGGGGCCGAAACGTCGTTCCCCGAGGGCCCCCGCGAACGGATGACCACCGCTCGGGGCGTCGTCGAGGAGGCGGTCGACTCGGGCGACGTCGTCTACGGGGTCACCACCGGGTTCGGCGCGCTGGCGAACGTGCGGATCGATCCCGCTCGGGCCGCCGATCTGCAGCACGGCATCGTGCGGTCGCACGCGACTGCCGTCGGGCCTCCGCTCTCGTTGGAGGAAGCCCGGGCGATGCTGCTGCTCCGCGCGCACGTGCTCGCGCTCGGACACTCGGGGGTCCGGCCCGACGTCGTCGAGCTCATGGTCGACATGTTGAACGCGGGCGTGATCCCCGTCGTGCCCGAGCAGGGGTCGTTGGGAGCTTCGGGCGATCTCGCGCCACTCGCCTCGCTCGCGCTCCCGATCATCGGCGAGGGCGACGTGCTGACGCCGACGGGAGCGCAGCGGGCGGACGAGGCGATGGCCCGCGCGGGTCTCACGCCGCTGGTGCTCGAGGCGAAGGAAGGCCTGGCGCTCGTCAACGGCACCCAGGGGATGCTGGCGATCGGCGTCCTCGCCGCCGAGCGGTTGGCGACGCTCTTGAAGGCCGCGGACGTGGTCGCGGCGATGACGATCGAGGCGGCCCTCGGCACCGATGCGCCGTTCGACTTCCGGTTGCAGCGGCTGCGGCCGCATCCCGGTCAAGCGGCGAGCGCCTCGAACCTCCGGCTGCTCCTCGACGGCTCGCCGATCCTGGCGTCGCATCGCGACAGCGAGCACCTCGTGCAGGACGCGTACTCGCTGCGGTGCGCTCCGCAGGTGCACGGCGCGACGCGCGACGCGCTGGCGTACGCGCGCGGGGTCCTCGAGATCGAGCTGAACTCGGTCTCGGACAACCCGATCGTGCTCCCGGACGACGGCGACATCGTGTCCGGGGGCAACTTCCACGGGCAGCCGGTCGCCGTGGCGATGGACACGATCGCCACAGCCACGGTGGGGATGGCGAGCATCAGCGAACGCCGCCTCTATCGGCTGCTCGATCCCGCGCTGTCGAACGGGCTGCCGGCGTTCCTCGTGCCGGAGAGCGGGCTCAACAGCGGGTTCATGCTCGTTCAGTACACGGCCGCGTCGCTGGTTTCGGAGAGCAAGTCGCTGGCGCACCCGGCGTCGGTCGATTCGATCCCGTCGTCCGCCGGGCAGGAGGACCACGTGTCGATGGGGATGACGGCCTCTCGTCACGCGCGCCAGATCGTGTCGAACGCGGAGACGGTGATCGCGCTCGAGGCGTTGGGAGCGGCGCAGGCCCTGGATCTGCGGGCGCCCCTCGAGCCGGGAACGGCGACGCGAGCGGTGACGGCGGTGCTTCGTGCGTCCGTGCCGTTCTTCGAGGCCGACCGGGAGTTCGGGCCGGACATCGCGGCCGCGCTCGAGCTCGTCCGCTCGGGTGCGCTGGTGAGCGCGGCGGAGGAGGTCGTCGGTCCGCTCGGTTAGGCGGGCTCGAGCGGCTCGCCGCCGATCACGACCGTCGTCACGGGGTCGTGACCGGGCCGGTACGGGACATAGGCGAAGGACGGCCCGTCGACGATCGCGAGGTCCGCGCGCTTCCCGACCTCGAGCGTGCCGAGCGCGTCCTGGAGGCCCAGCACCCACGCCGGGTTTGCCGTCGCGGCGGTGAGCGCCTCGAGCGGGGTCAGGTCGTAGCGAGCGCAGGCGATCGCGATCGTCTCCGGCATCGAGCACACCGCCGAGGTCCCGGGGTTCAGGTCCGTGGCGATCGCGAGGGCGGCGCCGGCCGCCCGGAGCGGAGCGACGGGCGGAGGCGCCGCCCGCATCTGGAACGTCGACGCGGGGAGGAGGACGGCGACGGTTCCGCTCTCCCCGAGCGCGGCGATGCCCGCGTCGCTGAGGTGGTTCAGGTGGTCGGCGCTCCGCGCGCCGAGGGAGGCGGCGGCCTCGGCCGCCCCGCTCGGCCCCAGCTGGTCCGCGTGCACGCGGAGGGGCAGGCCCGCGGCCGAGGCCGCCGCCGCCACCCGCTGGAGATCGGCGACCGAGAAGGCGATGTCCTCGACGTAGATGTCGACGGCGTCGGCGAGGCCGTCCGAGGCGGCTGCCGGGATCAGCTCGGAGCTGGCGGCGGTCACCCAGTCCTCGCGGTCCCAGCCGTCGGGCACGGCGTGACACGCCAGGAGGGTCACCGTGCAGGTCTGCTTCACGGCCTCGGCCAGCCGACGGGCAAGGCGCAGCTGCCGGAGCTCCCCTTCGATCGAGAGCCCGTAGCCGCTCTTCAGCTCGAGCGTGGTCGTCCCGAGCGCGAGCATCTCGTCGGCCAGCGCCTTGGAGAAGGCCAGCACGTCGTCGTCCCCGGCCCCAGCCAGCATCCGCGAGGTTCGGAAGATCCCGCCCTCGCGGCCGTGCAGGTCGCGGTACGACACGCCCGTCAGTCGTGCCTCGTACTCGTCCGCGCGCCACCCGATGAACGGCAGGTGGCAGTGGCAGTCGACGAAGCCCGGGACGATCGTCCCCTCGTCCACGCGACCCATCGTGACGGGCTCGTGCGGCAGGTCGTCCGCGGGGCCGGCGAAGACAATCGTCCCGTCGTCGTCCCACGCGACGCCGCCGGGCGAGAACACCTCGGCGGTGGCGGCGACGCCTCGCGCAGGGAGCGGACCTCGGGCGGTGGCGAGCGTCGCCGCCACCGCCGCCCCGCGCGCCATCGCGCAAGCGTATCGGCGTTAGGGTGGGCGGGCAGGGGAGTCCGGGAACGGGCTGAGAGGTGGGTCCAGACCCACGACCCTTCGAACCTGATCCGGTTCACGCCGGCGGAGGGAGCACGGGATGACGATCGAGGAGCGGGCGGATCTCGCCGGCGTACCCACGAGCATCGCGCCCGTTCCCCCGGAACAGCGGACGCTCTCCGCCTTCGATATCGGGGTCCTCTGGAACGACCTCTCGCTCGGTCTCCTCGTCCTCGTCACGGGCGGACTGCTCGTCCCGGCGCTGAGCCTCGGCACCGCGTACCTCGCGATCGCGGTGGGCACCGTGATCGGATGCATCCCACTCGCCCTGGTGGCCCGGGCGGGTGCGCGCGAAGCGCTTCCCACGATGGTGCTCTTCCGACCGGTGCTCGGCCGGGCCGGGTCGTACCTCCCGTCGCTCCTGAACGTGGCGCAGCTGATCGGATGGACCTCGGTGGAGTTCTGGGCGATGGGCCGGTTGGCCAACGCGCTCTCGATCGAGGTCCTCGGGCTCGACGCGTTCCGGCTCTGGCTGGTGCTGGTCGCGATCGGCTGCACGGCGCTCGCGATCGCCGGCCCCGTGGTGCTGGTGAAGCGGTTCCTCGAGCGGTTCGGCACCTGGATCGTGATCGCCAGCGGGATCGGATTGACCATCGCCCTCGCGACCAGGCCTCTCCCGGTCGAAGGCGGCGTCCCGGTGACCGGCGGGCTCCCGTTCTGGCTCGCGGTGGACCTCGTGATCGTCATGCCGATCTCGTGGCTGCCGCTCGTTGCGGATCCGACCCGGTTCGCGCGAACGGATCGCGGGGTCTTCCGGGCGACGTTCCTCGGCTACGCGATCGGGAACGTCTGGTTCTACGCGTTGGGTGCGTGGCTGGTGGTGTACGCGTTCGCGGCCGCTGATGCGCCGGGGATCATCGCGGCCGTGGCGGGCCTCACCGGCGGCACCGTGCTGATCCTGGGGCTGCTCGTCGGCGAGGCGCCGAACGCGTTCGCCAACGTCTACTCCGCGGTGGTCTCCGCCCTGAACGTCGTTCCGCGTGCACGGGCGACCGCGCTCTCGGTGGCCGTCGGCGCCGTCGCCCTCGCGCTGGCCCTCGGGTTCACGACCGAGCGCTACGAGGTCTTCCTGTTCCTGATCGGCTCCGTGTTCGTCCCGCTCGCGGCGATGTTCGTGGCCCACTACTTCGTGCTGTCGCGGGGTCGGTACGGCGCGGAGCGTGTCTTCCTGGCAGCCGGTCCCGGCCTGCGATGGCGGGCCCTGATCCCGTGGGTCGCCGGCTTCGTCCTGTACCACTGGAGCGTCCCGACGGGGCCCGCCGCGTGGATCGACGGGGTCCGCACGGTGTTCACCGCGATCGGGCTGCCGTTCCCGTTGTTCGACTCGCGGCTCGGGGCGAGCGTGCCGAGCTTCGTCGTGGCGTTCGCGCTCTCCCTCCTCGTCCTACGGCGCACCGACCGCTAGGACGGAGGCGGCGGCGCGACCACCAGCAGCACGACCGACGGCTCCTCCGACGCGTTGCGGAGCGTGAGCTCCTCGCCCGCGGGGACCACGACCGTCTCCCACTGCGACATCCGGGCCCGGGACTTCCCGACCTGGACAGCGACCCGACCCGAGAGGACCACGAGCATCCCGTCGGATCCCTCGTCGCGCAGTGGGCCGACACCCTGGGAACCCTGGAGGCAGACGACCTCCGACCACAGTCGCTCCCCGTCGACGAGCGTCCGTCGTCGCGGCTCGTCCTCGTTGAAGTGCACGAGGTCGCGGATGTCGAGGATCTTCATCCGCAGCCAGCCTAGCGGCGCTCAGCGATGCGCCGGAAAGCTACACTGCGCCACCTGCTCGACACCCGAAGGGGGAAGCGCGCTGTGACGACGTTCTCGTTCACCACCGAACCCGCGGCGTCGGTGAAGGCCGGTGTCCTGATCCTCCCGGTGTTCCAGGGAGGCGAGGTCGGTCCCGGCGTGAAGGACGTCGGGCTCGATCGCGCCTTCCGGGACGCCGCGCTCACCGGCAAGAAGGGCGACTCGCTCCTGATCCCGAAGCGGAACGGCGACCGGTTCGCCGCGGACGCGGTGCTCCTCCAAGGGGTCGGGCCCAAGGATGAGTTCGACCTCGTCGCGATGCGCCAGGCCCTCGGACGCGCGGCGCAGTCGGTGGGCCGGTTCGGCCACGCCGCGACGACCCTGGCCCAGTCGGTGAAGGGCGATGCCGGCGACGCCGCCGAGGCGGCGGCCGAGGGGCTCGGCCTCGGCGCCTACCGGTTCGACCGGTACCGGTCCTCGAACGAGACCAAGGGGCTCTCCAAGGTCACCGTGATCGGGCGTGGCGACGGGAAGAAGAAGACGGGGGCGGACGGCGTGCGGCGGGCCGGGATCCTCGTGGACGCCGTCGCCTGGGCGCGCGACCTCGTGAACACGCCCGCCGGCGATCTCCCGCCGGCGCAGCTGGCGCGGGAGGCCCAGCGGATGGCGAAGGCGAACGGGCTGACCTGCACGGTGTGGGGGGAGGCGGACCTGAAGAAGCGCGGCTTCGGTGGCCTCCTGGGCGTCGGACAGGGAAGCGTGAACCCACCGAGGCTGGTCCAACTGACGTACACGGGCGCCGGCGACGCACGCCCGATCGCCCTGACCGGCAAGGGCGTGGCGTTCGACTCCGGCGGCCTCTCGATCAAGGACGCCAAGGGCATGGAGTCGATGAAGATCGATATGGGTGGCGCGGCCACGATGCTCGCGACGATGAAGGCGATCGCCCGCCTGAAGCCGAGGGTCAACGTGATCGCCGCGATCCCCTCCGCCGAGAACATGCCCAGCGGCTCCGCCGTGAAACCGGGCGACGTGATCCGCCACTACGGCGGCACGACGTCGGAGGTGCTCAACACCGACGCCGAGGGTCGGCTGATCCTGGCCGACGCGCTCGCCCTGCTCGCCCGGAAGAAGCCGACGTGCATCGTCGACGCAGCCACGCTGACCGGCGCGTGCATGGTCGCCTTGGGGACCGACATCGGCGGCGTCCTCGGCAACGACGACGACCTGATCGGCGAGCTCGTGAGCGCCGGCCGAGCGGCCGGCGAGCCGATCTGGCAGCTCCCGCTCCACCACGGATACCGGAAGCTGATCGACTCCAACGTCGCCGACATCAAGAACGTCGGGCCCGATCGATGGGGCGGCGCGATCACCGCCGCGCTGTTCCTCGCCGAGTTCGTCGGGGACGTCCCGTGGGCGCACTTGGACATCGCCGGGCCGACGTTCACGGAGAAGGGCCACGATCTCGGCCCCAAGGGGGCCACCGGGTTCCCGGTGCGCGCGCTGGTTCGCTTCGTCCTGGGCCGTGCCGTCTAGACCTTGGGCAGCGCGGCCACCGCGACGATCACCTCGCGGAAATCGTTGAGCGGGTCGGGGAACCGGTCCGCGAAGACCGTGCGGGTCCTGTCCATCAGCGCGGCCCACTCCGCGTCGCCGAGCATGTTCCGGACGAACCGCCCGACGGTCCACGTGGCCAGGCCGTCGACGAAGTCGTCGCGCGCGTAGGTCCACCGGTACCGCTTGGTCTCGGTCCGGATGTTCCGGAACCCGGCCCGCCGAAGGACCTCGTCGAACTCCGCCGGCCGCTGGAACCGGTCGTGCCCCGGCGCCGCGGCCGCGTACGCCGGCGCCAGCATCTCGCGAGGGACGACCGACTCGACCTGCTCGAGCCACGCCTCCTGGTACGCGTCTTGCTGCCCGTCGCTCCACGCGGTGAAGCCCAGGCGCCCGGCCGGCCGCAGGACGCGACGGACGTCGAACAGGGCCGTCTCGACCTTGGTGAAGTGCGCCAGGACGAAGTTCCCCACGACCGCGTCGAACGTGCCATCGCGGAACGGCAGGTCGATCGCCTCGGCCGCGAGGAGCTCGAGGTCGGGGCGAGCGCGCCGGCCCACGGAGAGCATCCCCACCGACCGGTCGATACCCACGGCCCGCGCGCCGGCGCGCCCGGCCTCCTCGGCTGCCACACCGGTCCCGGTCCCGACGTCGAGGACCCGCTCGCCGTCGGAGACCCTGATCGCGGTGACGAGGTCGCGGGCGGCCTCGGCGAAGCGCGGCGCGTGGACCCGTTCGTAGATCTCCGCGACGTCGTCGTACGCGCGCCAGTCGTTCATCGCGAGGCAGCCTACCGCCGGGTGCTCGATAGACTCGCTCGCGATGTCGACGGGCGGCGCGTGACCGGGGTCGCGGGCGTCGTGGCCCTCGTGCTCGCCGAAACGGTGGCCGGAGCGTCGATCTTCCTGTGGCTCTCGCCGCTCTGGCGGCAGGTGAAGCCGGGGTTCTTCAAGCTGCTCGGCGCGATCCTCTCCGTGCTCGCCGTCCTGACGTGGCTCTCGGTGGACGCCGCCGTCGTGGGGAGGTTCCCCGACGCCGCGATCCTCCGGGCGTCGACGATCGGCGCCGCCTCGGTGACCGTCGTCTGGACGATCCTCGCCTTCGCTCGACAGCGAGCCGCCGCGAGGGCGCTGGGACTGGTGAGCGTGGGGGCCTGGGTGAACGTCCTCGTCTGGATGGGCGGCGCCGGCCGCCAGTCGTTCCCGCTGGCGCTGTTCCAGCTCGCGGCCGGCGCCGCGCTGCTGGGCGCGGCGACGGACGGGCTCCTCCTCGGCCACTGGTACCTCACCGATCGCAAGCTGCCCCGGGCGCCGATCGAGCGGATCACCACGATCCTGCTGGCGTCGGTCGCGGTCGCCGCGGTCGCGGTCGTGTCCGCCGGGTTCTCCGGCGTCGAGTCCTCGACGCCGATCAACCCGCTGCTCACGGCCGGGGCGCTGGCGCCGTGGATCGCCTTGGGCATGGTGCTCGCCACCGCCCTGATCGCGGGTCTCGTGAAGGCCGTGCTCCGGGGCGAGCGCGCCTCGGCTGTCCAGTCGGCGACGGGCTTCTACTACCTCGCCGTCGTGACCGCGTTCACGGCCGAGGTCGCGGTGAAGACCCGCTTCCTGGCGCCGATCCGCGGGCCCGTGACGCCGGGGTGATCGCCGACGTCGTCGTCGTGGTCGGCGTCCTCGCGCAGCTCCTCGTGGGCGCGCTGATCGCTCGTGGACGCCTCCGGTTCTGGCCGGCGACGACGGCGACCCTCGGCGCGGTCGGCATCGCCGCGCTCGTCGTCGGCGATCCCGCGTGGTGCGCCTCGGTCTCGACCGAGGCCGCCGTCGTCGCCGGCGTGGCCGGCGGCCTCGGCTTCTACGCTGCCACCCGCGCCGTCGTCGGCGTCGCGTCGCGCCGTCCGGCGCTCCGCGAAGCCGTCTCCGGCGTCTACGACCACGCCACCGACGTCCCCTTCGCCCTCGCGCTCGCGCTGAGCCTCGCGATCGCCGTCCCCGGCGAGGAGCTGTTCTTCCGCGGCCTCGTCCTTCCCCAGCTGCGCGCCGCGACCACCCCGTTGCTCGGCGCGATCCTCACCTGGCTCGTCGGCGCCAGGGTCGGCCTGGCGTGGAAGAGCCTCCCGTTGTTCGCGGGCGCGGTCGTTGGCGGCGCGCTGTGGACCGCCCTGGGCGCATGGAGCGGCGGGGTGCTCTCGCCACTGATCTGCCATCTCCTGTGGACCGGAGCGATGATCGCGTGGCCGCCCCGCGTGGCCCGTGACAAGGTGACGCGATGAGCTTCCTCTCCACGGCGGTCCGCTCCGTGCTCGAGCAGGGGCAGTTCTGTGCGGTAGCGACGGAGGCGCCACGAGGACCGCACTGCACGCCGCTGGTCTTCACGACGTCCGCCGGCCGGATCTGGGTGACCACGTCGCGCCGTTCGGTCAAGACCAGGACCTGGCGGACCGACCCCACGGCCGCGGGGCTGGTGCGACACGGGGAGCTCGCCGTCGCCTTCACCGGCACCGTGAAGCTCTACGACGCGCTCGACCGCAACACGTGGAGCGACGCCGTCGCCGGCGCCACGTCGATCGCCCGGGCGATGGCCAGCTTCAGCCGGAAGAACGCGCGGTTCTTCGCCGGGTACGCCTTCGATGCCAAGCAGGTCCCGTTCGCGTGGACCCCGCCGGGACGCGTCTTCGTGGGGATCGATCTCGACCGGACGGCGCTGATCGACGACGAGGGCGTCCAGGAGGGGCGAGGCCGGTGGGCCGGCGCGACGGTCTCGCACACCACGTTCCGGCGGACGACCCCCAAGCAGGACGCGCTCGGCGAGCTCCCCCGAGACATCCGGGATGCGCTCGGCACCGGAGGCGACGCAGCGCTCACGCTGGTCGGGGAGCGAGGACCCGTGGTCGTCCCCGCTCGGTGGCTCGCGGAAGAAGGAACGCTGTTCGCCGCCCTGCCCGACGAGACCCTGGCGCTCGCGGCCGCGGGACCGGATGCGCCCGCGGCGCTCACGATCGATCAGGCCGCCGAGTGGCGGGCTCGCGAGATGGTCGGGGCGATGGTGCAGGGCACGGCGTCGATCCACGTCCTCGAGGGCATGGGAAGCGGCGCGAAGACCGCGCGCACGCTCGCGGCGACGATCCACCCGAACGCCGGCGCCTTGCTCCGGTTCGTGCCGTCGCGGCTCGTGTGGTGGCACGGCTGGTCGAGCGGCAGCCGCGACCTCGCGTGAGCATCGCGGAGTTCTCCGTCGAGGTCGAGGCCTCGCCCGAGGAGGTCTGGGCGGTCGTCAGCGACCCTCGCAACATCCCCTCGTGGGAGCGGCACGTGGTGAACGTTCGCGTGCCCGACGGTTCGTTCGGCCTCGGCTCGACGTACACGGTCGTGATGAGCTTCATGGGCGTCCGGGTCACGGTCCGAGGCGAGATCCTCCGCTGGGAACCGCCGTCGCACGCCACGATCCGACTCCGAGGGCCGCTCGACGCGACGATCGAGACGTCGGTCGCCAGCCTGCCTCGCGATCGCAGCCTGCTGCGGCACCAGGTGACCTATACGTTCCGGGGGCCGCTCGGCGGGATCGTCGCGGCCGGCGTCAACGTGGTCGGCGGGGCGCAGCTAGGGATCCGCCAGGGCACCTTGGCCCAGAAGCGCCAGATCGAGCTCGGCCGCTAGTCGGTTCCCTTCGGCCGCCGGCGCATCCGCCCGAACGCCCACCCGATCACGAAGCCGAGCACGGCCGCGATCACGATCGCCAGCGCGATCGCCACATCGGCGTCCCAGAACAGGAAGTCGATGTCCGAACGATCGAGGTTCTGGATGACGAAGATCACAAGCAGGATCCCGGCGGCGACGAGGGCGATCGCCTTGCCGCTCGGCCCCTCCCGCCGGTACTCGAACCGGGGCTTCTCCTCCGGGACGGCCTCGGCGTCGTCGCTCTCGTCCGGATCCCGTCGCATCGCTCCGTTCCCTCCTCGCGAGGCGCGCCGTTCCCTGACGGCCGCGGCGCGATTGTCGCATGATGGGCGGCCGATGAAGCTCGGACGGATCGTCTGGAGCGCCGCGCTCGCCGCGGGCGGTGTGGGGATCGGCCTCGCGGCGCTCCGGACACCCGACGGCCGGGAGTTCGACGAGCGACTCTTCAAGGCGGGCAACGCGGAGCACGGCGAGGTCGCCGATCGCTTCTTCGCCGGGGTCACCGAGCTCGGGTCGCTGTGGGCGGCCGCCGCCGCGGCGGCCGCCCTCGCGGTGGTCGGGCGTCGACGCGAGGGCGCCCGCGCCCTGGCGGGCGCGGGCGCCACCTGGCTGGCGATGCAGGGCGTGAAGCGACTGGTCGACCGGCCCCGGCCGTATCAGGCCGACCCGGACGGCACCCGACGGATGATCGCGGAGCCGAACGGGACGTCCTGGCCGTCGAGCCACCCGGCCGTGCTGACGACCTTCACGCGGGTGGCCGCACGGGAGCTGGGGGTCGGCGCGGTCGGCCGGGCGGGCCTCACCGCCCTGGACGCCTCGGTCGCCGCGTCCCGCGTCGCCCTCGGCGTCCACTATCCGGGCGACGTGGCCAGCGGGCTGCTGTTCGGGCGGGCGATCGCGCGGCTGTGGCCGCGCGGTCGCTCCGGTGCCGGAGAGGACCGGGGCTAGACTCGATCTCGTGCTCGGCTCCCTCGCGTCGGTCGGCTGGCCCGTTCTCGACCGGATCCGGTTCGGCAAGGACATCGCGATCTCGCCCCACGGGATCGGGATCGCCGTCGGCTTCCTGGTCGGCTCGTGGCTGTTCACGAAGCTCGCCGTCCGGAGGGGGATCCCCGTCGAGGCGGCCAACTCCGTCGTCTTCTGGTCGCTGATCGGCGCGATCGTCGGCGCTCGGGTCGCGTACGTGGTCGCGCATGTCTCCGAGTTCGCCAGCCCGATCGAGTGGCTCGAGATCTGGAAGGGCGGGATCTCGCTCCTCGGCGGCATCGCCGGCGCGACGATCGCGAACGCCGTGAACATCCGGCGCCAGACGTACCGGTTCCGGTTCTTCCAGGTGGCCGACGCGGTGGCTCCCGGGCTGGCGCTGGGGATCGCCGTGGGTCGCACCGGCGATCTGATCATCGGCGATCACCTGGGGAAGCCGACGTCGTGGCTCCTGGCGTGGACCTACGAGGGCGGCACGCTCGCGCCGCCGTTCCGGTGCGGCGGCGGCGCCTGCGTCGCCGACCTCCGCGGCGGCTACACGGAGACGTTCGCGCGCGGTGGCGCGGTCCTGCGCGACGCCGCGGACCACGTCGTGGCCCGCGGGGTGGGGGTCCACCAGACCGCGATGTACGACATGATCCTCGCCGCGCTCCTGTTCGCGTTCCTGTGGTGGTTCATCCGCTCGCCGCGCCGGGAGGGGATCGTCACGCTGACGTTCGGGCTCGCCTACGGCGGCATGCGGCTCCTCGAGGATTCGCTCCGCATCGACAAACGCTTCGGCCCGTTCACGGGCTCGCAGTGGACGGCGCTGACGGTGGCGATCGTCTCGGGCGCGATCCTGATCGTGTGGGCGATCCGCCCGCGGCCCGGTCCGACGACGCCGGGTCGCTCGGAGCCGACCCGCGAGCGGGTCGCGGCCGCCGACGGCTGACGCCGTCAGCGCCCGCGCCGGTACGCCTCTGCGACCTCGCGGAGCTTCGCGTGCGTCCCGGCGTAGGCGTCCACGGTCGGCAGGTACGTCTTCGCCACCTTCGTGACGAAGGTGTAGTTCGGGTCGACGACGTTGGCCACCGGCGACTCGCTGACCTGCGTGAGCAACTGGTACGCGTCGAGCGACTCGATCCCGTACTCCTCGCCCATCCACGCGATCATGTCCACGTGCGCGATCCGGAACGCGTCTTCGAGCGGTCGCGACGACCCCGTCGACATCACGTGCGTGTCGCTCTCCAGCCGAGGCCACGGCGTCGGGCGGCCCTTCACGAGGTCGATCGCGATCACCGTATCCATCGCCGCCTCCACCGCGACCCCGCAGGTCTCGCCCTCGCCCTGCCGGCAATGGCCATCCCCGATCGAGAACAGCGCGCCGTCCACGTTCACCCCGAGGTAGCAGGTGGCGCCGGCCCGCATCTCCGGGGTGTCCATGTTCCCGCCGTGGGCGTCGGGGACCAACGACGAGCGCGCTTCGAACTGCGCCGGCGCGACGCCGACCGTTCCGTGCATCGGGTCGAGCGGCAGCACCGCGACGTGATCGCCCTCCGCCGCGCGGTAGGTCACCGTCCGCGCGCCGCGGTCGACCTCGTAGATCCAGACCCGCTCGGCCAACGGTTCGTGCAGCAGGGCGGTCCGTGAGGTCGTCGAGAGCGAGCCGAACAGCGGCACCGTGCACGACGACGCCCAGTCCCGGGACGGCTCGATCGAGACGAAGTGGATCGCCAGCGTGTCCCCGGGCTCGGCGCCCTCGACGAAGAACGGCCCGGTCTGCGGGTTCACGAACCGGAAGTCGAGGACCCGCGAGACGATATCGTCGGGTCCGCGGACCTTGCCGCCGAACGCGTCCTCGGTCCAGAGCTCGAGGACGTCGCCCGGCTTCACCCTCCGGATCGGCGGCACGCCGCCGAAGGTCCAGGCGAACTCGGATGGATCCGGCCGGTAGGTCAGGACGTCCATCTGCCTCGTGCCTCCCGCGTGCCCAACGCTCTCGGCGTCGCGCGGAGCATACGGGACCGTCGGGCCGTCACGCTCAGACGCGCGTGCGCCAGTACTCCCAGACGTCGATCTCCGGGACCTCGAGGCCGAGCGCGCCGAGCGTCGAGCAGACCTGCGTCCGGTGGTCGTTGCCGTGGTGCAACGCCTGCAGGAACAGCAGCGGCTCCGCGTGCTCGATGTCCGGGTAGTCCTCGGCGCGATCGACGATCGACGCGTCGAGCTCCCCACGCTCCAGCTCGTCGAGCAGCTCCTTCCAGCGCCGTTCCTGGCCGTCGACCAGCTCCCGGAGTTCGGCGATCGGCCGCGGCGGATGGTCCTCGACCGGTGGCGGGGTCGGCTCGCGCATCCGCAGCTGGTACCTCGAATCCGAGTCGACCAGGTGGGTGAGGGTCGCCGCGATCGAGCCGTAGGTCCCGTCGATCCGCCCGTCGAGCGTCTCCGGGCCGAGTCGTTCGATCGCGTCCAGGAGCACCCTCGTGGCCCAGGCGTGGTACGCGAACGAGTCGCGGAGGACCCCCGCCGGCGACGTCACCGAGCGAGGAGCTGGAGCGGCTTGCCGACCTTCGACTTCGTGGCCTTGACGACGGCGTCGGCGGCTTCGAAGAGCGCGATCGAGGCCGGCGAGTCTGGGTCGCTGATCACGATCGGCACGCCGGTGTCGCCACCGGCGCGCAGCGCCGGGATCAGCGGCACCTGAGCCATCAGGGGGACGCCGAGGGTCTCCGCGGCTTCCTTCCCTCCGCCCTCGCCGAAGATCGCCTCGCGCTCTCCGCAATGGGCACAGACGAACCACGACATGTTCTCGATCACCCCGAGCGGGCGGAGGTTCGTCCGCTCCGCCATCTTCCCGGCGCGCTCAGCGACCTTGCGCGCAGCGTCCTGCGGCGTCGTCACCACCAGCATCGAGGCGCCCGGGATGAACGACGCGAGCGAGATCGAGACGTCGCCGGTCCCCGGCGGGAGGTCGCACAGGAGGAAGTCGAGGTCGCCCCACCAGACGTCGCCGAGGAACTGCTGGATCGCCTTGTGCAGCATCGGCCCGCGCCAGATCACGGGGGTCTCCTCGGGCACGAAGTGACCCATCGAGATCACCTTCACGCCGTGGGCCTCGAGCGGCAGGATCATGTCGTTGAAGCCCACCGGCTTGCCCTGGGCGCCGAGCATCCTCGGCACGCTGAATCCCCAGACGTCGGCGTCCAGGACGCCGACCGAGCGGCCGGCCCTCGCCAGGGCGGCCGCGAGGTTCACGGTCACGCTGGACTTGCCGACGCCGCCCTTCCCCGACGCGATCGCGACGATCGAGGTCTGCGGAGGGAACGAGATCGGCTGCTGCGCATGGCCGTGGCCCTCGTGGCCGGGCTCGGCCGCCTGACCGCGGAGCTGGGAGACGAGCTGCTCGCGCTCTTCGGCGCTCATCGGGGTGAGCTCGACGTCGATGCGCTCGATCCCCTCGAGGGGGGCGAGGGCGGCGTTCACGTCCGCCGTGATCCGGTCCTTCAGGGGGCAGCCCTCGATCGTCAGCAGGACGTGGATGCGGACGTCCCCGCCGTCGACCTCGACCGAGCGCAGCATGCCCAGCTCGTCGATCGGTCGACCGATCTCGGGGTCCCGGACGCCCTTCAGCGCCTCCCGAACCTGGGCTTCCGTCGCCACGCTGCCTCCGATCCGCCCCACGAACGGGTCTAAGCTCTGGTTGACACGGTGCGAACCGTGCAAAGCCCATCGTACGAGATGCGCAGATGAACGAACCCGCCCCGATCGAGGTCCACAAAGCGCTCGCCGACGACACGCGGTACCGGTTGTACCGCTACCTGCGGCTGTCCGGGCGGCCGGTGGCGGTCCGGGAGCTCGCCACCCGCCTGGGCCTGCACGCGAACACGATCCGGCCGCACCTGCGGCGCCTGGTCGAGGCGGGCCTCGTCGCGTCGGAGACGCGACGAGGCCCGTCGGTGGTCGGGCGGCCCCAGACCCTCTACAGCGCCGTGGTCCAGGGGCCACGGGAGGGCCGCGACTACCGGCTCCTCGCCGACATCCTGGCGTCGCTCGTCGCCGGCCCGCGTGCGCGGGCCGGCGCCGAGCGTCTCGCCCGGGAATGGGGCGACTTCCTCGTCACGCGATACGCACCGCCTCCCGGGGCCCGCCGCCCCGGACCGAACCTGGCCGCGCTCCGCGAAGCCCTGGCGGAAGCGGGGTTCGACCCCCGCTTCCGCCGCCGCGGGAACCGGTCGGTCGAGATCGGCCTCCGAGGATGTCCCTTCCGGGACCTCCTCGACGAGCACCGCGATCTGGTCTGCACGGTTCACCGGGGGCTCCTCGAGGGGATGCTCGAGGGGTCCCGCCCGCGACTCCACCTGCGCAGCTTCGAGCCGCTCGCCGACCACGGCTCCGTCTGCCGGGCCGTGGTGGGCGGCTAGCAGCCCTTCCTCCGAAAAGCTGAAGGCGGCCCCCGAGTCGACCGATGGGGGATACGAGGGCGTGCTCGGCACGCCCGCCGTCGTCGTCGGAAGAGGTGGGTCGGCGTGGAGGACAGGGAAGCGGCCGTCGCGGAGTTCGACGGATGGCTCCGGGAGCTGATGGAGGGCAAGGGCTCGGACCTGCACGTCAAGGTCGGGTCGGCGCCGATGATCAGGCTCCCCGAGGGCCTGCAGCGGATCGATCGCGACCCCATCACGCCGGTCGAGACCGCGGCGATCGCCGAGAGCATCATCCCGAACGACCGTCGCGAGACGTTCGACAAGACCGGGGAGGTCGACTTCGCGTACTCGCTGAAGGACGTCGGCCGGTTCCGGGCCAACGTCTTCAAGCAGCGCGGCTCGATCTCGATGGTCCTCCGGAGGCTCCGCTTCGGCGGGCCGACGTTCGACGAGATGGGGCTGCCCGACGTGGTCCGGCAGCTCGCCGACGAGCACCGCGGACTGATCCTCGTGACCGGTCCCACCGGCTCCGGGAAGACCACCACGCTGGCCGCGATGATCGGCTACATCAACGAGACGAAGCCGGTGCACATCGTGACGATCGAGGACCCGATCGAGGTGCTGCACCGCGACGCGATGGCCTCGATCAATCAACGCGAGGTCGGCAACGACACCCAGGACTTCCTCTCGGCGCTGCGAGCGGCGCTGCGGCAGGACCCCGACGTGATCCTGATCGGCGAGATGCGGGACAGCGAGACCGTGCGCGCGGCGATCCAAGCCGCCGAGACCGGCCACCTCGTGCTGTCGACGCTCCACACCGTGGACGCCACCGAGACCGTGAACCGGGTGATCGACTTCTTCCCGCCGTACCAGCAGAAGCAGGTCCGGCTGGCCCTCGCGGGAACCCTCCGGGGGATCATCTGTCAGCGCCTGGTGGCGACGGTCGACGGCGGACGGACGCCGACGCTCGAGGTCCTGGTGAACACGGGGAGGGTCGCCGAGCGGATCGTCGATCCCGAACGCACCCACGAGATCAAGGACGTCGTGGCCGACGGCGGGTACTACGGGATGACGACCTTCGACCAATCCCTCCTGAAGCTCCTCCAGGAGGGCCTCATCACCACCGAGGCCGCGTTCCAGGCGGTGTCGAGCCGGCACGACTTCGAGCTGGCGATGCAGCAGGCCGGCCTGAGCCTCCCCGTCTAGCGGTGGTCCCCGGAGCGGCCCCGGAGGGGCCGCCCCGGGGAACCCGGACCGGGTCAGCCCGCCGGCTGCCCCTTCCGGGTGCGCGCCAAGCCGATCGTTCCGGCGGCTCCCGCCGCCAGCCCGATCAGGCCCGCCGCGACGATCCATCCCCACGACGCGCCCGTCGTGTCCGCGACGGTCGCGATCCGAGCCTCGGACGCCGGCGGGGTGGTGCTCTCGTCCACGGAGACCGCGCTGCCGTTCCCGGCGCCCGTTCCGTCCCCGACCACGATCGCGCCCGACATCCCCGGGTGATACGTACAGGCGAACGGGTAGATGCCCGGTTCGTCGAACGTCGCGCGGAAGGTGTCGCCCTGGTTCAGGTCGTCGTAGTGGCCCCACTCGTTCGCCGTGACGTTGTGCGCGAACGGATCCTTGTTGACGAACGTCACGGTGGCCCCTGGATCCACCGACGTGATCGTGGCGTGGAAGCACGCGTCGGCGATGACGATCGTGGTGTCCGTCCCGTGCGTGGTCCCACCGTGGCAGCCGCCCCCGGCCAGCGCGCTCCCCGCCGTTCCCCAGAGCAGCGCGGCCGATCCCACCAGGATCAGGAGCATCGCTCGTCTCATGCCGATCCCTCCTCGCGTCGGATGCCCTGGCTACACCCCTCCAGCCGGGCAGGTTCCCTCGGGCGGAGCTACCGAGGGATCGAGGCCGCGATGCGGGTCGCCTCGCGCAGGGGTAACGCGGTCTCCAGTCGCACCGTGAGTAGCCCGTCGCGCCACAGGAGCACGTTCCCCTCGATCGTCACGTAGGACATGCCGTCCGAGGTGAGGATGCGGAGCACGTGGCGGCCCGTCAGCCAGTACCCGTCGATCCCGTCGAACGTGACCGGCCGGAACCTGCCCGTGTCCTCGAAGACATCCTTGAACGCCTGGTCCGTGTCGCCTTCGAACCGCATCAGGATCGCCCCGAAGCGGGTTCCGGCGATCTCGGGGAGTCCCGGTCCCGCCCGCCACGCTGCGGAGATCCGCACGACATCCCCCGCATCGGTGAAGAGACGATCGGCCCAGATGCCGTCCGGTGGTCCCAGTGCCTCGGGGAAGGGGACGTCCTCGCCGAGGAGCTCCCCGGCCTCCCGCAGCGTGATCCGTTCCCCGAGAGGTGGGGTCGACGGGCTGGGGACGCTGCTCGGTCGTGGTCCGACCTGGACCACGACGGCACCGAGGTCGATCACGATCTTCGCCGCCACGGCGGCTCCTGCCAGCAGGAGCACGATCGCCGCCGCGATCAGCATGATCCGTCTCGACCGCCGCATCGGCAGTCGCACGACCCGAGGCTGCACGCGCACGCCGCCCATCACCCGCTCGGCCAGATCCGGCTCGGGCGGCCAGTCCAGATCGAGCCCGGCGAGCACCCGTCCAAGGTCCTCGTCGGACATAGAACGCAGGCGCTCGCTCATGCGGTCTCCTCGAGCACGGTCCGGAGCCGACCCATCGCCCTCGAGAGCCTTGACTTCACGGTGCCGAGACGGACGTCGAGCACCTCGGCCGTCTCGCTCTCCGAGAGGCCGAGCAGGAACCGGTAGCCGATCACCTCACGGTCGCGCAGCTCGAGTCGGTTGAGCGCGGCGACCAATGCCTCGCGGTCGTCGACGGCGAGGGCCGCGGTCTCCGGGGACGGGGCCGCGTCCCCGTCGGAGACCGCGGCCGCCCGCAGGACGAGGCCCTGCCGGCGGCGGCTGGAGCGGGCGCGGTTGCGCGCCTCGTTCGCGACGATCGTGAGGAGCCACGGGCGGAACGGCGACTCCGGCCGGAACCGGGGCAACGCGTAGTACGCCTTCACGAACGCCTCCTGGGCCGCGTCCTCCGCCTCGCCGCGATCGCGCGTGACGAACCAGGCGACGCGGAAGGCGATCTGCCCGTACCGCTTCACCAGGTCCTCGTACGCCGCGTCGTCGCCCTCGCGGGCTCGGCGCGCGAGCTCGGCGTCCTCCAGTGGTCGGCCCTCCACAGGAGCCTGTTCTGTCATGGATGCCTACACCGACCTGCGAGAGCCGGTTCCTGAATGCATGTCACGTCGGTCTCGTAGGCCGACGCATCGTCGCGAGTAGCTCGATCTGCGAACGCAGCGACGGGAACCGGCGGATCTCGAGTCGAGGGATCGTGCCGGCTCGGATCGCGCGGACCCATCCATCGATATCCCGGCGTCCTAGGATCCATGCACCCCGACAAGCGAGAAGGAAGCCGACCACCTCGCTGATACGTCCGCTCTCGAGGAGGTCTTGTGCGAGCGAAAGATCCGGTCCCAGGGTCGCCATCGCACCGTCTGAGGACGATGCGGCCTGCCCCGCGAGCTGCAATCGGCGAGCGGCCTCATCGGGATCGCCACGAGCCAGAGCGATCCTTCCGAGAATGATGTGACCGTCGTGAACCGCTCTGTCGCCAGACATGCTCGATCGGAGGTCCGATTCACGTGTGAACCTGATCCTCGCGGCGACTTCTGGGATCCGGAGCGCCTCCGAGGCGCAGGTCATGGCACGCTCGAGGTGTCCCGATTCGAACGCCATGTCGGCCATCAGAGCGAGTCTGCGGAGATGGAGATACTCATCGAAGGCGGAGTCGTCCCTTGGCCACGAAGCATCCTCGCGTTCCTGCCAGCGAAAGGCCTCCGCCGCGTAGCGCCGACGCGCTTCGCTCTCACGTGGCGCGGACAACGCGAGGCGCATGTACGACCCGCCGAGCAGCATCGGCCAGACGAACGACCGCGGCCACCGTTGGTGAGCGCTCCGCAGGAGGCGCCTCAGCTGCCTCCCCGGAGCGCCCACCACACCGCTCCGAACGAGCGCTACCCGGTGGCGGGCGCCTGCCCGTCGCCCCTGGCCTGGTCGGCCACCGCCACGATCCCGGAGATCAGTCCCGAGAGCTCCATCGGCACGACGATCTTCGAGGCCGGTGAGGCACCGATCTGCTTCAGGGCGTCCAGGTACTGGAGGCCCATCGTCTTCTGGTCCGCCAGGGCCGCCTGCTCGTTGATCGTCTTCAGGGCCAGCGCGAAGCCCTCCGCCCGCAGGATCGCGGCCTGCCGTTCGCCCTCGGCGTTCAGGATCGCCGACTGCTTGTTCCCCTCGGCGTTCAGGATCGCGGATTGCTTGTTCCCCTCCGCCACGGTGATCGCGGCGGCCTTCTGGCCATCGGCTTCCAGCACGACGGCGCGCCGCGTGCGCTCGGCTGACATCTGCCGCGTCATCGCCTCTTGCACACCAGGCGGCGGGATGATCTCCCGGATCTCGACGTTCGTGACCTTCACGCCCCATCGTTCGGTGACCTCGTCCAGCTTCGCGCGGAGCAGGTTGTTGATCTCGTCGCGCTTGGCCAGCACGTCGTCCAGCGGGATGTCGCCGATCACGGCGCGGAGCGTGGTCGACGCCAACGCCTGCGCGGCGCCGGCGAAGTTCCCGACCTGCACGACGCTCATCGACGGATCGATCACCTTGTAGAACGTGATGAAGTCGATCGCGATCGGCGCGTTGTCCTTGGTGATCGAGTCTTGTCGTGGGATCTCCAGGTAGAACTCCCGAAGGTCCACCTTCACGCCCTTGTCGACGATCGGGATGAGCAGGATCAATCCGGGGCCCTTGACCCCCAGGAGGCGTCCGAGGCGGAACACCACCAACCGTTGGAACTCGGGCACGATCCGGATCGCGTTCGCCAGGAACAGGAGCACGAGGATCACGAGGATCACGCCCCCGATGAAGACCGGGTCCGTGAAGTCCATCAGACGTTCCCTCCTTGAGCCGGGGCGGCGCCGCCGGCGGACGCGTGCTCGGGTTCGACCGGCTCGACGGTGAGCACGAGGCCGTCGAGCCGGGTGACGCGGATCGTGGAGCCGGCCGGGATCCGGCCGGCGGACGCCATCGCCTTCCAGTCCTCCGCCTTGACGCGCACGATGCCCTCGGGATCGAGGTCTTCGACGACGAGGCCTTCCTGCCCCACGATCGCCTGCGGACCGAGCGGTGGCGGCATGTGCCGCAGCGCGAGCGCCTTGGAGACCACGAAGCCGAAGAAGAGCGCCATGAACGCCGCGACCGGCACGATCGTGAAGAGCGACACGCTGACGCCGCCGGCGTTGTCGAAGAGCAGCAGGCCGCCGAGAACGAGCGAGGCGATCCCCGCCACGGACCAGGCCCCGAGTCCGGGCACCTTCAGCTCGAGGACGAAGAACACGACCGAGGCGACCAGCAGCGCGATCCCGATCAACCGTACCGGGAGGAGACCGAACGAGACGATCGACAGGATCAGCAGGATCGTGCCGACGGTCCCGCTGAAGATGTGGCCCGGCACGATCAGCTCGAGCACGATCAGCGCGAGGCCCAGCCAGAAGAAGATGAACGCGAGGTTCGGGTCGAACAGATCGTGGAGGAAGCCGATGCCGGCCCCGATCGGCCGAAGGACGATCGGGGCGCCGCCGGTGTGGAGCGTCCGCTCCCCACCGCCCCCCACACGCACCTGCTCGCCATCGATCCGGTCGAGCAGCGAACGCCTCGACGTCGCGATCAGGTCGATCACGTCGCCGTCGAGCGCCTCCTGGGCCGTGATGCTCTTCGACTCCGTGACGAACGAGGCGGCCAGGTCGGCGTTCCGGCCCCGTTGCTGAGCGAGGGATCGCATCGTAGCGGCGGCGTCCTCCTCGATCTTGCGAGAGAGCGTCACCCCGCCCACGCCGACCGGCGTCGAGGCCCCGACGTTGGTGGCCGGCGCCATCGCGGCGACCGGGCAGGACATCAGGATGAAGGCGCCGGCGGAGGCGGCCCGGGCGCCGGCGGGGGCGACGTAGCAGACGACCGGCGTGCTCGAGCCCTGGATCGCCTTGATGATCTCGCGCATCGAGGAATCCAGCCCGCCGGGCGTATCGATCGTGAGCAGGATCGCGGCATCGCCCTCGGCCCTGCGGATCCCCGTCCGCAGGTAGTCGGCAACGAAGGGATCGACCACCCCCGTCAGGGAGAGCTGGGTGACGGTCTGCGACGCGGGCTGGGCCAGTGCCGCGGAGGCGAAACCCGCGAGCCCGGTGAGCACGAGCACGGCGGCGAGGGCGCTCCCGGCGATCCTCATCCTCCTGCGCACCTCGTGCCCCCGCGCGGTTCCGTCGCTGGTGATGCGCCAGCCTACCCCGCCCGGTTCTGGGGCAAAGGTCTCGAGCTGGCCCGTTCGCATCCGCGCGCAACCGTGCCAATATCGGTGGGCAAGCCCCGGAAAGCTCTCGCGCTCGCGGGGCCCGTATACCGAGAGGAACCCGAGTGGAAGCTCGGCACGAAGGTCCGCTCCTCCCGCGGGAGGAGCAACAGCTGATGGAGGGGCTCCTTGCCGGTGACGACGATGCGATCCGCACCCTGTACGGCAGGTTCGGCCGTCCCGTCTTCTCCCTCGGCATGCGGCTGCTCGGCTCCAAGGAGGCCGCCGAAGAGCTCACCCAGGACGTCTTCCTCACGGCCTGGCGCAAGGCCGCTCGGTTCGATCCGGCGAGGGGGCGCCTCTCGACGTGGCTGATGACGATCGCACACAACCTCGCCGTGGACCGCCTGCGCCGGGAGACCGGCGCCCGGCGGCCGACCCTGGTCCTCGTGGACGAGGTACCGGACGGCCCCGGCGTGAGTGAGGAGGAGGCCATCGAGGAGCGGGATGCCGCGCTGCGCGCCCTGGCGACGCTGACCGAGGCCGAGCGCCGCCTGCTCAGCCGGGCCTATTTCCGTGCGATGACCGCGCGGGAGATCTCCGAGGCCGACGGCGTGCCGCTCGGGACGGTCAAGACCCGGCTACGGACGGCGATGATCAAGGTCCGCCGGGCGAACGAGGGCAAGGAGCTTCGATGAATTGCCTGGCGGTCCGCGAGCGGCTCCCGGAGGACGCGCTGGGCTCCCTGAGCGAGGCAGAGGCGACCGAGCTCGACGAGCATCTGGCGTGGTGTGCGGCGTGCCGCAAGGAGGCGGGGGAGCTGCAGCGCGCCGCGGCGACACTCGCCTATTCGGTGGCGCCGGCGGAGCCGCCGGACGACCTCGAGGACAAGGTCGTTCAGGTGGTTCAGACGGCGGCGAGGAGACGGCGGGCGTCGCCGCGGCGCCGCCGCGGCGTCGTCGCCGGGCTCCTCGCCGCCGTGATCGCGTTCTCGGGGCTCGCCTGGGGAGCGGTGATGGCCGGCCGGGCCGATCGGGTGCAGGATCAGATCCGCGAGGCTCGACAGCGGCAAGCGATCACGCAGCGGAACTTCGCCGAATTCCTCAAGAGCCTCGAGGGGTCGGACCCCCAGAACATCGTGGAGATCGCCGACCTGAACTCGTCGACCTCGAAGGACGCCTCCGGGCAGGGACTCGTGCTCCTCTCGCCGACCACCGACGATCTGGTCTTCGTGGTCGTGAGTGGACTCACCGACCTCCGCAAGGGGCAGCTGCCGCTCGAGGTTCGACTCGGCAGCGATCGTTCCGGGGAGCTCGTCGCCGGCACGATCCAGAGCTTGGACACCGGCGGCGGGGGCGGCCTCTATCGCGTGTTCGTGGAGGATCTCCGAGCCTTCGACACGATCGAGGTTCGAGGTGTCCACGGCAAGGTGTTGCTGCGGGGCAGCCTCGGCGTGCGATCCTCGATCTGAGCCCCACTATCCTCGCGAGATGCGGTTCGGCCTCAGCCTTCCCCACTACGGCTTCTCGCTGCCGTCCGGCACGATCTCGTTCGACGACGTGGTGGCGTGGGCTCGTCGCGCCGAGGAGCTCGGGTTCGATTCGGTGTGGGTTTCGGATCACTTCTTCTACTCGTTCGCTCGGTACGGCGCCGACCCCGCGCCGATCGCGTCGCTCGAGCCGGTGAGCATGCTCGCGGCGGTGGCCGCCGCGACCGAACGGGTCCGGTTGGGCTCGCTCGTGCTCTGCGCTCCGTTCCGCCACCCCGCCTTGCTGGCGCGCGCCGCGGCCGCGATCGATCGGCTGTCCGGCGGCCGGTTCGAGCTCGGCCTCGGAGCGGGCTGGATGCAGGAGGAGTTCGAAGCGTTCGGCTACCCGTTCGGTTCGATCGGCGAGCGGTTCACCGCGCTCGAGGAGACCGTGGAGGTGATCGACCGGCTCGCTTCCGGCGAGCCGGTCTCGTTCGAGGGCAGGACGGCGTCGCTCCGCGACGCCGTCCTGCGGCCCGCCCCCGCGGGTGAGCTCCCCATCTGGCTGGGCGGGAAGGGCGGGCCGCGCCTCATGCGTCTCGCGGCTCGCCGGGCAGCGGGATGGAACGTCGTCTGGCGGATGTCGCCGGAGGCGTACGGCGCGAAGCTCGAGGGTGTCCGAGCTGCGTGCCGAGCCGAGGGGAGGGACCCCGAGACGCTCAGGCGTTCGGTGGGGCTCTATTCGCTGATCGGCGAAGGCGAGGCGGCGGCGCGAGCCGCGTTCGAACGCGGCCGCGCCGCCGCGCCCGGCGACGCGATGACGTCGGACGACTACGACGGCTGGCGTGCCGACACGCTGTCCGGGACCCCCGACGAGGTCCTCGAACGCGTGGCCGTGTTCGAGGACCTCGGGGTCGAGGAGCTGATCGTCGCGCCCTGGGTGTTGCCCTTCGCGATCCACGAGCCGGAGCAGGTGGAGGTGTTCGCCGAGCGGGTGATCGGAACGCTCCGCGCCGCGTGATGGACGTCCGCGAGGCGATCCTCACGGTCCTTCGCGACGCCGGCGAGCCGCTGCACTGGACCAAGGTCCAGGACCTCGCACTGCGGGGCGGCTATCTCGATCCGTTCGAGCACCCCGACGTCCGTCGGCTCGTGCAGACGGAGCTGCACGCGCTCGCGCGGGCGGGCGTGATCGCGCGGGCCCGGAAGGGCGTCTACGCGGCTCAGCCGGCCGACGGGGCCTGAGCCCTCCGCCGCCGCGTGGACTTCCTGGCGGGAGCCGCGGCGGACTTCCTCCGACGTCCGTTCGCCGCTTTCCGCGGACGACCGCGGCGACGGGGCTCCGCGGCCGCCGTACCCTCGCCCATCTTGCGCGGCCTGCCGGGTCGCGGTTTCCGCGCCCCGGCCGTCAGCTCGGTCACGTGCTTCGCGCAGAGGTCCTTCACGAAGTTGCCCCGCGCGGTCTTGATCGTCACGGTCTCCGTCGCTGGCTCGCCACACACGTCGCAGACCACGATCGTTCGCTCCGCCATCCGGTCACCCCTCTCGTTCCGACGGGTCGACGATATCCCGGGATCCACCGGGTTGCCGTTGCGTCGCGGGGGCTATCGGCGGTAGTCGACGCCGGAGATCCCTTCGAGTTTCTCGAACCGATGCTCGGCCTCGATCCAGCGAACGGTGCCGGAACGAGAACGCATCACCATCGAATGCGTCGTCGCGCCGTCCGGCCAGTAGCGCACGCCGCGGAGCAGCGAGCCGTCGGTGATCCCGGTCGCTGCGAAGAACACGTCCTTCCCGGAGACCAGGTCGTCGGTCGTGAGGACCCGCTCCGGATCGAGCCCCGCGTCGAGCAGCTGCCGACGTTCCTCGTCGTTCCGGGGCGAGAGCCGACCCTGGATCGCGCCGCCCATGCATTTCAGCGCGGCGGCCGCGACGACGCCCTCCGGGGTGCCGCCGATCCCCATCAACATGTCCACGCCGGTCCGGGGCGCCGCGGCGGAGATCGCCCCGGCCACGTCGCCGTCGGTGATCAGGAACACACGAGCGCCGACGTCGCGGACCGCCTGGATCATCGCCTCGTGCCGCGGACGGTCGAGGATCATCACGCTCACCTCTTCGGGACGGATGCCCTTCGCCTTCGCGACCAGCCGGACGTTCTCCTCCGGCGATGCCGTCACGTCGATCACGTCGGCCGCCTCGGCACCGGCGGCGACCTTCTCCATGTAGACGGCGACGCCCGGGAAGAACATCGTGCCTCGTTCGGCCAGCGCGATCACCGAGACCGCGTTCGGCTGACCGACGCTGGTCAGCCGGGTGCCGTCGATCGGGTCGACGGCGACGTCGACGGCGGGTCCCGAGCCGTTGCCCACGGGCTCGCCGTTGTAGAGCATCGGCGCCTCGTCCTTCTCGCCTTCCCCGATCACGACGACGCCGTCCATCGAGACCGAGTCGATCATGTGCCGCATCGCGTCGACGGCCGCCTGATCCGCGTCGTTCTTGTCCCCGCGGCCGATCCATCGGCCCGCCGCGAGCGCTGCCGCCTCCGTCACCCTCGCCAGCTCCATCGCCAGGTTCCGATCCGGTCGGATCCGGTTCGTCATCGCAGCACCTCCAGGATCTCGTCGGGACGGGCGCCTTCGAAGAGCACCCGGTGGATCGCTCCGTGGAAGGGGAGCTCGAGGCCGTGTGCGGCGCCGAGCCGGAGGACGTCGCGGGTCGAATCGACGCCCTCGACGGTGAGGCCGCGTCCCTCCAGCTCGCGCAGCGTGTCGTCGGGCGGGTCACCCGCGCCGACGAGCTCCCCGTAGAGCCGGTTCCGGCCACCCAAGCTCGTCACCAGCTGGTCGCCGACGCCGGCGAGACCCATCGCGGTCTCCGGTCGGCCACCGAGGGCGGACACGAGCTCGACGATCTCATGCGCGGCTCGCGTGAACAGCGCCGCCTTCGCGTTCTGATAGTCGATCCCCACCGTCCGCCCCAGCCCGTCCAGCAACCCGAGCCCGATCGCCGCGACGTTCTTCATCATCGAACAGAGCTCGACCCCGACGAGATCGTCGGTGAACCTGAGCTGGTACCGACGATCGTCGAACGGCGTGCCGGCCTCCTCGGCGGTCGCCAGGGCGCCGGCCGCCCAGATCGCCGCCGTGGGGAGCCCCTGGGCGAGCTCGCGCGCGAGGCACGGTCCGCCGATCGCGACGATCTCGGGGCCCGAGATCCGCTCGGCGTAGACCTCGCTCATCCGCTTGCCGGTGACCGGTTCGAGCCCCTTGGCCACCGAGAGGGCGAACCGCGCGCCCGCGACGTGTTCGCGCACCATCCCGGCGAGCGAGCGAGCGCCCGCCGTGTTCGCGGCGAGCACCGCGATCTCCACGTCGCGGGCCGCCTCCTCGAGCTCGTTCGGACCGCGGAGCTCAACACCGTCGGGTAGGTGCTCGGGCAGGAGCGGATGCTTGCCCTCGTCGCGCATCGCGGCGTAGGCGGCCAGGTCGTGCTCGTTGGCCCACAGCGCCACGGGCAGTCCGACGCGCGCCGCGTGCATCGCGAACGCGGTGCCCATCGCTCCGGCCCCGAGGACGGTGACCCGTGCCACGCGCGCAACGATAGTTCGGGCTCGAGCGCCCCCACCACGTGGGCTACCCTTCGGCGCGATGGAGGGCCCGGCGCCGTACGTGCAGGTCGACGACTACGAACCGATCGCCCGTGCGAAGTTGCCGGAGGACCTCTGGGACTACTTCGAGGGCGGTGCCGGCGACGAGCGCACCCTCGCGGAGAACGTACGGGCGTTCGATCGATGGATCCTCCGCCCCAGGGTGCTTCGCGGCTCGTCGACGCCGGACACGTCGACCACGCTCCTCGGCTGGGCCCTCTCGATGCCGATCCTCGTCGCCCCGTGGGCGTCCCAGCAGCGCGCGCATCCCGACGGCGAGCCCGGGGTGGTCCGCGCCGCCGGACGGGCCGGCACGATCGCGGTGGTCTCGTCGACGGCTGCCGACCGCGTCGAGGAGATCGGGGCCGCGGCGACCGCCGGTCCGGTGTGGTGGCAGCTCTACCTGTACGCCGACGCCGGCGAGTCCGCCGCCCTCCTGCGGCGCGTGACGGCGGCCGGGTTCGGGGCGATCTGCTGGACCGTCGATCTCCCGGTGCTCGGCCTGCGGCATCGGGACACGAGGCGGGGGTTCGAGCCGCCGGTCCCGACGGGCCTCGACGACCTGATGTACGAGCCCAACCTCTCCTGGGAGCACCTCTCGTTCATCCGCGACCACGCCCCGGGGTTGCCGGTCGTGGTGAAAGGCATCCTCACCGCGGAGGACGGCGCGCTGGCGGTCGAGCACGGCGCCGACGCGGTCGTCGTCTCGAACCACGGCGGGCGGCAGCTGGACTCGGTCGCCGCCGGGCTCGACGCCCTTCCGGAGGTCGTCGAGGCCGTGGCCGGACGTGTCCCGGTGCTGATGGACGGCGGCGTGCGCCGCGGGACGGACGTGCTGAAGACGCTTGCCCTCGGGGCCGCCGCCGTCCTGATCGGCAGGCCGACGGTATGGGGGCTGGCGGCGGAGGGTGAGGACGGCGTCGTCGGCGTCCTCGAGATCCTGCGGCTGGAGTTGGAGAACGCGATGGCGCTGACCGGGTGCGTCTCGGTCGCCGGCATCGGTCCCGAGCTGGTCGCACGCGCTCCCTGACCGTTGGACGCGTCCGCGGCCGCTCTGCCACGCTCTCGGCGATGACCGGCTACGACCTCCACACGCATTCGGACCGTTCCGACGGAACGTTGCGCCCGTCCGAGGTGATGCGGCTCGCGGCCGATCGCGACCTCGCCGGCGTGGCCCTGACCGACCACGACACCTTCGACGGGTTGGAGGAGGCGTCGATCAGCGCCGAGGTGCTGGGCCTGGACTTCGTCCCGGGGATCGAGTTCTCGGCCGAGCACGAGGGCGCGAGCCTCCACGTCCTCGGGTACTGGGTCTCGCCGGACGATCCCGCGATCGAGCAGGAGCTCCTTCGGCTCACCGCGACCAGGATGCGTCGCGGCGAGCTGATCGTGGAGAAGCTCCGCGAGCTGGGGTTCGACGTCTCGATCGAACGGGTCCGTGAGCTCGCGGGCGGCGGCGCGATCGCCCGGCCCCACATCGCCCAGGCCCTCGCGGAGGCGGGGATCGTGGGGTCGGAGGAGGAGGCGTTCGAGCGGTTCATCGCCGACGACGGCCTGGCGTACGTGCCGAAGCACGCGATGCGTCCCCTGGACGTCCTCGACCTGATCGGGAAGGCGGGTGGCGTCTGCGTCCTGGCGCACCCTGGGATGTGGAAGGCCACCGGGTCGGTGCCGGACGCGTTGATCGAGGCGATGGCGGCGGGCGGTATGGCCGGCATCGAGGTGAACCATCCCGACCACGATCCGGAGATGCGTGCGAAGTACCGGGCGATCGCCGAGCGGCTCGACCTGGTGGCGACCTCGGCCTCGGACTGCCACGGCGAGCGGTACGGGTACCGGCTCGGCGCCGAACGCACCGACGAGACCACGTTCGCCGAGCTCCGGCGCCGAGCCGGCCGCTGACGCCGCGCTCGTAGGATGCCGGACGGATGTCGATCGAGATCGTGTTCCTCGACATCGGCGGCGTGATGTACGACGACACGGTGTACGCGCGAGCCTGGCATCGCGCGTTGCGCGACGCCGGCGCGCGCTTCACCGACGAGGAGTTCGACGCGGAGTACCGGCTCGCGCGGGCCGCGCAATCCGGCTCGTTCCGCCGACGGCTGATCGACCGGTTCCTGCCCGGCGCCGACATCCGGGAGCTCGAGCGGATCGCTTCGGGGTACTGGCGCTACCCACCCTCGGCCCTGTACCCCGACGTCGTGCCGTGCCTGGAGGAGCTGAAGGGCGAGTACCGGCTGGGGGTGATCGCCAACCAGCCAGGCGAGGTGCGGGCGGCGATGCGGCGCGACGGACTGGACGGGTTCTTCGAGGTCTGGGGCGTCTCGGACGAGCTCGGCGTCGGGAAGCCGGATCCGGCCCTCTTCGAGCTCTCCGTCAAGGCCGCGGGGGTCCGGGCCGAGGCGTCCGTGATGGTCGGCGACCGGCTCGACTACGACATCCGGCCGGCCCGATCCACCGGGATGCGGGCGGTCTGGGTCCTCCGCGGCGAGGCGCCGGACGACCCCACCTCCGAGCAGCTCGCCGAGGCCGGGGCCGCGATCCGCGGCCTCGACGAGCTGCCGGCCGAGATCCTGCGGATCTCGGCCGACGCATGACCGACGTCCTCGTCGTCGGCGCCGGGTTCACCGGCCTCTACGCGGCGATCGGGCTGAAGCGCGTCGTGGCAGCCGGGCACCGGGTCACCGTCGTCAGCCAGGAGAGCTTCTTCCAGTACCAGCCGTTCCTGCCGGAGGTGGCGTCGGGCACGATCGACCCGCGCGCGGCCGTGGTGCCGCTGCGCCGCGTCCTCGGGCACTGCCACCTCGTGATCGGCGAGTTGACCCGCGTCGATCACGCCGAGCGACGAGCTCACGTCCGACTCCCCGAGGACGGGGAGCGAACGATCGACTACGACGTCCTGGTCATCGCTCCCGGATCCCGGTCGCGCGTACTCCCGGTTCCCGGCCTCGCCGAGCGGGGGATCGGCTTCAAGACGGTCCAGGAAGCGATCTTCCTCAGGAACCACGTGCTGGCGCAGCTGGAGGTCGCGTCGGCGGCGGAGGACGAGGCCAGGCGCCGCGCCGCACTGACGTTCGTCTTCGTCGGGGCCGGTTTCGCCGGAGTGGAGGCCCTGGGCGAGCTCGAGGACCTCTCGCGGGACGCGATCAGCAGCTACCCGGAGCTCGCCGACACTCCGATGCGATGGGTCCTGGTCGAGGCCGCCGGCCGGATCCTTCCCGAGCTGACCGAGGATCTCGCCGGCTACGCGAAGGAGCGTCTCGAGGGTCGGGGGATCGAGATCGATCTCGACACGCGGCTCGAGTCGGCGGAGCGAGGCCTGATCAGCCTGTCGAACGGCGAGTCGTTCCCGGCGGACACCCTCGTGTGGACCGCGGGCGTGAAGCCGTCCCCGCTCGCTCGGCGGTCGGGTCTGCCGGTCGACGAGCACGGACGCCTCCCCGTGGATACCACGCTCCGGGTCGAGGGTCTCGACGACGTGTGGGCCGGAGGTGACGCGGCCGCGGTGCCGGACGTGACCACCGGGAAGGTGAGTCCTCCGACCGCCCAGCACGGGCTCCGCCAGGGCAAGCGGATCGCGGCGAACATCGAACTCGTGCTTTCGGGTCGAGAGCCTGAGCCGTTCGTCTACGCGACCATCGGCCAGGTCTGCTCGCTGGGTCGGTACAAGGGAGTGGCGGAGATCGAAGGGGTGAAGTTCACCGGTTTCCTCGGATGGTTCCTGCACCGCTCGTACCACCTGCTCGCGATGCCCACGTGGACCCGCCGGGTGAAGATCGCGCTGGATTGGACGGTGGCGCTGTTGTTCCCCCGCGACGTCGCGCAGCTCGGATCGCTCGGCCGGCCCAGGGAGCCCTTCGAGCAGGCCGCCGGCGACGCCTCCTAGGCGCCGCGCTTGCGCTGGAGCTGGCTGGCCGCCTGCAGAGCGGCGTGTGAGCCGGCGATGTCGGGCATCTCGTGACCGCCGGAGAGCTCCTCGGCCGCCCACCTCGTCATGTCGCGGATCGACACGATCCCGACGACGTCCTCGCCGTCCACGACCGGCAGGTGGCGGATGTTCCTCGAGACCATCTGCTCGGCCGCCTCGCCGAGCTCGGTTCGCGGCGTCGCGGTGATCAGGTCCTTGCGCGTCATCCCGTGACCAACGCTGGTGGTGTGGGGATCGCCCCCGGTCGCGACGAGGTTCACGATGTCGCGCTCGGTGACGATGCCGCTCAGCTTCTTTCCGTCGAGAACCACGACGGACGAGATACCCTTCGCGTGCATCGTCTTCGCCACGTCGGCGAAGGAATCCTCGAGGCCCGCCGTCTTCACGTCCGTGTTCATGATGTCGCCGACGAGCATCGCTCCTCCTCGGATCGCTGGGGGAACGTAGGGTACTACCCCGGCCCTGCCGACCGGGATCGAGGGTGGTCGCGCCAGCCACGTGCACCGGTTGACAGGCTGATCCGCCACACCGGTTCCGGCGCGACGTCACGCAGCCGACTCGTTCAGACTCATGGGGGATGGCGAAGAGCACCTTCATCGAGCACGTGACCGTCTTCGACGGGCGATCCGTTCGCCGGAAGCAGGGTGTGCTCTTCGACGAGGCGGCGATCCTCTGGATCGGCGCCTCGGCGCGGGCCCCGCGCGAAGCGCGCGGGGCCCGCGCCGTCGACGGCGCCGGGAAGACGCTGCTCCCGGGGCTGATCGACGTCCACGTCCACCTGCAGTTCGACGGTGTCGCCGATTTCGAACGGGAGGGGCGGGAGCTCACGAGCCCGGCGTTCGCCGCCCTGAAGGCGGCGGCGAACGCGAAGCGCCACCTGGAAGCCGGCGTCACGACGGTCCGCGATCTCGGGGGGATCGGCGGCGCGAGCATCGAGGTCGGACGGGCCGTGGGCGCCGGCCTGATCCCGGGACCGCGGGTCCTCGCCGCCGGCCGCGCGCTCACCGTCACCGGCGGCCACGGTCACAACGTCGCGCTCGCGCGCGAGGTCGACGGAGCCGATGCCGTTCGCGCCGCCGTTCGCGAGGAGATCCGTGCCGGCGCGACCGCGATCAAGTTGATCGCGACCGGTGGGGTGCTGACGCCGGGCATCCCGGTCTCGTTCAGCGCGTTCACCCCCGAAGAACTCGCCGCCGGCGTCCGCGAGGCGCATCAGCGGGACCTCTCGGTTGCGGCCCATGCGATCGGCGCGGACGGGATCCGCGCAGCGGTGCTCGCCGGGGTCGATTCGATCGAGCACTGCAACCAGCTGACCACCTCGACCGCGCGAGAGATGGTCGAACGAGGCACGTTCCGGTCACCGACGATCTCGGCGATCCACGGGATCCTCGACCACGCCGACACGGTCTCCAGCTACGCGGTCGAGAAGGCGCAGCAGATCGGCGACGACTCCGAACGCTCCCACCGGACGGCGCTCCGCGCCGGGGTGCGGCACGTCTGCGGAACGGACGCGGGCACACCCTTCAACCCGCACGGCGGCGCCGCCCGGGAGGTGGGCCTCATGGTGACCTGGGGCATGAAGCCGCTCGACGCGCTCCGCGCCGCCACGGCCAGCGGCGCCGAGCTCCTCCGCCTGGCCGACGTCGGCACGATCGAGGAGGGGAAGCGCGCAGATCTCCTGCTGGTCGACGGCGATCCGGTCGACGACCCGGGTGTCCTCCTCAGCCCCCGGCGCGTGTGGACCACCGGCCGCCCCGTCTAGGAGGCCGAGCCGCCCACGACCCGCTCGAGGACGTCGACGCCGTCGTCGAGGGCTCGGAGCTCGGCGGGGGAGAGGGAGGTCAGCCGATCGCGGAGCGCCGCCACCCGCTGGGCTCGTCCTCGGTGGAGGGTCCTGGTGCCGGCCGGCGTCGCTCGGACGCGGACGGCGCGCGCGTCGTCCGGGTCGGGCTCGCGGCTCGCGAGCCCGTCCCGCACGAGCCCGTCCACCAAGCGGGTCATCGTCGGCGGCTCGACCTGTTCGATCCTCGCCAGCTCGCCGATCCGCATCGGGCCCGCGAACACCAGGACGGAGAGTGCGGACAGGCGCGGGGCGGAGATGCCCAGCGCCTCGTCCGCCACGCGCAGGCGCCGCAGGAGGTGGATCGCCGCCGAGTGCAGGCGGTCGGCGATGTGGCCCACCTCACGCGATGGGGAAGCTCGCCTTGACGCGGTCATGAGTATTTAGTTAGCCTACACAAATGATACGCGGGAGGGAAGCCATGGCAAGCACCCGAGCAGGGCTCTTCGAGGCGATCGAGGCCGACGACCTCGAGGAGGTGCGGCGCCTCGTCACGGAGGACCCCTCGCTGGCGAGCGCGCGCGACGATCACGGTGTCTCGGCGCTGATGCGCGCGCTGTACCGGATGAACCTCGGGCTCGTCGAGGCGGTCAAGGACCGCGTCGACGAGCTCGATGTCTTCGAGGCCGCGTCGTTCGGCGATCTCGATCGCCTCACGACGCTCCTCGACGCCGAGCCCGCCCTGGTCACCGGCTACTCCGGGGACGGCTTCACCCCGCTGCACTTCGCCGCCTTCTTCGGACGCCCCGAGGCCGCCGCGCTGCTCCTTGCGCGGGGCGCGGAGGTCGACGCGTTCGGCCGCGGCTGGATGACCGGAACGGCGTTGCATTCGGCCGTCAGCAGGATGCGCTCCGACATCGTGGGGTCACTGGTCGACGCCGGCGCGGATCCCAACGTCCGCCAGTCCGCCGGCTGGACGCCGCTGCACTCGGCGGCGGCCAACGGGGACCTCCCCAGCCTTGAGCTGCTCCTCGACGCCGGGGCCGACCCGGCGGCGACCAACGAGGAGGGCCGGAGCGTCCTCGAGATGGCCGAGGAGAAGGGCGACGCGCCGACGATCGCCCGGATCCGGGCGGCGCTTCAGGCGGCGCCGTAGTTCGCGAAGGCGTACTCCTGCGCCATCGAATCGCAGGGGTTGCCGCGCCCGTACAGGATCCGCCCGTCGGTGATGTCGGCGACGCACCAGAACACGGTCTTCGACGCCGGATGGCCGTGCTCGGGATGGCGGCACACCTCGTCCGGCTGGTTCTCGTGGTCCGAGAGGATCGAGCGCAGGGAATCCGGCGTGACCGTGCCCGCCGCCTGCGACGCGAGCAGGTCCCGGGCGCGCCGGTAGCGGACGTCGGAGCTCTTCGAATACTCGACGTCGCCTTCGTACGGCTCCATCCGCTCGCTCACGTAGTGGTTCGTGTGCACGAGGTGGTCGTCCTCATCGACCCGCATGATCTCGACGTCGGTGGCGCTGCCCTCGACGTTGGCCACATCGCCGTGCATGTCGGCGAGCACGTTGTTGTAGGACGAAGCGCGGTCGGGCCGGATCGCCGCCGCGACCATCTCGTGGAGGTTCCGCGCCCGGAGCATCTCGAAGACCTGATGGGATCGGGAGATCCCGACCCGCTCGTCGTTCGGGCTGAGCTCGTTGCCGGTGAGTGAGAGCCCGGCCTGATTCCACCCCACGCTGATCCAGGGGACGCCTCCGAGCTGGAACACCACCGGCTCGTCGTCCACCGCCTTCTCGAGCGCGACGATGTCCGGTTCGACCTCCGGCCGGAGGTCGTTGTTGTGGGCCACCCACAGATGGCCGTCGGCCGTCGCGCTCGGCCCGGCGACCACGTCGCTGCACCGTCCCTCGGTGCGCTTGGGGTACGGCGCGTACCAGAGCTCCTCGATCGTCCGAGCGAAGAACTCGAGCGGGTCGACCCCGGCGCCGCGGGCGCAGCCGTCGAGCTCCTCGATCAGCCAGGGGAGGGTCGGGGCGCTCATGTCCCGGTACGCCTGCGCCAGCCGCAGCTGGTCGGCCCGCGATCGGCCGGCGGGAAGATCGTCGTCGAACGAGGCGACGGATCGTTGGATCTGGTCTGTGCCGAGCTCGCCCATCTGGACGCCGACGTCCGCGTGCGAACCCCGCAGCCGGTAGAGCTCCAGCGGGTGGGGCGTCATCCCCCGGATGGTACGCCGTTCCGGGTTCGCCTCCCCGGTCTTGTCACTCTGCCGGGGTACGGTTGCGCCATGCCTCCCTCGGAGATGACCCGATGATCAACGACGTGCTCGTGGCCCTGCTGGCGGCGGGCGTCGGTGTCGCTCTCGGCGCGCTGCTGGTGAACCGCAGGAAGCCCGGCGTCGACAGCGAAACCGAGGCGCTGCAGGCGCAACAGGCCCAACAGGCGATGCAGGCACAGCTGCAGGCCGAGCTGGTGGGGCGGCTGGAGGTGCAGGCCGCGGAGCTCCGGCGGATCGCGGACGCCGCCGGGCAGCGGGACCGCGTGACCGATCACCTCCGGGACGGCCTCGACGCCACACGGCAGATCCTCGAGATCATCCAGATGCGGGACGAGGAGCGTCGCTCGTCGGAGGCCGAGAACAAGGAGGTGGTCCGGCGGCTCGCCAACGTCCTCGCCGGCGGCAACTCGAAGGGGCGGGCCGGCGAGCACATGCTCCGCGAGCACCTGAGCCAGCTCCCTCCGTCGATGCTTGCCTCCGACTTCCGGGTGAACGGCAAGGTCGTGGAGTTCGGCCTGCGGCTGCCCGACGGTCGGCGGCTCCCGATCGACTCCAAGTGGACCGCGCTCGCCGAGATCGAGGCGTTGGAGGCCGAGGAAGATCCGACGCGTCGCGACGCGTGTGCCCGCAAGGTCGAGAAGGCGGTGGCCTCGCGGGCCAAGGACGTCGCGCAGTACATCGACCCCGCGGTCACGGCGCCGGTCGCCGTGGCCGCGGTGCCCGACGCGGCCTACCAGATCCTCTCCCGGGCGCACACCGAGGCGTTCATGCGCGGCGTGATCATCGTGCCGTACTCGACGGCGCTGCCGATCGTGATGTTCCTCTACGCGCTCGTGGAGCGCTTCGGGGACGCCGCCGACATCCAGGCCGCGCTGGCCGAGATCGGGACGTTCCTCGACTCGATGGACGCGATCGTCGAGAACAAGTTCTCCCGCGCGGGAACGATGATCGCGAACGGCGCGGACGAGTTCCGCTCGAACCTGGGGAAGGCTCGCGGGTCGATCGCCCGGGCGCGACACGGCGAGCAGCTCGAGCTGCCGCAGGCGGCGGAGCAGGCGAGCGACGACATGCTTTCGATCGTCCGCTGACGCGTCTGACTAGGCTTCGCCGATGGACTTCAGCGAGGCCCTCGATCGGTTCGGCTTCGCGGCGCGGGAGGAGCGCGGGTTCCGGCAGGGGTCGGACCTGTTCATCGCTCACCCCAACGGGTTCCTGACCTACATGGTCCACGTGTATCCGGACGGCTCTGCCCTCTTCAGCTGGGAGTTCGCGCTCGGCGAGTACCTGCTGACGAAGGGGATCCAGGTCGGATCCGACGAGACGTTGAACCAGTTCGCCTATCCGCGTGAGGACGTCCGCGGGCAGCAGGACGGCGCGTGGCTCGCGTCCGCGATCGAGCAGGCGGAGGCGCTCCTCGCGGCGGTGAGGCTGGACCGCCCGGAGACGTGAGAAGGGGCGGCGCGCCTTCGGCGCGCCGCCCCCGTTCGGTTCCGTCGGTTCGTGTCGATCACACCACTCGGACGTTCTGAGCCTGGGGGCCCTTCTGTCCCTCGACGATGTCGAACTCGACCGACTGGCCTTCCTCGAGGTTCTTGTACCCCTCCCCGGAGATCCCGGAGAAGTGAACGAACACGTCTGGACCGTCGGCCTGGGTGATGAAGCCGAACCCCTTCTCGGGGCTGAACCACTTCACGGTGCCTGATGCCACTGGCGGTTCCCCTCCTTCCGTGGCCGTTGCGGACGTCTCGGCGTCCGTCGGCCCACCCGGCCTCGGCCGGGGAGGGAACTGCCAGGACAACGGTGCAACGAGTACCGGTGCTGCATGAACCCTCGCGGCGAGGGTACCGGATGAGGCCGACGCGTGCCAGCGGTGTGGGTCGGATGGTCAGGCCCGTGTCATCTGCGACGTGGGTGCCTCGACGACATGCGCGGCGTTGATCGGGATCGTGACCGTGAACACGGTCCCGCTCCCGACGACACTCTCGACGGCGACGCCGCCGCCGAGCCGCCGCGTCAGTTCCCTGACGAGGTGGAGACCCAGGCCGACGCCGCCGTGCGCTCGCGTCGACGACTGATCCAGCTGGGTGAAGCGATCGAAGATCCTCGGGAGGTCGCCCGGCGCGATCCCGTCTCCTCGGTCCCGGACACGGATCACCAGGGACCCGTCCTCCCGCCGGGCGCTCACGTGGACCGCGGCGTCGGCGGAAGAATACTTCAGCGCGTTGTCGACCAGGTTCGCCACGATCTCGTACAACATCACCGGGTCCGCGGGGAGCGATGGAAGATCCGGCTCGATCTCGAGCTCGATCCGTCCGACCGAGCCCGGGAACCCGTCGCGGACGTCCCGCAGGACGTTCTCGACCGAGGTCGATGACAGAGCGCCGGGCATCGTGCTCTGTTCGAGCTTCGCCTCCCGCAGGAGGTTGGCGACGAGTCGCTGCAGATGGGCGGTCTGGCGGAGGATCGTCTCGACCGCGTCTCGGGTGACGGGGTCGGAGGGATCGTGGCCTTCCTGCAGGAGCTCGGCGAACCCGCGGATCGTCGTGAGCGGCGTGCGCAGCTCGTGTGACGCCGCGGCGACGAAGTCGCCCTTCAGCCGGTCGAGCTCGCGGAGCTCGGCGACCGTCTCCTGCTCGCGCTCCAGGTGGATCGACAGCTGCTCGGCTTGCTCCGTCAGTTGGGCGTTCTGCCGGCGGAGCGTCCTCGTCGTACCGACCATCAAGGGCAGGAGCAGGATGTAGAGGGCGAGGAGACCGACACCCAGCGACACCGTGAGGGTGTGGTTCATCCGGTCGATCTCCCCCTGGATCGCGGAGTAGTCCTGGTAGATCTCGATCACCGCGTCCACGTGGTCGGTGGCGGCTGCGTCCGACAGGTTCACCGGCACGTAGGTCTCGAAGAGCTGATCGGCGAGCTTGCGTTCGCTGATGTTCTCCTCGGCGTCGAGCTGGGAGATCTCGCTCTCGACCTCGCCGTCGAACGCGTGCTCCAGGTCCTCCTCGAACTCCGGCTTGAACCCCACCTGTTCCGGATCGTTCGAGAACACGATCGTGCCGTCCGCCCGCCAGACCTTGACCCGCTTCACCCCGGTGTCCTCGATCGCCAGTTCGCGGACCGCCCGATCGAGCTCGACGTACCGTTGCCCGCGGATCGGCGCGACCACGTCATCGGGGCGGAGCAGCGGGGCGACGATCCCTTCGGCGATCAGCTCGGCCCGGACCGTGGCGGCCTGCTCCGCTCGGGCTCGGACATCGTCGGCGCGGGCAACCGCGATCCCCACGCCGACGAGGACGAACACGACCAGGCTCGCGATCGCGAACGGCCAGCCGATCGAGACGCCTTGGGTGCGCCGGAGACCCATCCCTCCCGTATCGGCCGGTTCCGTGCTGCGGTGAAGCAACGTTGCCAGGAGCAGGGGGTACGCTGCCTCCATGGCGTTCTCGAGCGCGCTCGTGCTGTTCGCGCACCCGGACGACGCGGAGTTCATGTGCGGTGGGACCGTCGCCCGGTGGACCCGTGAGGGCTGCGACGTCCACTACGTCTGCATCACCGACGGGTCGGCGGGCTCGAACGACCCGGATACGAGCCGGGAGACGATGCGGCCCGTCCGCGAGCGCGAGATGCGCGCCGCCGCCGACATCCTGGGGGTCGCGTCGGTAACGTTCCTCGGGGAGCTTGACGGGTTCCTCACGGTCAACCCGGACACCCGACGGAAGGTGACCCGGGAGGTCCGGCGGCTCCGCCCCGAGGTGCTCGTGGCGCCCGATCCGTCGCGTCTGTGGTCCGGGACCGGCTACATCAACCACTCGGACCATCGCGCCGCCGGGGAGCTCGCCCTGTGTGCGGTGATGCCCGACTCGCCGACCCGCGTGATGTTCCGGGAGCTGGAGCAGGAGGGGATCGAGCCGTACGAGATCCCGAACCTCTATCTCGCCGCCGAAGAGGCGGACACCTTCGTCGACATCACGGACACGATCGACGTGAAGCTGAAGGCGCTCTTCGCGCACGAGTCACAGCTCGGCCCCGAGGTCGAGGAGTGGGTGCGCACCCGCGCCAGGGACGTGGGGGAGCGAGCCGGATCCGAGTACGCCGAGGGGTTCAAGGCGTTCGACCTACGTGACGAGGACGACACGTAGACGGAGCCAACGGATGGACGACGAACGCGACGACGCGGACGAGCCGTATCAGCTGACGGCCGAGGAGCGCCGCGACATCCGGGCCGACCTCGACGATCTGTCGTCGATGCGGTCGGTGTTCTCGAACCAAGGCGTCAAGGGCGTCGTGATCGCGTGCCAGGACTGCGGCTCGAACCACTACTACGAGTGGGAGCTCCTCCGGGACAACCTCGAGCACATGCTGGAGTCCGGAGAGCCACGCATGCACGAGCCCGCCTTCGACATCGCGGAGGAGGAGTACATCCAGTGGGACTACGGGAAGGGCTACGTGGACGCCCTCACCGACACAGGGCTCGAACCCGAACGGCGGATCGAGGTCACGAGCTGCCCCTGGTGCCACGTCCCCTTCGGGGAGGACCATGCGTTCTGCCCGCGGTGCGGGCGATCGATGGGTGCGGTTCGGCTCTACCGCGAGTTGCTCGGCAAGGGCATGGACGAGCGGGACGTCCGAGCGCTCCTGGTCCGAGCGGGCTTCGAGCCGTTCTGAGCCAGAGGTCCGTTACCGCTTCTGGCGGACGTGGTCGAACGCCGGCGGCTCCAGCACGGCTTCGTCCGGGCTCTTGTCGGGACGCAGCCCTCGGAACGACGGGGCGCGCATCTTGCCGGTCGACTTCGTGATCTCGTGGTACTCGACCTCGCAGACCACCTCCGGCTCGACGAACGTCGCACCCCTGAGCCGCTTGAGCGCCGGGTCGTCGAGCGGCGGGTCCTTCCGCACCAACGGCCGGAGCTGCTCCAGCAGCTGCTCGAGCATCCGCTGGGTGAACCCCGTCCCGACCTGGCCGACCCACCGGAGCTCGCCCTCGTCGTAGGCCCCGACGAGGAGCGCCCCGAAGCTTCCCGAACGGCCGCCCTGACCCGGCGTCCATCCGAGGATCACGCACTCCTGCGTGGAGATCAGCTTGATCTTCCGCCAGTCCGGGGTTCGCCGGCCGGGGACGTACTTCGAGCCCCTCCGCTTGGCCACGACGCCTTCCAGCCCGTGTGATCGGGCGGCCTCGACGAACGCCCTCCCCTCTTCGTCGATGTAGCTCATCAGCTGCAGCCGCTGGTCCTGCTCGACGATCAGCTCGAGGAGCTCGCGTCGCTCCTCCAGCGGGAGATCGGTGGCGTCGCGACCGTCCAGCCACAACAGGTCGAAGACGACGAACGACACCGGGATCAGCTTCGAGACCCGCTTGATCTCCCGCTCGTTCTGGAGGTTCATCCGCTGCTGCAGGACCTCGAACGAATCCTTGCCGTCCGCGTTCACCGCGACGATCTCGCCGTCGATCACCGCGTTCACCTGGTCCACGAGCTCGTGGATCATGTGGATGTCCGGGTACTGGAACGTGACGTCTCGTCCCCGGCGGGTCCGGAAGGTCGTGCTGCCGGTCTCCATCTCGGCCAGGGCGCGGATCCCGTCGAGCTTCGGTTCGAACCGCCACGCGGGATCGTCGAACGGCTGGCCGCCGCCCTCCGCCAGCATCGGCTGGAACCGTGACGGCGACGGGATCAGCGGGGCGTCCTGCGCGGAGGCGAGGAACGCGAGCCAGTCGGTCCTCGTCTTCACGAAGTGGAACTCGAGCCCCGGATAGCGGCGACCGTGGAGGCGGAAGCTCACCTTGCTGTCGGTCCATTCGATCGGCTCGTACCAGCCGTCGTCGAAGATCCGGACCTCGCCCGCGCCGTAGTGGCCCTCCGGGATCGTGCCCTCGAAGCTGCCGTACTCGAGCGGGTGGACCTCGGTCTGGACCGCGAGCCGCTTCTCGCCCTTCACGGTCGGGAGGCCGCGCGGCACGGCCCACGACCACAGTCCGCCCTCGCGCTCGAGCCGCACGTCGTAGTGCAGCCGGGTGGCCCGGTGCTTGTGGATCACGAACGAGGTCCCGGTCCCCACGGCGTCCCCCGGCGCGGGCTCGGTCGTGCCCTCGTCGCCGAACTCCCGACGCCGGACGTACTCGTAGAGGTTGGGGTCCTTCGACGCCGCGACGATCTCGTCCGACGACTTCCGGGCGGTGGTCTTCGCCGCGGTCCGGGGGAGGCGCGCGTCGACGCGGGGCTCCGCCTCGTCTTCGACCCGGACGCCGAGGGCGTCGAACGCGTTCGTGAGGTCCATGGCCTCCGTGCGGACGCCGTCGAAGAGATCGCCGACCTCGGCGAAGCGGTCCCAGACGTTGTCGATCCGGAAGTCCTGGGGCACGAAGCCGCCCTGCTGCACCTCGTCCCAGGTGAGCGGGGTGGACACGGGCGCACGGGCCTCGGGCCGGAGCGAGTAGACGGCCGCGATGTTGGCGCCCTGCCGGTTCATGTTGTGGTCGACGAAGACCTTCCCGGCGCGGTCGGCGACGCGCCAGGCCATCGTGACGCGATCGGGGTCGGCCTTCGCGATCATCCGCCCGCAGGCGCCGACCAGCGCACGGACCTGGGCGTACGTGTACGCCCCGCGTTCCACCGGCACGTAGATCTGGAGCCCGGTCGCTCCGGAGGTCTTCGGGAACCCGACCAAACCGAGCTGATCGAGCAGGACCTTGATGTGGCGCGCCACCGTCAGGACGTCCTCGTAGGTGTAGGGCTCGAACGGGTCGAGGTCGAAGAAGAAGTAGTCGGGGTGCTCGACGTCCTCGCACCGCGAATGGAGCGGATGCATCTCGATGCAGCCCAGATTGGCGACGTACAGCAGCGTCGCCGTGTCGTCGACCGTGAGGTAGTCGATCACGCCGGCCTTGGCGTCCTCGGACAGCACCTTGCACCGGTGGATCCACTCAGGCGTGTGGGAGGGCGCGGTCTTCTCGTAGAAGAACGGGCCCTCGGCGCCGTCCGGCATCCGCTTCATCGTGAGCGGACGGCCGTTCAGGTACGGGCCGATCAGGTCGGCGACGTTCCAGTAGTACGCGATGAGGTCGCCCTTGGTGTAGCCCTCCGCGGGCCAGAACACCTTGTTCAGGTTGGAGAGGCGGAGCTCGCGTTCACCGACCTCGACCCACCAGGCGTCGCCGTCCTTGTGGGCATCGAGCGTCATCGGCAGCTCCAGCGTGAAAGAACGACCGGAGGACCTAGTACGTCGGCGCGGCGCCATCGAACCCGATGCTACGTCCCACGGCGGTATCCCCTGTTCGGGTGTCAACCGGCCCGCCTACATGCCGATACCGATCGCGTTGGGCTCCTGTCGCGCGGTTCGATGACAGGACCGGCCGACGAGGAACGGACGTGGCGACGAGATCGCGAAGGGACGACGAGCGGCGGTGGCGGCCCCGGCCGCTGCTCGCGTTCGCGTTTCGTCTGGCGTCGGTGCTCGTGCCGGCAGCGGCCGGCGCCGCGAGCGCGTACGCGTTCGTGGCGGCGTTCCCCGTGCCCGGCGGTCTCGCGTTGCTCCCCTGGCTGATCGCGCTGGTGACGTGCTCGACGGTGGCGACGGCGTTCGCCGAGCGGATCGGCAAGCGGTTCCTCCCGCTGGCGGTGCTGCTCCGGCTCTCGCTCGTCTTCCCGGATCGCGCGCCGTCGCGGTTCGCGATGGCGCGCGGCGCCGGGAACGTCCGTCGACTCGAGCAACGGATCAGGGACGCGCGTGACCACGGTCTCGACGAGGAGCCGGTTCGCGCCGCCGAGCAGATCCTGTCGCTCGTCGCCGCGCTCTCGGCACACGACCGGAAGACCCGCGGCCACAGCGAGCGCGTGCGGGCGTTCACCGACCTCCTCGCCGGGCAGCTGAAGATCGCGGAGGAGGATCGCGACCGGCTGCGGTGGGCGGCGCTGCTCCACGACGTCGGCAAGCTCGAGGTGCCGTCGCGGATCCTCAACAAGCCTGGCAAGCCGGAGCCGTGGGAATGGGAGCGACTGAGATCGCATCCGGCGGCCGGGGCCACCGTGGCGGCGCCGCTGCTGCCGTGGCTGGGTCCGTGGGGCGCGGCGATCGTCGAGCACCACGAGCGGTTCGACGGCGACGGGTACCCGGCCGGCGTCCGGGCGGAGGGGATCTCGCTCGCCGGGAGGATCGTGTCCGTGGCCGATTCGTTCGAGGTGATGACCGCGGCGCGGTCGTACAAGAAGCCCATGAGCGTTCCGGCCGCACGCCGCGAGCTCGCGAGGTGCGCGGGCGGCCAGTTCGATCCCGCGATCGTCCGCGCGTTCCTGAACGTGTCGCTCGGCCGGCTGTGGTGGACCGTGGGTCCCGCGTCGTGGACCGCGCTGCTCCCGCTGTGGGGTCCCCTCCAGCGGGCCGGCGGGGAGGTCCTCGGCGCCGCGCGCGCGGGGGTGGCTGCGGCCGCCGTCGCGACCGGCGGGCTCCTCTCGATCGCGTCGGGCACGGCGATCGTGTCCGCCGGCGCGGCCGCACCGCGCGTCGCCGCCGCTCCCGTGAACGGCGGATCGCCCGGTGCCACAAACGCGACCGTGCCGGTGACCCCCGGGGATCGCCCGGGCACGACGGGCGACACCGGGCGTGTTCCCCCGGGCGGGCCGGGCCGCGACGGGTCGGGGTCGACCGACGGGCGCGGCTCGGGTGACGACGGAGGGTCGACGGACGGGGATCCGATCCCGCCGACGGTCGATCCCGGCGGCGTGGTCGACCGCACGGGTGACACGATCGACCGGTCCGTCGGCGGCGTGACCGACACGGTCGGCGGCGTCGTGGACCCGGTGACCGGGGCCGTCGACGCGGGTACCGGGACCGGGGTCGGCGGGGCCGTCGATCAGGTGGTCGAGGGCGCCTCCTCCGCCGTGGACGACACGGTCGACCAGGTCACCGACCTGCCGCCCAGCCTGCTCGGCCTCTAGCCGCATCCCCGGCGCCCGCGCGCGCGGGGGGGCCGTCGTCCCCCGCCGCTAGGATGTGATCCCCCTGGAAACGCAGGGAGCGGCCCCAGCGGCCCGGACAGCCTGGGAGGACGACCATGCCACGTGCGATGTGGAAGGGAGCGATCTCCTTCGGCCTGGTGACGATCCCCGTGAGCGTCTACCCGGCCACCGAGGAGAAGACCCTTCGTTTCAACCAGCTCCACGACGAGGACGGCGGACGGATCCGCATGAAGCGGACGTGTTCGGTCGACGGCGAGGAGGTCGGTTACGAACACATCGTGAAGGGCTACGAGTACGAGAAGGATCGATACGTGATCCTCACCGACGAGGACTTCGACGCGGTCCCGGTCGAGTCGTCTCGGGCCATCGACATCCAGCAGTTCGTCGAGCTCGATGAGATCGACCCGATGTACTACAAGAAGTCCTACTTCCTGGTGCCGGAGGAGACGGGCGCCCGCGCCTATGCGCTCCTGCGCGAGGCGTTGAACCGGGCCGGCAAGGTCGGGATCGCGAAGGTCAGCTTCCGAGACAAGGAGCACCTCGCGGCGCTCCGGTTCCGCGACGACGCGTTCGTGCTCGAGACGATGTACTGGCCGGACGAGCTCCGCGAGGCCGATTTCGGCGGGGTCGACGTGAACGCCAACGTGCGCGACAACGAGCTCGAGATGGCCCGGACCCTGATCGACAACCTGACGGCCGATTGGGATCCGACCCAGTTCAAGGACGAGTACCGGGAGGCGCTGCTGCGCATCGTCGAGGCCAAGATCAACGGCGAGGAGATCGAGGTCGTCGAGGCCGAGCCCGCCGCCAAGGTGGTCGACCTGATGGAGGCCCTGAAGGCGTCGGTCGCCGCGGCCAAGAAGCAACCGGAGGCGAAGTCCGCCTCCAGGAAGAAGACCGCGGCCAAGAAGACGACCGCCAAGAAGCCGGCGCCGCGGAAGAAGGCCGTCGGCGAGTGACCTCGCTGGTCGCGGGCCGATGAAGCTCGTCACCGCGATCGTGAAGCCGCACCGCCTCGACGAAGTGAAGGACGCGTTGCGCGGGATCGGGGTGAACGGCCTCACGACGACGGACGTCGAGGGGTTCGGCCGTCAGCGAGGGCACACCGAGGTGTATCGGGGAGCCGAGTACCAGGTCGATTTCGTGCCGAAGGTCCGCGTCGAGGTGGTGGTCGACGACGACGACGTACAAGGAGTCGTCGACGCGATCGTGAAGGCCGCTCGGACGGGGAAGATCGGCGACGGCAAGCTCTGGGTCACCGAGGTCGACCACCTGATCAGGATCCGCACGGGCGAGATGGGCCCGGACGCCCTCTAGGCGGGCTCCGCATGCGCACGGCGTCCGATCCGGTCGCCAAGCTCGTCGACGACCTCGCAACGCTGGAGCGCGCGTACCCGTTGGGGCACCATGGGGTGTGGGCGGCGCGTCGGCGCGCCGAGCTCGTCGACGGCACCCTCCGTGAGCTGTTCGAGCGGGCCGGCGCGCCGCCCGGCACGGCGCTCGCAGCGGTCGGCGGATACGGACGGGGCCTCCTCCTGCCCCGGTCCGACGTGGACCTGCTGCTGCTGCACGACGGCTCCGACGCCGCGGGGGTCGCGGCGACCGTCGACCAGCTGCTCTACCCGCTGTGGGACCGAGGATTCGACGTCGGGCACGCCGTCCGGACCCTCGAGGAGTGCCTCGCCGCGTGCGATCGCCTGGACGCCGCGGCCTCGATGTTGGACCTCCGCTACCTCGTGGGTGAGGGGCCGTTGGCGGCGGAGGCGGCGGATCGCGTCTTGGGGTGGGCTCGCGCGGACGTGAAGGCGTTCGCGCGCGCGATCGACGACGACGCGATCCGCCGCGCAGCACGGCACGGCTCGACCGCGCATCTCCTCGAGCCCGACCTGAAGGACGGGTCGGGCGGATGGCGCGACCTCCATTCGATCTGGCTGATCGACCGGGTCGCCGGCGGCGACGTCGTCCGCGGCCGCGAGCGCGAAGCGCTCGCGGCCGCGGAGGAGTTCGTCACCCGGGTCCGCAGCGCCCTGCACCTCGTCACGGGCAAGCGCGGCGACGATCTGGTGCTCGATCACCAACCGGAGATCGCCACCGCGATCGGGTTCGTCGACGAGCCGAGCCTGCTGTCCACCGACGGGCTGATGCGGGCCCTGTTCGGTCACGCCCGGCAGGTCGGGTTCGTGCTGGGCGCCGCGATCGGGCGCGTCGTCGGCGACGACGAGGGCCCGGCCGAGGTGGATCCGACCCCGGCCGGGGTCCTGGAGGCGTTGGCCGACGCCGCCCGGCGAGGCCGGCCGCCGTCCGGCGCGCTGCTCGACGGGATCGACGAGGCGGTGCCGTCCGAACCCGTCGCGTGGGACGACCGGGCACGCGAGGCGTTTTTCCAGCTCCTCGGGGCCGGGGATCCCGGGGTCGCCGGGCTCGAGGCGCTGGATCGGCTCGGGCTGCTCGAGTGGTTCCTCCCAGAGTGGTCCGACGTGCGGTGCCGGCCCCAGCGCGATCCGTACCACCGGTTCACGGTCGACGCGCACCTCACCGGAACCCTCCGGGAGATGAACGTGATCCTCGGCGTCGAGAGCGACGATCCCGTCCAGCGCGAGGCGCTCGCCCAGGCGGGCGACCACCGCGGACTGCTCCTCGGCGCGCTCCTGCACGATGTCGGCAAGGTCGGGCTCGGCGCGCACGTGCCGGTCGGCGTCCGGGTCGCCACGTCGATCCTGGACCGGATCGGCGTGCCCGACCCCACCCGGGCCCTCGTCCTCGACCTGGTCGAGCACCACCTCCTCCTCCCCGACACGGCCACCCGTCGCGACCTCACCGACGAGAACCTCATCCTCGACGTCGCAGCCACCGTGGGCTCGGCCGATCGGTTGGCCGCGCTGTACCTGCTCGCGAAGGCTGACGCGCTGGCCACCGGGCCGGCCGCGTGGACGCCGTGGCGACAGACGCTGATCCGGGAGCTCGTGGTCAAGGTCCAGCACGTCCTCGAGCGGGGCGACATGGGAGCCGAGCTCGCGGAGCGCCTCGTGGAGCGAACCCGCGACCTCCGGGATCGGCTGTCCAGGGAACCGGCGTCCGACGTCGAGCGCTTCCTCGAGGCCATGCCGCGCACCTACCTGCTCTCGGTCGAACCGGAGCGAGCCGCGCGGCACTTCGCCACGATCGCTCCGGCGGTCGGTGCCATGGAGGTCCGCGCCGTGGATCACCCCGGGCTTCGTCCCGGAACCTACGAGCTCCTGGTGGTCGCGCGGGATCGACCGGGTCTGCTGTCGTGGATCGCGGGAGCCCTGGCGCTGGCCGGTCTTTCGATCCTGACGGCGCAGGTCTTCACGACCGAGGACGGCGTCGCCGCCGACCTCTTCGAGGTCGAAGGGGTCTGGGAGCCGGAGGTGCCGGACCGGCGCTGGCGCGAGTTCCGGCAGACGCTTCGCCGCGCGGTGGACGGCTCGATCTCGCTGGAGCGGCGGGTCGACGAGAAGCGCAAGTGGTACCCGGCGCCCAGGGTGCCGGCGCCCCTCACCGTGACGATCGATGAACGTGCCTCGGACTTCTCGACGGTGATCGAGGTGGGTGGCCCCGACCGGCTCGGCGTGCTCTACGACATCACCCGGACGTTCGCCGACCTCGGCCTGGACGTGCACCTGGCCAAGGTCACCACCTACGAGGGCCGAGTGGTCGACGCGTTCTACGTACGCGACCCGGGCGGGGGGAAGGTCACGGGCGACCACGGCGCGATCGCTCGAGCGCTCCGGGAGCAGCTGGATCCGGATCGGACACCGACGTCCCCCGAGCGGGAGGGTGACGGCCGAGGCGCCTGACCCGAAGGCGTCCCCTGGCAGAGGAAGGAGTCCAGCCCTCGGTCGGTTCCTGGACTGCGGAAACCGGCCCTACCCTTCGAGGACAAGCACAGCGCGAACGCGCCGCTGCATCTCCGCCTGGTCACCTACGGATCGTGGCGACCGCGGCTGCTGGACCGGGCCGGCGAGAACCGGCTGCTCTTCCTCTTCGACACCGACGTCGACGGACGGGCGGACTTCGTCGGGGAGATCTTCCACGACGGACGCCTCTGGATGCGGCTCACCCGGAAGGACGGAACGTTCCTGCGTCGGCTGAAGGTGAGCCACCCGCGGCCCGACACCGCGACGACCGTCGTGCCCCGCGGGCTCCCGAACCCCGACGGGACGCCCGCGTCGCGGCGGCGGAGCGCTGTCGAATCGCGACGGGACCGTGCGCCACGCTCTGCGAGGACCGGATCCCCTCGGGCGACGGCTGGCTGAAGGTCACGCCAGGACGGTAACGGCGTCGCCTTCGAGCCGATCGACCTCCGCGCGGAGGCGCGTGGCCATCTTCGGTCCGGCGCCGTCTTCTTCGTGCTTGAAGTAGCAGAAGACGTCGGCCCCCCCAGCGAGCGCCGGTACGATCCGCTCCGCCCACCCGCGGAGCTCCTCGTCCGAGTACTCCGTCTTGCGGAGCCGGAGATACCCGGCCGGTTCCCAGGAGAGGTCGTCGGGGCCCGGATCCTTCTCGTCCGTCTCCGCCACGCACCAGGCGATGCCCTGCGAGCGCAGCAGGTCCTTGGCGGCGACCCACGACGCGTGCCGGAACTCCATCGCGAAGCGCTGGCCAGGTGGGAGGTACCCGACGAACGACTCGATCAGGCTCTGGTCATACGGGAGGTTCGGCGGGCACTGGAACAGGACGCACCCGAGCTTGTCGCCGAGGATCGTCGCGAGCTCGAGGAACGCCCGGACATCCTCGTCGGTGTCCTGGAGACGGTTGAGATGGGTGATCCGCTGGTTGGCCTTCAGCGTGAACGTGAACCCGTCGGCCGCCTCGTCCCGCCACGTCGTGAGCGACTTCTCCGCGGGGAACCGTCGGAACGTGTAGTTGATCTCGACGGACGAGAGCTGCCGCGAGTAGTACGAGAGCATCTCGCGGTTCTTCAACCCCTCCGGGTAGAACACGCCGTGCTTCCATCCATCGAAGGAGAACCCCGAGGTGCCCAGGTGCAGGGTGCCGGCCATCGCGTGCATGATGGCACGCGATGGCCGAACCGGAATCGTCGCTGTCGATCGACACCGCCCGTGGGCCCGTCTCGGCTCGCTTCGCGGCGCCGCCGGACCCGTTCGCGACGATCGCGGTCGCGCACGGCGCCGGCGCAGGCATGGAGCATCCGTTCATCGTCGGATTCGCCCGCGCCAGCGTGGGAGAGGGCTTAGCCACGTTGCGGTTCAACTTCCCCTACCTGGAGGCCGGGCGACGGTCGCCCGACCCAGAAAGGGCCCTGCGCGACGCGTGGCGCGCCGCGTTCGCGGCCGCCGCCGAGAGGAGCGCGGGGCGGCCGGTCTGGGCGGGCGGCAAGTCGCTGGGCGGCCGGATCGCCTCGATGGCGGTGGCGGACGCGGAGATCCCCGCCGCGGGCCTGGTGTTCCTCGGGTACCCGCTGCATCCGCCGGGGAAGCACGATCGGGTGCGCGACGAGCACCTGTATCGGATCGAGGTGCCGATGCTGTTCCTCCAGGGAACCGAGGACCCGTTCGCGAACGCCGAGCTCCTGGCCGGCGTCGTCGACCGGCTCGGGGACCGGGCCGAGATCGTCTGGTTCGAGGGAGGCGGGCACTCGTTCGAGGTGCGTGGGCGCAAGCGGGATCCCCGGGAGGTCGGCGCCTCGCTCGCGTCGCACGCCGCCGCGTTCATCCGGAAGCACGCCTGATGCCCAGGCGCAACCGCCGGGCCGGCGAGGCGCCGCCCGGCCCGGCTCCGAGACCGCGGTCGGCCGCGCCGGTATGGGCCGAGCTCGGCGGCTACGAGATCCGCCGGGTCAGCGGTGAGAAGGCCTACCGCTGCCCCGGCTGCGACCACGCGATCCGGCCGGGCAGCTGGCACCTCGTGGTCGTGCCCGACGACGTGCAGGAGGAGCGTCGCCATTGGCACGTCGAGTGCTGGCGTCGGGAGCTGCGGCGGATCGGCGCCTACCGACCCTCGCCGGGGTGGGACGGCTAGGCGCTACGCCGCTCGTCGAACCCGGACGTGACACTGCGGTAGAGGGCGCCGTGGAGGTACCCCTTCAGCTGCGTCCCGTTGCGCACGGGCTCGCCGAACCGCTCGAGATGCCGTTCTCCGTCCGCGGTTCGCCACTCCACCACGGCGACCCAGCCGACGAGCTCCGAGCCGTCCTCCGGGGGCCTCGTCCTGATCGCTCGATCGATCCGTGCTGCGATGTCCGCGGGCATGCTCCTCACCTCCTGTCGACGCCTGCACCATCAGCGTAGGAGGCATCCCTCGTCGTTCCGAGACATGTCCTGACCGAGGGTTATGGTTGAGGAGGGGATCCCGTCGTCGGGGGGACCGTCATCGGAGGAGCGTCGATCGAGGTGGCCGTGCAGCAGTCGATCGATCCCTCGGCGGGCGGCGGGTGCCGCCCGGACACGTCCCGCCGCCCACCCTGCGACGTCTGCGGGGCCCCGATGGAGCCCGAACACGCGCACCACCGGTGCCCGGCGTGCGGCTACCTCCTTCCCTGCTGCGGTTGGTGACCCTCCCGATGGCCCAGCGAGCCGTTCCGATGCTCTCCTACGAGGACGTCGCGTCGGCCGCGGACTGGCTCCGCGAGGCGTTCGGGTTCCGGGACCGCGGTCCTCGCTTCACCGACGTCGACGGCCGCGTCACCCAGGTGGAGGTCGAGCTGGACCTCGAGGGGCACCGTTGGATGTTCATGCAGCCGGACGGCGCCTGAACCACGGCCGCCGCGACTTGCCACGGCGTCATACAGCGCGCGCTAGCATGACCGCGGGATGGGGCAGGGGGACCCGGTTCGAGCCCGGATGTGGGAAACGGGCGGGCGCTGGTTCGCGCACATCCTCGACCTCCCGGCCTACATCGAGGTCACCGGCACCAGCCGCATCGCGTGCCTCGACGAGCTGAGGACGGCGACCGGCGACGACGTCGACCTCCTGGTCGAGGTCGTTCCGGCCGTGGTCGGCGTCGCCGAGGCGGCCGAGATCATGGGCTGGGACAAGCGCCGGGTGATCACGTACATCGACCGGGGCTCGTTCCCCGAGCCGATCACCGCGCTCGCCTCGGGTCGGATCTGGCTCCGCGAGGACGTCGAGGAGTACGCCGAACTGTGGCGGAGCACGCACGCACCGAAGCCGTCTCCTCGCCTCGCGACGCGGGGACGAGGCGCGCGCTCGCGCCGGGTCTCCGACCCGGCGTGAGCGTGCGCGTCCTCTATCTGATCCGCCACGGTCAATCCGATTTCGGCTGGGAGGGTGACGCGTTCGCGAGCCCGCGCGGGGACCAGTGGGATCCGCCGTTGTCCGGGCGCGGACGGGAGCAGGCGGAGCTGCTCGCCAAACGGCTGCTCGTGATGGAGCTGGATCCGTTCGTCGCCTACGCCTCGCCGATGCGCCGCGCGACGGAGACCGCCGAGGCGTTCGCCTCGCTGGCCGGGATCGACGTGACGGTCGACGACGAGCTGGTCGAGGCGCACATCGGGGGGTGGGAAGGGCTCCCGTTCGAGGAGATCGTGGCCTCGGACCCCGAGATCATGCGGCACCTCCGTCACCAGCGGGCGATCTGGCACCGCGCGCCGGGAGCCGAACGGGGCGACCGGTTCCGCGCTCGGGTCGTCGGCGCGGTCGAAGCCATCCTCGCGAAGCATCCGGACGAGAACGTCCTGGTCTTCGCGCACGGCGGCGTGATCAACGCGTACGTCGGCGCGCTCCTCGGGCTCCACCAGGAGATGTTCTTCCTCCCCGAGAACACCAGCCTGCACAGCATCGACGTCGACGGCGACCTCCGCAGCGTTCGGTTCCTGAACGACGTCCTGCACCTCACCGACCCGAACTTCTTCGAGGAGGGCGCTCCTATACTCGGGCGAACCGACGACCCCGGAGGTCCGTAGACGTGTCCGTGAAGTTCCTGTCCGAGGAATGGGCCGAGGCCCTCAAGACCGAGCTGAACGGCAGCGAGGCGTTCCGTCAGGCGGCCGCCGGCAAGCACGCCACGATCCAGCAGGTGATCTCCGGCGACGGCGCCGACACGCCCTACTGGATCAGGATCGACGACGGCGCGATCGACCTGGGGGTCGGAGACGTCGAGGGCGAGGACGCCACGATCACCCAGAGCTACGCGTCCGCCGCGGCGCTCGCGAAGGGGGAGCTCTCGCCGGTGACGGCGTTCATGACCGGCAAGCTGAAGATCGCCGGCAACATGGGGCTGATCCTGGGGTTGCAGGGAGCCCTCGCGCAGCTGCCGGCCGCGATGGCCAGCATCAACACGGAGTTCTAGGTCCCGTCGGTCTCCCGGCCCCTGACCGAGAAGCGGGACTGCGCCCTCGCGAGCAGCTTGCCGTCGGCGTCCTCGATCGACGCCTCCGCGAACGCGAGCGACCGCCCCACCTTGATCGCTTTCCCCCGACCGAAGAGCTTCCCCGGCCGCGCCGGCGACAGGAAATGGATGTCGAGGTCGGTGGTCACGTGGAGGCGACCGGGCTCCATCGCGGACCGGATCGAAAGCCCGCACGCGGTGTCGGCCAGGATCGCGAGCATCCCTCCGTGCACGAACCCCTGGAGGTTGCGATGCTGCTCCGAGACGGTGGTCGCGATGGTCACCTCCCCGGGCGTCGCCGAGACGACCTCGATCCCCGCCCAGGAGTGGAAGCCCGACGCGGCCACCCGGGCACGCAGCGTCTCCAGCAGCGCTCCGCTCTCGCCCATCCCCGCCTCCATCCGGTTGCGTAGTCTCCCACGGGGTCTCGGCAGGCCAGCGTTTGACGGACCCCTGCGCCGCCCGGAGAATCCGTGCGGTCGGGCCGCTCGGCCCGGGGGGAACCAGGGAGGGGGAGCGAACACCATGCCCAGAGCGCTTCGGACGTTCGTCGTACCCCTGGCCGTGCTCGCGCTCGTCGCGGCGGCCTGTGGGAGCGACAACGGCGGCGGGGGTGGCGGTGGCGGCGGCAACACCCCGAAGTGCAACCAGGATCTGAAGGTCGGCGTCGCCTACGACGTGGGCGGGATCGGCGACAAGTCGTTCAACGACGCGGCCAACCGAGGTCTGCAGGCGGCGATCGACGAGGGGCTCGTCTGCAAGGACAACACGAAGTCCCTCGAGCCGGATGCGACCGGATCCAACCGCGACGACAACGTCGTGGCCCTGGCGGACGCCGGGAACAACCTGGTGATCGCCGTCGGGTTCGCGTTCTCCCCGGGCATCAACGAGAACGCAGGCGATTTCGCACGCACCCAGTTCGCGATCATCGACGGCTACGCGACCTGCGGCACGGCGTGCGGCCTGAAGAACGACGGCCTCACGAACGTGACCGACCTGACCTTCAAAGAGCAGGAGGGGTCGTTCCTGGTCGGCGCCGCGGCGGCGATCCAGGCCGGCAAGCTGAACTGCGACACCGTCGGGTTCCTCGGCGGTCAGACCGGTCCGCTGATCGAGAAGTTCCAGGCGGGCTACGAGGCGGGGGTCGCGACCATCGACCCCGGCATCAAGGTGCTCGTCGAGTACATCGGCGACGACGTGACGGCGTTCAACGATGCGGTGAAGGGCGAGGCCCTGTCGTCGAAGATGTACGACGACGGCGCCTGCATCATCTACCACGCCGCGGGGGCCTCGGGAGCGGGGCTGTTCAACGCGGCCGTCTCGGCCGACAAGCTGGCGATCGGGGTCGACTCCGACCAGTACCTGCTGGTGAGCGCGGAGCAGCAGCCGCACATCATGACGTCGATGCTCAAGCGGGTCGACACGGCGGTGCACGATGCGATCCAGCAAGCCGGCCAAGGGACGCTCGACGCCGGCAACACGGTCTTCGGCCTGGCCGAAGGTGGCGTCGATTACTCGAAGAGCAATAAGGAGCTGATGACCGACGACATCATCTCCGTCCTGGACGACCTGAGGCAGAAGATCATCGACGGCAAGATCGTCGTCCCCGACAAGCCGTAGACGGTGGGGACGGGGATCACCCCGATGAGCGACCCAGGGGCGGGGCGCGGGAGCGCCCCGCCCCTCGTCGTGATGGAGGACATCACGAAGCGCTTCCCCGGCGTGGTCGCGAACGAGGACGTCTCTCTCGAGCTCCGCGCCGGCGAGGTGCACGCGTTGATCGGCGAGAACGGCGCCGGCAAGTCGACGCTGATGCGAGTGCTCTACGGGATGTATCCACCGGACGGCGGCCGCATCCTGGTGAAGGACGAGGAGGTCCGGATCACGTCGCCGCGCGTCGCGATCCAACACGGGATCGGCATGGTCCACCAGCACTTCGTGCTGGTGGACCCGTTCACCGTCACCGAGAACGTGATCCTCGGTGACGAGGGCGGCTCGATCCTCGACATGGAGAGCGCGAACGAGAAGGTCACGGAGCTGGCTCGGACCTACGGCTTCACGGTCCGACCGAGTGCGACGATCGAGGAGCTCTCCGTCGGCGAGGAGCAACGGGTCGAGATCCTGAAGGCGCTGTACCGGGGCGTGGAGATCCTGATCCTCGACGAGCCGACCGCGGTCCTCACGCCGCTCGAGACCAAGGACCTCTTCGCCAACCTTCGACGCCTCCGTGACGACGGCAAAGGCATCGTGTTCATCAGCCACAAGCTCGACGAGGTGATGGAGATCGCCGACCGGATCACCGTCCTCAGGCGAGGCAAGATCGTCGGCGAGACGACCCCGGGACTGACGTCGAAGGCGAAGCTGGCCGAGATGATGGTCGGGCGGCCGGTCCTGTTCCGGCTGGAGAAGCCCGAGACCAAGATCGGCGAGACCGTCCTGGCGGTCGACGGGCTCCTCGGCGAGGGCAAGCTGAACGGGATCTCGCTCGAGGTGCACGCCCGCGAGATCCTCGGCGTCGCCGGCGTCGAGGGGAACGGGCAGCGCGAGCTCGCCGAGTCGCTGATCGGCCTGCGGAAGCCGGCGGCCGGGACGATCGAGCTGGCCGGTCAGGACATCCGGGGATGGTCGGTGGCGGAGATCCGCAACGCCGGCGTCGCGTACATCCCCGAGGATCGGCACGAGCAAGGGTTGGTCCTCGACATGACCCTGTGGGAGAACGCGGTCCTGGGCCGCGAGGACGACCGGCCGTTCGGGGCGAAGTGGGGCCTGCTGTTCCTCCGCGCGATCAAGCAGATGGCGCAGCGGATCGTGCAGCTCTTCGACGTCCGGACCCGATCGATCGACGTGACCGCGCGGACCCTGTCGGGCGGGAACCAGCAGAAGCTGATCATCGGCCGGGAGCTGGACACGAGCCCCAAGCTGCTGATCGCCTCGCAGCCGACCCGCGGCCTGGACGTCGGCGCGATCGAGTTCGTCTGGAAGCAGATCCTCGCTCAGAAGGAGGAGGGCCGCGGCGTCCTGCTGATCTCGGCCGAGCTCGACGAGATCTACGCGCTCTCCGATCGGATCGTGACCCTGTACGAGGGAAGGATCACGGGGGAGTACCCGCCCGACGCCCCACCCGAGGAGATCGGGATCGGGATGTTGGGCGGCGCAGACGAGCGGGAGGCGAGCTGATGTCGGCCGCCGCCGCGACCGTCCGGCCCCCGCGTGCCAGGCCGCCGTGGCTGGAGTCGGTGGTCGGCCAGCTCCTGGCCCTCCTCGTGGCCTTCGCGATCGCCGTCGCCGTCGGATCGTTGATCATCGTGCTCTATGGGGAGAGTCCTCTCGCCGTCTACGGGGCGATCCTCCGGTTCGGCTTCGAGGACCCGACCAGCTTCGGAACGGTCCTGTCGATCGCGACGCCGCTGATCTTCGCCGCGCTCGCCGTGGCGGTGTGCTTCAAGGGAGGGCTCTTCAATATCGGCGTCGAAGGCCAGTTCCTCGTCGGCATGGTGTCTGCGGCGTGGGCCGCGCTCACCTTCGACTTCCTTCCGGGGCTCACGCACATGGCGGTCGTCCTGGTGTTCGCCTCCATCGGCGCGATGGTCTACGCGGCGATCCCGGCGATCCTGAAGGTGACCACCGGTGCGCACGAGGTCGT
>Ga0114129_10000253_pt1 | contig 60283 bp, 52 predicted proteins | sample RhiMetdeltSRZDD1_FD_80071 | JGI IMG/M metagenome (GOLD analysis project Ga0114129, IMG submission 80071) | Populus rhizosphere microbial communities from Tennessee, USA - Rhizosphere MetaG P. deltoides SRZDD1 (version 2) (version 2) | ecosystem: Host-associated > Plants > Roots > Rhizosphere >...
ACCGCCCCGCCCGCCAGCACGGGTGTCATGCCGACAGCTCCGCGCTCTGGCGCCGCGCGGCCCGCAGCGTGACCCAGTCGGTGACGGCGATCAGCGGGATCGCCAGCAGAACGAAGAGGACACCGGCCACGATGTAGGGCGTGAAGTTGTAGTGCTCGGCGGTCTGGATCTGAGCCTGCCGGATCGCGTCGATGGGACCGGCCAGCGAGATCAGCCCGACGTCCTTCTGCAGCGCCACGAGATCGTTCAGCAGCGGCGGTGCGACCCGGCGGATCGCTTGGGGCAAGACGACGTGACGCATCGTCTGGCGGTAGGTCAGGCCCAGCGACCGGGCCGCCGCCCGCTGCGACGGGTGCACCGATTCGATGCCGGCCCGGAAGACCTCCGCGATGTACGCGGCGTACACGATGACCAGCGCGATGCCGCCCAGGACGAGCAGCGACGGCGTGCCCCGCAACCGCAGCCCCGGTACGCCGAACGTGAGCAGGTACAGCACGATCAGCAGCGGCGTACCACGGAAAAGGTAGGTGTAGGACGCGGCGAGCGCCCGCAGCGGGAAGAACACGGGAGCGCGCAGTGTCCGCAGCACCGCGAGGCCGAGGCCGAGCAGGAGCGCGCCGATCGCGCAGACGGCGAGGAGGCGGATGTTGAGCCACAGGCCGACCAGGACGTCCGGGAGGGCGTCGCGGGCGATGGCGCCGTTGAAGAACGTCGCGCGGACCCGATCCCAGCCGGGGGCGCCGGTCACCGCCACCACCACGACCACGCCCACGACGGCGGTGGACGCGGCGGCGACGGCGACCGACAGCACCGACTGCCTGCGCCTATAGGCCAAGCGCTCGCGCTGGAGCGCGCTGACGGTGGTCACGTCAGGACAGCACCGGTGCGCCCGAGACGCCCGACAGCCACTGCGCCTGCAGCTGGGCCAGCGTGCCGTCGGACCGCAGCGCGTCGACCGCCTGGCTGACGCAGCTCGTCAGCGCCGACCCCTTATCCAGCACCAGGCCGAACTGCTCGGGCGTACCCGCGGGCTGGGGCACCTGGCCGACGATGACGCCGTCGTCCAGCTCGGCCGACGTGATGTAGAACGCGGTCGGCAGATCCACCACGATCCCGTCGACGGTGCCGTTCTGCAGCTGCTTCTTGGCGTCGTCGTTGTTGTTGAACACCGCCGGCGCCACGGCCGGCTTGATGCCTTCGGTGATGGCTCGGTAGCTGGTCGTACCGACCTGCGCGCCGAGCTTGGCGTTCTTGAGGTCGGCCAGTGACTTGGCGTTGGCGATCTTGGAACCCTTGACGGTGATCACGGTCTGCGTGACGTCGTAGTAGGGCGAGGAGAAGTCGACCGCCTGCTTGCGCTCGTCGGTGATCGAGAACTCGTTGATGTCGAAGTCGTACGCCTTCGGCCCGGGGGCGATGGCGTTGTTGAAGGTGACCCGGACCCACACGACCTGGTCCTTCTGGTATCCGAGCTTCGTGGCCACGGCGTAGGCGACCGCGGATTCGAAGCCCTGGCCGTTGTCGGGCTTGTTGTCGGCGAACCACGGCGGGTACACCGGGTCGTCGGTGCCGATGGTCAGCTTCCCGGCCGTCAGCGTCTTCACAGTGGACGGTGAGCACTGGCTGGCCGCCGACGACGCCGGCGCGGCGCTGGGTTCGTCCTGGGGCGCGCAGGCGACGAGGGCCAGCGCGGCTATGGCGGCGAGTCCGAGGGGTGCGGCTGATCCGAGGGGTGCGGTACGCATCCCATCATTGTGATGACCGTATATGAAGTCGGCCAGGCCATTGATCCATTATGGGCGATTTGATCGGCGATCGCCGTCACGACCCGGGCGGCGCGGCGGGGTCGCAGCCGGGGCACCGGCCGCGGTGGAGATGTTGCGGGCCATGCCGCCGAAGATCACGGCATGGAAGGGCGAGACGGCTCGCCAGTAGAGATGGCCGATCAGCCCGCGGGGCAGGAAGATGGCGCGTTGCTCGTACCGGCTGCCGAGCGGGTCGTCGACGACCTTCATCTCCAGCCACGCCCGGCCGGGCAGGCGCATCTCCGCTCGCAGGCGCAGCAGCCGTCCCGGTTCGATCTCCTCGACGCGCCAGAAGTCCAGCGCGTCGCCGACATAGAGTTCGGCCGGGTCACGGCGGCCCCGTTTGAGACCCACTCCCCCGGCGAGGCTGTCGAGCCAGCCGCGTACGGACCACGCCAGCGGGAACGAGTACCAGCCGGTCTCGCCGCCGATGCCGGTGATCACCCGCCAGAGCGCATCGGGCGGCGCGTCGACGTTTCGGGCCCGGCGGTCCACATAGGCGGATCCCCCCGACCACTGTGGATCGGTCGGCAACGGGTCGGCCGGCGTCCAGGCCGAGGTCGACCACCGGGTCTCCACGTCCGCATCACGGATCTTGTTCAGGGCCAGGCGTACCGCGTCGTCGAAGCCCTTGAGCCCGCCGGCCGGGTCCGGAACGTACCGTTCGATGTCGTGGTCGCGGCAGACCGCCTCATGGATCAGGCTGCCGACCAGCGGCTTAGCGATCTTGCCTGGCACCGGGGTCACCAGGCCGACCCAGTGCGCGCTCAGCCACGGCGACAGCGGGCGTACCGGGATGATCAGCCTCGGCGGCAGGCCCGCCACGCGGGCGTACCGGCGCATCATGTCCGCGTAAGTCAGGACGTCGGGGCCGCCGATGTCGAAGTCGCGGCTCACCTCTTCGGGTACGCCCGCCAAGCCGACCAGATACATCAAGACGTCGCGGACGGCGATGGGCTGGATGCGGTTGCGTACCCACCGCGGTGTGACCATGACCGGCAGCCGCTCGGCGAGGTAGCGCAGCATCTCGAACGAGGCCGAGCCCGACCCGATGATGACGGCCGCCCGCAGCACGACCGTCGGCACCCCGGTGGCGCCGAGCAGCCGGCCGACCTCCGATCGCGAGCGCAGATGCGCCGACGCGCCGCCCTCGACGGCTGGGCCGCCCAGATACACGATGCGGCGTACGCCGGCCGCGGCCGCGGCATCGGCGAAGACGCGGGCGGCCTGGCGGTCCTTCGCCTCGAAGTCGGCCGAGCCGAGCGAGTGCACCAGGTAGTAGGCGATCTCGACACCGTCCAGCGCTCGGCGGGCGGCGGCCGGGTCGAGAATGTCGCCCTCGGCGATCTCGGCGTGGACCGCCCAGGGCACATCGCGCAGCCGTGATGTATCCCGAGTCAGGCAGCGCACCGAGTACCCGGCCTCGATCAGCCGGGGCGCCAGACGCCCGCCGATGTACCCCGTAGCGCCGGTGACCAGGCACCGCATAGCACCATGCTAGTCAAAAGTAGGTGCGCAGCAGGTCGGTTACCGCGTACTCGTCGTTGACGACGGGAATGACCCGCCACCGGTCGAACGCGGTGCACGGATGCGAGATCCCGAACCGGATCAGATCACCGGGCCGCACCGAGCCAGGATCGACGGTCAGGTACGCGTGCTGATCGTTGAGCCGGGTGCATTCGGCCCCGGCCAGGGGCGTGACGACGCCGGCCCGGTGGACGGCGAGGGGCACCGGGTAGCCCTCGTCGAAGGGCGCGTCGCGCTTGCCCATGCCGACGATGGCCAGACCGGGTTCGGGGGTGGACAGAACCTGGGCCCACAGCTCCAGCGCCGCTTCGAGGTGGCCCTCCGACGGGATGCGGTGGAAGGGTGTCATGCGTTCGTAGGTTCCGTGGTCGTGCGTGATGTACGCCCCGCTGCGCAGGATCGGCGTCACCGCGTGGCCGGGCAGCCAATCGCCGCCGATGCCGGCCGCCACCAGATCGAAGTAGCCACTGCCGCCCGCGCTGACGATCACAGTGTCGGGCAGCAGACCCTTGCGGGACAGCGCGATCGTGGCCGATCGAAGATCGTCCAGATAGGATTCCACCGCGGCGGTTCCGGGCAGCATGCCTTCGTAGCCGGCGACTCCGACGAGGTTGACCTCGGGCGCATGGCGGGCCGCGGTGGCGACCTCGGTCGCGGTGGCGATGTCGCGGCAGCCGGTGCGGCCGCCGGTGAAGCCCCACTCGACCACGACGTCCAGGATGCGCGGCGGCGACGCTTCCACGATCGCCGCCACTCCTTCGAGCGAGTCCACGTAGTGCACCGTGCGGAAGTCTTCGGAGCCGAGCCAGCGCAGCGCCCGCGGATCGAGAATCTCGTTCGCGATCAGCACCCGCGGCACGTCCGCCGCGTGGCAGACCAGCGCCTGGCTCGCGGTCGCCACGGTGATGCCCCACGCGCCCGCGGCGAGCTGCATGCGAAACAGCTCGGGCGCCATCGTGGTCTTGCCGTGCGGCGCGAACTCCAGGCCGTGTCGGGCGCAGAAATCCGCCAGGGTACGCACATTGTGCGCGAGCGCGGACCGCCGGGCGACCAGCACCGGCCATGTGAACGGGCCGTCGAAGAGGGCGTACCCGCAAGCGGCGAAGGCGTCGTCCGGCACCGGGCCGCCGGGCCACAATATGCCCTTCGCCCGCCAGTCGATCTGCCCGTCCGTAAGATGACCACCAGCCCGCACGGCGGCAACGTAGCACGGGAGTGACCAGATCATGCGTTTCGACCTGCTCCTGACCGGAGGCGAAGTCGCCGACCCCGGCGGCGGGCGCAGCGGCCGGCTCGATGTGGGCGTACACGCGGGGCGCATCGTGGCGGTGGCCCATCACCTGGATCCCCACGAAGCCGCCGAGGTCGTCGACGTCCACGGCAAGCTCGTCACACCCGGCCTGATCGACCTGCACACCCACACCCACAGCGGGTACTGGGGCATCGATCCCGACGCGTACGCCTGGCACAGCGGCGTCACCACCTGGGTCGACGCTGGAACCACTGGGGCGTACACGTGGACCCGGCCGAACCACCAGGTACGCTCACCCGCGCTGCTGAACATCTCGGCGATCGGCCTCGCGGGCCTCACCGGCGAGAGCCGGGACCTCGCGAACTGCGACGTGGACGCGGCCATCCGGACCGTACACGCCAACCGGGAAGCGATCGCCGGCATCAAGGTCCGGATGGACCGGGGCGCGACCGGCGAGAACGGGCTGGAGCCCCTGCGGCGGGCCGTCTGCGTCGCGGACGCCTGCGATCTCCCCGTGATGGTCCACATCGGAGTGCCGCCGCCCGAGGTCGATGAGGTTCTCGGGCTCCTGCGCCCGGACGACATCCTGACGCATTGCACGAGCGGCGTCGCGCACCTCGGGGCCGCGCCGTCGGCCGCCGTGCGGGCCGCGTACGAGCGAGGCGTGTTGTTCGACATCGGCCACGGTGCGGGCAGCTTCTCCTTCGCGGTGCTGGAGAGCTTCCTGGAAGCCGGGATCGTGCCGCATGTCGTGTCGACCGATCTGCACGCGCGCTGCGTCAACGGTCCGGTCTTCGACCTGCCGACCACGATGGCGAAGATGCTCGCGGTCGGGTTCGATCTGCCGACCGTGGTACGCATGGCGACCGAGGCGCCGGCGGCCGCGCTCGGCCTGCACGCCGGTACGCTCGCCATCGGCGCACCGGCCGACATCGCGGTCTTCAGCATCGTCGCCGAACCGTTCGAGGTGGCCGACGCCCACCTGCGTACGCGCACCGCGCCGCTGCGGCTGCTGAACACCGCCACATACCTCGGCGGCGATCTGCTCCTGCCGCCGTACCTGACCGCACCGTCCTGGATCCCGCTGACCACCGCTCAACGGGCGGCCCTGGCCGCTCGGGCGACGGCGATCCGGGAGATGCTGACCCACCCGCTCGTCGACGTCGACGGCCTGTCCGAACAGTTCCGAGGAGAGCCTTGATGCCTGTCGCGTTGCACGGGTTCGCGATCGAGGTCGACGCCGTCCTCTACACCGGCTGATCGCTGATCCTCAAGAAGCTCTGCAAATCGGGAAGCTCTGCAAATCGGGTGCGAATCCTGCAACAAACCTGCACGCGTCGACACCTATCGGAGGGAAAGCGCTTTCCCTATGCTGTGACGCACGTCGATGAGTTGCGGAAGGTGGGATCGTATGAGGACACATTCGAGGGCCGCCGCCGCCGCGCTCATCGCCGCCGCGCTGAGCGCCGCCCTAGCCCTGAGCATGACGCTCGCGCTCCCCGCCGCGGCCGCGACGCTGTTCGGCGACGACTTCGCGGATGGTAACGCGGCCGGCTGGTCGACGTCCGGCGGCAGCTGGTCGGTGCAGAGCCAGGCCTACCGGCAGTCCAGCACCGGAGCCGACGCCAAGGCCCAGGCCGGATCGACCGCGTGGACGGACTACAGCGCCCGCGCCGACGTCACCCCGGTCGCGTTCGGCAGTTCCGCCCGGTCCGCGGGGATCGCCGCGCGGGCCCAGAGCATGACGAACTACTACTCGCTCGTCCTGGTCGCTTCCGGGTCCGTGCAGCTGCGGCGGGTCGCGGGGGGCGGGGTCACGACGCTCGCCAGCGCTCCCCTCGCCATTTCGACGGGTACGCCGTACGCGCTGGAACTGACGGTCAGCGGCTCGTCCTTGTCGGGCGCCGTCAACGGCACCGCGATGGTCGGCGCGACCGATGCGACGTTCGCCAACGGCCGGATCGGCCTGGTGGCCTCCTTCACGAGCGCGTCGTTCGACAACGTTCAAGCGTTTACCGGGGCCGCTCCGAGCCCGTCACCGTCGCGCTCGGCCAGCGCGTCCGCGTCGGCCTCGCCGAGCCGCAGTCCGTCGGCCTCGCCGAGCCGGAGCCCTTCGGCGTCGCCGAGCCGGAGCCCTTCACCGAGCCAGAGCCCGGGTCCGTCCACGAGCCCGTCGCCCGTACCGCCCGGTCAGGCGGACGGATTCGCGAGCGTCAACGCCTTGGGGCTCAACGGAACCACCGGCGGCGTCGGCGGGCCGACCGTCGTCGTGGACACCACCGACCAGCTGCTGACCGCGATCGACACCATCGGGCCGATGATCATCGAGGTGCGCGGAACCATCAACATCACCAGCAAGCAGGGCGTACGCCCGAACAAGACGATCATCGGCGGGCCGGGTGCCACGATCAACGGCGGCGGTTTCGACTTCTACCGGTCTTCCAACGTCATCATCCGGAACCTGACCTTCACCAACGCCGAGGACGACGCGGTCAACGTCGGCCAGAACTCGCACCACATCTGGATCGACCACAACACGTTCCGTACGCCCGTCGACGGCTCCATCGACATCGTCCGCGGCGCCGAATACGTGACCGTCTCCTGGAACTGGTTCGACCACACCGACAAGACGATGCTGATCGGCCACTCCGACGGCAGCGGCGGCGAGGACATCGGCCACCTGAAGGTGACCATCCACCACAACTTCTTCGACCACAGCCGCCAGCGGCATCCGCGCGTACGCTGGGGCGACCCGGTGCACGTGTACAACAACTACTTCCTGGCCAATGAACTCTACGGCATCGCATCCACTCAGGACGGCGGAGTGCTGCTGGAAGGCAACTACTTCCAGGACGTGCCGTTCCCGTGCTTCTCGGCCAGCGGGTACGCCGACAGCGGGCCGGGCCGCCTGGTGCAGCGCAACAACATATTCGCCGGATCAGGCGCCTGTGAAATCAACGGCACGGTCGCGGACCCGGGCGTGTTCTACGCATACGCCGTGGGGTCGCCGTCTTCGGTACCGGCGGCGGTCACGGCGCAGGCGGGCGCCGGACACCTGTGACGGTGCAAAGGGCAGGCTACACTGCCGTCGATGGCCCGCCCCTTCTCCAGACTGTTCGCCGCACTTTTGGCCCTGCTGCTCGTCCCGGCGCTCGCCGGGGCAACCCGACCCCGGCCGACGATCGTCGTGCTGCAACTGAACCTGTGCAACAGCGGCATCTCCGGCTGTTTCACCAACCGGGCCGTGCCGCAGGCCGCCGAGCTGATCCGGGCGTACGCCCCCGACGTGGTGACGCTCAACGAGATCTGCCGCGCCGACGTCGTCGCGCTGGCCAACGTCTACCCGGCCGGGACCGTGGTGCCCGCGTTCCAGTCGGCACCGGATCGGCGTACGGGCGGCGGTACCGAGTGCCTCAACGGCCAGCAGTTCGGCATCGGCGTGATCGTACGCGCCGGGAACGAGTCCACAATCGATGGTGGGATCTACCCCGTGCAGGACGTGACCGACCCGGAGATCCGGGCGTGGCTGTGCGTTTCCGCCGCGGTCGTCGCCTGCACCGCCCACCTCGCCAGCACCAGCCGGACCGTCGCCATCGAGCAGTGCCGCGAACTGTTCGCCGGAATCGTTCCCCGGCAGCGGGGGGACACGACGGCGATCGTGGCCGGCGACCTCAACCTGCGCGACCCGGACGTGCGGTCGTGCGTACCGCGGGATTATGTGCGGACCAGCGACGGTGACGTCCAGTACGTGCTGGCGACCGACGCGACGGCGGTCCTGACGCGACAGGTGTTCGACATGCGCGGTACGACGGACCATCCGGCGCTCCTCGTCGTCCTCACAATCCCGGCCTTTTCGGCGGAACCGCCATCGATGTCGCCATAACGGCGCTAGCCTGCGCTCATGGCTAGCACCAGCTATGGCAAGGTACGCACGATCGCCGTGATCATCATGATCATGGGAGCGATCTTCACGGTAGCCGGCGTGGTCACCTGGTTTGCCGTCCGCTCGCAATTGGCCGCCGAGAACATCACCGTCTCCGACGACGCCCAGTACTTCTCCGGCGACAAGGTCGAAGGGCCGTTCACGGCGTACGCGGAGGCCAACGTCATCAACGACCATGCGCTGGCGGCCACCGGCGGCAAAACCTACGCCGAGCTGGCCCAGGACGACCCGAAGCGCCAGACGGCCATGACGGCGTCGTTCCTGCGGGCGTCGCTGTACACATCGGTCGTCGCCTTCGGCGTCGCGGCGCTGGCGGCCGTGCTGGGCATCCTGCTCATCCTGCTCGGCTGGGCACTGATGGCGCTCGCTGGCGTACCGAGGGAACCGGCCGGCCCGGTCGCCGTGAGCTGAAGGCGGGTCGCTCGTGGTTGGATTTCCACCATGAGCGACTCGATGGTCACCAGCACGGTGACGTTCACCGGACACGGCGGCGACGAGGTCCAGGCGTACCTGGCCCGGCCCGAGGGCGACGGACCGCGCGGCGGGGTCGTGGTCATCCACCACATGCCCGGCTATGACCGGGCCACGAAGGAGATCGCCCGCCGCTTCGCCGAACTGGGGTACGACGCGATCTGCCCCAACCTGTACTGGCGGGAAGCGCCCGGAGCGGCCCCCGACGACGCTGCGGCAGTGGCTCGCGCGCAGGGCGGCGTACCCGACGACCGGCTCGTCGGCGACGCCGGCGGGGCGGCTGCGTACCTGCGGGCGCTGCCCTCCTCGAACGGCAAGGTCGGCACGATCGGTTACTGCTCCGGCGGCCGCCAGTCCGTCCTGGCCGCCTGCAACCTCGACGTTGATGCGGCCGTCGACTGCTACGGCGCCTTCGTCACCGGTACGCCACCCGAGGGCGCGCCGATCCGCGGCAACCTCGTCGACCAGCTGCCGAATCTGCGGGCCCCGCTGCTGGGTCTGTTCGGCGCCGACGATCAGTACCCGAGCCCGGCTCACATCGCCGAGCTGCGCGAGATCCTGGCCGCGCACGGCAAGGAGTTCGAGGAGCACACCTATGAGGGCGCCGGGCATGCGTTCTTCGCTGTGGACCGCCCGGCGTACCGGGTGGCGGCCGCGAACGACGGCTGGGAGCGGATCGCCGCCTTCTTCGGCAAGCACCTGAGGTGAGCCATGTGCACCTATGAGACCGTCTGCATCTGCGTCGAGGGCTCCGGCAAGGGTCCGCAGAACTGGCTGCGCGTCACCCGGGCGACCGTCTACTTCGACCACCCGGTGCACGCGATGGCCGACCACACCCTCAACATCGACCTGTCCGACCCGGCGCACGGACCGGCGGCCCGCATCGCACTGGAGCTGACGGCCGAATCGGCCCGGGCTCTCGTCGCGGCGATCCAGGCGGCGCTGGACGCGGTCCCGCCCGAGCTGACCCAGTCGCCGATCCGCGCCTGAGACCGGTGATATTGCCGATGCGTGGCCGCCGGAGTTCATCGACACCCGGCCCTCACTCGGGGAAGGCACTCGGTCCTGACCCGAGGAAGGACCGGGGTGAGCGCGCAGGTCTCGTCGACGGCCGGCCCCGCGCCGGTGCGCACGCCCGCTAGGCGGATGCGGGCAGCACCGCGTCCGCGAACACCTTCGGTACGCGCCACATCGCGATGACGATCCCGAGGGCGTAGGTCGTGACGGTGATCAGGAAGTACAGGTGGATCAGCGCATCGGGCCCGGCGGCGAGCCACTTCGCGACGTCGGACTGCTTGCTGCCGAAGCTGCCGACCATCCACTGCGAGAAGGAGTTCACCAGCGGGCTGAGCAGGCCCAGGATGACCAGGTTCAGCCAGATCCAGTGCGTCTTCCAGTTCACGCGGGTGATGAGGACGAAGAAGATGGCGAACCACACCAGGTCGCACAGGTAGGGTGCGGCGTCGGTGAACCAGCCCGGACTGCCGCCGGTCCAGCTCGTGTAGCCCCAGGTGAACCGGCCGAGGTCGGTCTGCGGATAGATCACGAACTTCGTGACGTCCGCACCCTCCATGCTGGCGGCCAGGGCGTGGCTGCCCTCATGCCGGATGGTGCCGAGGATCTGGTACACCGGGTAGGCCAGGATCCACAACAGGTCCAGCCAGCGCAGCTTCCATACGGGTTCGTTGTCTGCCATGACGTCCATTCAGCGCTCGCGGCCCGGCGACTGCTGCCGTGTTGACGGCGTCGGCATCGACGGTTAGCCGACAGTCACGGGCTCGCGATCAGCAGCCGAGCGGCCTGCGTACGCAACGCTTCGTAGTCGGCACCGGCCTTGGTGACGGCCGTACGCACCGCGGCCGAGTCGACCTCGATGCAGCCCATCAGGAGGTGGTCCCCGCCGACCGTGGCGTGGCCGAGGAAGTCTACATAGGACTGCGCAAACCGGAGGACGGCCCGGCCCGACGGCGCCCAGCCGGGGTCGCCGGGGTCGAGCCGCCACGGCCCGAAGCGATCCCAGGACCCCGGATCCGGATCCGTACGCGCCACGGCCAGGCTGAATTCCGGGTACTCCAGGCCGTGGCGCGCCAGCATGCCGGCCGCCTCGTCGTGGTCGCCGAGGCCCGGCGCGTAGACCCAGTGGGTACGCCGATGCTGGAACCCGATCGCGCAGATGCCGGCGAGCACGTGCACGGCACCGATCTCATCGGCGTCGGCGCGTACCGCCTGCCGGGCGGCTTCCCCGCCGATGGCGTACGCCACGGGCCCGGTCGCGCCGATCTGCCGCAGTGCGTGACGGCCGAGCAGGCGCCGGCCCGGCTTCGGTGGTGGATGCGACAGCGCACCCAGGTCCGCCAGCCGCGTCAGGGCCGGTGCCCGTACGCGCCCGTCGCGGTGGACGGCGGCGAGCACGGTCGGCTGGATCTCGCGCGGGCTCAGCCCGACCTCGGCCAGCACGCGATATCCGCAGCTCGTGTGATCCCCGGTGATCGCGGCGAGCAGGTGAGCACCGTGCGCGTCGGCGACCCGGACATCCGATGCTTCGCGCAGCGCCCGGCGTACCACTCGATGGGCGCAGCCGCACCAGCGAGCCGGCACATGCGCGATCCATTGCGCCTCGCGCAGCGCGGCCGACGCCTCGAAGTCGATCGCTGCGGCCGAGGCGGGCTCGGCGGGCACATCGCACCACGCGAGCCGGGCCCAGAGGCGGCGGCGCTCGCTGCGGCGGCAGTGCAGGATCCGCCGGCGGGCGAGGACGGCGACCAGATCGGCCGTGTCGATCACGGGCCGCCGGTCGAGCCGGGCGCGGACGGCGGCCTCCGCCAGGAGCTGGATCAGCTGCTCGCCGGCCATCGCATAGGTTGGCGGACTCATCGACGCTCATGATATCGAGCGGGCGAGATTCCGCCGTGGGCGAAGGACCTCGACAGGGTGATGATTGCAGAGTAAGTATGTAATTATCATTACGCAGAGAGGTGGTACCGATGAGAGAACAGTGGGGCAAGCAGGGCCGCACCGAGCCGCCCTCGGCCGAGAACGCTCCGGCCTGGATCACCGGGCTGCTGCCCGACGGGTGGTTCACCGGCCGCCCGAACTTCATCATCGACCGCGACGAGATCGTGATCGTGGGTACGCTCCCCGCACCGGCTCACGCGGCCGAGGCGACCGAGGCCGACCGGGCCACGGCCGAACGGGGCCGCATCGCCGGATTCCGGGAGGACACCCGGGACCAGCGGATCCGGTACGCCCGCCAGATCGAGCACGCGTACCAGCGCAAGGTGGCGTGGGGCGCGACGTCGGGCGGCACGACCGAACTGTTCACGACGCTGTCCGCACCGGTGATGACGCGCCTGCGCCAGCCGGAGCGGCAGGTGCTCGACACCCTCGTCGACGCCGGGGTGGCCCGGTCGCGGTCGGACGCGCTCGCGTGGTGCGTACGCCTGGTCGGCGAGCACGCCGATGAATGGCTCGGCCGGCTGCGTACCGCCATGACGGCCGTGGACGATCTGCGCAAGCAGGGGCCGACTGTCGTCTAGCGGACGGGGTATTTCTGGCAACCCTTTCCTCTTGGCCCGGCGTCACCCAGGTGACAGCATGTGCGGACGACCTGGGGAAGAGGTGAGAAGGATGCGGACTGGCATCGCGGCCGCCAGCATCGCACTGGTGGTGGGGATCGGCGTGGCGGCGTGCGGTTCGCCGAAGCCGATCGGCAGTGCTTCGCCCGCGCCGAGCACCGTCTCACCGTCCACAAGCGACACAACAAGTCCATCGCCGACGCCGTCGGCCGCACCCCGCGGACCGGCGGCGACCGCGCCGATCCCGGACAGCGCCTTCTTCACGCCACCGAAGAACCGTACGCGCACCCCGCCGTTCAAAATCTACGACGGGCGCGGTGACATGCCGTCGCTATGCAACGCGAAGTTCGCCAGCGACAAGCTGATCGGCCGGCAGCGGGCGCGGCACATCTTCTTCCACGCGATCGATGCGCCGGCGGACAGCATCCCGAACGGCACGGTCGATCAGACCATCGCGGTCTACAAGCCGGGTGGTGCGGCCGCTGCCATGACGGACTTCCGAGCCGCCGTGGCCGCGTGCCCTAAGGAGAATCTGAGTACGGGCGGCACTTCCCTGCACCGCTTCCTCACGCCGTACGCCCTCGGCGACGACGCGATCCTCGTCGAGCGTACGTGGTCCAACCCGCCCAACTTCCCGGTGCAGACGCCCGACCTCCTGGCCGTCGTGCGGATCGGTGACGTGATCACCATCCTGTGGTCGACCGGCTGGGAGGGCATCGAGGCCGATGCCGAGGTCACCCGGCTGTACAGCGGGCTGGCCGTCAAAGCCATCCAGCAGTGGCGGTCCTAGGCGAGGTCACGTCCAGGCGGGACGGCCGGCGACGACCCGGAGCAAGGCGAGCACGGTCTGCCGGACTCCGGGCGCCCGGCCGACCGCGCCCGGTGCGATGGTGTCGCGGGGCAGCCGGATCCGCAGCGACTTCGGCAATGCGGCGAACTCCAGCGGCGGCTCCAAGGTGACCGCCTCACCGTCGATGCCGAGCGCGATCGGGGTGGAAGCACCGACTCGCAGCCCGTCCGTCGACCACGTCAGCAGCCCGGCCACGGATCCGTCGCCGGTACGCGCCCGCACCGCCAGTACGCCCAGCTCGCCGACGTCGAGGCGAGGCCGCGAGGCCAGCCCGGCGAACGTGCTGACGGCGTACGGGTTGTTCGACACGAGCAGCAGATCGGCTCCCTCGAACGATTCGCCGGACGGCCCGGTGAACGACAGGTCGAACGGTTCACCGCTGACCAGGTCCGGCAGCACCGCCGCGGCGGTGGCCAGCTTCGCCGCCCGGTAGTCGCCGGACTGCACGATCATGGCGTACAGGCCCATCGAGGCGTTGTTGACGAAGACCCGGTCGTTGACCCGGGCCAGATCGACCCGCAGCTCGATCGCCCGGCCGAAGGCGGTCAGCGCGCGTACCGGGTCGAACCGGTCGAGCCCGAGGTCTTGGGCGAAGTGGTTCTGCGTACCGGCGGGAACGCACACGAACGCCACGTCGTGGCGCCGGGCCACGTCCGCGACGACCGCCTGTGATCCGTCGCCGCCCGCCACACCGAGAGCCGTTGCACCGTTGCGGATCGCTCGTTCAGCGACGTCCGCCAGCGCATCCGTTGGACCCAGCTCCAGTACGGAGATCCCGAGGCGGGCCGCCCGGCGGGCCAGTCGGGCATTGACGGATGGGCCCGCGCCCGACTGAGGATTGACGATGAGCACCGGTTTCGGCGTACCGCTGACTGCGGTGGGGCGCTGGGCGTCTTCCGAGGGCGGCGGCGGCCGGTGTGGACCGATCGCGGCCCGAGCCGCGGCCACCGAGATCACCGCAAAGCCGAGCACCAGACCGGCGAACGCCACGCCGGCCGGGCCCAGCAGGACGACCGTAGCCAGCAGGCACGACAGTCCGGCCGCGAGGAACAGCGCGCGGCGCGTACCCCGGTTGATGAGGGAGATCCAGCCGCACACGAGGGCGGCGGCCAGCGCGGCGATCGCCACGAGGAGCTGCATCACCTGGCTGATGAGCAGGTAGCCGACGGTCACGACGGCGGCGGCCGCCGAGACCAGGGCGATGAGCGCGGAAATCCGGGGAGCGTGCGAGGGGGGTGGCACGGTCGTAGTCTCGCAGAGTGAGTCCTCTACGGCAGTGGATGAGCATCGTCCGAGAGGCCGACCAGATCGACCGGGTCGTCTATGCGGCGGTCGCCGGCACCACGACCCCCACCCTCGACCACGGCCTGCGGCGGCTGTCCGACTCGGCGAACCACTCGCGCCTATGGTTCGGCATCGCCGCCGGGCTCGTCCTCCTCGGCACGCGCGGCCGCCGTGCGGCGATCACCGGGGCGTCCGCGATCGCCCTCACGTCCGCAGTGGTCAATCTCGGTGTCAAGACCACACTGGTACGCGGACGTCCGGATCGCGCCGCCGCTGAGGTGGCCGCATCACGCCATGTACGCATGCCCGCGTCGACGTCGTTTCCGTCGGGTCACGCCGCATCCGCGTTCGCCTTCGCGACCGCGGTCGGCGATGTCCTGCCACCCGCCTCCGTGCCGCTGCACGCGCTCGCGGCCGGGGTGGCGTACGCGCGTGTCCACACCGGAGTCCACTACCCCGGCGACGTGATCGCCGGATCCCTCATCGGTACGCTCGCCGGTGCCGCGGTCGGCCGCCTCGCGCGCCGCATCTTGATGGGACCGCACCGCGACCTTTAAGCGCCGCGACCTTCAAGACAGGTCAATCTCGCTCGACCCCGGCAGCGTAGTGATCAGGTCCTTGCCCATCAGCTGCGACGGCGTATACGCGCCACCAATGGGCGCGGAGTTCTGGAGATGCTCGACGATCGCCAGCGAGCCGGTCACGGTGACGTCGTAACCGTTGGCGGTGACGACGCGAGCCGTCCGGGTCTCACCGGCCGCGTCGGTGATCTCTCCCCACACGTAGGTCCGGTGCTGCGCCCGTGCTTGCGGCGTCGGGCCGGTGACCGTACGCGCGACGCGCCGCTGCATCATCCGCTGCACCGGACCGAGCCGGAACACCGGCCGTGCCAGGTTGGCCAGCCGCAGTCCGCGCGTACGCTTCGGCGACGTGGGGATGAACACGGCGATGTCGCCGACGCCGGTCGTACGGTAGGCGCTCGCGAGATCGCCCCACGGAATGGCGACCGCGTCCTTTTCTCCGTTGCCGAAGTCCACTCGGCGCCGCAGTTTCCCCAGCGGTACGCCCACCAGCCGCCCACCTCGCCGGACGCGGCTGCCGGAGGCGAGCCCCTCGATCGACGTCTTCATCGTCCCTGGTGACATCCCGCTGCGGGTGTCGAAGCCGAGGGCCAGCCGTACGGCCCCGGGCACCTCGGCGGCGAGCGTCGCCGCGACACAGTCGGTCGGGATGACGTCGAACCCGACCCCGGGACACACCACGATCCCGGCCGCCTTCGCCTCGGCGTCCAGCGCGTACGCCCGCTCGAAAACGTCGATCTCGCCAGTGATGTCAAGATAGTGCGCGCCCGTACGCAGGCAAGCGGCGAGCATCGGGGCGCTGGTGGCCGAGAACGGCCCGGCGCAGTGCAGCACCAATCCGATTCCGTCGAGCCCCACGTTCAGCGCGGACGCGTCGTCGAGCCCGAAGACGCGAACCGGCAGGCCGAGCTCGCGGCCGAGCGGCTCCAGCTTCGCCGCCGACCGGCCGGCCAGGATCGGGGTGAGACCGCGGGCCGCGGCCTCGCGCGCGATCAGTTCACCGCTGTAGCCGTTGGCACCGTAGATCATCCAGTCGCGCGTCACGCCGATATGAGACCACGCCGGCCGCCGTCTCGACCACCGGCCGGTGCCCGCTTGCTGCGATCGGCGACGGCCACGGCCAGCAGCTCATCGGTCTGCCGCGACCGCTGGTACGCCGAACACGCCTCGTCATACAGGCTGCTGGCCTGCGTCGAAGCGGTGGCGTACGCCTGCCACGCGTGCTGTTCCCGGTCGGCGACCCGGCGCCAGGCGGCATGGGATCCGGCGCGGACCCGGCGGCGGATCGCGATCTCCTGGTCGGCCGGGTGGCGGTGCGGATCCCACGGCCCCGCGTGCTTGAGCGCCTCGGTGAGGTCCACTGGGGACAGTTCGCCGCGCAGGCACGCCGCGGTTACGACGCGTTCGAGTTCGTGCTCGCAGACCTCGTCCGGCTCGGCGGTCAACGGTATCGCTCCGGCCATCGCCAGCCGCAGCAGCTGCGTCTCCGCCGCGTCGTACGCCTTCCACGCCAGCTCGGTCTGCTGCTGCGTCGCGAGCCACTTCTCCCGCAGGTTCCGTTCGCGCTCGCGCGCCCGCTGCGCGGCCACCGCCACTTCGGAGGCGTACCGCGAATCGTCGGAGGCCTGCTGCTTCAACCGTTCCCGGCGCAAGAAGCTGGCCGCGCGCAGCCGTTCGGCCTGCCGCGATCGCTGGCGCACCCCGGGGCCGAACATCCAGTACGTCGCCACCACGGCGAGGACGATGAGGAGCAACCAGACCGCCGTCACCTCGGGCATTCCGAAAACGAACTTTCGCAAGAGATCGTCCACCATGTTATCGAACCTACTGCTATCCCGGCATGTCCGCATCTTTTACCGCAGGATCGATGCGTATCCGATGTGGATGGTCACGGCGCGCTGTTACAGCGCCTTGATGAGCAGCTCGAATTCGAGGCCGTCGCGGCGGGGCTGGCCGAACCGATCGTCGTCGTACGGGAACGGGCTCATCTTGCCGGTGCGGGCGTACCCGCGGCGTTCGTACCAGGCGATCAGCTCATCGCGTACCGATATGACCGTCATGTGCATCTCGCGGGCCTGCCAGTCGTCGCGGGCCTGGCGCTCGGCCTCGGCGAGGACCGCGCGGCCGATGCCGCCGCCCTGCTCGTCCGGGCGGACCGCGAACATGCCGAAGTACGCGTAGCCGTCGTGGCGCTCCAGATGGCAGCAGGCGACGAGCCGCTCGCCCGCGAACGCCAGCAGCAGGCGACTGTCCGGATCGCTGAGCACGTCGAGCACCATCGCGGCGTCGGTACGCTGGCCGTCCAGGAAATCGGCCTCGGTGGTCCACCCCGCCCGGCTGGCCGGACCGCGGTACGCGGACTCCACGAGATCGACGATGGCGGGAACGTCGGCGGGCTGGGCGATACGGTACTCCACCCGCAGAAGTGTACGGAGCTACAGTCAATCATGGCGCGTGCGACGTGGACGGGTGTCATCAGTTTCGGGCTGGTGTCGGTGCCGGTGGAGATGTTCTCCGCGACGAAGGAACACGAGGTGTCGTTTCACCAGTTCCAGCGGGGTACGTCCGACCGGATCCGATACCAGCGCATCAATGAACGGACCGGCGAGGAGGTGCCCTACAACCAGATCGTCAAGGGTGCCGACGTCGGCGACGGCGAGTACGTCATCATCACCGCCGACGAGCTGGACTCGATCGCGCCGGGCCGGTCGAAGAACCTGGAGATCCACCAGTTCGTCGACCTCGATGACATCAACCCGCTCTACTTCCAGAAGACCTACTACCTCGGGCCGGCCACCGACGAGACGGTCAACACCTACGCGCTGCTGCGCGACGCCCTGGCCGACACGAACCGGGCCGCGATCGGGACCCTCGTGATGCGAACGAAGGAGTACCTGGCGGCCATCCGAGTCGACGGCGATCTGCTGGTGCTGGAGACGATGTACTTCGCCGACGAGGTCCGCGACCCGAAGGACGTGCTCAACCGCTTTCCCGAGGCGTCTCGCGCCCGGCCGCAGGAGCGCAAGATGGCGGCGATGCTGATCGAGTCGATGAGCGGCGAGTGGCAGCCCGAGGACTACCGCGACACCTACACCGACCGCGTCAAGGAGCTGATCGAGGCCAAGCGCTCGGGCGGGGAGGTGACGGTCGCCGAGGCGCCGCCGGAGGCCACGAACGTCATCGACCTCATGGAAGTTCTGCGGCGCAGCGTCGAGAACGCCCGCCGCGACCGCGGTACGCCCGAGAGCCGCTCGCGCGCCAAGACCACGGCGAAGGCGGCCGGCCAGGGCAAGAAGGATCTGAACAAGCTGTCCAAGTCCGAGCTGGCGGCGATGGCCCGCGATCTGAACATCGCCGGTCGGTCCAATATGGACAAAGAGCAGCTGCAGGAGGCGATCAGGAAGGCCGCGTGAGGGCCGATTCTAGGCGGACCGCGTGAGGGCATCGTCGATCGCGCGCTTCGCCTTCTCCGCTGAGACGCCCAGCTGCCGGGCGAGTGTGGCGTACTCGCGGGCGGCGTCGGCCAGCCGCCGATCGATCTGGGCCGGTGCCATCGCCGACCGCGGTGCGACCACCGTTCCATGGCGTACGCGGCTGGTGACCAGGCCCTGCGCCTCCAGCTCCCGGTACGCCCGAGCCACGGTGTTGACGGCCAGGCCCAGATCCGCCGCGAGCTGGCGTACCGGCGGCAGCTGCCGGCCCGCGGGCAGCAGGCCGCTCGCGATCATGCCGCTGACCTGTACCCGGATCTGCTCGTAGACCGGCACCGCGCTGGCCGTGTCCACCTCGACGATCACGCCGGAACCCGCCCACGCGCGCTGGCGGTGAGCACTCCGATGAGGACCACGGCCAGCCACGCGACCGCGGCCGGACCCTCTGCTCGCGGAACGCCGTCGAGCGACGCCAGCAGGAAGAACGACACCAGCGCGAAGCCGCCGCCGCTCAGCACGTGCATCGACCGCGCCCGAACCGCGTCGTCCGCCCGTACCACGTCCGCGTCGGCCGCCGGCTGCGCACGCAGCAGCACGCGCCGGCGTACCACCGCCACCACCGCCAGCACCAGCAACGCGGTCACGATCCAGGCCGCGGATCCTCCGGCCGCGAGGACTATGGGTACGCCCACCCCAGCCGACAGGACCGGCAGCCACCACACCACCGGGCTGATGTAATCGTCGGGCGTACGCGTGCGCAGCGACGCCACCCGCTTCGTACCGTGGCTGACGACGGCGAGGTGAAGTTCGGCGGCCAGCGCACCGGCGAACCATCCCGCGAAGACCGCGAGGACGGTGACGGATGCCACGGCGTATCTTTGCCACGGCCATGGCGGCCCTCTCGATCGTGGGCGTCCTCGCGGCCGCCGGGCTGATCGGCTGGCGCAGCGGCATCCTGTGGCCCAACGTCGCCCGCGAGAACAGCCACGCCGGCTGGTCGATCGACACCGGGCAGCGGGCGTTCGAGATCACGTTCCCGGTGCGCAACAACGGCCTCGTCCCGGTCGACATCACGTCGTTCGGCCGCGACGGCCACGGCTTGCTCCTGACCGATGCGCGGATCAACGACCGCCACCTCGCCGGCGGGGCCACGACCGAGATCGTCCTGGCCTACCAGGTAACCGATTGCGACACGTTCCAGACCGGCTGGTGGCCCGTACCCTTCCAGGTTTCCCACGGGCGGGTCGCGTACGTCGACGGGCCGCCGATGGAGCGACCCGACGCGCCCTCGTCCTACAGCTACACCACCGGCCGTGACCCGTACGCGATGCCGTGGCAGGAGAAGCTCGCCGCGATGGCGTGCGGCCGCATCTCACTGTCGGCATGACGACGGCCGGCCGGGCACTCGATCGGGTGTCCAGGCCACCGGGCCAGATCGATCGGCGGCCAGTATCGTGAGGACGTGCCCGCATTCGGCGTGCCCCGAGGATCCGGCGATCACCATTGCTGGATCTTCGACGAGCCGGCCGCCTTCCACTCCCGCGTGCGCGCATTCCTGTCCGAAGGGCTGCGCGCCAATCACCGCGTCTGGTACGCCGGCGAAGAATCCGAAGACGTCCTGCTGGGACACGTCCGTGCGACCGGGTTCGACGACGCGATCGCCCGCGGTGCGGCCCGCGTCATCTCGATCGCCGACATTTACGCCGGTGCCTCCGGCGCTTCCCCGCAAGCGCAAGCGGACGCCTTCGCCGGAGCGCTACGGGCGAGCCTCGCTGACGGCTACTCCGGCATGCGGGTCGCTGCCGATGCGACCTCCCTGGCCGCCGGCGGATCGTGGATCCGGTACGAGCACCTCGTGGACCGGTTCATGGTCGATCACCCGTTCGCCGGGTTGTGCGGCTTCGACGGCCGCCGCCTCGACTCCGCCACCGCTGCCGAGCTGGAATGTCTCCATCCGGTCACCAACACCGGCGCCGTAGGCTTCCGGGTCACGGCCTGCTCGCCCGCCGCCGACCGGATCGCGCTCACCGGCGAGCTGGACTGCACGAACCATGAGCTTCTGGTACGCGCACTCGACATCGTCGATCTGGAACCGGCCGGCGGGCAAGTGGTGATCGACGCCAGCGGCCTGACCTTCATCGACCACCGGACGGTCTTGGTGCTGGCCCGTTATGCCCGAGACCGCGGCGCGACCCTGGTCCTGCGCGATCCCCAGCCGGGGGCCCGGCACATCGCCGAGCTGCTGGCCGGCGGCTGCTTCGACAGCACCTTCGGGGCCATGCGGATGGAGTGGTCGCGATGAGGACGGGCGCCGCCGCGAACCATCGCGGGTACCTGCACGAGGCGATCCTCTACCGCACCGACGACGAGCTGCTCGACGTCGCGATCCCGTTCCTGCGCGGTGGCATCGCCGCGGGCGAGCCGACGATCGTCGGATTCGGCTTCGACCACGCTCAGCTGGTCCGCGAGGCGCTGCCGGACGAGCCCCTCCGGTTCCTGCCCGGCGGGGCCATGTACGCCCGCCCGGCGAGCGCGATCGCGATGTACCGCAAGCTGCTGCGGGAGTACATCGACTGCGGTGCGCAGCAGATCCGCATCATCGGCGAGCTGGCCCCGGCCGACTTCGGCGGTACGTGGGACTGGTGGGCCCGGTACGAGTCGGCCATCAACGAGCTGTACAAGGACTTTCCACTGTGGAGCATGTGTGCGTACGACGTGCACACCACGCCCGGCCACGTGCTTGACGACGTCGGGCGTACGCACCCCAGCCTCGCGTCGCCGCTGGACCGTCATGAGCCGAGCGTCTCCTACGTTCCGCCGGCGGCATTCCTGACTTCGCCCCGGCCGGCCGGCAGCGATCCGCTCCAGCGCGGCATGCCGCTGCTCGTGCTCGTCGACGCACCGCTGGCCGAGGTGCGGCGGGCGGTCGACGACGCGAACACGGTCGGGCTGAATCGCGACGGCGTGGATCATATGAAGCTCGCCGTCAACGAGGTCGTGACCAACGCGATGCAGTACGGCCACCCGCCGATCGAGGTCCGCTTCTGGGCCGGCGACGGCCGGATCGTCGCGGCCGTCACCAACAAGGGCGAGCCGCCGGCCGATCCGTACGCCGGATTGCGCCCGGCCGCGCACGCGCCGCAGGGCGGGCTCGGGTTGTGGCTCGTGCACCAGCTCTGCGACTACGTACGCTTCGATCGCGACATGGACGGATTCACCGTCACGGTCACGATTCGTGCGTGGCCCTGACCGTCCGGCGGCGTGATCCGGTTGTGGCGCCGGTCCACTCCTCCCCTTCGGCGGCCAAGGTCGCTTCGATCAGCGTCTGGCCCCGGCCGGCCGCTTCGGCAATCTGGTCGTGGCCGCTGACGGCGAAGAAATGCGGGCGGGCGTACCCGAGGCGGATCGGGCCCGCGTCGGACTGCGGGTCGGCGACGATCCGGCGCGGATCGATGTAGAGCATCGTCTCGGCCCGCGGTGCCGTGAGGTTGCCGGCGATGCGCTCGACGATCTCGTCCGGCGATGCGCTGGTGCTGTCGCAGACGATGTCGTAGTTGCGCAGTCGCGTCTTGTCCGCACCGTAGCGGCTCAGGAACCGCGTACGCTCGCTCTCGCTGCGGCTGGCCAGCCGTTCGCGCGCTTCCTCGACCGAGGCGTAGCTCTCCACCGTGTCCGCCGGGCGGCCGAGGACGCGCTGGGCCGCGACCGCCGGATCGGTGATCAGATGAACCTTGACCGCGTCGCGGAAGAAGAACCACGCCAGCCGGCTGTCCACCACCAGCTGCTCCCCCGACGCGGCGATGTCGCTCTGCAAGCGGTCGACATAGAAGTCGATCTTGTCGTCGAGTTCGGCGTGCAGGTTCAGCTGGAGGGCGGTCATGCCACGCTGTTTGGCCATGTCGCGGTAGAGGTCGCCGACGCTGATCCGGCGGATGCCCAAGCGCTGGGCCAGAAGGAGGGACACGGTGCTCTTGCCGCTGCCGAGGTCGCCGTTGAGGACGACGGACCTTGCCGTTGCCATGGCCCAGAATAGATCGCATTCCCCCGTGCGCGCTGACCGCATACGCAAACCCGACATCCCCGGCAGTGTCTCCAACCCCGGAGACGCCCGGCATCGGTGTGACCGACGCCACGTCGGTTTCTCCCGCCCCGCTCAGCTCACCGCATATATCGTCACTGGTCTATGTCTGCGTCCCGTACATCAGCAATTGCCCAATGTTCGATTTCGGCACCTGAGTAAAGTCAGCGGCTCGGCAATCGCACATCTGTTCGAATCTCCCTCCATCCGGCCGCCACCGGTGGAGCAGCGCGGGAACAGGACGTGGGGACATGTGTGGAGTGACCGGTCTGGTCGCCTGGAACCAGGCGCTCGGCCGCAGCGAGGAACTGGTCCGGGCGATGACCGACGCCGTACGCCATCGGGGCCCGGACGCCGACGGCATCTGGATCGGGCCGCACGCCGCGCTCGGCCACGCCCGGCTGGAGATCCTCGACATCGAGGGCGGCGCGCAGCCGATGTTCGCGCGTACGCCCACCGGCGGCCTGGTGACCCTCTCCTACTGCGGCGAGGTCTACAACCACCAGGAACTACGGAGTGTCCTGAGTGGACTCGGGCACCGGTTCACCGGGCGCAGCGACACCGAGGTCGTGCTGCGGGCGTACCTGCAATGGGGCGAGGCGTTCGTGACCCGGCTGCGCGGGATGTTCGCCTTCGCCCTGTGGGACTGCGACGCGCAGACCCTCCTGCTGGTACGCGATCGCCTCGGCGTGAAGCCGCTGTACTACGCCTTCGCCGGCGGCGATCTGGTGTTCGGCAGCGAGATCAAGGCTTTGCTGGCCCATCCCTGCGTGCGGGCGGAGGTCGACGCCGACGGCCTCGGGGAGCTGTTCGGGCTGCCGCCGATGACGGCTCGCGTACTGCGGGGTGTGGAAGAGATTCCGCCCGCGACGATGGTGCGGTACGACCGGTCCGGGCTGACCCGGCGGCGCTACTGGGAGCTGGAGAGCCGGCCGCACCTCGACAGCCGGGCCACGACCGTCCGGCGGGTCCGCGACCATCTCGACCGCGCGGTCCGCGAGCAGATCGTCGCGGACGTGCCGATCGGCGCGCTCAACTCCGGTGGGCTGGACTCTTCGGCCACCGCCGCGTTGGCCGCCGGTGCGGTCGGTGCCGAGCTGATGACCTTCGACATCCTCCACACCGGCGGGGCTGCGACCGCGTCCAGCTCGTTCCACCGCTCCGACGACCATCCCTGGGCGCTGCTGGTGGCCGAACACGTCAAGAGTTCGCACCGCACCGTCGAAGTGTCCACTTCGGACCTGCTGGCCGCGGCGCCGGCCACGCTGGCCGCACTGGACCTGCCGTCGCTGACGCCGATCAACGCGTCGCTGTGGCACCTGTTCCACCACATCGCGCCGCACCGCCGCGTCCTGCTGTCCGGCGAGGGCTCGGACGAGATCTTCAGCGGCTACCGCTGGCACGATCTGGACACCGGGCTCGCCCGGCCCGGCCGCTTCCCGTGGGACTCCACCTACCAGCCGCTCACCGCGCTGCTCACCCGCGAGACGGTGCGCGATGTCCGGCCTCAGCGGTACGCCCACCAGCGGTACCGGGCCGCGGTGGAGCAGATGCCGCCAGTATCCGGCGAATCCGCTCGCGAACGGCAGCGGCGCGAGGTGAAGTGGCTGACGCTGACGTTCTATCTTCAGTTCCTGTTGCGGCGTACGGACCGGCTGTCGATGGCCAGCGGAGTCGAGGTGCGCGTCCCCTACCTCGACCACGAACTCGTCCAGTACGCCTGGAACATTCCCGCGCCGATGCTGCGCAGCCGCGGAATGGAGAAGGGTACGCTGCGCGAAGCCGTCGAGGACCTGCTGCCCGACCTGGTCGCGTGGCGGCCGAAGAGCGGCTATCCGGCCAGCATCACGCTCGGCTATCAAGCGGCATTGTGGCGGCAGGCCCGCGATCTGCTCGCGACCCCGGCCGCGCCGGTATGGCGGCTCGTCAGCCGGCCCCGGCTCGCCGCGATGCTCGCACTGCGCGAGGGTGACCTGTCGGACTGGACGCCGTTGCAGCACGTCGCCTACATCCTGGAGATCGACGCCTGGCTACGCGAACGCCACGTAACCCTGGTGTAGCGTCCATGTAATCCTCGCGGAGTCCGTCGGGTGGCCGATTGCGTACCCTGCATCGGGACCCCCCAATGTAATCCATGCCAGGCTGGGTGAAAGGTCTAATCACGTTCGTCCTGTGGGCGGGCGTACCGGCGGGTGTCGCGGCCGCGGTCATCAGCGCGACCGACGACCCGTCGAAGTACACATGGATCGTGGTCGTGCTGCTGATCTTCGGTGTCGGCTACGGCCTGGAGGCGGGCATCCTGACCGTCTACGACCTGGCCACCCTCAAGGGCTGGGGGTCGCTGCTGGTCGACATGACGTGGAGCCTGCCCAATACCATCTGGGGATTCGTCCTGGGCAACGTCATCTTCTGGTGGTTCGGCAGCCCCTCGCAGACGGACTCCTCGGGGCAGACGTGGGTGGTGTTCCAGCCCCGGTCGAGCAGCGGCTTCGGGCACAACGTCTTGCAGACCCACGGGACGCTGAACCTCGGCGGCTCGGGCCAGCACGAGCGGCTGCACCTGTGGCAGGCGCGCATCTTCGGCCCGCTGTTCCTGCCGCTCTACTTGGCGTGCTACGTCGTGACCAGCGTCCTGCAGCTGCTCTGGACCGGCACCCTCGGGTGGATCCTCGTCCTGGCGAAGGTACGCCCGAAGGCACCGCTGCAACCGCCGGCCGCCTCGGTCGTCAGCGGGTTCTTCGGCTGGATCTACTACGCCACCCTGTTCGAGCTGTGGGCGTACAACGCCGGTAATCCGTAAGCTTGGCCGGTGCAGCGCGCCATCACCGGGGAGAAGATCAACTGCGCCGCGTTCGACGTGCTCGTCGCGGCGGGTGTGGTCGGGCTCACGACGTCGTACGCCCGCAGCGAGGCGTCGCCGTCCGTGCTCACGGTGAGGCTCGCGTCGTCGAGGGCCCGCACGGCGGTCTCCCCCGAGCCGTAGATCTTTGGTCGGGCCGTCACGGCGACCGCCGGGCGGGTGACTGTCTCCATTCCAGGCACCGTATTTCGGCCCGGCGGGCCGGTCATCGGCATTGGGAATGCACCTGGCGTACGACTCAGGTCGTACGCCAGCCGCGTGAGCCGGAATCGGTCAGGAGGAGCGAGGACATCGGTGCAACAATCGGCGGCCCGCGGGCGTATGTGAGGGCGGAAGGAGACACGCATGCCGGACGCGATGTACACGCAGTTCGTCGGCGACAGCCTGCCCGCGCTGAGCCGCTACGCGTACGCCCTGACCGCTGATCGCCACGCGGCCGAGGATCTGGTGCAGGACACGCTGATCAAGCTGTCGCGCGCCTGGCGCCGGGTACGCCATGACGGCAACCCGCTCGGGTACGCCCGGGCGGCGATGTTTCGCACCTACGTCAGCCGGTGGCGCGGACTGCGGCGAAGACCGGCGCCGGTCGAATACCACGACGAACCCGACCCCGGTGACGCGTACGCCGACATCGACGCGCGCGACGCGCTCCGGCGGGCGCTGGCCGGGCTGCCCCGCCTGCAACGGGCGGTCCTCGTCCTGGGGTACCTCGACGACCTCGCCGACGACGACATCGCGCAGCTGCTCGACCGGCGGCCGGCCACGATCCGCTCGCTGCGCCACCGGGGATTGCAAGCGCTGCGGCAGCGGCTTGAGCCACACACCATGACGGAGGTGCCGAGTGGAACGAACTGAACAGCTGCTGCGCGAGGAACTGCGCCGCGACGGCGGCCCCACACCCGACCGCGACGCCATGCTCGCCGGGGTCGCACGGGCGCGGCGCCGGCGTACCGCGGCGGTGACGGGAGCCGCGCTCGCGGTCGCGGGGCTCGTCGGCGCGGCCGTGCTGACGACGACCGGCTGGCCGGCAGCGGGTACGCAGGCCGGCAGCGAACTGGGCAACCGTCTGTACTCGAACCAGCTGATCAACGTCGTCTTCACCGACACCGCCCACGGGTACGCCATCCAGCAGTACTGCTCGGCGGACAATGTCGCCGAGGTGCCGTCCGACGGTGAGACGCCGGACCTGCACGAGGAGTGCGCCAACCACCTCGTGGCCACCGCCGACGGCGGGCGTACGTGGGAGCAGCGGGCGGCGCTGCCCGGCGACCCGGCGACGAAGGACGCGGGCGTCGACATCGTCCTCGGCCGCTCCCTGATGCTCTGGCGCAACAGCCCGGCCACGATCGCCCTGGGCGGCCGGAATCTGCGCTACTGGATCTCGTCGAACGGCGGGCAGAGCTGGACCGAATCGGCCTCGCCCCGCGACGTGCCGCCCGCCGGCGGTGCGGCGTGGTTCGGGCCGCACGACGAAATGGTCTTCCTCACCACCTCACCACCGCAGGGGTACGCCCCCGACGGGTCGAAGCTGCGGCTCGGGCCCAAGAATCCGCTGACGGTCGGATCCGACGGAAGCTTCTGGCTGGCCTGCCCCGGTGGCCCGTGCGTCCAGCTGACCCGCGATCAGGGCGCGACATGGCAGACGCCGACCCCGCTGGCCACCGCGACCACGGTGGACTGGGTGTCCACATTCGACGGGCAGACGGCGTACGCCGGTGTCTTCTCCGAGAGCGGTGGTGCCCGGCTCACGAAGACCACCGACGGCGGTCTGACGTGGACAGAGGTGTCCGGCCTGACCGGACTCCCGGACCGGACCGCCGACGGGCTGGTGCTGCCGGGCGGCGACCTGCTCCTGACCCGGCCCGGTGAGCAGGGCGGGATGTACCGCCTTACGGCCGGCTCGACGGCCATCGAACCGGTGGCGGGTGCGCCGACGCACCCGAACGCCTTCTACCTCACCGGCGGGGTGATCGTCGCCGCGCCCGCCTGGGATCAGCGCACCGATCCGGATGTCGCGCCGGTCGCGTGGACCTCTGACGACAACGGCGAAACCTGGCGGCCGATCCCACCGCAGTAACTCACCACCCGGCCGCACCCGCCCCCGCCATGATCCTGTTTAGATCAGGGCGGGGGCGACGCCGGGATCATGGCGGTCACGGCGACGGGATCGAGGCGATCACGGTACGGGGATCGAGACCGTGGGCACGTTGACACCGCGTACGCGCAGGAACGCCGCCTGCCCACCGAGATCGCCCGGCGAGTAGACCGCGGTGATCGTGGTGGACTCCCCCGGCCACAGCGAAACGTAGTTGTCGCTATAGGTGACCGGCACGACTTCGCGGCCTCCGTTGCCGGCGGTCAGCTCCGGGCGTACGAAGAAGGCCAGGGTGGAGCCGGTGTTCGTGAGGGTGACCGAGACCGTGTCGGGCGCGGACCGCGAGACCGCCGCGGTGAGGCCGGGGTTCGGCGGCAGGCCGGTCAGGCCGGTCAGCTTCGCGAAGGTCTTGGTGGCCGTGGAGTACCAGTTGCTCTTGTTGCCCAGCACATCCGGGGTGGTGGAGTACCAGTAGAGGTTGTTGCTGACGACCGCCCCGCTGGAATCCTTCAGCTGCAAGCGAATCAGGTAGGTCAGGCTGAGCCCGGTCACGCTCGGCACGGTGAGCGCGACCGACGACGAGTTGGCCGGTGCGTTCACCGCGACCGTGGTCGTGTACTGCTGGGCCAGGTTCGGCAGGTTGTACAGGCTCACCGTCGCGGTCAACCCGGTACGCCCGGCCAGCGTCGAGTTGATGACGTAGACCCGCTTGCCGGAGTAGTCGTACGCGATGTGCACCGGCTCGGTGGCCTTCTTGGTACCGAAGTAGCCGCCGCCGGGCTTGAAGTAGTAGTCGTACAGGTTCCAGTGCACCGATGGCCACGCGTTGTTGAGCATCCAGAAGATGGTGCCGAAGGTCTGGGTGTGCTGGCGGGAACTCCACGCTTCGAAGAACGCCCGCGCGTTCTCGTAGTTCTGCAGCTCGGACTTCAGCGAGTAGTCCGCCGCGCTGGTGGCGGTGCCGTAGCGGTTGTTGAGCCCCTTGCTGAAGAAGGCGATGTTGTTGAAGGTCGTGCCCTTGCCGGAGTGGTAGTTGAAGGCGCTGCCGATCGGGAAGATGTCGGACGGGTTGAGGAAGCGCTGCAACGACTCCAGCGGCGGTGGTGATTCCGTGCCTTCCTCACCGGTGGTGCCGAACGCGCTGCCGTTCTGGGTGGTGTCCCACCACAGCACCGGCGGCTCCCAGACGTACGGGCCGTCCATCTTCATGCCGGCGTTGGCGTTGGACCACGTGGCCACGTTGTCCAAAGTGGGGTTCTGCCAGTGCAGGGCGGCCGCGACGTTCTTATAGGCGGTCAGGTGCGCGGCCGTGGGCGGCTGGTCGCTGCCGTAGTTCCACATGAACGGGCTGGCGTGCGCACGCAGCGCCCGCATCTGTGTGTCCAGCGAGGCCACCGCGACCTGGGTCTCCTCGGTGTTCCAATTGTTGTCTTCCTCCCACGCGCTGCAGCACACGAACCCCGGCATCACCATCACGCCCGCCTGGTCCGCGAGGTCGTACAGCTCCTCGTTGCCCAGGGTCCCCTCCAGGCGCATCGTATTCAGGCCCATGTTCTTCGTGTACGCCACATGCGCGGCGTTGGTCTTGGTGTCCCAGCGCTGCAACATGTCCCAGACGTAGCCGGCCCCGCGGAACAGGATGTTCTGGCCGTTGACCCGGTAGCCGGCGAACGACGTCCCGTTGACCGTCGTGCGGTAGTCGGTGAACTGGCGTACGCCGAACCTGATGCTCCGGCTGTCCGAAGTGGATCCGGCGACCGCCGCGGCGACCGTGAGGTCGTAGAGTTCCGGCGATCCGAACTGGTACGGCCACCACAGAGCCGGGTCGGTGACATGGATGGGCGCGAACGCCACCTCCCGCCGCTCATTGGCGTTGAGGGTCACGGTCTGGTTCGCGGTCAGCGTCGGGAAGCCGGGCTTGGTGATCGTCGCCGTAACGGTCGTCGTCACTGCGGCGTTCGTCGCGTTGATCGCGTCGGCGTACACCGTGAGGTCGGCTGCGTTCGTGGCCGGCAGCGGAAGAACCGTCTTGACATACGGGTCCCGCAGCGCCACCGGTCCGGTGGTTTCCAGCAGCGTCTTGCCCCACAGTCCGGCGTTCATGTCCGGCGCTTCGGGGTTCCAGTCGACGGTGCAGGTGCTCAGATCGGCGCAGCTGTGCCGAGGCGGCGTGACCCGGATCGCCAGCGCGTTCAGTCCGCCGGGATTGATCCGCGACGTGACGTTGTACTCGTGCGCGACGAACGTCCCGACCGCGTTGCCATCCAGCTGTACGCCGTTGAGCCAGATCTGGGCCCGGTAGCTGATCCCCTTGAACCGCAGCCAGTACGCCTGCCCCGGCGCGTTGGCGGCGGCGGTGAACTGGCCCCGGTACCACCAGTCCTGCGTGGTGAGGTCGGGTACGGATTGCAGGTTCGTCCCGAAGTAGATGTTCTGGTAGACGTTGTTGGCGACGAGCCCGGCCAGGACGGTCGACGGCAGGGTCACCGGGTTCCAGCCGGCGGTGCTGTAGCCGACCTGGGAGATGGCCGCGCCGGTGTCGGTCAGGCCGGTGGCCGAGCGCAGCGCCCAGCCGCCCGTGAGTTCGGTGGAGCCGACGGTCGCGGCTTGCGCGGTCTGCGGACCGGCCACGCCGACCGCGACGACGAGCACGATCGCGGACAGGATCGATCCGGCGATACGGGTTCGGAACATGGGTTCGCCCTCCAATAGTTCATGGAAGTGCACCGATGTCCCCCAGCTCGCTCAGGATAGTGTCGGTCATATTGTTTGGCAATCTGACTGTCTATTTGACCTAGCCCTGGCCGATGACACTCCAGGCGTGGTCGACGCCCCGGGCGATCGCGCCCCGCAGCACGCCCGCCTCGCCCAGCGTGCTCGCCACCACCTTAGGCCGCAACGGTCCCAGCTCGGCGATCCGCTCGTTCATGGGCTTCTCCAGCAGGTCGACGTTGCGCCCGACGCCGCCGCCGAGTACCACGATCTCGGGGTCGAGGACGGCCGTCACCGCCACGAGGAGGCCGCCGATGCGCCGCCCCTCAGCGTCGATCAGGGCCGACGCGGCAGCGTCCCCGTCGGCCGCGGCGGCGAACACTTCCTTCGCTGTCGCGTACGCCAGGCCGGCTCGGTGCGCGGCGCGGACGATGCCCGGCGCGGCCACCACCGACTCCGTAGAGCCCCGGGTCAATGCGTCGCTGGAGGACGCATCATCGGACGGCAGGTACGAGATCTCGCCCGCGGCACCCTGCGCACCGGTGTAGAGCCGCCCGCCGATGACGATGCCCATGCCGACGCCGGTACCGATCGACACCAGGACGAAGTGGTCCTTGCCCCGCCCGTGGCCGTACGCGTGCTCGCCGGCCGCGGCGAGGTTCACATCGTTCTCGACGATCAGCGGTACGCCCAGCGACCGCTGCAGCCGGTCGATCAGCCCCGCCTCGCCCCAGCCGGGCAGGTTCGGCGCGAACTCCATACGGCCGGTACCCGGGTCGAATACTCCGGGGCTGCCGATGACCGCACAGGTCAACGCCGACACCGCGGCCTGTGACACCGCGCGGTGGGCCAGCGTACGGATGCGGCGTACCAAGGCCGTCGCGGTGACGGCCGAGTTGCGACCATCGCAGCGAGCCAGGATCTCGCCTCGCAGGTCGGCCACGGCCACGCGGACCCACTCGCGGCCGATGTCCACGCCGAGCACGTGAGCGGCCCCGGCGTTCATGTCGTAGAGGGATGTCACCGGACCCGGCCGGCCCGACACCTCGCCGACGAGGTGGGCCAGGCCGGCGTCGATCAGCCCGGTCAGCGCGGCCGACACGGTCGGCTTGGACAGCCCGGTGGCGCGGGCCAGGTCCACTCGGGACGCCGGGCCCGACTCGCGCAGCCGCGCCAGGATCAGCCGCTCGTTCATGATCCGCAGCAGCCGTGGGTTGCCGAGCGATTCGGTCGCATTCCTCATGCGGCGATCGTAGAACCCGAGGCTAGCCAGTATCGCGATAGTAAGATACTTTACTTATCGACCCCCAGCACGCATAGTCCCCCAGCGAAATCCCGATGGAAACCTCTACGAGAGAGGCACCCCTGATGCATCGAGGATGGTTGGCAATACCGGCGGCGGCGATGCTCGTCGCGGCGCTCGGCCTCACCGCGTGCAGCGAGGACGGCGACGGCTCGGGCGGCGGTGGCGGCGCCGGCAAGAAGATCGCCCTGTTCCTCCCCGAGTCCAAGACCACCCGCTACGAGGCGTTCGACCGGCCGCTGTTCGAGGCGAAGGTGAAGGCGCTGTGCTCGGACTGCCAGCTGCTCTACTTCAACGCCGACCAGGACGCGGCCAAGCAACAGCAGCAGGTCGAGGCGGCCCTGACCCAGGGCGCCAACGTCCTCGTGCTCGACGCCGTCGACGCGGCCGCGGTCGCGCCGCTGGTGAACCAGGCCAAGCAGCGCAAGGTTCCGGTCATCGCGTACGACCGGCTGATCTCCGGCATCGACTACGCCTACTACGTCTCGTTCAACAATGTGCGGGTCGGCGAGATGCAGGGCCAGGCGCTGCTGGACGCCATGAACGCCCAAGGCAGCACGGCCAAGGGCAAGGTCGTGTTCATCAACGGCGCGCCCACCGATCCGAGTTCGGCCGACTACAAGAAGGGCGCGCACAGCGTCCTGGACGGCAAGGTGCAGATCGGCCGGGAGTTCGACACGCCCGACTGGAGCCCCGACAAGGCTCAGCAGCAGATGGAGCAGGCCATCACGGCGCTCGGCCGGGACAACATCGTGGGCGTACTGTCGGCCAACGACGGCATGGCCGGCGGCGCTATCGCGGCGATGAAGCGCGCCGGCTTCGCGAAGCTGCCGCCGATCACCGGGCAGGACGCCGAACTGGCGGCCGTGCAGCGGATCCTCACCGGCGAGCAGTACATGACGATCTACCTCGACATCCGGACCGAGGCCGAGAAGTCCGCCGAGCTGGCCGTCGCCCTGTCGAAGGGCGAGACTCCGGCCGCAGCGACCACAGTGGACAACGGAACGGCGAAGATCCCGGCGTTCCTGCTCGACCCGATCGCGGTCACCGCAGACAAGATCAAGGACACCATCATCAAGGACGGCTTCTACAAGGTCGCTCAGATCTGCACCGCTGAGGTCGCAGCGGCCTGCACGAAGCAGGGCATCGCCGAGTGATCCTGCGGGCCCAGGACATCAGCAAGCGGTACGGCGCGGTCCAGGCGTTGCAGGGCGTACGCCTGGACCTCACCGCCGGCGAAGTGACGGCGCTCGTCGGCGACAACGGCGCCGGCAAGTCCACGCTGATCAAGGTGATCGCCGGTGTGGTGCCGGCGGACGAGGGCACCCTCACGTTCGGCGGCCGGGCGGTACGCGTCGCCAAACCCCATGACGCCCAAGCGCTCGGCATCGCGACGGTGTACCAGGATCTGGCGCTGTGCGAGAACCTCGACGTCGTCGGCAACCTGTTCCTCGGCGCCGAGCGGCACCGGTTCGGCGGCGTACTGCGGCACATCGCGATGGAGCGGACCGCACACGAGCTGCTGACATCGCTCGACGTCCGCATACCCGACATCCGCAAGGCGGTCGCGACGCTGTCGGGCGGTCAGCGGCAGTCGGTCGCCATCGCGCGGGCGCTGCTCGGCGAGCCGAAGGTGGTCATCCTCGACGAACCGACGGCCGCGCTCGGCGTGGAGCAGACGGCCCAGGTACTCGCACTCATCGGCCGCCTGCGCGATCGCGGGCTGGCCGTCCTGCTCATCTCGCACAACCTCGCCGACGTCCGGGCGGTGAGCGACCGGATCGCGGTGCTGCGCCTGGGCCGCAACGCCGGTGAGTTCCGCACCGCCGATGCCGGGGAGGACGCCATCGTGGCCGCTATCACCGGAGCGGGCGCATGAGACTCACCATCGGGGTCACCCCGGTCGTCGCCGGGCTCGCCGTCATCACCGTTACTTTCGGCGTACTCAACGAGCATTTCCTGTCGCCGGAGAACCTGACCAACCTGATGCTCCAGATGGCGGCTACCGGGACCATCTCGCTCGGCATCATCCTGGTGCTGCTGCTCGGTGAGATCGACCTGTCGGCCGGTTCGGTCAGTGGCCTGGCCGCCGTGGTGATGACCATCCTTTCCGTACGCCATCACCTACCGGTCGGTGTGGCGATCCTGCTGGCCCTGCTGGCCGGGTGTGCCATCGGGGTTCTGCACGGCGTCCTGTTCACCCGGTTCGGCATGCCGTCCTTTGTGGTCACTCTCGCCGGGCTCATCGGGTGGCAGGGCCTGCTCCTGTACCTGCTCGGCCGCGGCGGCACCATCAACCTGCCGTTCACCGGCTTCGTCGCCAAGCTCAGCGACACGTGGCTGCCGGGTTGGCTGTCGGGCGCCATCGGGATCGCCGCCGTCGGCGTCTGGGCCGGCGCGACCGTGCTCCAGCGCAGACTGCGTACGCAAGCGGGGCTGGGCAATCCGCCGTGGTGGCGAGCCGCCGCGCCGATCGCCGCCGTGGCGGTCGTCCTCGCGGCCGGTGTGGCGGTGCTGAGCGCCGATCGCGGCGTACCGCTGCTGCTGGTGATCTTCGCGAGCCTGGTCGTCATCTTCGACTTGGTGCTGCGCCACACGGTGATCGGACAACGGATCTTCGCGGTCGGCGGCAATGCCGAGGCCGCTCGCCGAGCCGGCATCAATGTGGACGGTGTTCGTGTTCTGGCGTTCGCCGGCTGCAGCATGCTGGCCGCACTGGGCGGGATTCTCGCGGCGAGCCGGCTCGCGGCGGTGAACCAGAGTTCCGGCGGCAGCGATATCCTGCTGATGGCCATCGCCGCCGCGGTGATCGGCGGCGCCAGCCTGTTCGGCGGCCGGGGCCGCACCTACGCGGCGCTGCTGGGCATCCTCGTCATCCAGGCCATCACCAACGGCATGCTTCTGTTGAATGTGGACTCATCCATCCGGTACATGGTGACCGCCGGGGTCCTCGCCGTCGCGGTCGCGATCGATTCGCTGGCCCGCAAGGCTAGCGCCACCACGGGCGGTTGAGGTCCTCGATCTCGGCGGCCAGCTCGTCCGGCGGCACCGGCGCCCACGCGTCGACCGTCACCCGCATCGTCTCGCCGCGCCAGGTCCGCGACCACGTCCCGGCCACTCGCCCGTCGACCACCACGACCGGTTGCAGGAAGCCACCGCCTCGCTGCACTTTCCCGGCGTACGACCGACAGGCCGTCACCCGACGGTGCACAGAGCCCCTGCGCTGCTAGCCGCGCGCGTACGATGTCCACCCTCTCATGTTCGCAAGGGCCAGATCACCGTTGTGATCCGGCCCTTGCGGTAAGGCGGTGAATCACTTGGGATGGCAGCACCAGATCCCGCCGCTGGCCACGCTGCCGGCGCCTCCTTGGATCGCGGCGGCGCCGAGCCACGCGGCCAGTGCTACCGCCCCAATAGCCAGATAAATGCGCATCCGTCGCATCATCGACCCCCAAAAACTCGTATTCACAACTACACTGCCGGTAAACAGGAGAGCACCAGTGAGTCGAGCCAGTCAATCGATGCCGGCCGAATTCTCGCACCGGCTGCGCACCTTGCGCCTCGCGCGTGGCATCACCCAGCGCGAACTCGCAGGTGACACCCTGTCCGTCAGCTATGTCTCCCTGCTGGAGTCGGGCCGGCGTACGCCCGGACCGGAGGTCCTCGCGCAGCTCGCCGAGCGGCTGTCGTGCACTGTGGAGGAACTGCGGGGCGAGGTGCAGACGACGGCAACGCGGCCGTCGGCGCTGTCCGTACGCTTCGGCCAGCTCGCGCTGGAGTCGGGGCAGCCGGATAGGGCCGCTACCCACTTCGGTGCGGCGCTCGACTCTCCCGACCTGGATCCGCTGCTGCGATCCGATGCCCGCATCGGGATGGCGCGGGCGCTGGAGGCGGAAGGCCGCCTGGAGGAGGCCGCGCGGGCCTACGAGGAACTGGTTCAGGAGGCGCTGGACGCGCCCACCTATCTCGCCTCGGTCGGCGTCCTGCTGAGCTGGTGCGGCTGCCTGCTGGAAATGGGCCAGCTGCATCGGGTCGTCGAGGTCGGTGGCGGCGCGATGCGCCAGTTCGACCGGCTCGACGCCTGGGACTCCGACGGCGCCATCCAGCTGCTCGCCACCGTGGCCGCGGCCCACTTCGAACTCGGCGACGTCGACCAGGCCGAGCGCCTGCTGCGCGAAGGGCTGGACCGGGCCACCCGCATGCACTCGCCCCGCGCCCGCGCTTCGGTGTTGTGGAACGCCAGCCAGATCGCGACCGAACGGGGCCGCCATCGGGAGGCGCTCGACCTCGCCGAGGAGGCGCTGGCGTACTTCCGCCACGGTTCGGACCGGCGCAGCGCGGCCCGGCTGCTGGGCGCGTACGGCTATCTGCTGCTGCGGCAGGAACCGCCGCGGCCGGCCGAGGCGCGCGAGGTCCTCAACGAGGCGCTGGCCGGGCTCACCGACTCCGGGCGGGGTTTCGACCGGGGCACCATCCTGGTCGAGATCTCCCGCGCGCACCTGATGACCGGCGATCCCGCGGCCGCGGCCGAGGCGGCTCGTCAGTCCATTGTAGAAGCCGGACCGGAGGCCGCTTTGCAGGGCGCACGCGCCCGGATTGCGTTGGGCGCAGCCCTTGCGGCTCAAGGCGATGCCGACGGTGCCGCGGAAGCCTTCGCCGGCGCCGTCGGGCTGCTGACCCGGATGCAGGCCAACCGCGAGGCCGCCCGCGCCTGGACGGAACTCGGCAACGTCCTCGCCGAAGCGGGCGACGCCGACGGTGCTGTGCGGGCTTTCCAGCAGGCGACCGCGGAACTGCGGTTGGGACCGCCGCCCAGCCCGAAGCCGGCGTCCAACTCGCACCCGAGCGAACTGTCCCACCGCGGCTCGCGTACGCCGGCCAAGCGCGAGCGGCGATCGCAGTAGCGGGTCCTAAGTCCACATCGGACAGATGTGGCGGCGGTGAAGATCAAAGATGACAGTTCTGTCATTTAGTGGCGGTTTCAACTAGGTCAACGGGTGCCCGGCAAATCGAGGCCGGGTTATATTGACTCCGATTCACCAGCTGTGACACGATGCAGTCAAGGCGTTGACCTTGATCATGACGCTCGTTCGCCGGCCGGCGAAGCCCTCATCATCAGGGCAGGATGGCGGGTGCGCGCCACCTCGGCGAGCGACATTCCGGCCCGTGGCGGGGTGCGGAAAAGAAGACCGGCGGCCACCCACGGATGGGGTGGCCGCCGGCTTTGAGGGGAGCCAGGTTCAGCTCAGCGTCAGCGCCGTGTCGTCGATGACGAACGACGTCTGCAGCGTGACGTCCTCGGTTCCGGTCCACCGCAGCGGAACCGGACCCAGGCCCGCGAACGCGCTGAGGTTGACGGTGCGCAGTTGATACCCAGCGGCCTTGTTCAGGTTCGAGAAGGTCTGGACCGTCGTGCCGTTCACGGTGAGCGTCAGCCGGTCGAACTGGGTCGTGGTGGTCGTCTCCGCGGAGTCGATGTGCAGCCAGTACGTCAGCGTCGCACCGCAACCCGCGGGGATGTTTATGGTCTGTTGCAAGGTGTCGGTGTGGGTGACGCCGTAGCCGTCCAGCCAGGCGAACCGGCTGCCGCCGTGCGGGACCTGGCCCGCGAAGGCGCCGATCACGCCGGCGGTCGCAGTCCACGGCGCGGAGCCGGACTCGAAGCCGGGGTTGCCCAGAATCTGGCCGGAGCAGCCACCGGGCGGCGGCGACGAGGACGTCGACGGCGCCGGCGACGGGCTGCCGCCCGTGCACGTCGGGTCCGCGGTCTGCGCCGGTACGCTCACCGCGTCCCACGCGGCCTTCGTCCGGTTGAACAGGTTGCAAGTGGCGTCGAGGTTCTTGGCCGCCGTCAGCGTCCACGTGCGGTAGCGCAGGTAGGAGCTGGCGGTGGTCTTCATCAGCATCGCGTTGTACATGATCTTCTGGGCGTTCTGGATGCCGACGCCGGTCACCGTGGTGCCGTTGCACGTGGGGCTGGTGGGCTGGCCGTTGGTCGGGTTGCTGCCCATGGCGAGCAGGTAGAACCAGTGGTCGCCGGGGCCGGCCGCGGCGTGCACCTCCATGGTCGGTACGCTGCTGGAGTAGCAGTTCGGGTCGCCGACCTGCGACGGGTTGTACATGATGCGGATCGCGCCCTGGCCGACCAGGTTGACCTCTTCGCCGACCTGGAAGTCCGGCGGGTCGAACGAGGCGGACTCGTTGGCGAACCACTCGGTCGCGGCGCCGAACGTGTCGGCCACGAACTCCTGCGTGCCGCTGCGGGAGATGCCGCCGGGCGTCGTGTCGTCGATGCCGTGGCCCAGTTCGTGACCCACGACGTCGAGCGAGCTGATCCACTGGTTGGACTGGTTGTGACCGATCTGGACCTGGGTGCCGTCGTAGAAGGCGTTGAGGTCGTTCAGGCCGACGCGGATGGGCCAGCCGCCGCCGGTGCCGTTGAAGCCGTTGCGGCCCAGCCACTGCGACAGCATCTTGATCTCGGTCTGCGCCGCGAACAGGGCGTCGACGCAGCCGGTCTCCTTATTGGTGCCCACGCCGTTGCCCCAGACGTCGTCCGGGCCGCTGAACGTGGTGTTGTTGGCCGAGTCCTGGCAGCGCAGGTTCGTCGTGGTGGGGTCGGTCATCGAGAACGTGCTGCCGCTCTGCGTCGTCGCGATGGTCACCGTGCCGCTGATCCACGAGTTGCCGGTGCCGTGCATGACGCGCTCGGTCTTGTCCAGCACCGCGCCGGTCTGCGCGTCCACCTGGACGGTCAGGCGGCTGTAACCCTCGGCGCCGGTCCCGGTGACCGTGGTCTCCCAGGCCAGTCGCGGCGTGCCGCCGATGGCGTACACCACCAGGTTGGTGCCCTCGACGGTGGACACCGACTTGAGCTGCGCCTTGGCCACGGCCGCCCCGGCCGACGAGGTCAGCTTGGGCGTGGTGGACAGGGAGCCGATCGCGCGATCCTGAGCGACGGAGGAGGCCTTCACCTTGCCCGCCGAGTCCATGACGAGCACGAAGTCGCCGCCGCGCACGGGCAGGCCGCGATAGGTCCGCTCGTAGGAAACGTACTGGAGCCCGTCCGAGGACACGACCGGGCGCTGCACGAACGCTTCCTCCGCACTGGAGTGCAGGTACGCGGGGCGGCTTGCGACGATCGACTCGGCGTTCTTCGCGGCCAGGGCGCCGGCCGCTTGGGGGGTGGTCGGAGCGGCCGGTGCGGCCGATGTGACGGTCAGGGCGGTGGTGGCCGCCACCACCATTCCTCCGACTGTGAGCGCCGCGCTTATGGCGAGGCGTTGCGACATCTTCACCTGGTCCCTCTTTCCGGAGGGTCACGCCGGTGGATGCCGCAGACCCGGGTGAGAGGTGCGCGGCTCCACCGAACGGCTGATAATTGGCCGATTTCTATCAACCAAAGTGCCGAGCGTCAAGAGCCCGTTTGCGCCAGACACCCGACAATTAGCCGATACACACCAGCGGTGATGGGGAGTACAAGGGCCCGGCAAGGGTCGGTCAGGCCGGTGTGTACCCGGCCGCCTGCAACCGGAACAGGTGGGCGTACCGGCCGTCCTTGGCGAGCAGGTCCGCATGGCGGCCGCTCTCGGCCACCTTCCCGTCGGCGAGCACGATGATGAGGTCGGCGTCGCGCACGGCGGCCAGGCGGTGCGACACGAGGACACCCGTGCGCCCCGCCCGCCAGTCACGAAACCGTTGGTGCAGTTCGGATTCGGCGTACGCGTCCAGACCTGACGCCGGCTCGTCGAGAATCATCAGATCCGGCTCGCCGCGCAGGAACGCGCGGGCCGTCGCGATCCGCTGCCATTGCCCACCCGACAACGCGGTCGGCGTCAACGGCGTGTCATAGCCCAGCGGCAGTGCTTGCACCGTCTCGTGTACGCCCGCCAGCCGGGCCGCCCACCGCACCTTTTCCGGCTCACCGGCGCCGGTGAGCGTACCGACGTCGCCGAGGCCGATGTTCTCGGCCGCGCTGAGGTCGTACCGCATGAAGTCCTGGAACACGGCGCCGATGCGCGTACGCAGCTCATCGACCCGCAGCCGCCGCAGGTCGTGCCCGTCCCACCGGATCGTGCCCAGCGTCGGATCGTAGAAGCGGCACAGCAGTTTGATGAGCGTACTCTTGCCGGCGCCGTTGAGGCCGACCAGCGCCACCGTCTGTCCATAAGGGATGGTGAAGGTCACGCCGCGCAGCACCCACGGCCGGTCGGGGGCGTACCGGAACCAGACATCGGTCAGCTCGATGCCCACGGTCAGCGCCGGGACGGCGATCGGCGCCGACGGCTCGGGCAGATCCGGTTCCGCCGCCTCCAGCGCCCGCTGGCGGCCGAAGGCGGCGAGCGCGTGGCGGGCCGATACTATGCGCCGCACCGTTGCCTGCGCCGATCGCGGGATCACCGCGACCGCGATGGCCACGACCGCGAAGTCACCCACGCCGAGCCCGCCGACGTTCACGCGTACCGCGGCCCACACCAATGCCGCGCCGCCGATGATTGCCGCCAGCCCGGCCCCTACGACGTGGGCCGACAACTGCCGCCGGGCACGCCGCGACCCGTCTCCGGCGTACGCCGTCTCCGAACGCATCCGGGATCGGAAGAAGTCGCCGAGCCGCAGCAGCCGTACTTCCTTGGCGGCCGCAGCGCTCGTCAGCAAGCTGCCGAAGTACGCCTGCCGCTCAGCGGATGCCGATGCGCCACCGGAGGGATCCGGGGCGAACCGGTGCCGAGCCGCTGCCGCGGCGAACCCGGCCAGCACCACGAGCACACCCCAGCCCCGGTGTACGCCGCAAAGCACCCCGAACAAGCCAGCCACCGATACGGCGGCCGCACCGGCGCTGAGCACATCGTCGGCGACCCTACCGGCACCGGCGGCCGCGGATTCCCGGATCAGCCGCAGATCCTGCTGGAACCGGGGATCCTCCAGACGGGCCAGGCCGGCCAGGCGCGCGGAGTGGGCGTACAACCGATCGAGCGAACGCGCCGCGGCCGAGCGCAGCACCTGATCGCGCACGTAGCCGCGGACCGGGGCGATGAGGCTGAGTACGAGCCCGACGGCGGCCAGCGCGGCCGCGGCGGTGAGCACCGGCGAACCGGCGACGAGCCCGTCCACCAGGCGCCGGATCAGGATGGCGGCGGCCACCGGGCCGGCGCCCGTGAGAGCCAAGAGTACACAGTAGACGAGCATGGCGGGCGGGTTCGCGCACCACGCGAGCTGCACCGCCGCTCGCAGGTCGCCTCCGGAGCGGGCGAGGCCGGGTCGTCGGCGGACGGGGACAAACGCTCCACACACGCTTGCCCCCCTCCGTCGTCCGCGACGACGATGGCCAGGGTCGCCTCGTCCCGGGAGGACTTCCCTCTCCCCGCCTCCGCGAACCCCCTTGCCGCGGCGGCGCCTGACACATCCCAGGTGCCGCCCTCACCAGGAGAGCGTCGCCTCGCGGACGGGGGGACCACGAGGCGGCGCGCCTGTCAGCGGATCGTACCTTATCGATGGCCGCTACAAGGCCGCCATATTTTCGCCATAGCAGCCCATCCGGCTTCACGCCGTAAGGACGTGGTTACGAGGCGTATCAAGGCGTGCAGCGGGCGAGCAGCGCCCGAGATCGCTGTGCGCCCAGCCGGTAGCCGCATTCGTCGAGCCGCTCCGCCGCCGCCTGAGCCGACCGGGCCGCCGCGGCCGGATCACCGCCGGCCAGCTGGGCCTCGCCGAGGACCCGCCGGGCCTCACCCTCCAGCAGCCGGTAGCCCCAGCGCACGGCCAGTTCGACCGCCTCGGCACCGGTACGCCGGGCGTCGTCGAGCCGCCCCGTCACGGCGTACGCCCGGGTCAGGAAGATGATCGTCCAGAGTTCGGCGAACGCGTTGTTCGCGGACCGGGCCGACGCGCGAGCGGCCAGGCATTGTCCGACCACATCGGACGATTGACCCAGCGAGTGCTGGATGTGCGACAGCTCGGCCCGGCAGATTCCGGCCAGTGCACCGTCACCGGCGCCCTCGGCCAGCTCGATGGCCGCCGTGGCGTGCTGCTGGGCCTCCTCGTAGTCGCCGGCCTCCGAATGCAGTTTGGCGAACGCGTACCCGCCCTGCGCGAGGCCGATGCGGTCGCCGATCCGCTCGAACAGGCGCTGCCCCTCGGTCAGGTACGCCCACGCCTGCTCACGCTGTCCTAGGTAGACAGAGGTGATGCCGAGGTTGGACAGCGCCAGTCCTTCCCCGCCGACGTTGCCGACCTCCCGGTACGCGGCCAGCGCAGCGCGGCCGTACTCGGTCGAGCGCTCCAGGTCGCCCAGGTTGTACCGCAGCGTACCGATGTTCGTCAGCACCACCGCTTCCCCGGAGCGGCGGCCCATCCGGCGGTTCAACTCCAGCGCCTGGGTCAGCAGGTCCATCGCCACACCGTTGTCCCCGCGTTCAGCATGCGCCACCGCCAGGTGCCCGAGCACCGACGCGTGCGCCTCCCGCCAGCCCGCCTGTGCCGCCGCCGTCTTCGCCGCATGCAGGTGTTCCTCGGCCGGTTCGAGCTGCCCGATCGTACGCCAGGCCAGCCCGAGGCTCATCCGGGTCGCGGCGACGGCCTGCGCATCGCCCTCGGCATTGGCCGCTTCGAGCCCGTCCTCGCCAGTCGCCAGCCACTCCGCGACCGGGCGCCGGATCCAGAAGTATCCGCGCAACCCGTCCGCCAGCCGCCAGGCCGACCGCTTCGGGCCGTTGGCGGCTGCCTCGTGGATGAGCGCGACCAGGTTCGGCAGCTCGGCGTCGAGCCACTCCCGCGCCGCCACCGCGTCGGCGAACGGGTTGGGCCGCGCCGGCCGGGCATCCGGCAGCCGAACCATGTTGTCGTAGAGCGTCTGCGCTGCCGCCTCGACCATGCCCTCGCAGTACGCGCACAGCCGCTGCATCGCCGGCCCGGCCTCGTCGGGCGCCACCTTCTCGCGGGCGTAGCGGCGCAGGAGGTCGTGGAGGGCGTACCGGTGATCGTGCTGCTCGACGAGGTTGGCGGCGGTCAGCGCCCGCAGACCCTCTCTTGTGGACCGATCCACGGAGGCGTCGGAGGTCTCCGCGCTGAGTGCTCCGGCCACGGCCACGGTGAACGTGCCACCGGGGATCAGACCGAGCAGCCGGAACAGCCGGCGCTGCGCATCGGTCAGCAGCCGGTAGGACGCCTCGAAGGCGGCCCGCACCGACGCCTGGGCATCCCCGCCCACTCTCAGCCACTCCAGGCGGTCCTCGTCGGCGTACTCGTCGAAGCCCGGCCGCTCGGCGTACTTGGCCCCGGCGATGCGCAGCGCCAGCGGCAGTCCGGCGCACGCCTTGGCCACCTGGGCCAGTCCCGATCCGGCGTCGCCGGTGATGTGCCGCAGAAGCGCCAATGACTCCTCATCGGACAGTGACTCGATCGGCACCGACCGGGCGTTGTCCCGGGCCACCAGCCCGGTGAGGCGGTCGCGGCTGGTCACCAGCGTCATGCAGGCCGCACCGCCGGGCAGCAGCGGGCGTACCTGGTCGGCCTCGCGGGCGTTGTCGAGCACCAGCAGCACCCGGCGCTGGGCGAGCAGCGTGCGGTACATGCCGACGGCCTCGTCCACATCGACCGGTACGGACGCCGCCGCGACGCCCAGCGCCCGCAGCACGAGTGTCACCGCCGCGAGTGGTGCGATCGGGGCATCCGTCGAGTACCCGCGCAGGTTCAGGTAGATCACGCCGTCGGGAAAGTGTGCGGCCGCCTTGTGCGCCCAGTGCACCGCCAGCGCCGTCTTGCCCGCGCCGGCCATCCCCGAGATCACCGCCACCGCCGCACGATCACCTGCCGCGGCCTGATCACCTGCCGCGACCCGATCACTTGTCGCGATACGGTCGCCGGCCAGGCCGCCGGGCATCGGGCCACCGGGCTTCGGTAGGAGGGCGTCCAACAAGCGCAGTTGCTCGGACCGGCCCACGAACCCCGCCACGTCGGCCGGCAACTGGTTCGGGGTCACCGGCGGTCCCGCGCCTGGGCGCTGGACGTCACCGGCGAGGATCCGGCGATGCAGCTGCTGTACGGCCTCGCTGGGCTCGACGCCGACCTCGTCCACCAAGCGCTCCCGGAAGGCCCGGTACGCCGCCAGCGCCTCGGGCGTACGCCCAGCGCGGTGCAGAGCGAGCATGAGCTGACCCCGCAACGTCTCCCGCAGCGGGTACGCCTCGGTGAGCCCGACGAGTTCGGGAACGAGGTCGGCGTCCTCACCGGCCGCCAGGCGAGCTTCGAACCGGGCCTCGATCGCCAGCAGCCGCAGCTCCGCCAGCCGGATCACCGGCGCCCGCAGGGCCGCGGGCAGTTCGATGCCGTCGAGCACATCGCCGCGCCACAAATCCAGCGCTTCCCCGAGCAGACCGGCCGCTTCACCGCTACGCCCGGCGGCGAGCGCCTCCCGGCCGGTGGTCAGCAGTTCCTCGAACCGCTGCGCGTCCAGCGAACCAAGCTCGATGACGAGCCGATAGCCGGCATCGGTGGTGAGGATCTGCGCCTGCGGCAGCGCCCGCCGCAGATCCGCCACATAGGACTGAAGGTTGGCGCGGGCCGAAGCGGGCGGGCGCCCGTCCCACAGCCCGTCGATGAGCAGCCCGGTCGGTACCTGCTTGTTGGCGTGCAGGAGAAGGATCGCCAGTAGCACCCGCTGCTTGAGCGGGCGCCGGCCGGCCTCGCCGCGTGGCCCGATGACCGACAGCGGTCCGAGGATCCTCCAGTCCACCAAGGAAAGACTACGCCGGCTCGATCCCGCCGTCCGGGCGGCGTACCCGCACCGCCCAGCGCTCGAAGATGTGCGTCTCGATCGGGAACCGGGCCGCGGCTCGCTCATCTATGTCGATGCCCCACCCGGGCTCGTCGTTCGGGTAAAGGTACCCGCCGCGCGGCATGAGCGCGCCGGCGAACACTTCCAGCACCGCATCCGGCCACAGATGCCCCTCCTGGATCCCGAACGCCGGCGTGCTGACGTCCAGCGCCACGTTCGCCGCCGCCCCGATCGGCGAGACGTCCGCGGGCGCGTGCCAGGCCGTGCCCACGCCGCTCAGCTCGCACAGCGCCACCAGCTTGCGCGCCGGGGTCAGCCCGCCGATCGCGGACACGTGCAGCCGCAGCAGATCCACACCGCCGCCGGTCACCAGCCGCGCCGCGTCGCTCACCGACGCCACCTGCTCACCCACCGCGATCGGCATCGGCACCGCCGCGCGTACCTCCGGCAGCCGGTCGTACTGCTCCAGCGGGATCGGATCCTCCAAGAAGAACAGGTTGTACGCCGAAAGGCGCTGTGCGAGCCCGATAGCCTGCTTCACCGTCAACCGGTGATGGACATCGTGCAGCAGGTTCGGGGCCTCCCCCAGCGCCTCCCGCGCACGGGCGAACAACTGCGGTGTCTGGCGAAGATAATGCTGGACATCCCAGCCATCCGGATTCGGCGAACGCGGGTACGCGTTGGGCGTACCCGGCGCGCCATAGGTTCCGGCGCCCGGCCCGCCGGTTTGCAGCCGTACGTTGCGAAACCCCGCATCCAGGATCGCCGCGGCATTCTCGATCGTGGCCTCGATCGTCGCGCCCGACGCGTGCAGGTACACGTCGGCGGCTGCGCGTACGCGCCCGCCCAGCAACTCGTAGACCGGCATCCCGGCCCGCTTGCCGGCGATGTCCCACAGTGCTTGGTCCACTCCGGACAGTGCGCTGTTGAGCACCGGGCCGCCCCGCCAGTACCCGGACAGGTGGATCATGCGCGTGATGTCCTCGATGTCGGCCGGGTGGCGGCCGATCACGAGCGGCCCGATGTGCTGGTCGACGGCGGCCACCACCGCGTGGAACCGCTGCGTGAACGTCGCACAGCCGAACCCGTAGAGGCCCGGCTCCGACGTGTCGACCCGCACGACGACCACCGGCAGCCCCTCCGGCGCCGTCACGATCGCGCGTACGCCGGTGATCCGGGTGGCGTCGCGGGCCGGCCAGGGCGCCTGGGTCTCCTGCATCATGCGCAGGACGGTACCGGACACCCCCAAGCCAGCGCGGCTGGTTCTTGAGGACGCGTTGGCCGAGGAATGAACGCAGTGAGCTACTGCGGACTAGGTGGCGCGTAGCTGCAAGCCCTTCCCGTTGGCGTTGCGCAACTCCAGCCGGTCGCTGTCGATCTTCATCGTGACCTCGCCGCTGATGGTGGCGAGCACCGCTGCTTCCAGCGCTCCGCGGTCGCCGGGACAAGCTCGGTCGGTCGTCACGAGGTTGGCGAAGACGATGGTGTTCGGGCGCTGGACCGCTGTTCCGCTCACTTCGTTGCAGCCCGCGTCGCCGGTGACCGTGTCCTCGCTGAAGTGGAGGAATGCCTGCGTACCCGCGGGCACGGAGCTGGCTGTCTGGCCGTCGAGCAGTGATTCCACCACCCAGCGCGGTCCTTGCAGCGGCTGGTCTGGCTGAGCGACCTTACGGTCGACGAACGTGATGGTCTCTCGCTCGCCGGTGAGCACCAGCTGCTCGCCGTTGAGCGCGAACTTGGGTCCCGTCCCTAGAAATTCAGCCAGCCAGGCGTCCTGGTCGTGGCGGGCTTCGTCGCAGCCCATGGCGGTGCTGCCCATTTCGGTGACCTTCAGGCGGTCGCCGTCGAAGCTGACGGCGCCGGACATCTGGTTGCAGCCGGCGTTCGCGGCCAGCTTGCCGCGTTCGGGGAAGCTCAGCTGGAGCTGAGTGCCGGGGACCAGCGTGTGGCCGGTGACCTCGGTCGCCAGGAAGGTCCGCCCGGCTAGGTCCGATCCCTCGCCCCCGCCGAAGCGGGCGCACGCCGACAACAGCAGGACTATCGCCAGCGCAGAACGCCGGATCATGACGGGCGCCAAGCGGCGACCGGGAGGCCGGTAACACCGACGCGAGCGGTGAAGATGCGGCCCGACAACGGATGCGCGGCGAGCCGGTCCGGGCCCAGATCCCATCGCGCCGTCGTGATGACCAGCAGATCGAGGTCCGGCCCGGCGAACGCGGCGCTGCTGCTGTGTGGCGCGTCGACGTGGACCACGCCGGTCTGTACGCCGTCCGGCGTGTAGCGGCGTACCTCGCCCGCGCCCCAGACCGCGACCCATAGGTCGCCGCCGGCGTCGATCGCCATCCCGTCCGGTACGCCGCCGTCGATCCGCAGGAACACCTCGCGGTCGCCGACCGCACCGGTCGCGGGATCGTACGCCCGGCGGTAGATCAGCCGCGCGATGGTGTCGGTGCTGTAGAAGACGGTGCCGTCGGGACTCCAGCCGAGCCCGTTGGACAGGGTCAGGTCGGTGTCGAGCGGGGTCGCCGAGCCGTCCGGGCCGATCCGCAGCAGCACCTCGGAGCGGGGTGTCACCGATCCGTCGAGGTGCAGGCTGCCGACGAGGAACGCGCCGGATGGATCGCATTTGCCGTCGTTGAACCGCGACGACGGGGGCAGCAACGGCGTACCGCGGGTGATGGTGCCGTCGGGATCGACGACGGCGAGGCCCGTACGCCCGGCGACGAGCAGCCGGCCGTCTTTCGAGCACACCACGGCACCCACAGTACGGTCGACGTGGTACGCAGCACCGGCAACGATGCGATCACCGGACGTAATATGTCCAATGTGGACGACACCGGCGGCGATGTCGACCCAGAGCAGGCGTTCACGGTACGCGTCCCACACGGGACCCTCGCCGAGCGCGTACGCCTCGTCGGAGGCGACCGCAGCGATCCAGCTATCCATGGCGATTAGGATGACAGGACCACCCGCCGCCCGGCAAAAGCTCCTACCATGGGCGCGTGACCGCCCAGATGCGCGAGCTCGTGACGTTCATCGGAGTATGGACGATCATCAGCGTGATCGTGGCGGCGATCTTCTTCGTGCTGCGCCCGCACATACCGACGCGCCGCATGGTCGTGGTGGTCCGCTCCGGCACCCGGCGCCGGGTCGTCGCGGTGGCCGGCCGCCGGCCGCGGGTCACACCGGACCGGGTCCTGGCCGAGATCGATCCGGACAGCCGGGTGATCCTGCTGCCGCAGCGGCGGGTGCCGACCGTCGATCCGGGCGCGCCGCTGGTGATGGCCGGGCGGCTGCGCTACGACATCGTCGAGCCGGAGAAGGCCGCCGCGGCCGGTGAGCCGATCGCCGTGGCCCTCGGCGACGGCATCATCGTGGCGGTCGACGACTGGCTGCGCGACATGCCCTTCGGCCGGGCCATCCGCAGCCGCGAAGAGATCGAGCGACGGCTGATCCAGGCGCTCACGACCCTGCGGGCGTACGGCATCGCGGTGTCCGAGGTCGAGCTGACGACGTTCAAGGGTCTGGACGGGCAGGTGTGGGGAGCGCCGCCGGTGCAGGGCTTCTGAGCCCGAGGACACGGCCGTCGAGCATGAGCCGGCCGGCCCGGTCGAGGTGCCCGAGGTCGCCGGTCGGCGTCAGCGCACCCCAGCCGTCGACATAGACGGCGCCCACCTCGCCGGGCGGCAGCCGTTCCCCGGCCGGACCGAGGATCAGCAGGCGCACGCCCGCCGGTGCCCGCCCCACGGTTCCGGGCGCGGCCCGCAGATCGGCCGGGGTGGCCATCGCCGCCCACCCGGCCTCAGTGGACCCGAACAGGTTGAAGACGCGGTCGCCGAACACGTCGAGCAGCCGGTCCGACAGCGGCGGGGCCAGCGGTTCCGCGCCGGTGACGATGCGCGTACCCAGCGGCAGATCGGCCGCGCCGGGCCACTCGGCCAGGGCCGCGAGATGCTGCGGCAACGCGAACAATGCGGTCGGCCGGTGCAGCGCCGCCGCTCTCAGGACCGCCTCGCTGTCGCGGCCCGGCACGAGGACCACCGGCGCTCCCAGCGCCAGTCCCGCCGCCAGATAGGCCATTCCAAATCCGTGGTACGCCGGGGTCGCGACCAGAATCGGCCGGCCGGTACGGACCGGAATGTGCCGCAGGTGCGCCAGGGCCGGTCCGATGAGGGCACGCCAGGCCAGCTTCCGGCGTACGGGACGGCGGTTGCCCGTGGTGCCGGACGTGAGAACGGTCAGCCGGCCGGGGCCGGCCACCCGATCGGGCGCCTCGTCGAACAGCGGGCCGAGGTCGCACCACGCCGCCGACAGCACACCCGGTGGCGGTGGCGGTGCCTGCGGATCGCCGACGAGGGCCGTGATGCCTTCCGCCGCCAGCAACGTGGCCAAGTCCTCATCGGACAGCCGTGGCGGCAGCATCACCGCCTCCACGCCGGCCAGCCCGGCGGCGTACGCCGCGATGACGAGCCCTCGATGCGATCCGCAGCGAATGCCGACCCTGCCGCCGGGGCGTACCTCCAGCTCGTCGCGCAGGCCGGCGGCGCAGTCCCGGGCGGCGGCTCGCAGCTGTCCCCGGGTCATCGGGCCGCCGGCGTCGATAAGGGCCACGGCTTGGGACGGGCCGCCGTAGGACGCCGCCGCCAGGGTCCACCCGTAGCGGCGCGTGCCACGAATCGCTCGCCCCAGCGTGCGTACGCCGATCCTTTGCAGCGCAACGACAGTAGCCAGCCGGGGTAGCACGGCGAGGACACGTTCGACCGGTGCCTTGAACCCGGCGGCGAGCATCTCGCCGGGCCGCGTCCACCACGCTTGCAGGGTGCGCGGGTGCCTGGCGATGGCCCGGCACACCACGCTCGCCGCTTCGTCGGGGCTCATCGCCGGAAACCGCCGCAGGTACGCCGTCGGCGCGCTCATCCGCGTGCGTACGAGTCCACTGTAGAAGGTGCTGACGGTGACCCCGTCGGCCCGCAACTCCGGCGCAGCGCATCGCAGCCAGATGTCCAGCGCCGACTTCGAGGCCAGATAGGACGACCAGTTCTGGGCCGGGAAGGCGACCCCGGCCGTCGACACGTTGACGATGTGACCGCGCCCGGCCGCGCGCATCGCCGGCAGCAGCACCAAGAGCAGCTGCACCGGACCGAGGTAGTTCACGTCGATGGTGCGCGTCACGTCGTGGAAGCGGTCGGCGGTGTCGGCCACCGACCGGCGGATCGACCGGCCGGCGTTGTTCACGACGACGTCGACCCGGCGGTGCTCGGCCAGAATCCGGGTCGCCAACGCTTCGGCTTGATCCGGTTGGGACAGATCGACGGCGTACGCGTGAGCGACGCCGCCGGCGGCCACGATCGCGTCGCGGATCTCCTCCAGCCGGCTGAGCGTACGCGCGGCCAGCAGCACGATCGCACCAGCGGCACCGAGGCGCCGGGCCGTCGCCGCGCCGATGCCTTCGGAGGCGCCGGTGACCAGGACGACGCGGCTTTGGACCGCGCGTCGCAGTGCCTCATCGCCGACACCGCGCAACGCGATGCCGGATGCGACCTTCAGCCGGCGCCGGGTGTTACCCATCGGTACATGATGCGGTAAGGCCGCGGGTACGCGAAACGGCGCTCAGGCGGTGACCTCCTCGGTGGTGGAGACCGCCTCGGATGTCTCCTCGTCCTCGTCGAACGGGCGGACGAGCAGGGCCGCCAGGGCAGCGATCGCCAGCACCACGACCGGCAGCAGCAGGGTGGCCCGCATCGCCGGCACGTACGCCTCATAGAACGCCTTCTCCGCGACCTGTTCGATGGCCGGGCGTACCGATCGGGGGATGTCCGCCGGAATGTGCCCGCCGGTCTGGCCGGTACCGATCTCGATGCCGCGACCGGTCGTGGCCTTCTCGAAGCCCTCCAGGAACCGGTTGCGGAACGACTGCGGCAGCGCGATGACGTTGCGTTCGGCCGACGGGCCGAGCTGGGCGGCCAGCTGCACCTGCAACAGCGCGCCGACCGCGGCCGAGCCGAGCACCGCGCCGAGCTGGCGCATGGTGTTCATGAGACCGGCGGCCGCTCCGGCTACCTTGGGCGCGACGTTGCGCATCGCGATGCTCTGCAACGGCGCGAACGTCATGCCCAGGCCGAGCCCGGCCACGACCAGGCCGGTGATCAGCTGACCGCGGTCGTAGAAGATCCGGGTGGCGTAGAGCACCAGGCCGATGCCGCCGCCCCAGAGGATGAGCCCGGCGATGAGCGCGTCTTTACCGCCCGCGCGGTCGGCCATCCGCCCGGCGAACGGTGCGCTGGCGACCGAGGCCAGCGACATCGGCGCGAGCACCAGCCCGGCCTGCAACGCCGTCAACCCGGCGACCGATTGCAGGAATATGACCAGGGGCAGGAACAAGCCGAGCATGCCGAAGGAGATGGCCGCGATGACGCCGCTCATGATGGCGAAGTTGCGGTCGGCGAACACGCCGGCCGGCACGAGCGGATCGCGGTCGCGCTGGGCGCGCTGCTGGAACACGAACGCGACGAGCACGGCGACGCCCGCGGCGATGAGGACGGGAATGGACACCGGTCCCCAGACCGAGCCCCAGCGGTGCGACGGCCCCTCGATGAGGGCGAAGCACAGCAGGAACAGCCCGGCCGTCGCCAGCAGCGTGCCCCGCCAGTCGAGCCGGTGCCGGCGGTTGAACCGCATATCCGGCAGCAGCCACACGCCGAGGGCGAGGGTCGCGATGCCGATCGGGACGTTGACGTAGAAGATCCAGCGCCAGCCGAAGTCGGTGACGAGCCAGCCGCCCAGGACCGGGCCGGCGATGGTGGCCAGGCCCGCGACCGCGCCCCAGATGCCGAACGCGGTGCCGCGCCGGGCCACGGGGAAGGTCACCGTCAGGATGGCCAGCGTCTGCGGGGTGAGCAGCGCGCCACCGATGCCTTGCAGGATCCGGGTGGCGATCAGCTGCGCCGGGCTCTGCGCCAGGCCGCACAGCGCCGAGGCGACCGTGAAGACCGTCAGTCCTAAGAGGAACAAGCGTTTCTGGCCGACCAGGTCGCCCAGCCGTCCACCGGTGATGAGCAGCGAGGCGTAGGTCAGCGTGTAGGCGTTGACGATCCACAGCACGTCGTCCAGCGAGGCGCCGAGTTCGGGCGTCAGCGTGGGCACGGCGATGTTGACGATCGTGGTGTCCAGCAGGATGACGAAGAAACCCAGGCACAACACGCTCAGGACGAGCCAGGGGCTGCGCGCCGGCGGCTCGTCCTCAGGCGCACCGCGCCGGGGTGGATCCCCGGCGCGGTGCGAGGAATCGGTCATCAGTCGGACTCGCTACGCCGGCGACGCCGGGGCTGCAGAGTACGCGGACCGCGGTTGGGCACGGTGGCGAGCATACCGCCGGCGGTGCCGGTGTCACTGCCCTTGTGCCGGGTCTTGTCGGACGGCACGGGGTCCGCCGTCACGGCGAGCGACTCGCTCGTCGCCCGGGCAGCGGCGATACCCTCGGTCGGCGCGAAGAAGACGTTCGCTTCGAGGCTCGACAGCGGAATGTCGGTGTTCGCGGCGATGACCTGGGCCAGGGTCTTGCGGTAGTCGATGCCGAAGTTGTTGCGGATGAACGGCAGCAACGGGTCGTTGAGGTAGTGGAAGCGGTCGCCGTCACGGGCGGCGCCGAACTGGTCCCGCCAGATCGCCAGCTGGGTCTCGCCAAGCTCGGATCCGGTCACGTGCTTCTCGGCGAGGATTCCCGTAAAGGCGTCCAGGTTGGACACGGTGCCGTAGATCGCCTTGAGGCGGGCGGCAAGGGAGCAGCGCTTGACCGCGCGTACGGCGTTGTCGGCCTCGGCGGTCGTCGGGTTCCCGTCGGCGTCGAACAGGGCCACGATGTCAAGGCAGTTGGGGTCGTTGATCTCGTTGCCCCGGGTCAGCAGCGGGTCGAGGGGGAACGACTCGGTGCTCTCGCCGGTGATCGACGTGAAGGAGGTCTTCGACGCCAATCCGTGGGCGTTGCGTACCTGGTTGTAGGTGCCCGTGCCGTGGTCACGGCCACGCTCGATGTCGATCGCGCCCAGGTCGACGACGCCGTTGAAGCACTCCGGCAGCGTCGGTCCGTCCAGGCAGTCCGGATTGCCGGAGACCGGCACGCGGAACAGCACGGAGCGGAGCTGGTTGTCGATCATTTCATCGTTGTTGTACTGCGGCTCCAGCCCGATGCCTTGCAGCATGGGGCCGAGCTGGATCTGCTCCAGCAGGGTGGGGTTGAAGAAGGCGACGTTCAGCGGCACCTCGAACGCGATGTCCGATCCGGCGATCTCCAGCTCGATACCTTGCGCCTGGAGCGCGCTCAGCGTGGTCGAGGAGTAGCGGCTGAGGTTCGTCTCGACCTCGAACCCACCGTGGATCTGGCTGTGTGCCCGGTAGCCGATGGTGGCGAACTCGTGCGACATCGCCGGGTTCAGGAACTGGTCATAGCCTTGGTACGACGGCAGGCTCACGCCAATGGCGGGCAGGAACTGGGTGTACGTGATGTACTGCTGCTCGGCGATGACGATCGCCCGTGCGATCTGGAACTTGTTCTGCTGCGAAAGCGTGCTCGGCAGCGAGTTCACGATCCGGTTGTGCTCGCGGGCGAACAGCGTGTGGGTCGCGGTCAGGCCGATGTTCTCGTTGGCCCGCACGTCACCGGCGACCGCTGCGCTGTTGGGGTTGCTCAGCAGGCGGCCGTCGACGGCCATCGTCGGCGCGGTGCTCGCGCTGCCGCGGGCCGTACGCCGAGGCAGGTAGTTGTTCGACAGCAGCAGCCGGCCACCGTTGTTGTCCGGGTTGCCGTCGACCGTACCCTCCCGCAGCCAGTCCAGCCGCGTGTCCGTCGCACCGTAAACCGCTTCAGCGTCGATGAACGCGTTCTCGGTGTTCACGTGCTGCCGGGCGTTGAACACGCCGGTTCCCGGTGCGGCCGCCGAGCGTACGAACGGGATGTTGCCAAGCGTGTTGGAGAAGGACTCCAGCGGGTCGGTGGTGCTGAACGGGATGTTGGCGGTGGTGCCGTTCTCCTGGCGCAGGCCGAAGGTGTGGTCCAGGAACTGGCCCCAGACGAAACCCCACTGGCTCACGCCGCGCTCGGAGAACACGTTGACGTTGGTGTCGTTGAAGACGCGGTTGGACACCAGGCGTGAGTTGGGTCCGGAGATCGGCTGGCTGCGACCATCGGCGTAGTGAGGGCTGCCGATGCGCAGATACAGGTCGCCGGCCGCACCGGCGGTCGGGACGTTCGGGTTGTTGTTGACGCCGTTGAGGCTCTGAACCTCCCAGATGCCCAGGATCGGGGCGTCGTTGGTGCCGCCGGCGTCGGCCGCCATGGCGGGCGCGGACGCGATGCCCAGTCCGGCCACGACGACGAGTGCGGATGCGGCGGCGATCAGGGGTCTCCTGCGCCGCCCCAGACGCGTACTGACGCGCATTTGCCATCACTCCTCTCCGCTCAGCCACCTGGATGACGGCTGAGTTGGAGCTGATAATCGTCGTCGGTCAATATCCACTCAATAGACCTCGATCAAGTTGGCATACCATTTGTCGGGTCGAGGCTTGCGCGACTGGTCGGTAACCCTTAAGCGGCTTAGTCGCTTTCGGGGGTTAGGGTGGCCTATGCGGTCCCTCGCGGCCTTGCCGAAGGCCAACCTGCACCTGCACCTGACTGGGGCGATGCGGCCAGGCACCCTGGCGGAACTGGCCGCACGCCACGGATTGCCGATTCCCGCGCCACTTCCTGCCGATGTCCAGCATGGCTGGGAGACATTCCAGGAACGTTACGACGCCGCGCGCTGCGCTGTGCGTACCCGTGAAGACGTGATGCGGGTGGTGCGCGAGGCCATCGCGGACAACGCGGCCGACGGCGCCGGGTGGTCGAGGCGATGCTGGCCGGCGTCGACGCCTGGATCGCCACGTATCCTGCGGCCCGCTGACCGCGTCGATAAGAGTGCCAACGACACCGCGTACTGCTCTGGAGGATCCGTGACCGACCAGCTCGACCAGGCCTTGCTTGACGGCGTACGGGCGGCGCGCCGGGCGTTCGCCCGCGAACTGGCACCGCTGCGCGAACCACTCTATAAATACTGTCGGCGGCTGACGGGTGACGTCTGGGAAGCCGAAGATCTGCTGCAGGAGACGTTCGTGCGCGCCTTCTCCCGGGCGGCCGACAGCCACCAGCCCATCGAGCGCCCGCTCGCCTGGCTCGTGCGCATCGCCACGAACGCCTATATAGACAGTCGACGGCGCCCGGCGCCGCTGCCGGTGGCGGCACCGGACGCGCCCGGACCGGACGGAACCGACCCGGCCGAGGTCCGCGACGCGCTGGCCGAGGTCACGACGCTGCTCGCACCGCAGGAGCGGGCAGCGCTGGTTCTCAAGGACGTCTTCGACCTGCCGCTGGCCGAGATCGCCGCGACGATCGGCACCACGGTCGGCGCAGTGAAGGCGGCGTTGCATCGCGGCCGGTCCAAGCTCGACGACCCGGACCGGTACGCGCCTCGCCGCCGGCCCGACCGGGCGGTGGTGGACGCGCTCGCCGAGGCGTTCACGGCGTACGACCTCGATCGGCTGACGGCGCTATTCCTCGCCGACGGGGTCAGCGATGTCATCGGCGCGGTGCACGAGGTGGGCCGCGACCGCATCCGGGCCGGATCCCTGCATCACACGCTCCTGCTCGAAACCGAGGTCCGCTACCGGGGCGAGGTACGCGAGTTCAACGGCGAACCCATCGTGGTGCTCTGGGGGACGTTCGAGGACGGCCAACCGGATGCGGTCCGCGACATCCTGCGGTTGGAGACCGCCGACGGCGGCATCGCCCGCCTGCGGTGGTACTACTTCTGTCCCGAGGTGTTGACGGAGGTGGGCGCGGGGCTGGGCGTACCGGTGCGCACGGCATAGACGATCCTTGACGTGCTGGGAGCGCTCCCGTAGCGTCCGCCTCATCCGCTCCGCGGACCTCCGCGGACCCTCCACGGACCCTCCTCCACGGACCAGGGAGAGCTATGAACGCCCATCTAGCTCCGCACGCACGCCGGGCCGTCGCCGCCATCGTCGCCATCGCGGTCGCAGTGCTGACGGCCGGTTTGTTCGCCATCAACGGTGCCGGCGCCGCGGTGCCCTTCGCCCAGCGCTGCGGCATCCGCTTCTGCTTCAACGGACAGACCTTCTACTTCGCCGGTGCCAACACCTATGACGTGTTCACCTACGGCGGCAGCTGGGGTGACACCGAGACCACCTATATGGACAAGGCCCGCATCGACGCGCACTTCGCTCACCTGCAAGCCGACAAGGTGACCGTGCTGCGGCTGTGGATGTTCAGCCACGAGAGCTGGCACGGCTTCGAGCCGAGCAAGGGCGTCTACAACGACCAGCAGTTCGCCCTGTTCGACTACGTGATCCAGTCGGCCAAGGCGCACAACGTCATGCTCATCCCGGTGTTCGAGAACTACTGGGAGGCGTACGGCGGTATCGACACGCGGCTGTCCTGGGAAGGGCTCAGCGGTGGGCACCCCGGCCGGGCCAAGTTCTTCAACAAGCAGGTCTGCCCCGGCTGCTTCACGCAGTACAAGAACTACGTGAACTACGCGCTCAACCGCGTGAACCATTACAGCGGCGTCAAATATAAGGACGAACCGACGATCTTCGCTTGGGAGCTGATGAACGAGCCCCGGTACCAGGACGTCAGCGCCGAGGAGAACGTCAGCGGCGCCACCCTGCGCGCGTGGGTCGACGAGATGGGCGCCTACATCAAGGGCATCGACCCCAACCACCTGCTCGGCACCGGGCTGGAGGGCCACGAGTCGCGCTACGGCTTCGGCGGCAACGAGGGCAACCCGTTCGTCACCATTCACCAGTCGCCGTACATCGACTTCACGTCGGCTCACCCCTACCCCACCGAGGGCTGGGCGGGCCTGGACATCCCCAAGACCAAGACGCTGATCCGGGCCTGGATCAGCGACTCGCACACCGTGGTGGGCAAGCCGTTCTTCATGGGCGAGTGGAACGTCCACTCCGACTGGACGAACTGGTGGTCGCAGATCTACGGCGAGATCGAGGCGTCCGGCGGCGACGGCAGCGCGTTCTGGTGGTACAAGGACGGCAGCGGCGGCGGTGGCTTCGACACCGTCTTCGGCGCTGCGCAGCTGTCGGTCTTCCGCCAGCACTCGGCGAACATGGCCGCGAAGTCGGGTACGCCGCCGACACAGTCGCCGGGGCCGAGCATCAGCCCGTCACGCAGCGCCAGCGCCAGCGCCTCGCCGTCGCCTTCGCGCAGCGCGTCGCCGTCGCCGAGCCGAAGCGCATCGCCGTCGCCCAGCGGCCAGCCGGGAACGTCGTGCCGGGCCGCGTACCGGGTGGACAATTCGTGGCCGGGCGGGTTCAACGCCACCATCACGTTGACCAACACGGGCACGACCACATTCACCGACTGGACGCTCACCTTCACCGCGCCCAGCGGCGTGTCCCTGAACAACGGCTGGAACGGCACGTGGACGTTCGCGGCACCGACCTTCACGGTGCGGGCGCCCGGCTGGGCGATGAACCTCGCCCCCGGTGCGACGTGGAGCCCGGCGTACACCGGCAACGGGCCGGCGAGCCCGGCACCGACCGGCTTCAAGCTCAACGGCGTCACCTGCACGGCCTGATGACGACTTCGGGGCCGCGCCCTGGTGCGGCCCCGAAGTACTCCACTGCAAAGCGCCGGGAGTGCGCTCATCATTCTCCGCTCCGCCCACCGCCGCGCCACCCTTGCGTTGCCCTTGCGACCACAGCCACCGCGATGACGGTTACTGTCTGGCTATGGCAGAGCCCCGACGCGGCCGGCCACACATGCCCGGCTACGGCATCGAACCCGGCGAGGACGGCCTGCTCCCCTGGTCGTGGGCGGTCGAGCGGCTGAGCACCTCGCACGACTACTGGCTGGCCACCACCCGGCCCGACGGCCGCCCGCACGTCATGCCGGTGTGGGCGATGTGGCACGACACCGCTTTGTGGTTCAGCTGCTCGCGAGACTCCCGCAAGGCCGTCAATCTGCGTACCGAACCGCGGTGTGTGATCACCACCGACAACCCGCGGGAGCCGGTGGTCGTCGAAGGCGTAGCCGCGGCCGTCACCGACCCCGCCACGCTGCGGCTCATCCTCGATCTGGAGAACGCCAAGTACCACACCACTTACGGTCTCGACATGTTCGACCCCGAGATCAACCCCTGCTTCCGGGTACGCCCGGCGCGCGTCTTCGGCTTGCTGGAATCGGCCTTCATCAGCTCACCGACGCGGTGGATCCTCGACGGATAACTCGTTTGCCGCTCGGCGTACCGTCTGGAAACCTGGCCGCCATGACCGGGTACGAGGAGGCGCTGCGACGCCGCCACCGGCCGGCGCACGCCACGCGTACGGCTCGGTCGCACGCGGCGTTCCTCCTGCCGTACCTTCGTCCCGGCCTGGCCCTGCTCGATCTGGGCTGCGGCCCCGGCACGATCACCGCCGGCCTGTCCGACGCGGTCGCGCCCGGCCCTGCGGTCGGCGTGGACCTCATGCCCGGCCACCCCGACGATGCGCCCGGCGTCAGGTTCGTGGCCGCCGACGTGACCGCGCTGCCCTTCGCCGATGCCAGCTTCGACGCGGTCTTCGCCTGCTGCATGTTGCAGCACCTGGCCGATCCGCTCGCGGCTCTGCGTGAAGCGCGTCGCGTCGCCCGTCCCGGTGCGGTCATCGGTGTCGTCGACGCCGACTGGGGCGGCCAGCTGATGTACCCGAACGATGCCCGCCTGGATCGCGCTCTCGAAGTGGCCGCCGGGCTGCGGCCGAACACGAGCCCGTACGTGGGCCGGCAGCTGCGGTCGCTGCTCGCCGAGGCGGGCTTCGTTCGCACCGAGGGCTTCGCCCGCGTCGGCGTCGACGCGACCAGCGAGCAGACGCGTGCGGTCGCCGGGTTCAGCGCGGCCGGGTACGCCGACCCGGCGGCCGTCGAGCGCGCGGTCCACCTGGGACTGGCCACGGCCGACGAGATGGCCGGATTCGCCGGAGCCTGGCGCGCCTGGGGAGAGCACCCCGGAGCGTTCCTGGCCCGGCTGTGGTGCGAAGCGATCGCTTTCGCCGACTGAGTTCCCGTTAGACCACACCCGTGCCCTAACTTCCGAGGGGCACGGGCCGTTGTTGTTGCGAAGAGGTGATCACCGTGACCGACCTGACCATGCAGGACGCGCTGTCCCGGCTCAACGAGTACTGGACCGGACTGGGCTGCCTGACCGTGCAACCCATGAACACCGAGGTCGGCGCGGGTACGCTCAACCCGGCGACAGCGTTGCGGGTGCTCGGCCCACAGCCGTGGCGGGTGGCCTATGTCGAGCCGTCGGTACGCCCCGACGACGCGCGTTACGGCGAGAACCCGAACCGGATCCAGACCCATACGCAGTTCCAGGTGATCCTCAAGCCGGAGCCCGGCCACCCGCAGGAGCTGTACCTCGGCTCGCTGGCGGCCATCGGCATCGACGTCGCCGCCCACGACGTGCGCTTCGTCGAGGACAACTGGGCCTCGCCGGCGCTCGGCGCCTGGGGCCTGGGCTGGGAGGTGTGGCTCGACGGCCTGGAGATCACCCAGTTCACCTACTTCCAGCAGGCCGGCGGCGTCGCCCTCGACCCGGTCTCGGTCGAGATCACCTACGGCGTGGAGCGCATCCTCATGGCGTTGCAGGGCAAGCGCCACTTCAAGGACATCGTGTACGCCCCCGGCGTGACCTACGGCGAGATCTTCGGCCAAGCCGAGTACGAGATGTCGCGTTACTACCTCGACGACGCCGACATCGCCGTCAACCGCACCCTGCTGGACGCGTACGCCCACGAAGCGCAGCGCATGATCGACGCCGGTCTGGCCGTGCCGGCACACTCGTTCGTGCTGAAGATGTCGCACGCGTTCAACGTCCTCGATGCCCGGGGCGCAGTGTCCACAGCCGACAGAGCCGGGGAGTTCGCCCGGATGCGGCGCCTGTCCAACGCCGTCGCACAATTGTGGATCGCCGGCCGAGAGCCGTCGCCCGCCGCCGTCCCCGTCGCGCCACCGCGTCCGCCTCAGCCGAAGGCGCAGCCGACCAGCGGTCCACAGCTGCTGGTGTTCGAGATCGGCGTCGAGGAGATGCCGCCGTCCGACGCGCGGGACGCCCGCGATCAGGTCGAACGGGCGCTGACCGAGCGGCTGGCCGCCGGCCGGCTGGCGTACGGCACCGTCGTCGTGCACGCGACGCCTCGGCGGATCGTCGCTTTCGTCCGCGATGTGGCCGACCGCGAGTCCGATGCCCACCGCGTTGTACGCGGTCCGCGTACGCCGGCCGCACCGGTTGCGGCACAAGGTTTCGCCCGTTCCCACGGCGTCACCGTCGACGATCTGTCCACTGTGGTCGTCGACGGCACCGAGTACCTATGCGTCGAGCGCCACGAACCCGGCCGGCCGGCCACCGAGGCGCTGGCCGAGCTGCTCTCCCCGATCGTCTCCGGTCTGCGGTCGTCGCGGAACATGCGCTGGAGCGACCCGGAGCTCACGTTCACCCGGCCCATCCGCTGGCTTCTCGCCCTTCTAGGCGACCAGGTCGTCCCGGTGGCCGCCGGCGGTCTCGTCGCCGACCGGTTCACCCGGCGGCATCGGGCCGCGGATACGCCCATTGTGGAAGTGACCGCCGCGTGGGCGTACCCGGAGATGATGCTGGACCCGCGGGAACGCCGAGCGGCGATCGTGGCCGCGGCCACGGCGGC
>Ga0114129_10000254_pt1 | contig 60253 bp, 46 predicted proteins | sample RhiMetdeltSRZDD1_FD_80071 | JGI IMG/M metagenome (GOLD analysis project Ga0114129, IMG submission 80071) | Populus rhizosphere microbial communities from Tennessee, USA - Rhizosphere MetaG P. deltoides SRZDD1 (version 2) (version 2) | ecosystem: Host-associated > Plants > Roots > Rhizosphere >...
ATTCGTCCAATTTTGAATTTCCGGGCTCTTCTCACTCATAAACATGGCCGAGAACGCGGACAAATATTGGTTTTCGCGGCATTCAACATCGATTATCTTCCTGATCATCATTCTCGCGCTCGTCGGAATCTACGAAGCCTTCGACTTACCTGTTGAAGTCTTTCCCACAACAAACTTTCCGCGCATCATCATCGGCGCGGAGAACGGCGTAATGCCGATCGAACAGATGGAAGTAACGATCACCAGGCCGATCGAACAAGCAGTTCGGATCGTCCCGGGGCTCGAGCTCGTTCGCTCCATCACGAGCCGCGGGTCCGCGGAAGTCGACGTCTTCTTTAGCTGGGATGTCAATATGCTGGAAGCGTTGCAGCAAGTGGACGCCGCCGTTTCGCGCATCCAAAGCAGCCTTCCACCGACAGCGCAAATACAGACTCACCGTTTGGATTTTGCCAGCTTCCCCATCATCGGGTACAGCCTCACTTCAGATACAGTTCCGCAAACCGATCTGTGGGAGTTGGCCACGTACGAAATTCAACCTCGAATGAACCGGTTATCGGGGGTCGCGAGCGTTTTAGTTCAGGGGGGCCAAAGGCCGGAATTTCACGTTACGGTAGATCCGGCCCAGATGCTTCGCTCGCATGTGTCGGTGGCAGACGTCCTTGCGGCGATCAACCGCACCAACATCGTCGAATCGCCGGGCCTCATGAATCGCAATCATCAGCTGTTTCTCGGACTCGTCACAGGCCAAGTCCACAATCCGGCGGATATCGGGCAGATAGTTGTGAAGAACGCAAACAACGTTCCGGTCCGAATTCAAGACATCGGCACCGTTGCTCCTGCAGTAGCGCCTGTATATACGATCGTTACTGCGGATGAAAAGCCGGCTGTTTTACTGAGTTTGAACCGTCAGCCCGATAGCAACACTGTTCAAGTGGCGGATGAAGTCCATGCGGAAATGGAAGCGATTCACAAAAGCCTACCTGCCGGGGTTGAGCTGCGGCCGTTTTATGATCAATCCAACATCGTGAGGGCGTCGATCGCGAGTGTGCGGGATGCGATCATCGTTGGACTCTTCCTTGCGGCATTGATCATCTGGCTTTTCTTGCGCGATTGGGGCACGGCACTTATGACAGGCCTCGTGGTCCCTGTAACGATGGTCGTAACCTTCATTGCAATGAAGATTCTCGGTCAGAGTTTCAACCTCATGACGCTGGGCGGACTCGCCGCTGCCGTGGGGCTTGTGATCGACGATAAGATTGTCGTTGTCGAAAACATTGTTCTCCATCGCGATGCTGGACAAGGCGCGCTGGAGGCGACTGCTAGCGCCCTGAAGGAACTCACTGTCCCGCTGATCGGTTCAACGCTGACGCCGATCGTGGTGTTTTTGCCGCTGATCAGCATTACCGGAGTTACGGGAACATTTTTTAGCGCGTTGGCGATCGCCATGAGCGTGGCTCTGCTGACTTCGCTGGTTCTCGCTCTGGTCTGGACAAGCAATCTCAGCACGCGTCTCATTCGACGTGGAAGGGAAGCGCACGAAGCGACGGAGCACGGGCTTTTCGGGCGAATAGTCCGCTTTTACGAGCGATGGGTCAGGCGCTCACTGGAGCATCCAGCTCTTCTGGCGATTTTCTGTCTCGCGCTGATCACGGTTTCCTATTTGTCCTACCGCGAGCTGGGATCCGACTTGCTTCCGTCGTTTGATGAAGGTGGATTCATTCTGGATTACGTCATGCCTCCCGGCAGTTCATTGCAAGAAACCGACAGGGTCCTCAATGACGTGGAGCACACCTTGCACACTCTCCCAGAGGTGGAAAGCACTTCTCGACGGACGGGACTACAGCTTGGGTTAGCCGCGGTGACGGAACCCAATACCGGTGATTTTTCCGTGAAACTCAAAGATAAACGCAGCCGCGGCATCGAAGAAATCATAAGCGATGCCAGAGCAAAGATCACCGCTGCCCAGCCAATTGTCGATCTGGAATTTATTCAGGTCCTTCAAGACATGATTGGTGACTTGACCGGAGCGCCTCAGCCTATTGTCGTCAAATTGTTTTCTCAGGACGCCCCTGCCTTGACGGCCTGGGCACCAAAGGTGGCGGACGCACTCGACAAGATTCGGATCAATGACAAGAGCGCCGTCGTCGACATCAAGAATGGTATTGAAAACACGACCAGCGGACCTGCCGTTGTGTTCAATGTGAATCCGCAGGCTTCAGCGCGTGCCGGCTTTGCTGCCGATGAACTTGGTGTGATCGGTACTGCGATGATTGACGGGCATCCTGCCGTGACACCCGTCATCGTGAATGACAGGCCTTATACCGTGAGGGTTCGCTTTCCTGCGTCGAGCCGGACATCACTTGAAGCCATGAGTAACACGATGATCGTTAATTCCAATGGCGGCACAGCAACTCTCGGTTCACTGGCCGCCATTCGTGAAATTCCCGGCCAGACTGAAACCATTCGCGAGAATCTGCAGCGGATAGTGGAAGTGACAGGGCGGTTGGAAGGCGTAGATTTGGGCACCGGCATAACAGCCGTCCAAAAAGCCGTTACAGATTTGAAACTGCCGCCATCGATTCGAGTGGAATATGGCGGTACATACCGGGAGCAGCAGAAATCATTTCGCGATCTTCTCAAGGTCCTGCTCTTAGCGGTCGTCCTGATCTTTCTGGTTTTGCTTTTTGAATTTCGTTCCTACACCGCCCCCCTGGCGATTCTGTCGTCGGCGGTCCTGTCCACGTCCGGAGTTTTCCTGGCCTTGCTGATTACGCGAACCACTTTCAATGTATCGTCGTTTATGGGCTTGATCATGGTGGTCGGAATCGTTGCCAAGAACGGCATTCTTTTGCTGGATGCAAACCACAAATACCTATTGGAGGGGCTGCCGCCCGCGGAAGCTATGATTCATGCGGGCCGCCGCCGGCTTCGTCCCATTGTTATGACGGCCATGGCTGCTGTGGCGGGCATGTTGCCATTAGCGCTCGCGATCGGCGCAGGATCCCAGATGTTGCAACCGCTGGCAATCGCCGTGATTGGCGGAATCCTTATCTCAATGGTTCTCTCGTTGATCATCACTCCAGCAATTCAGTACTACTTGACTCGCAGGTAACGGGGATCGGAACACATACATACTTTCGACTTCGTTCTCCCTAAGGCATACTTTCTTCTGATGAAGGTTCGTCGCACGTCCACTGCTGTAATTGTTTTCGCCGGTGCGCTGCTGCTTACATTTCCTTTTCGCGCCGCCGAGACTCTACCCGCCCGACTCGCAGACGACACATTCTGGAAAATGGTCACGGAGTTTTCTGAAGCAGGCGGTTACTTTCGGTTTGAGAACTTCCTCTCGAACGAGCTCGGTTTCCAGTTCGTCATTCCTGAGCTTAAGGAAATCACTAAGCCCGGCGGTGTGTATCTCGGTGTTGGGCCTGAGCAAAATTTTACGTATATCGCGGCACTTCAACCGAAGATCGCGTTCATCGCGGACATCCGGCGCCAGAACATGCTCGAGCAGCTAATGTACAAAGCATTCTTCGAGCTGTCGCCCGATCGAGCGGATTTTGTGTCACGTCTTTTCGCGAGGCCGAGGCCGGAGCGCCTGAATGCCGATTCCTCACCCGAAGAATTGTTTGCCTCATTCGACAAGATTAAGCCGGATCCGATATTGCTTCGGAAAAACACGGATGAACTAAAAGACCTTTTGGTGAAGCAGCATAAGTTTGCGCTATCGAATCAAGACGTTTCGAACATCGAGTATGTATACCAGGTTTTTATGGAAGCCGGTCCGGCTCTCGATTACCAGGTTGGTGGTGGCGGCTTTGGCGGAGGTGGATCGCCGACATACATGGATCTCATGACCATGACAGATGCCGACGGAAAAAACCGCAGCTATCTGGCTTCGGAGGGGAATTACAAAATAGTACGCGACATGGAAATGAAAAACCTGATCGTGCCGCTGGTTGGTGATTTCGGCGGACCCACCGCGATTCGCCGTGTAGGGCAATATTTGAAAGATCACGACGCCACGGTAACCGCATTTTACCTTTCTAACGTCGAACAATATCTGTTTCAGGACAATGGCTGGCGTCGCTTCTACAGCAACGTTGCAACTCTGCCCATTGATCCGACCAGTCAGTTCATTCGCACTGTCAACGGCGGCAATGGAGGAAGCCGGCAATACCGTGGATTCGGCATGCGGTTCGAGACTCTGCTGAGCTCTATGACTGATGTGATCAAGGCTTTCGAAGAAGGCCGTGTTCGGTATTATGGCGATGTGATCAACATGTCTCACCAATAGCGGACCCGCTCGACCTTGCAAATTCTTCACGCCGGCATAAGTTGGAACCATGGCGACAAGTTCATCGTTGCTCGATGCGTATTCGGAAGCTGTCATTTCCGCGGCCGACCGCGTAAGTCCATCTGTCGTGAAAATCCAAGTTCAGCAGCAAGGACGTCGAGGCGGTTCGGGTTCGGGATTTGTATTTACTCCGGACGGATTCATTCTGACGAACAGTCACGTTGTTCACGGTGCTTCCACGATCGAAGTCATCCTTCCCGACGGCCAACACTATGAAGCAGACAAAGTCGGGGACGATCCGGATACCGATCTTGCGGTAGTTCGTATCACCGCGGTCAATTTGATTCCGGTGACCTTAGGTGATTCTCAATCGATTCGAGTCGGCCAACTCGTGATTGCCATAGGCAATCCCTATGGGTTCCAAGCCACGGTTACATCCGGTGTGATCAGCGCGCTTGGCCGGTCACTCCGATCCCAATCGGGACGGTTAATCGATAATGTTATACAAACGGACGCGGCGCTGAATCCCGGCAATTCGGGAGGGCCTCTCGTCGCAGCAAACGGCGAAGTTATCGGAGTCAATACTGCGATCATTCTTCCAGCGCAGGGAATCTGTTTCGCAACTGCCATCAACACGGCGAAATTTGTGGCGGGACGGCTGATTAAAGATGGGAAGATCCAGCGGGGTTATCTCGGCGTTGCCGGACAAAACGCACCGCTACATCGGCTGTTGGTGCGGGCGCATCATCTGGCGGCCGCCACCGGCATATTCGTCGTAAGTGTAGAGCCGAATAGTCCGGCTCACCGATCAGGAGTGCACGAAGGAGATATCATTGTTGCTTTCGATGATAAGGCGTTGCCTGATATCGACGCGCTTCATCGCCTGCTGACAGATTGTCAATCCGGCACGCGCGTAAACCTAACGGTGATTCGAGGAACGGAAAAGCTCGTATTGAACGTGAAACCGACAGTGCTATAAGCTCAGTGATCGCATTATGCGCATCCTGATTGTTGAAGACGACTTTGATGCCCGCGATATGCTTCAAGTCCTTTTGGAATTGGAGGGCCACGATGTCGTCGCAAGCCAAAACGGAAAAGAAGCATGGGAAGTCTTTCAAAAAGACAACTTCTCGCTCGTAATCTCCGATTGGTTGATGCCTGAGACTGATGGGCTCGAACTTTGTCGCCTCATTCGGCGATCCGAAACAACTCGCTATTGCTATGTAATGTTGCTGACCGCTTTGCAGGGCAAGGCTAATTATCTGCAAGCAATGCGCGCAGGCACAGACGATTTCATCACAAAGCCTTTCGATCCCGACGAACTGCGGGCCCGCCTGCTGGTTGCCGAAAGAATCGTGGGCCTTCAAGATCGAGTCAAAAGATTGGAAGGCATCCTGCCTACATGTATGTATTGCAAAAAAATCCGTGACGAGCAGGACCGCTGGGTCAGTATCGAAAACTACATCAGCCAACGGACGGAAGCGTCGTTCAGTCACGGAGTTTGTCCCGCCTGTTACGACGATCTCGTAAAGCCTGAACTCGACAGACTCCGTCCCACCTAGTCAGCGGGGCCTTCTCATTTGTGAATCGCGTCCTGGAGCCAGGACTTCAGTGGCGGCATGGCAATGGCCATATTGAATGAAGGAAATGCCGAATTTACGGATTGGCTCATCCCTACAACGAGGCCGTCAGCGGTGATTAGCGGTCCACCAGCGTTGCCATAGCTAGCCAACGTTTCGAAAAACAAGCGGTCTTCCGTTCTGCCGCTTATTCGGGTTGGAAAGGCGATCGGATGAATATAGCCGCGTTCTGCGAGCAACTCCGCCGTTTCGTCCATGTTTGGAGATCCGAGTTTGTTTATCTCTTTGAGCACGTCTTGCGGAACTCTGGAAATCAACAACTCAACACCCCCCGGATAACCTAGCATCACGATCGGTATCTCTTTGGCCTGCTCCACAGTATCGACGGATCGCAGAGCGGAGTTGATCGAGTCTTCCCCTTTTATAGTGCAGAGAACCGCATCGCCTTCTTCCGTTGTGCTTTTGATCTCTATATCGAGCGCTTTCCTTACTTCGGGAAAGTACGCGTGCAGCATCGTTATAGCGGGAACGATTTCCGGATTTTCACGATCGTCGAGCAATGGATCGGAACTCCACGGCGCCAGGATGAATCCGCTCGTGAGAACATGCTTTGAATCGACGGCAAACGCGGACGTGCTGAATTGCCTCACGATCACGGGACCCGCTCCATCGAAGCTCGCTAATTCGTTGCCCTCCTGATCACGAAGCGGCTCACCGGTTCGTGAGAAACCTTGATAGCGAAGAGGTTTTCGTCCCGAACGATCCGTCCAAATATATTCGCCAATAATCAAACCCACGCCAGATCCAGCTTGCTGCGTGACGGTCGCCGGCATATTGACTTCCTGCTCGAGCTTTTGGAGCCTGGATGCCTGTTGGTCAACCTCTCTCTGAAGCCGCATGAGTGTGGCAGCAGTGGAGTTGTCAGCATGCTTCGCCGTTTGCGACCATGCCATCGACGTGGTGGTGGTTATCGCGAGTGCCGCGAACACGCATCTGAACATTGTCCACTTCATCATAGCGATTACTCCTTCGTCGAGATTCAGACGCACGTATGACGGACTCGTTAAGCCAAGAGATGTTAAATGATCACCTATTTTCCCTCGGCTTCCGCTTCGTGTCACGCACCGGCGGCGAAAAGAACACCCGAATGCAGAAGCTCGCCGGCGTGACGGGAATAGGAGGAGGAAGGAGATCGCAGGATCCCATATCATCGCTCTGGGAAGGCGATGGAGTGCGCGGGGATGTCTGAATTTCTTCGTTCGGGCGGATCACGTTCGGCTTGCCAACGAACATTTCCCAAACCTTCATTTTTCCCGACATCCCCCGCAGCTTACGATAACGGCACCATGCCGCATCGTTGTCATTTTGGACGGGGGTCACGCCTATGTCATTGTTAAAAAATGTAAAGCGGGCGAAGTCAGATTTGTTCTTTCAGGAAGGATGCAACCAGTCCCTGCGCTCGCGTCTTCAGCCCTCTCTTCCGCCACTGGTCCAAGGTGACTCTCGTGGACGCACGAAGATCGTCCATGAAGCTTGATTCCAATTCTTCTGCGATCGCGCGATCGTAGATGCAAACATTGCTTTCCTCGTTCAAGGCAAAAGAGCGGTTGTCAAAGTTGGTAGTTCCGATCGTACTCCACGCGCCGTCTACGATCATCACTTTCTGGTGGAGCATACTGCGCGTGTACTCGTAAATTTCGACCCCGGCTTCCAGAAACTTGCCGTACAACTGCACACTACCATGTCGAGCGATCCACATGTCATTGTGCACACCTGGTACGATGATCTTTAGATCGACTCCACGTTTCTTCGCGTCAATAAGAATTTCGATTGCCGTGTTATCGGGCAGGAAGTACGCATTCGCGATGTAGAGTTTTTGCTGAGCGGAAACGATCGCAAGGTAGTACAGAATGCGAACGGCAGAAGAGCCGATTTCAGGGGAGCTGAGGACGGTTTGTACGGCCACTTTGCCGGCCGGTTTGACCGAGGGAAAGAAAGCCGGTCCGCTGACCAGTTCACCTGTGGTGTTCAGCCAGTTTTGAGCAAAACCGGTTTGAAGCGGCATGGCACCCGAGCCGTCAATCCGAATTTCGACGTCGCGCCAATGTTTCGAGTCCTGTGCATGGCCGGTCCAGTGATCGGCGATTCCCGCGCCGCCGGTGAATGCCGTGCGACCATCGATTATGAGGGATTTCCGATGCGTGCGATGGTTGTACCGGCCGATTGTGCTCCATCCTACAGGGTTGTACCAGGCGAGCTCGCAGTGACCTGATTCGAGCGTTTCCAGGATTTCCGTCCCGATGGTGGACGAACCAACGGCGTCCAGGAGCAGTTTTACTTTAACGCCCGAACGCGATTGTTCCGCCAACGCGCGGGCGAACTGCATTCCGATCTCGCCCTTCCAATAGATGTAGGCTTCCATCGTGATCGAGTGCTGAGCGCCACGGATTGCTTCGAGCATTTCCGGATAAAACTCGTCACCGTTATTGAGAAGCTTTACTCGATTGTCCGAAAAAAAAGGCTCGCCTGTAGCTCCGACAAGACTGTTCAAGAACTCGCCCGACGGAACAGAGTAGCGGGATTCGAGGCCGTATTTCGGACTGTGTTCGTGCGGGACTGTGAGATAGGTGACGATTGCCACAATTGCGGTAGCTATTGCCGCCCTGCGGTGGTCACCCCATGCCGCTATCAGTGCGATCAACGTCCATAGCCACCAAGACCATAAGAGTTGCCGGCCCAGATCCCAGAACCCGGGCCGGCCTTTTTGAATAGACCTACGCGGCGCGCTGTGAACGATCATCCAGCGTATCGCGGTACAGCTTGGTCAAATATGAACGTATTAGGACGCAATCAAAGCTGGATGCCCGCCCGTTCTTAGGTTCCTCGTGCTCCGCACCCTGGGATTTGGCCTGTAGGAAGGTAAGATATCTCAGCGCATAGCTCCGCATTGCGGCATTGGACAGGCCCAAACAGTAGCGTTCTGCGGCCTGCGTAAATTCTGCGAAAGCCTGAGGTTGCTCGATACTTTGTGTATTCATGCAGTCGTTATTACTCCAAATCACAATGTAGGGCCACAGGTTTGTGAGCAATTACGATGCCAGAATCTATGAAGCGTTCTGGATTGCAGCGTTCGATATGTTTTCGCGCAATGGAAGGGTCACGCTAAACGTAGCCCCCCGCCCTTCGCCCTCGCTGCTAGCTTCGATGACGCCGCCGTGCAGTTCTACCAGATGTCGTGCGATCGACAGCCCAAGACCCAGACCTCCCGCGGTGCGGCTGACCATTGTTTCTGCTTGCCTAAACCTATCGAAGACGTAGGGCAAGAATTTCGAACTGATGCCTCTGCCGCTATCAGCCACGGTGAGTCTTGCCTCTGTTTCGGTGTACCTCAAGTCGACTTGAACCAAACCTGAAGCGGGCGTGAACTTCACGCCGTTCGAAAGGAGGTTCCAAACGATCTGTTGTAATCGGTGCTGATCACCCGAAATGAAACTCTTTTCGGTGCCGATTTCGTATTCAAGGCGGACACCCTTTGCTTCCGCCATTGGGCGTACCGAATCCAGAGCTGCCTCTACAGCTTCGGAAAGTCGCACGGGCCGCAGTTCAAGGCGCAACCGGCCGGTAATAATGCGCGAAACATCAAGCATGTCTTCGATCAACTCCGCTTGAGCTTTTGCATTTCTTTCAATGGCTTCGAATGCGCGAGCAGTCGTGACCTCATCGAGCCGTTTGGAGCGGAGAATCTGAGTCCACCCCAAAATGGCATTAAGCGGGGTTCGTAGTTCGTGCGAGAGCGTCGCCAAGAACTCGTCCTTGGCCCGATTTGCTTCCTGAGCTTCGCGATAAAGGCGTGCGTTCTCCAGAGCGAGACTGACGCGGCGGGCAACATCTTGTGCAAAGATCAGTTCCGTTGAGGAATAGCGACCGGGTTTACCGGAAACGAAGCCGATCACGCCAAGTACGGAATCACGACTCGGGATGGGTACGACAACGGCCGAGCGAAGACCTAAGAGTTTGAGCGCCTCGAACTTGGCCTGATCGCGAACTGTCTCCTGCAACTCTTCTTCGCTAACGTCCGCAAACAGCTCAGGCGTGCTGCTCTGAAACACACGAACGACCGGTAGAGTTTCGCTCGAGAGGTCCTCGGGCCGAATCTCGATCTGCTGAGCAAGACGCTCTTTTTCAGGGTCGACGTGTGCAATCCGTGCAGCGCCGATCTGTGGGGCATCGAACGCGAGATACAGAAAGCACCAGTCTGCGAATGTAGGAATGGCGAGACGTGAAATATTGATCAGAGTTTTTTCATAATCCAGCGTCGTCGACAGCATTCTGCTCGCTTCTGCGAGGAAAGCAGATCTCCGCTCGGCGGCTTCAACTTCTCCTCGGGCCGCTTCGGCACGAATGAACTGCTCGCGCTCTTGTTCGGAGCGCTTCCGTTCCGTTAAATCGTTGCCGGTAAGAATTACATGATCGGAGTTGAGCGCCGTCTTGGACCACGCAATAAGACGTAACGTCCCATCTTTCGCTTGCCAATAGTTTTCCGCTTCCGGCAATTCCTGCCAAGGCCCGGCGGATACGAAAAATGAAGTCAACGAACGTCCAGCGACTTCAATCTGGGAGTAACCTAGGATGCGTTCAAACGCGCGGCTAGCACGCACGATTTTGTATGCTGCATCGAGAACGACGACGATGCTGTCCGCGCTATCCAGAACTGTGGAAACGAAATCACGCTCAGATTGCAGTGCGACATTCAACTTCCGGATTTCATCGTTACCGCTGGCCAACTCGGCAACCATTTGCTGAAACAGATTTGCCTGTCGTTTAACTTCCTCGGTTTTCTTGTGCAGTTCCACAAGCGCAGTCACTTTGGCGCGTAGAACCTCAGGAACGAATGGTTTCGTCAGGTAGTCCACAGCACCGAGTGAGTAGCCCTGGAATACATGCTTCTGAGTTGTGTTGATGGCGGTTAGAAAAATGATCGGAGTATGCCGTAATTTCTCACGTTGACGAATCAGCGCCGCAGTCTCAAAACCGCTCATGATGGGCATGTCGACGTCGAGAATGATCAGGGCGAACTCTTCCTGCAGCAGTAAACGGAGTGCCTGCAGACCCGATTCCGCTCGTACAAGATTCTGATTCAAATCGTCAAGGAGTGCTTCGAGGGCGACGAGATTTTCAACGTGATCATCGACCAACAAAATGCTGACCTTGTCTTCACTCATACTTCAGTCCTCTGGCCAGCGCACAATTCCACGAGCAATGGTGCGATGTCTCCCAGTGCCAAAATCCTGTCGACCGCGACGGATCCGATCGCGGCCTCTGGCATCATTCGACCCTCTGCCCCCGCAGGATCCTGAACGACGGCATACCCGCCGCGTTGTTTGATGCGTTTGAGACCGGCCGTGCCGTCCTTGCTCATGCCGGTCAAGAGGATTCCGATGACCCTATCCGCGAATGAATCTGCGGCGGACTCAAAAAACATGTCGATCGAAGGTCTTGCGTGCAAAACAGGGGCATCTGTCGACAAAGCGAAATGAGCGCCATCCACCAGAACGTGATAATTCGACGGGCAGATGTAGATGTGCCCGCTTTGGATCGGTTCTTTATCCTCTATCTCCGTCACTGGCATTTGCGTGTAACTCGCCAACAAGCTGGCAAGAGCGTCTGAATCATCTGGACTGCGATGCTGGACAACGGCCACTGGTAACGGCAAATCCCTCGGCAGTCCGCCCAGGACGATTTGTAAAGCCCGAAAACCGCCAAGCGATGTTCCAATCGCCACGAATTGGAAGCTCATTTACATGATTCTCCGATACAGTTTCGACGCGCCATCCACTTCTTCATAGTCGTGCTCATGCGGGCTGAACCTTATCGTTTCTCTTGCTCCAAGGCCTAGAATCCCGAACATCATTAAACTCTGGTGCAGCAGATCGTGAACATGCGCCTGCAAGTCTTTGTTGAAATAGATCATCACGTTTCTGCACAGGATCACATGAAACTCATTGAACGATGAGTCGGAAGCGAGATTGTGTTGTGCAAAGACGACATTGTTCTGCAATGAGGCCTTTAATAGCGCCCGATCGTAAGCCGCCGTGTAATAGTCAGAAAACGTGCGGATGCCGCCGGCCTTGATGTAATTGTTCGTGTACATTTGCATCGATTCGATCGGGTATATACCTTCCTTCGCCGTTTTCAGAACCGAGTCATTGATGTCCGTGGCGTAGATACGGCAGCGATCGTAAATACCTTCTTCTTGCAGCAGTATCGCCAGGGAGTAGACCTCTTCGCCCATGGATATGCCTGCTAACCAGAAACGAATAAACGGATAGGTTTTCAAAAACGGAACAACTTCTTTACGGAATGTCCGATAGAAATCAGGATCGCGAAACATCGAGCTGACGTTTACCGACAACGCGTGCACAAAACGGTCCAACCAGGTGCGATCACGCAGTATGCGGTCTTGCAACACGGATATGCTTTCCACATGCTGAAGCCGAATAAAGTCCCGCACACGCCGTCTCAATGATGACAAGGCGTAGTTGCGAAAATCGAAACCGTAGTGCCGATAAATGGCTTCCAGCAGTAACTGGAGTTCGATTTCTTCGACCGATTGTCCATGTCTTGCAGCTTGCATGAATTGCTCTAGAGGTTTACTTGAATAACCATACCCGCAACAATGACAGCAGCTGTTCGCTATCTGCAGGTTTGGTGATGTAATCTGACGCTCCCGCTTCAATACATTTCTCCCGGTCACCCTTCATAGCCTTTGCGGTGAGAGCGATGAGCGGGAGCTGCTTGAATTGTTTCATTTCACGGATCTGCCGCATGGCTTCGTAGCCATCCATTTCGGGCATCATGATGTCTACCAAGGCGACATCGATGCCTGGCGTCGTCTTCAATGTTTGGATTCCGTCTTTGCCGTTTTCCGCGTACAGCACCTCCATGTCATAGCGTTCCAGCAGGCTGGTGAGCGCAAAGATGTTCCGCATGTCGTCGTCGACAATGAGTATTTTCTTCCCGGCCAGCACGGGATCCTTTTTGCGGAGCTGTTCGAGCATCTGCCGTTTCGGTTCGGGGAGATTTTCTTCAACGCGATGGAGGAACAGCGCAGTCTCATCGAGAAGGCGTTCCAAGGACCGCACGTCCTTTACGATGATTGTCTCGGCAAGACGCCGCAGTTCCATCTCCTCTTTGTGGCTGAGCTCTTTCCCGGTGTAAATGATGATGGGGATATTGCCGATTTCGATTTTGATGCGCTCTATCAGATCAAAACCGCTCATATCCGGCAGCCCGAGATCCAGGACGACGCAATCGTAATGCTTGGTCCGCAGTTCGGTCATGGCCTTCTCTGCGGTGCCGACAGCAACTGTTTCCACGTCGCCCTCGCCTATCAGCTCGACGATACTTTGCCGTGCTATCTGATCGTCCTCGATGACCAGCAGGTTCTTGACACCGCGTTGCACAAAACTTTCGATGCGACCGAGCGCGTCCCGCAGCGCCTCGGGAGTCACAGGCTTGTTTTCATAGGCTATTGCGCCCATCTTCAGGCCACGCTGCCGTTCGTCGATGACAGAGATGATATGCACGGGGATATGGCGGGTTGAATTCGCATGCTTCAACCGGTCCAGCACACTCCAGCCGTCCATTCCAGGAAGCTCGATATCGAGAGTAATTGCGCTCGGCGTATACTGGCGTGCCAAAGCCAGCCCTGCATCGCCACTCCTTGCAACGAGAACTTTGAAGCCGCGTTCGCGCGCCATTTCCATCAGGATTCTGGCGAAGTTCACATCATCTTCGATGATGAGCAATGTGCGGTCGCCCGGCTCAATCTTGCCCCGATCGTCATCAACCGTATTATCGATAGTGACCGTTAGGGGAGAGCTCGTTGTGGGGACAAACGAGACCTGTGGTTCGAGCGACTGTCCGATGGAATGAACTCTCCTTCTCCGGACATCCGGCTTGTAGGAGACCGGAAGGTAAAGAGTGAATGTGCTCCCTTCTCCGGCCGTGCTGTCCAGATGCATTTCTCCGCCGAGCAGCGCGGCGATGTCCCGACTGATCGATAAGCCGAGGCCGGTTCCGCCATATTTACGAGTAATAGTACCGTCCGCCTGCTGAAACGCTTCAAAGATGATGCCGTGCTTATCGGGTGAGATACCGATGCCCGTATCCGTTACTGAGAAAGCAACCACCAGTTCTGCATGGCTCAGAACCTTGTTATAGGCATCCCAACCATCTTTCGCAGGAAAGACGTTGATCGCAACGCGGCCGTGTTCAGTAAACTTGAACGCGTTTGCGAGCAAATTCTTGAGGATCTGTTGTAGACGCCGCTGATCTGTGTAAATGCCCATTGGCAGCGCAGGGTCCATGTAAATCGAAAATTCCAGCCCCTTGTCGTAAGCAACTTGCCGGAACGTTCGTTCGACATATTCCGAAAGATCGTTAAACAGAACCCGGCCGAGTTCGACTTCCATCATTCCTGACTCAACCTTGGACAAATCGAGAATTTCATTGATCAATTCCAAAAGGTCCGAGCCAGACGTGTAAATCGTTCGCGCGAACTCACGTTGTTTCTCGGTCAGATTTGCCTCGTTGTCGGACAGCAGCTTAGCGAGAATCAGCATGCTGTTCAGGGGCGTTCGCAGCTCGTGAGACATGTTTGCGAAAAACTCGGACTTGTACTTCGATGTGAGTGCCAGCTGCTCTGCTTTCTCCTGCAGCGCTTGGCTGGCTCGTTCGATTTCCTGGTTCTTCCGTTCCACCTCGAGATTTTGTTTGGCCAGAAGATTTGCTTTTTCTTCGAGCTCTTCGTTGGTTTGTTGTAACTCGTCCTGCTGTTGCCGCAAACGTTCTTCCGATTCCCGGAGTGTCTTTGCCTGTTCCTGCAGTCGCTTGTTGGTTTCTGTCAGTTCCTCCTGGCGTGTCTGCAATTCGATAGCAAGGTTTTGCGACTGCTTAAGAAGTTCTTCTGTCCTCATCGTGGCCGTGATCGTGTTCAGGACGATACCGATCGACTCCGTCAGCTGGTCAAAAAATGTCAGATGGATATCGCTGAAACGCTGGAAGGAGGCCAATTCGATCACAGCCTTGATCTGCCCCTCAAACAAAACCGGCAATACGACAATATTTAGAGGCGGTGCTTCACCAAGCCCGGAACTGATTTGGATGTAGCCTGGGGGAACGTCCGTAAGAAGGATGGGCTCCTTTTCGAGCGCACACTGTCCAATTAGCCCTTCGCCGGGTTTAAACCGGCTGGCGATGTGCTTGCGTTCGCGATACGCGTAGCTGGCAAGCAGCTTCATATCCGCTTCGCCATTTTCAGCGCCTACATTGATGTAAAAAACACCATGCTGTGTCGATACGAGCGGCGCAAGCTCAGCGAGAATCAACTTGGATACGGCAAGCAAATCGCGCTGTCCTTGTAGCAACCGCGTGAAGTTCGCAAGGTTCGTCTTCAGCCAATCCTGTGCCGTATTCTTCTCGGTTGTCTCGCGTAAGTTGCGAATCATTTCGTTGATGTTGTCCGTTAGGGCCGCTACTTCGCCTGCGGTGTCCACAGCAATGGATCGTGAAAGATCGCCTTTGGTGACAGCGGTCGCCACTTCGGCAATGGCTCGCACCTGTGTGGTGAGAGCGGCGGCCATGCGATTGACATTATCGGTAAGGTCGCGCCAGGTGCCGGCCGCTCCAGGTACAGAAGCTTGACCGCCCAGTTTCCCTTCGATACCGACTTCGCGCGCCACTGTCGTAACCTGGTCGGCGAACGTGGCGAGAGTATCGATCATGTTATTTATCGTTTCGGCCAGTTCTTCGATTTCGCCTTTCGCTTCGAGCACTAGTTTCCGTTTGACGTTTCCGTTCGCTACAGCAGTAACGACCTTGGCGATACCACGTACTTGATCCGTGAGGTTAGAGGCCATGAGATTGACGTTGTCGGTCAGGTCCTTCCACGTGCCGGCCACGCCCTTCACTTCGGCTTGCCCTCCGAGCTTTCCTTCAGTACCGACCTCACGGGCTACGCGCGTAACCTCCGACGCGAATGAGGAGAGCTGATCCACCATTGTGTTAATTGTGTTTTTCAGCTCCAGAATTTCTCCACGGACGTCGACGCCGATTTTTTTGGATAAATCACCACGCGCCACAGCTGTGGTTACTTCTGCAATGTTGCGAACCTGATTCGTGAGGTTGGACGCCATGAAATTCACGTTGTCCGTGAGATCCTTCCAGGTGCCGCCCACGCCTTTTACCTCGGCTTGACCTCCAAGCTTTCCTTCTGTGCCCACTTCGCGGGCAACGCGAGTGACTTCGGAAGCAAACGAGTTCAGCTGATCGACCATGGTATTAATCGTGTTCTTCAGCTCGAGAATCTCCCCCTTCACATCGACTGTGATCTTCTTGGAAAGGTCACCGTTTGCGACGGCAGTTGTGACATCGGCAATATTACGGACTTGGTTGGTGAGGTTATAAGCCATGTAGTTGACGTTGTCGGTGAGATCCTTCCAGGTTCCCGCAACGCCCTTCACTTCGGCTTGGCCCCCCAGCTTTCCTTCGGTGCCGACCTCGCGCGCCACGCGCGTAACCTCGGATGCGAAGGAAGAAAGCTGGTCCACCATGGTGTTGATCGTGTTCTTCAGCTCCAGAACCTCCCCACGAGCGTCGACGGTGATTTTTTTCGTCATGTCGCCACGGGCAACAGCGGTGGTGACTTCAGCGATATTGCGCACCTGAGTAGTGAGGTTGGAGGCCATGAAATTCACGTTATCGGTGAGATCTTTCCAGGTACCCGCAACGCCGGGGACCACCGCCTGACCGCCGAGTTTTCCTTCGGTGCCGACCTCGCGCGCCACACGCGTAACTTCGGATGCGAAGGAGGAAAGCTGATCCACCATGGTGTTGATCGTATTCTTCAACTCCAGAACCTCGCCGCGAGCGTCCACTGTGATTTTCTTCGTCATGTCACCACGGGCAACAGCGGTGGTGACTTCAGCGATATTGCGCACCTGAGTAGTGAGGTTGGAGGCCATGAAATTCACGTTATCGGTGAGATCCTTCCAGGTACCGGCAACGCCGCGGACCACCGCCTGACCGCCGAGTTTTCCTTCGGTCCCTACCTCCCGGGCTACTCGAGTAACTTCCGACGCGAATGTAGACAGCTGGTCCACCATCGTGTTCACGATTTTGGCGGTTCTCAAAAACTCGCCTGTAAGTGGCCGGCCCTCAAATTCGAGAGCCATTGTTTGCGATAAGTCACCTCTCGCCACGGCTCCGATGACGCGAGCGACTTCCGCCGTTGGTTGAACGAGGTCGGCAATAAGCGTATTGACCGAATCGGCGCACTTCCCCCAGGATCCGGCGGCGTTTGGAAGGGAGGCCCGATGCTTAATTCGTCCTTCCTTGCCGACGACGTTTGCTATTCGTTCGAACTCTTTCGCCATGCGTTCGTTCAAATCGATAATTTCGTTAAGAACGTCGTAGATTTTTCCGGTGAGTCCAGTCCGCTCCGGCGGAAGCCGTGTCGTGAAGTCGCCTTTTTTGAAGTCTGAAAGGACTTTTAACAGCAATCTGGCGTCGATGGGTTGGGTAGCCAGTTCGGCCACCTTCCCAGGCTTTGCCCTCATATTTTTCGGTTCTCCGTGAAAAAGAGACACTTCCGTCCTTTGAACTGCGGCACTAGAGCATCCCGTCTGCCAAAAAAGCCCGGAGGTCAAATCCCTCAATTGTTTAGAATCGAAGAGAACTCAGACGGATGCTTCACCGAGGAGAAGCGAGGCGGCGAGGCTTTTCTCCCGTTGCTCGGGTAAAAACCGGGAAATTTGCACCCAAGGGTGACACCGGCCAGCCGCTAAGTACGTTAGCAGACAAATGGTGTCAGCACCTGCTGCTAGGGTAACGTGTGTGCTTAACTAAATGAAGTATGACTTTTAGGGTGATCCAAGGTAAACACGGGAGAGGACCAAAGCATATCCCAATACCCCTTGTCTGGTCCTTTGTTCACGCCGGTAGCGAGCTCACCCGCGAACAATGCAGTCATCTCAACGAGTGCGTGCACTGCATGGAAGTCTTCAAGTATTGTGTGATCTACGAAAACGTCGAAGCCGTCGAACAAGAATTAACGCGCAGCCGCAAAGAATCCGCCTGAAAACCTTACGGACAGACCACGACTGCTGCCAATAAGAACAAGCTTGCGGCCGGACGCCCATTGCGCTGAAATTGCGGAGCAAACGTTCAGTTCAAGGAGGGGGGTCGTGTTCAAAGAGTTCAAAGAATTCGCGGTGCGTGGGAACGTTCTGGATCTGGCGGTTGGAATCGTGATCGGCGCTGCCTTCGGCAAGATCGTAAACTCGTTTGTGAACGACGTGCTGATGCCACCCATTGGGCTGCTTATCGGCCGCGTCGACTTCAATAATTTGTTCATCAACTTATCGGGCACAGCGTATCCGACGGTGGCTGCGGCAAAGGCCGCTGGGGCGGCCACGTTGAATTACGGCGTCTTCCTGAACACTATCTTCGAGTTCTTGATAGTTGCTTTTGCTATTTTTCTGGTGGTCCGCACGGCCAATCGTTTGCGGTCACAGTCGCGTCCACCGAGTCCTACGACACAGGAGTGCAAGTTCTGCCGCATGAGCATTCCGCTCACGGCAGTCCGATGCCCTCATTGCACGTCGCAGTTGGGTGCCCAGCCCACAATGGAAGCGAAAGCGTAAAAAAGTTTTAGTTGTTGTCCGACCCACTACAGACGGATCGATGCCGGCGTGTTTTCACGACCTTGTACCCAGCTCATGACAGTCAGAACGATCAGGACGAGCAGGACCTGAATCACACCAAGAGACGCAGCGGTACCGTAGTTTGCAAAATAGAGCTCGTCATTGATCGCGATCGATAGCGGACGATGCTGCGGCGTATAAAGAAGAACAGTAGCGACGAACTCACCCACTCCGTCGACGAAGGCCAGCAGCGCGCCGGCTGCGATGCCGCGATACAGTAACGGCAAGACCACACGACGAAAAGCGTACCACCAACCCGCTCCCAGGCTGCGCGCGGCCTCCTCGATTCCCACATCAAGCTGAGCAAGCGACGCCGCTGTGGAGCGGAAAACTAACGGTGAAAAACGAACGAAATATGCCAACGGCACGATCATGAACGTCCCGACGAGCACTGTGCCTAACGCAAATATCGATGGATTTGCGAACGACGTAATCAGGTTGATCGCCACAACCGTACCTGGTAGAGCCCACGGTAGCATCATGACAATATCGATGGCGGCTTTGCCCCGGAAGCGCATCCTTGCGATGACATACGCCGAGACCAGGCCAAGAAGCGTCGCGCCGCCGACAGCGATAGCACTCATTTCAAGACTGTTCGTGATCGCCTCCCACGATCGAGGATTCGTAAACAAGCTGACGAAGTTCTCGATTGTATACCGCGAAGGTAAAGGCGCGGCCCGCCATGAACCATTCACCGAAAAGGCCAAAATGAAAATCATGGCTATCGGGAGTATCAAGAAGATCGTTGAACCCGTCGCTGCAAGAACACAGATGAATTTCCACGCAGGGCTGGTTACTTGTGTGCGCTTCCGGCCACCCCCTTTCGATTGGGTGCTGTAACGGGCTCGGCGCTCATATCCGCGAAGGATGATCAGAAAGATGACGGAGATGATGGCTAACATCACAGAGACCACTGAAGCGAGCCCCAGCTGACCATTGAGCTTCGCAATCACGATCTGTTGCGTCATGACGGTGTCTACGTGGAATAAGAGCGGAGCCGTGTAGGATGACATCGACGACATGAAGGTAAGCAGAGCCCCTGCGACAACGGCGGGGGTCAGCATAGGCAACAGCACGCGAGTCCAGGTCTCAAACTTCGAGGCGCCGAGGCTATATGCAGCTTCCTCCAGCGAATCGTCCGACTGCTCCAACGCGGCTGCAACAGTGAGATAGAAATACGGGTACATTGTTAATGTGTGCACGAGAAGCACACCCGCCACTCCATCCACTGCAAACCGGGCTTGCTTCGTGTGGAAAAGCGATGCGAGCAGTTGCGGGAACGTACCGCCTATTCCGTAAAGCAAGACAAAGGCTTCAACACCCATCAACGGCGGTAGCGCGATGGGCACGAGCACCAGAACTTGACAGACTTTTCGCAGCGGAAATTCCCAGCGTTTCAAAAGCACGGCCAGGAATACACCTGTGATCCCTGACGTAATAACGCTCAAGATCGAAATGAAGACACTGCCTGCCATCGATGCGCCTTGAGCGCCAGTGCGAAAATTGAAGAAGTCCGCATATTGAGCAATGCCGCCGCCGATACCTCGGACGCTTTGTTCGAAAGTGGAAACCATTGGGCCGGCAACATAGCCCCAAAGCACTAATGCCAGGAGCAAGAGGACTGCTTTGGACTGCCACGCGTTGCGGGACGTCTTCATGTTGGAGGCACCAGGTGTACTGCAGTCGGAATCACTGACAACCGCACCTTGTCCCCAGGGGATGGACGGCCCGCTGAGCTTGGAATTTCCACCTGCAGTTTTCCTACTTTCGTCTCCACCAGGCAGGAACGAACTGAACCTGTGTACTCGACATCCTTAACAACACCCGAAAAAGCACCGTCGTCACGAGCGAGATGAAGGGATTCCGCGCGCAAACAAACACCCAGCCGGGTTCCGGGCTTGATCTGAACACCAGCGGCCCGCCGTTGAGGATCGATGGAAATCTCAGTGCCGTCGACGAATCGAATTGAGATCGACTCACTCGAAACACTTTCAATGGTCGCATCGAGCACGTTATTTCGACCGATAAAATCGGCCACAAATCTTGTGGCTGGGCGCTCGTAAATATCCTCGGGCGGGCCGACCTGATGCACCTTGCCTTTGTTCAAGACTGCTATTCGGTTGCTGATTGCCATCGCCTCACTTTGATCGTGTGTAACGTAAATCGTCGTGACACCAGTGGAGGTATGCAACACTCGCAACGCTGCGCGGGTCTCCTCGCGGAGCTTAGCATCGAGATTGGAAAGTGGTTCGTCCAGGAGCAACAACTTTGGGCGGATTACCAATGCACGAGCAAGTGCCACTCGCTGCTGCTGGCCGCCTGAAAGTTGATCCACGCGTGAATCGTCGAGGCCCGCCAGTTGCAGATCTTTCAGGGCTGATGCGACTTGTGCAGCGATTTCACTCGATGGCAGTTTTCGCACCTCGAGACCGAATGCGATGTTTTTCGCTACAGTCAGGTGAGGAAATAACGCGTAGTTTTGAAATACGAAGCCGATGTTTCGTTGGTTTGGCGGTTGATGGGTAACATCGACCTGATCAAATAAAATCCGCCCACCCGTTGGCTCTTCGAATCCGGCAATCATGCGTAGCGTTGTCGATTTCCCGCACCCGGACGGGCCCAGCAGAGTAAAGAACTCGCCGTCACGAATCTGCAAATCGATAGCGTCGACTACTTTCCCAGCGCGCGGGAAGGTCTTGGTTAGAGCTTCCAGCGTCAGAGCGGTCACTGCTCGCCTTTATCCTTGATATTCTGCGACCAGTAATTCATCCACTCAGTTTGCTTTTGAGTGAGAACGTCCCAGTCGATCTTCATTTCCTTGATAGCGAGGTTGCGAAGCCACTCCGGTTTCTCCCCCTCAGGGATTTGCATCGCCGGAATCTGATAATAATCTTTGGCTAGCTGGGCCTGGAGCGTGGGTTCGAGCAGAAAGTCTTCGAATTCAAGCGCCGCCTTCATGTTTTTCGCGTTGTTTACAACCCCCACGCCATCCAGCAGAACGGGCACGCCGGACGCGGGAATCACAAACGACCAGGGCCGATTGTTTTTCATGGGCTGAATGAAAGCGTCTTGGAGATTCCATAAAGTTACCGTGCCCACGCCCCGATCGAGCTTGAGGTACATATCGTCGGGTGTAGGAGTATAGACCGCGGTGTTCGCATCAAGTTTTTTCAGCCAGTCGAAACCAGGCCCGGTGGAACCGGTGGTGGCGTATTGCCGGTAGATCATGGCGCTATAAATCGTCCGCATGGTGCCTGATGCCATAACATCTCGAATGACGATCTTGTCATGGAATGCCGGCGTGATGAGGTCGTCCCAGTCTTTTGGCGCCTCTTCGGACTTCAAGAGGTCATGGTTATAGATGATTACTTCCGGCAGCAGCATCTCCGCATACCACCGCCCCTGAGGATCTTTTCTCGCGGGATCGATGAGATTGGCGTTTGCGGGATTCGACGGCGCTAACAAGCCTTCCTGAGCTGCTTGCTGCAAACCCTGTAGCGTACCTCCCCAAAGAAAGCTCGCTTGCGGATTCGATTTTTCGGCACGCAATCGGTCGAGCGCCGCTTGTGCACCGATCGTAATGGTATTTACGCGGCCTTTGTATTCAGGATATTTCTGCGTGAACAAGTCTACGACTTTGGCGACTTCATCCTTGTCGCGGCCGGTGTAAATCGTCAGACCGGGCTGATTTCCGTCAGTGCCTGCGGTTGTGCACCCGGTGAAGAGAAGGACAAGTAATGTGAGAACAGCAATCCGCTGCATCGCGAAGATCGTAGCACAGGAAAAACGCTGCGAGCATGATCCGTCTTTAGAGGGAGCATCTATGCCCCGCCTTGGTGACGACACGACGACTTGCCTATTGAGTGAATGTCGGATTCACCACTTCTTCTTGATTCGCACGTCGACAGCAACGCCGCCATTTTGATCCCGCACTCCGCTGATACCGACGCGCGGGGTTGCCTGGTACTCCAATTTGATGAGCTGGCGTTGGGTTGATGTTGCGTCCGTTGCGAACGTGACAAATAAGTTTGCCGACACGCGCTGTTGAATCGTTATCCGAGCCCCGGGATCTTGTTGGTTGCCACCTAAAAGCGGATCAAGAGAGACGCTGGAGATTCCTGCAATCTTTTCAAATCCAGATGCCACCTTGCCCGAGACCTGAGATGCGACGAATGACTCTGCACCAACAAGGGGCGGCGTGGGATTGGCGATTTGAGCCGTATTTGTCTTTCCGAAAACGAGCAAATTGATGATGTCGGCGGGCGGAAGGGGCGGCTCCGAAGTATATGTTGTGCGCAACTGATCCATGGTACCCCGGAAGAGCATGCGAATGTCGTACTCCTGAACCTTCGTATTCACGGCGAGATTTACACGCGGTGCGATTCTATAGGGGTCGACAAAGTCGAGCGTGCTGGATTCGATGAAGTAACGATGCCCGCGATAGATCAAGTCTCCTTCCGTAAGACTCACTCGGCCCGTAACGGCCGGCTCGGCAGCTGTTCCACGGACTCGCAAGTTGGCGGCGCCCTGCAGGCTTAGCTTCGTGCTGGATAGGTTGACATCGTCTGTCGAAACGACGTTCACATCCAAATTCAGTTTTCGCGCGAAGCTGCCCGGCGGCGCCGTTGCACCGGCAGGTCCACCGGCAACCCCCGCGATATCGTCAAGATCGAAGGTCGGCGAGAAAGAGAGTTCCGTTAGCTGTACCTGGCCTCGCAGTGTTGCATTGTCGCTCGAGCCAACAAGCGTCAGATTAGTATCAATGCCTTCTCGCACTCCAGCCGGAAATAGAGTTCGAATGCCGTTTGCATTTGCGGCGACGTTGTACTGCAACGATGGACGAAACGTGAGCCCGCCCGTGACTTTCAGCGTTCCGCCGCTGATTTTGCCGTCGAAGTTGTCAATTTCCAGACGGTTGTTGGTCAGTGTGAGCACGCCGTTTCCGTTTTGCAATCCCAGTGGGAGATCATCGCCAGCGAGGGCTGCATTCACGATCTTTATTTGCCCTTGCACGTCTGGATTCGCGCGTTGACCTCGCCCATCGATATTGAACTGGATCTGTCCCGAGGTCATAACGTCGGGGCTCAGCATTTGTCCGAGGCTGAGATCGATGGTTCCAAGCGCCACCATGGATATTGGAGCATCGCCGCTTGTCGGTATCGTTCCCTGCAACTCCAGGTTCGTGCCGGTTCCGCGAATTGTGGTCTTCTGCAGGGTTAGGACGCTTTTGCTGTAATCCAGCTGAATCGGCTGGGCGGCCGCGAGCTCCAGGTTGTCCTTGTATTTGAACCAGAGCACCGGAATTGTTAGGTGTGCATCCAGCCGCGTCGAGTCTTTGAGGGGGCCTTTCACTGTCGCATGGACCTCCGTTTCACCGCTTAGATCCGACGACGCCGCGGGAACGTAGGCGGCGATCAAGGGTTGGAGAGTAATCCGTGAGGTGTCGAGTTTCGCATCCGTTTCATATGCGCCATCCAGGTGAACGCGACCCTCTCCGCGAATAAATGTGTTGTTTAGCGCTTCTGGCTGGGAATTTAAAGCGATATTGGCAACGTGGTCGGCTATGTCTGCCTGTAACGTCACGGCATTCACTCGCTGATTCTGAATTTGAAGTTGAGGTATCTGCGCTGTGAACTGGAGACCGGGATCGTCAAAGGTACCGCTGCCCTTAGCGTTGAGATTCAGCGTACCAGCGAGAATCAGATTTCGTGCTTTCAGCGTACTGAATTGATCGAGGCGAATACCCGTTGCCTGAAATTCTCCATCGTATGCCCGTCGTGACGGGAAATACGTAAACGTGCTTCGCGCCGTTCCCGCCGGCATTCGAATCGCAAGGCGGCCATGAACATCGTTACCCGTACCTTGAAAGTCCAGGCTGGCGGATTGGACGGGTTCATCGGCGACGGTGGCTTGATTCAATGTAACATTGCCTTGTCCGACCGGGTTCAATTGCGATCCGTGTAGAGAGACACTCGCAGACAATGTGCCTGTGACGGGTGCCTCCACACCTGCGAGACTCTTCAAATCCGTGACGTTCAGTTGAGTCGCGTTCACGTCGATTTCGAGGGGGCTTGTGTCTTTGAATGCCCATTGATCCAGTCCCACATTCACATTGAAGGTGAGGCGGCCCCGGTTGCTAGCCGGCACCAGTTCGCCATTGCGCAATGCGATACGTGAGGGGTTGGCTTCCAGGTTTGTGCCTACGGTTCGCCATTCGGTACCCTTGACCTTCAGCGATCCGGCAGAAAATTGTCCAGCGATCCGAGGTTCAGCGGTAGAACCGGAAACTGTCCCAGCGAACGATGCCGTACCGCCAAGGCCGAGAGGCTCGGGCGTAGCGCCAAACAGATTCGCAATTTGTTCGATTTCGCGCAGTTCGTTCGCTTGAACTTGCACTTGAAGGCTCGCTGTCTTGCTGACAGTGCCGTTGAGGTTCACAGAGGTCTGCGAAGTGCGCACGAAACTTCGGTCAAACGACACGGTTTGTCCGGCTGCGGAGTACTGCGCATGGATATTGCCGTCAACGGGGACGTTCGCGTTAGCCAGATTAAGGTCCGCCGGGCGCTTTGGAGCGATTGTGCCTTTGATGGTCGCATCGACGCGCGCGACTGCCGTGTCGAATGTCTTCCGCCACGCAGCGTTGATCGTGGCATTCGCGCCGCCCATCAGTCGCACGTCCTGAGCTGATTTCGGATCGATCAACGTTTGAACTCCGCCGAGTGCTATGTCGCGGAGTGTCGCGTGTAATTCGGCGGCCTGAGCACCTCCAACATCGCGCATCTTGAACGCGCCGTCGAGATTTCCGCCGAGAAGCTGAGCGCGCAGGTCGCGGATTTCCGCGTTTCCTCGCTCCAGTACGAATCGCGCGCTGATGTTGCGCACCAGCGTATGCATGGTCGCTGTATGAATCTGAAGGCCGGCGCTGGAGACGTTGCCGTCAAGCGCCAGTGTCTGGAGCACGGGCTGATTGGCATCGGTTCGAAGGTCTGCAGATCCAGTTATGTTGATAACCCCTACCGGCAAGGTTGTATCGTTCAGAATTTGGCGGAGTTCGCCGGTATTGATCGTGGACTGGTACTGCGCTGTTATCTTTGGGTGTACATAGTCATTCAGCGTGGCTGTGAGACCGAATTGTGAGCTACCGCTTTTGAGCAAGCCACGTTTCAAGGCGAAGACATCGGGGGTCGCGTCGAACTCGGCTTCAAAGCTATGGACCACCGGACTGAAGTTTCCGAAGTGAATTTTGCCATCGCTGTAGCTCAAGCCTTCGGAGTAGCGCTTCGGGCTAGGATCGAATGTGGATTGGAATTCGAAATTGTGCAGGTCGGCATCGAGAGCGCTCTTTTGGTCGTTGTAGTAAAGCTCGCCATGCCCAAGCATGACGTGACGGACACCGACGTCGAAGACGCTTGTCGTCTGGTCGCTACTACTCTTAAGCATCGGAAGATTGGTCTCGCCATTTTCTGCGACAAACACGCGTGCGACAGGGTGGTCGACCACAATGTTTTTGAGATACCACTTCCGCTGCAGCACCGACACGATCTGGATCCCGACGCTGACATGATCAGCTTGAAGCAGTGGTGTTTGCTGGTACGGCGCAGCTCCCTCAATGGCCACGTCATACATGTCCACGGCCGGAGCTAAGCCGGAGAGATGAACAGAAAAATCCCGCATCCTCACGTCTAATCCGACTGTCTCGGTAAGCTTTGCGCGCGCTACACGCAAGAGGTATTGCCGAAAGGAATTGTTGTGCAGCAGCGCAAGGATTCCAATCAGCGAAACAACAATTAGCGTCAGAAGGCCGGCCGCTGACCATGCCGCGATTCGTTTCCAGTTCCGTCTCCTCGATGGGGGAGGAGGCTCTGGAATTTCATAATAATCCGGAGGTAATTGTTCAGTGCTCAAAACGCTTGCCCCAAAGTTATGAAAAATTGAGTTGGCTTGATGCCGGGAACGGGTGTCAGGTTGCGACCAATGTCGAACCGGATGGGACCAACAGGTGTGGCGTATCGGACGCCGATACCGATCGAGTTACTGTAGTACCTGGCAAAATCGCCCAAATCGATGCGATCGAACACGTTGCCGCCATCATAGAAAGTAACGAAGCTTAACCCCTTCTTCAGCGGCACTGGGAATCGCAACTCGGTATTCAAGATGAAGAGCTGATTACCTCCTGTTGGTACCACGATCGGTGCGCAGGTAGCGGCATTCGATGGATCGCCGCAGGCAGTAATGGTGCGCTGAGGCCCCGCCGCATTCAGAGGGAAACCGCGAAGCGTGCTGCCGCCACCGGAGAAAAACCTCTGGCTTAGCGGTACATGACTATTGGCGAAGGGAACGAGAAAACCCGCTCGCAGGCTGCTAGCCCACACAATACCGTTCAGATTTTTGTAGTAGGCACTCTGGCCAAGGATCTTTGCGAAATTGGCGTCAGATCCGAGAACTGCAGGATTCAAGTCGAACTCGAAGCTCTGGTATATACCCCTATGGGCGTCGATTGGGTTGTCTCTGGTTTCGTGAATCCAAACGGCGGCGAGAGTCGAGAGCCGGGTATGTAGATCTTCCTGCGGCACAAGTTCGGGAATCAACAGATTCCTCAATCCGGTTTGCGTGAGCGTGTACCGAAGGAGCAGGGTTTGAGTTTGTTTCGCGTTGATCGGTTTTTGTAATTGAAAACCGAATTGCGCTGTTCGGGAATCGAATATCGGGTTCTCTTTATTGATTTCTCCCGTAGCCGAGAGTGTCGCGGTCCAGCTCGTCCACCGGAAATTCGGATCGGTGAATGCGAATGAACCTCGTCGGTCAAGCGGTCCATAAAGTCCCCCGATCGTAATCGTTTCAGCCTTGCCGCGAACGTTGTTCCGGAGGTACTGGAAGTTCACGCGAGGCCCATGGACGGTTTTTTGATTCGTTTTGAATGCCGATGGCAAGCCAATGGGCGGCAGCCCGGGAACAGCAACAGTTCCCGAAGGAACGCTGCCGCCCTTGCTGACGACTTCATAGCCGAAGCCGTACGAGAGCGAATTCCGCTTGGATTCGTGTACCTTGACGATAACATCTTCCTCTTCTTGAGTCGTGATCTGGCGGCGAGGATTGACTTCAGCCCAATCGAACACCCCCGTTGAATAGAGCCGTGATTCTGAGGAAAGAATTTCACGCTCGTTTAGCGGTTTAGCGGGAGAGACCTGGATCTGTTTATTGATCAGGGTTTCTTTCGTGACCTCTTGCCCTATTGTCACAATCTTGTTCGTCTTTACTTGCGGTCCTTCCTGGATCTCGTAGATGACTTCGAACTTGTGCTCATCGTTTGGTAACGGTTCCGCCTTCGTCCGGAACGTTGCGGTCAGATACCCTTCTTCGAGATAGTGCGAGATGATCTTGTTCCGATCCTCGTCGATCGACTTCTGAGCATAGGGTTGGCCGGGCGCGAGCCTTAGACCATCGGGGGCGAGTTGCGATACCGACATCGTTGCATTGCCTTCGATACGGAAGGTTTCCACGATGTCCTGCGGACCCTCTTCCACCACAAAAGTGACGACCACGTCATCCCCTTTAGTGTTGAACTGCGGGGTGACTTTGACTTGGTTGTAACCCTTCGATTGATAGAACGCTTGTAAGGTCTTGATGCTGTCGCCGTCGTAGGAGCCTTTACTGAGGAGCGATGCTTCCTTTACTCTGACGTGCTCCTGCAGTTCATCCTCATCAAAGTGTTTATTTCCGGTGAACTCGGCACCCTCGATTCGCTTCCGTTTGCCCTTGTCGACTTGGTAAAGGATGCTAATCCCATCGGGCTGAGCTCTGGCCTCGGTCTCCACTTGCACATCAAAAAAGCCCTTCTCGCGAAAATAGGCCATAAGGTTTTGACGGCCTTCCTGGATCAATTCAGGAGTTAAACCACTCTGTTGATATACAGGCAAGAGCTTGTGCCGCGTCCAAGGCCACAGACGGGCACCTTCAACACTCGGATGCACGATCGGCCCGGTTTGAACATCGAAGGAAATATCGGCGCGGTTCGTTTCCGGGTTGTAAACGGCGCCAGTCAGCTTAACTTGTGCTGCGAGGTGGTCTTCGGCCTGGAGATGCGCTTCTAAGAACTGGGTTGCGTTTTCTAGCGCTTTCAGAGAGTAGTTCTTTCCTTCACGGATGGCGGACAATTTCAGTCGCGCTCGGAGGGATCTAAGGCTGCCTTTTAGGTGATCGCCCTCTTCGGGGGTTGCTCCTTGGATGACGATCTCACCGAACTTTGCGAGACGTTTGAGTGTCACTTGGAAGTTTACGTTCGCAAGGCCGGTCTCCCTGTCGACTTGCACGGCCGACTTTACCTGCGACTCGAAATAACCATTCCGCTGCAAAAAAGCCAGGATAGATTTTTCGGCTTTCTGGAGTTCGCCTGCCGAATACGGCTCTTGCGCGACGTAGTTTGACACCTGAAGCAAACGCGCATATGGGAACTGTTCGGCGCCAGGGAATCGATACATTCCGAAGAAAACCGCGGGCTGCAAGATGAAGACGACACGCACTCCTTCTTGTTCGGGACGAAGATCCAACGAAATATCGGTGAACCGTTCGGTCTGCCGAAGAGCATTGATAGTTTGGTTGACTTTTTCCGTGGAAAACTCTTCACCACTCTGCTGCGCCAGCAGCGACATGAACTCGTCTAGATTCAAATCCGGCTGCCCTGCCAACTCGACTGACGATACGGGTTGGCCTTCGTAGGATAGAAGTTCGGATTGCTGGACTGTATTTTGCGAAGGTTCTTGGCTTCGCGCGTGGGACAACAAAGTTGTGCACAGCAGCAGGCCTAGGAGTGCTAGATTACAACCATGCAACAAGTGTGTCTTTTTTGCAGAATTATCGGACATGATACACCCGCCGAGTTTGTGCACGAGGATGACCTCGTGGTGGCATTTAAGGACCTCCGGCCGCAAGCGCCCGTGCACCTCTTGGTCGCTCCTCGGAAGCACATTCCGACATTGAATGATCTAGTGCCGGAAGATAACGCGCTTATCGGGCAAATGTTTCAAGTCGCCAAGAAACTGGCGATGCAATCCAATATCCATCAGAAGGGCTACCGGACCGTATTCAACGTGAATGCCGGCGCAGGGCAGTCGGTTTATCACATTCATCTGCATGTTCTGGGAGGGCGCATGTTCAGTTGGCCGCCGGGGTAACAGCGGAGTGAAGGGCGAGAAAAGACGAAGCAGAAATCAGACAAACTGATGTGGGGCCGAGTCTTATTCTTCTCCGACTATTTTGTCGGCATATCCCGCTCCGGCGGGCCATCATAGCCGACATCCTTCATGTCGACGACGCGAAAGGCGCGTTCACGGGTGGTTTCTTCAACTGCGTGTGCCGCCAACCCCACGACTCGGGGAATCATGAAAAAAGCGCGCCCGTACTGCCAAGCGATCCCCATGTCGGAAATAATTCCCGCTATTACACCATCGATATTCGCCGGCAGTTGGAGGTCGTCGGAAATCGACTCTGCCAACGCTAGATGAGGACCTGCGAGCTGCCATTCTTTTGCTGTGGCAACAAGAGTTATTGTCCGCGGATCGCGATTGTGCCAAGGATGACCAAAACCCGGGATCCGTTGTTTGCGGCTGCGGAAACCTCGGACAATGTCTGCAACCGCGACGCCTGATTGAACACTATCCTGCAAGAGCTTTGAACACTGCTCAATCGCGCCGCCGTGATGATCGCCAAGGGAAATAATGCCGGCCGCGACCGCCGCCTGAAGCGGGACTCCTCCCGAGGCGACAAACCGTGTGGCGTCTATGGATGGTGCGAGAAACGAGTGATCTGTACTCGAGACAACGATCATCTCGATCATCCTGCCTTCGTTACCGGGCGGCAATTCGCCTTTGAACGTTAAATAAATCACGTCTCCAAACGAACAATGTTCCATAAGATCCTGCACGCGATAACCGCGAATCAGAATCTTGTTCGGTTCCACCTTTGATAGCGATGTTTTCCAGAAAGGTTCGCTCATCCATTCTTCTCCGTGGTGGGTCTGTTGATGACGCACATACCGCGCAGCTGCGATCGGAAAATTTGACGTGCCCTGAGAAAGAACTCCTGATAATCCCTTGATTGATAGTCTGGATAAGTCCAAGGGAAAAATTGATATGTGTTGTTTTTGAAATGCATCGTGACTTCACCGAACACCCCGCCGCCTAAATAAATTCTGTGATAAAAATTCTTAGTCGAGGCGAGAATGACTTTGGCTTGTTCAACGTAGCCGGGATCCAAATTGACGGGACGCTTAACATTGGTGTTGGGCGTTCTGAGAATCGGTGCAAGTTCTTCTTCGAGATCATTCGTTTGCCTCTTGATTTCGGGCAGGCGATCCGCTTCAATAAGCCGCGCGAACGAGAAAAATTTCCGATCGATAAGATCACCCATTTCCGCTTCGTAGTAGTCGGTGAAGTCGAACGGAATCACGTCGGACCGGTGATCGATCGGACCAAACGCTGTGCTCAAGCGGTGCTCGACTTCCGTTATGAATTTGCTGTTGGAGACGAGAACGCCGATGAATAGCTTCACCGGAGTGAATTGACCGATTGAACCCATACGGATCATGAAACAACTATCATTGAAAGAAATCCAGGACAAATACTCCAGCAGTGTCTCCGTTTCACCCGCTATTCTTCGGAAACTCCAGCGCGATCCACGGACGGGTGCTCGCCGTCTATACAAGGTATTGGTTAAACGATATGAGGAGCAGAAAAAGGAGAGGAACCGCCTCGATGCCATGCTCTCCTTCGAACGGCTGCTTTGGAAGGCAGGCGTTCAGCACATTGCCGGAGTCGATGAGGTCGGGATGGGACCTCTGGCTGGACCTGTCGTTGCAGCCGCTGTTGTCTTTCCCCCTGGAACAGAGATCGACGGCATCGACGACTCTAAAGCGCTCGACGAAGAAACCCGCAATCGGCTCGACAAAGAAATTCGCGAAAAGGCTTCGGCGTTTGCAATTGGATTGGTAGAAGTCGAAGAAATCGATCGGCTCAATATTTACCATGCCGGCATTCGCGCAATGCAGCTAGCTCTCTTGGGTCTAACAATCCCGCCTCAACACATCCTTGTGGATAGCCGGACCGTGCCAGGGTTCGGTCAGCCACAAAACAGCTTCGATAAAGGAGACGGTATCAATTTTTCGATCGCGTCCGCATCGATAGTCGCAAAAGTCTTTCGTGACGGGTTGATGACCGAATTGGATTCAATGTATCCCGGTTACGGATTCGCCAGCCACAAAGGTTACGCAACGCCAGAACACCAGCGGGCAATCCGCGAGCTTGGCCCTTGTCCCATCCATCGCCGTTCCTTTGATTACATCCGCGAACTTCGAGGTGAGTATTCCAACACTTATTATTCGCTCAAAGAAAAAGGCTATACATGCGAGTCGCGTACTGAGTTGAGCAAGTGGGAAGCTGCCGTCAAAGAAGCCGCTGCAACGCTTTCGTTGAATGAGAATAAGAAACTTCATCTTATGGCGGGCCGACTCTGGAAGCGCATCGGAAGCAGCTAGTTGTGCAGGCAAAATCAGTCGAGCCGGTGATTAAACGAAAGGCTTTCCTGCACCACATTCAGCGATTTGTCGAGCACCACTTCAGATGCCAAGCTTGTATTGGTCAACTTATTGTAAAAACTGAAATCGACAAATAAAACCCTGTAGCCTGTGCTCAAGGGTTGAACGCGCTCAACCGGAAAGCGCGCAAAACGTAGCAGCGTTGCGGCGGACCGCGCCTGTGCCGCCCGCTCAGTGATCTGCGTTAAACCGTGACGCGGCATCCGTACTGCAGTTTGGCTGTCCTGTATAAGGCCGCGAAATGCGTCCACATCGACTCGGGCGACCTCTTGATTGGTCTGGATGATTCCCTGCCACCGAAAGGGACTCAGCATTTGCGGCAAGACCGCCCATTTTTCAACGGCGGGAGTTCGCATCAATGCGGCATGAAACTTCAGTGCCGCCATATGGTGAAGCTCCGCACGCACGCCAGCGTAGAACCCGATTGCTGCAAGCGACAGACACGCCAACATTCGTTTGACGTCAGGCCTCGCGCTGCCTGCCACAATCCCCGACAGCAGCAGGAGATCCATGTATGGATCAATGATGAACAGAACGTCGCCGTAATGCCACGTGCCATCAAACGGCAGGAATGGCCGCAGTCCGTATGAGTTGGCATAGTCGAGCAGGGGATGAGTCGCCATCGCAATGAGCGCTATGGTGTAGGTTTTCCAAAAATTTCCGGAAAAAAGATAGATGGCGGCCGCAAGGAGCAATGCAACAATCGGAACACCGATCAGACTGTGTGTAAATCCTCGATGATGATCGATGTACGCCGGCGTACCGGCGAAGCCGGAGACGATGTCAATGTCGGGTAAATTCGAAGCAATGACCGACGTTACTGTTGCGTAACGAACCCATTTCGCAGGGCCGACTCTAGCGATCGCAACGCCTACGAGAGTGTGGGTCGAGTTGAACATTGAGCATTGAACCGCATGTTTAGTTATTGTATATTGCGCCCACTTTGTGAGAATGCATTCCAATAAATTCCGCGATCCGCTGATCAGCCGTGCTCAGCCGGTCACTATCGTCGTGCCTGTTGTGGACGAAACATTGCGAATGGCTGGAGTGCCTTCGGTCCGCGAACAGATCCTTGATCGATTCATGAATGGCCATCCGCGACTTGCAGTTGTCCATGGCGGCGATGATCATCCGCCGAACGTCGGATCAAAAGAAACCATCCGGCGCATCATTCGTCAGATTTGGGCGAATGGCGGAATTCCATTCGAAGTTTCCCATTCTGCACCGTGCGAGGAATTGTCCTACGGTACGGAAGGGATGAACTACGCACTCCTGACGCGCAACTTCTGTACTGCTGCCCTTGCTGCGCATATTGAAGTTCACGGATACGACGGCGCCATTGTTTTTGGCGTGTGCGACAAAATGATGGTTGGATGTCTTCGCGCATTGATCGAGGCAGACCTCGCGCATCAACGCCGCAAGGCCAGACCGCTCTTTGCCATTTTCATTCCATCTTTGATAGGACGAGAAACTTTCATTGCCGATGAAGATCGCCGAAAGTTCGAGTCATTACGGAACCGTTTGACGGAAATTGACCGCGCTGAATTGGACGAACTGTTTCATCGCCCGATGAAGCCATATATCTATGCCCGTGTGAAGGCGCTGCTCGATAGGTGTTTTCATCGCAGGATCGTGCAAGAAAACGAGAAAGATGATTTAGAACGTTCGATTGCAAAGTGCACTTCCGTGCCAGGATCAAACTGCGCTGCTTCCGAAGCGTCGATGGCGCATCGTCTGATCCTCGCTTCCCTGGGACTCGTGCCACGCCATTTGGAGATTTCAGTGAAGCCGCCGACCGACGCGCAAATATCGGACGCAGTCAAGCGGCTGATCCAGGCCATACAAAAAAGAGAACGGCGGATGAGCGTGGCAAGCTTGACGCGATACAACCTCACGAATGCGGCTGCTGTTTGGAGTGCAACCGGAGGCCATCCAGCGTGGTTGTTGCACCTCACATATCTCGCCGACGCGATTGGAAAAAAACTTTCGATTGCCGACGTTACCAAGAAAACTCAAAAAGTCCCGCAGATCCTCGCTATCAATGATGCGTCGGGTAACTCAGTCTACTCGATGGCGGTCGAGACGGAGAGCGGCGGAAATTCCGGCATCGACACGATTATGCGAACACTCGCCGAAAAGCGCCTCATCGAGGATCGTGCGCCGACTCTCGATGGTTCCTGGATGCAACGGATCATGGAAGCACGTTCGGCGAACGGCAACTTCGTATATTCGACAATGACTCCGTTTCTGCCGACGTGCGGAATTGTCGGTATGCACGGCAATGTCTGTGCCGGCGCGATTGCGCGGCTCAGCGCCGGAGCGCGGAACGGTGGTCTTGAAAAGTTCGACCGTAAAATTTATCTAGCGATCTACTATCTCGGTTCGAAAGATCTACAAAACGACTTGGCAGCTCCCGACGGCGTACTGGATCGACTGAAGCGAAAAGTTTCGCGTGAAGACCTGTATTACACATGGCTCTTGAATTGGCACACACAGCCCTCCAACGGTGTGCCTCCCGACTGCTCGCAGTGGAATAAGGCAAAGCTTTGGGAATACCTGCTCGCCGAGGATTTGCTTCGAGCGATGGTTGTCGTCGCGGGCGCGGGGCCGCATGCTTCCGGCATGCCGGAACTGCAGATCACGTTGAACGCGTTATCGCATCCAATGGGCTCCAATTTGATTCTGGTGACGGATGGCCGTGTTGCCTTCCAGCATGAGGGGATTTCCATCGCTCACGTTGTGCCGGAAGCCCTCGATGGCGGCGGTCTCGCTGCCATTCGTACCGGAGACTGGATCTATCTGGACATCTCGCAAGGCGAGTTTCAGGTTGTCACGCATACCCCGCGCGGCTACAAGATTTTGGGTGCAAAGGACCTTGTCAATCGGCCGGATCGGAAAAAGCGGGTGAGCGAACTTCAACGCCGCCGGCTGGAATTTCTTCCGTCATTCCGGGTCGTCCTCGATCAAATTTCTTCCGCAGAAGCCGGCGTATCACCGGCAGCCAAGTAGACTTCGGTTACAATTTCCTCTTATGTCTTATGAGCTCGTCCTTTTCAAAAATATTCACGATCCCCGCGTCAAAGAGATCGATCGTTACATGGAATTGGGTGGCTATAAAGCGGCCGAGAAAGTTGTAAGAGAACTCACACCTAAAGACGTTATCGACACCACGAAAGCGACCGGTCTTCGCGGTCGTGGCGGCGCTGGTTTTCCGACAGGAATGAAATGGGGGTTCGTTCCGAAGGATACGGGAAAACCAATCTATCTGTGCTGCAACGCCGACGAAAGCGAGCCCGGCACCTGCAAGGATCGCGTCATCATGGAACGAGATCCGCACCAGCTGATCGAAGGAATTGTGATCGCGGCATTCGCCGTGGACTGTCATCTGGCTTTCATCTATATCCGCGGTGAATTTTCGCTTGGCTATCGGGTTGTCGAAAAGGCATTGCAAGAAGCCAGATCGCGTGGATTCCTGGGAAAAAAGATTTTTGGCTCGAATTATGATCTCGACATCATTCTGCATTCCGGTGCGGGCGCGTATATCTGCGGCGAGGAAACGGGTCTGATCGAGTCATTGGAAGGAAAGCGCGGTCACCCACGTCAGAAGCCGCCGTTTCCGGCGGTCCAAGGGTTGTACAGTTGTCCGACAGTCGTGAATAACGTCGAAACGCTCGCCAACCTGCCGCACATCTTTAACCGGGGGGTCGAATGGTTCAAGAGTATCGGTTCGAACGAGAAGAATACTGGCCCTAAGCTCTATTGCGTGAGTGGTCACGTCAACAAACCTGCTGTTATCGAGCGCGAACTCGGCGTTCCATTAATGGAGTTGATCAATCAGGAGTGCGGAGGAGTTCGCAACGGCCACAAATTGAAAGGTGTAATTCCCGGCGGCTCTTCGGTTCCGATTCTCCGTCCAGAAGAATGCGATGTTCGTATGGACTTCGATTCCTTAGCCGCGAAAGGAACACTGCTGGGATCCTGCGGCACGATTGTGATTGATGAAACCGCCTGCATGGTTCGGCTCGCGCTACGTACGGCGAAGTTTTATGCCGAGGAAACATGTGGTCAATGCACGCAGTGCCGCGAAGGTACCTGGTGGATGGAGCAGGTACTGCACCGAATCGAGCACGGTCAAGGAAAAATGGAGGATCTCCGAATGATTCTCGATATGTGCTCGAATATGAAGGGTGTCACGATTTGCGTGCTAAGCGATGCATGCGCCATGCCCGTCGAAGCGATGATCAACAAATACCGCGAAGAATTCGAATATCACATCACAGAGAAACGATGCATGGTCGGAACGCATAGCGTTACGGCTTAGGTGCCGGAGGCGGCAACGCCCGCGCTTCGCAAACAGACTGAAATCCGTTCCGAGCGTGCCCACCATCGCAAAAAGGTTTGTTTTCAGAGTGACCGCACCGGCATAGTGAAATTGCTGTGCGGCCCGCGAGATCGAAGGCGTTTCCCTGGGCATCTTTGATAACGAAGTTTCCTGAAATCCGAAGTGGTCCATTTGGGGACACAATGATGTCAGCTGAATCGGCCATTTGATTTCTCCTCGGGATAAATTCTAATCCCAGAAGCAAGCATTACGAGGAATGACGACCACTCCCGAGTCCGTCACGCTGAAACGCCGGCGGTCTTCTTCGGTGTTATAACCGATTTCGATACCCGGCGGAATACGAACGTACTTATCGACGATAACACGGTGCAACTTTGCATAACGCCCCACGTCCACGGCGTTCATCAATATGCATTGATCTACATCGGAATAGCTATTGATGCGGACCTCCGGAGACAGGATGGAATTCTTGACCCGGCCGCCGCTCACGATTGAACCCTGCGAAATGATCGAATTGATCGCAACGCCGACACGGCCCTCGTGCTCCAGATCCCAAATCGTTTTTGCGGGCGGGTATGCGCTGACGTGGGTGCGGATCGGCCACTCTTTGTCGTACAGATTAAATTGGGGATCGATCGCGGTGAGATCCATATTCGCATCGAAGTAAGCATCGAGAGTGCCTACGTCTCGCCAATACTTTGCCTCCTTTTGGTTCATGTCCTTAAAGTTGAAGGCATAGACCTGCTTCTTTTCGATCAGGTCTGGAATGATGTTCCGGCCGAAATCGTGGCTTGTATCTCTTTCGGCGTCTTCGATCAAAGCTTGAATAAGAATTGGCGTAGTGAATACGTAGATCCCCATCGAGGCAAGAACGAGATTCGGATCTGAAGGCATTGCTTTCGGATCCTTCGGCTTTTCCTCGAAGCCGACGATGCGCTGATTGCGGTCGATCTCCAGAACCCCGAGGTGGTAGGCTTCATTCCGCGGAAATTCAATCGTCGAGACAGTAACGTCGGCACCGGATCCCACGTGGAATTCGAGAAGTTCGCTGTAATCCATCTTATAGATGTGATCACCACAAAGGATGATGACGTAATCTGGGCTTTCACGCTCGATGGTGTAAATGTTTTGATACACGGCATCGGCCGTTCCTTGGTACCACTTTTCTGAGGCTCGGAACTGTGGTGGAATCGTGAATATGAACTCGCCCCGTTCATAGGAGAAGATATTCCAGCCCAAGCGAATGTGCCGGTCCAGCGAATCCGATTTGTACTGGGTGAGGACGCAAATTCGCTTCAGTTGTGAGTTGATGCAGTTGGAAAGAGAAAAATCAATGATCCTGTAAATGCCCCCGAAGGGTACGGCCGGCTTTGCACGGTGCTTGGTTAAGGGATAGAGACGCTCGCCTTGGCCGCCTGCCAAGATCACGGCGAGAGTATCTTGAAGGATAGCGCTGGTACGGGGTGTAACGCGTTTCAATTTGAATCCTCACCGGGGGCACTCGGGGCCATCTCCCCCGCGCTAGTTCAATTTAATTCCTTCGAGATCGGGTGTCGGTCCTCGTCTTACATATATTCATTTTCAACAGCTTAGCGCGAGAATCAAGATCGAAATGCGCGGGAAAACATTCCGACGGTCTTGCGCTTCCTCCGGTAATTTTTCCCTCAAAACCGTTCGCTCACCATTGCGCTCTATTAATCTCTTATTAATAAGGATGCCCAACTAACGGGACTGGCCCAATTCCATAACGCTCGGCCTCCCCAACAAATGTCTTTGACTTTGGTACAGCACTTGCTCAGGATGATGTGCTTTGGGGTGATGAGTTGGGATTGCGAGCTGGCTTTCTTCGTGCAATATGTGTTCGAGGTCGTTTCGATGTTCCGACTGAATGCTCTTTGGAGGTACCGGTTTTGGTGGGTGAGTCGTCCAACACTCGTGATGAGTTGACAGGGCGATTACGAAGCATATACTCCCATTTCCCAGTTACGAACCACGAAGGTTTTGGAGGTTAGAGAGGACACAAAATGGACGACAAGAAGACGCAGAAATTTCGGCAACGACTGCTGGAGGAATATCAAAAACTGATACGTTCCATCAACCGAAACAGGTTGGCCGAGGAAGAAATCAGGCTCGAGAACACGGAAGATGAGGGCGATCTTGCAACCATCAGTCACAATAAAGAACTTTTATATAACCTGCATGAAAGCGACTTTCAACGCCTCAAGTCCATTCAAGAAGCTCTGAAGCGAATGGATCGCGGTGAGTACGGTGAATGTGTTCGTTGCGGCGAAGATATCAACGAAAAACGATTGATGGCAGTTCCGTGGGCTACTCTGTGTATTCAGTGTCAAGAGGAGGCGGAACGCGAAGGTACTACGCAGCGCCCTGTCATGGCAGGTATGTTGAAGACCGAAGAGGAAGACGAACCCGAAGCCTAACACTTTATTGCCAACGCGGCCCTACGCCGCGTTGGCAATTGCTCTCACTAGTAGAAACAAACCCATCCCCGCAAACACTACGAACGCCATCTTTACTCCTTTTTCGCGGTTTACCTCGGGCATGAGGTCGGTAGCGGCGACATAAAGTGTGGAGCCCGTAGAAATCGGCAGCGCATATGGAAGTGTTGCACCCAATACGTGAACTGCGAGAACACCAACGAGAGTGGATGCGCCAAGTGAGGTTGCTGCGGCAAGCGCAGCCCTCGATGAATGGCCGGACGTGATGACAATCGACGAGATCGTGAACCCGTCTGGGATTTTGTGCAACAAGACTGCCATGAAGATCAAGAGCCCAACACGCTGCGATACCAGAAATCCCGCTCCGATCGCCACTCCATCAAAGAAGGTGTGAACCAACATTCCGACCAGCGCTGAAATCCCTACTACCGGATTTGTAACTTCATCGTGATGGGTTTCTTCTCCGAAATGCAGGTGCGACGCAAACGTGTGCTCGAACATATGCACAATGACGTAACCCAAAAGTACCAACATCGGCGCAGTTCGTGTCAGCGAGATACTTTCGGGAAACATTTCGAGGAACACGGTTCCTAACATGAACCCCGAACCCAGGGCGATGAAATACCGTAACGATCGGTGGCCCCATTTGCTAGATGAGACGATGAATCCACCGATCACATTGGCGCATGCGGCAGCGATTGCGAAGAGTAACGACTGTGTTAGCGGATTCATTGTGCGCGCTCTAAAATGAAAACTAGAATTTCATCCGGAATGCCGGACTGTAATGATGTCACCGTCTTTGACCGGATACTCTTTGCCCTCCAATCGTAGCAGCCCTTTTTCTTTTAGCGCGAGCATCGTGCCATATTTGACGAAGTCGTCATAGTGACATACTTCGGCGCGTATGAAATGATCTGCGAGATCCGTGTGAATCACGCCCGCAGCGTTTTGGGCATTGGTGCCGCGGGTGATGGTCCAGGCACGGCATTCTTCCTCACCAACGGTGAAGAATGAAATAAGTCCCAGCAGCCGATAGGTAGTTTGAATCAACCGCTCGGTTCCCGATTCCCTCATGCCGTAATCTGCCAAAAAACTCTTTAGCTCGTCGGAAGGAAGCTCTGCCATTTCTGCCTCAAGTTTCCCAGAGATGATCGTCTGCTCCGTGTTCGGCCGAAGCGTTCCATGCGAGTCTGGATTCTTTAATCGATCTAACTGGTCCTCACCGACGTTCTCTACATAAATCATCGGTTTTTCCGAAAGGAACGCGAAGCCTTTAACGAGCTTCTTCTCATCGTCGCTGATTTCCATCTCGCGTAACGGTCTTTCCGATTCCAACCACGATTTGGCGCGCTCCAAATATGCGAGCTCTTTCTCGAGAGTCGCGTTCTTAATTTTCTTAAGGTCTTTCTCGAGCCGCTCGATGCGTTTTTCGATCGATCCGATATCTGCAAGCATCAATTCGTAATCGATATTCCGTTTGTCGCGTTCCGGGTCGATCGAACCCTCCGAGTGCGGCACCGATTCATCATGAAAGAGCCGCACGACGTGAACCAACGCATCTACAGTCCGCACCGGTGCCAGCGCCATGTCTTGACCCTTGCCTCGCACCAGGCCCTGAACATCTACAAATTCGATCGTCGCATACGTCGTCTTCTCCGGATTGAACTTCGAAGACAGGAAATCCAATCGTCCATCCGGAACTTTGGCGATTCCGACATTCGGTTCGAGACGCCGTCCGGCCCCCGGCCCCGCCGCCGCTTTACCATGTGTCAGCACATTGAAAACTGTTGTTTTGCCTACGGAAGGCAGCCCAATGATTCCCGCTTTCATAACCCAGTCCTGTAAGGATACCCCACCGTAACTAACCGCAAACTTTTCGTTTGACAGCATCTAGCCTCGTTAGTAGTCTGTTGTGGCCAAAAGTGGCCAAATCTGTAAATTGTTGGCTTTCGAGGGACAAATATCGATGTTGCGTGGGAACGCACCAGCTACGATTGACGAAAAGGGACGGCTTAAGATCCCTGCGTCGTTTCGCGCTCACATTGAAGAGTCCTGGGGCAGCGATTTCTACGTCACGTCTCTCTCCGGTGAATCCGTCTTGGTTTATCCTCTTCCGATATGGCAAGAAATTGAAGAACGACTCGCCAAGCTTCCTTCTTTAAATCCCACGAAAAAGAAATTCCTGGACCGAACGAACTTTTTCGGTCAGGTAGCTTCCGCAGATAAGTCTGGTCGGATTCTGATTCCGTCGCTACTTCGAGAATCGGCCGAGATGTCGGGAGAAGTCGCTGTCCTCGGTTATTTGGATCATTTGGATGTTTGGAATCACAAGCGGTTCCTTGGAAGGATCAAGGGCCAAGAGTTTAGCGAAGAAGATCATGAAACATTGAGCAAACTGGGAATCTAAGATGAGAACAAGAGCACATGTACACGCACACACCCGTTCTGCTCGTCGAAGCGATGCAGTTCCTGGAACCAAAGACGGGCGGGCGTTTCATCGACGCGACGTTCGGTGCGGGGGGGCATACGCTGGCGTTGCTCGAACGCACAACTCCAGACGGGAAAGTTCTTGCGATCGATCAGGATCAATCTGCATTGTTCGCGGCGAGGCCGATCGTGGAGTTATCTGGGTCGCGCCTAATTTTAGTGAACGCGAATTTCAGAGAACTGGCGGCGATTGCAGTGGAGTACGAGTTTACTGGATGCGATGGAGTGTTGGCCGACATCGGTATCTCGTCGATGATGGTGGACGATGCGTCGAGAGGATTTTCATTCATGCGTGAAGGCCCTCTGGACATGAGAATGGATCGCGCAGAGCAGATGACCGCGGCGCACGTTGTGAACACGTACTCGGAAAAAGAAATCGCAGACATTCTTTATACGTATGCAGAAGAGCGCCGCTCGCGTCCGATTGCCCGATCCATTGTCCGTTCCCGGCCATTACATTCAACAACCGACCTGGTACGCGCTATCGAGCGTGTCTCCGGCGGGCCTCGCCGCGGCCAGATTCATCCAGCGACACGTACGTTTCAGGCCCTTCGAATCTATGTTAACGACGAATTGAAGAGCCTCGAGGCGTTTCTGGACGCCTCTATGGGTGTGGTTCGATCTTCCGGTCGTGTCGTGGTGATCACGTTTCACTCGCTAGAGGACCGGATTGTGAAGCAGAGGTTTCGTAATTCAGCGATACCCGGAAGAGTTCTGACAAAGAAAGTAGTCACGGCAACACCAGACGAAGTCCAGCGCAACCCGCGCGCTCGAAGCGCGAAGCTGCGTGCTTGGGAGAGAAGTTAATGGCCATCGAAATTCATTTTGAAAAACGCATTGCCAATCACAATGTTATTCGCGAAGCAGATACCAAGAGTCATCGCGACTATGTCATCGTCACCGCGCTGGCTTCCATCTTCTTATTCGGCCTATTCGCGTATGGTTGGCAGCACTATCGCTGGATTCAGTACGGATATCGCATTCAAGCGGCACAAAAACAGAGGGAGCAGTTGGTGGAAATCGGCCAACAACTCCGGCTGGAACGTGCTTCGCTACGAAGTGTTCAGAGAATTGACGCGATTGCCCGGCGCGACTTGGGCATGGTAGTTCCGTCTCCCGGCCAGTTGGTTACACTGCGTAGCGCCGCACCATTAACGAGTCCGTCGCCGACGCCACAGCCGTCTCGATCGCAACAGCCAGAGTCGCAGACAGAGCCGGCGTCGTTCGCGGCGAAGAGGTAAACCGTCGTATTTGCTTTGGTCGTGTGTTCATGAAGATCAACGATTCTTTAACAAAGCGTATCTACATTTTGGTCGGCCTCATGGCACTTTGGGCAACACTCATCGGAGGCAGGCTCTTCTTTCTTCATGTGGTGCATTCCGCTGATTACAAGCGTCGCGCGGAGCGCCAGCAACAACGCACCCTCGAGGTCAGCCCGAGACGCGGCGTCATCTATGACCGCAACGGCAGCGAACTGGCGATCAGCATTAAAGTCGACTCGTTGTTTGCGATTCCGGATGAAATCGAAAATCTCGACGCCACCGCAAAGATTCTCTCGCCGCTTCTCCGCATCCCTAAAAGCGACCTGGTGGACAAGCTGGATACGGAGCGGTCTTTTGTTTGGATCAAGCGGAAACTGAATGCCAGTGACGCAGCAGTGGTCCGGCGCGCAAAGCTTCCTGGAATCTATTTTCAAAAGGAAGACATGCGGTTCTATCCGAAAGAGCAACTCGCTGCACATATTCTCGGTTATGTGAACATCGATGAGAAGGGGCTCGGAGGGCTCGAGTACCGGTATAACTCCAGCGTGGAGGGCGATGCTGGACGCATCCTCGTAATGACCGACGGGCGACGCCGGAGTTTTAACAGCACCGAGCAACCGGTTGCGCCGGGCGCGAACCTCATAACGACGATCGATGAAAACATTCAGTATATTGTCGAAAAAGAGATCTCGGCCACTGCTGAGAAGACGCATGCGAAGGGAATCTCGATTATTGTGATGGACCCCCGGAGCGGTGAGATTCTCGCTATGGGGAACTATCCGACATTTAATCCGAACGAGTACGCCAAGTACCCTCCGCAATACTGGATGAATCGTTCGGTCGGGCACACGTACGAGCCGGGCTCGACATTCAAAATCGTCACGGCTGCCTCAGCATTTGAAGAGGGACTTGCGGATCCAAATGAGCTGATTGATTGCCAGAACGGGCAAATTACCGTTTTTGGACGCGTGATTCACGATTGGAAGAAGTTTGGAATGCTGACGGTCAAACAAATCATGCAGAATTCATCGGATGTCGGTGCGATCAAACTTGGATTACGCGTCGGCGATGAGCGATTTCAGCAGCATATCGACCGGTTGGGATTCGGTCAGCTCACCAATGTCGATCTGCCTGGAGAAGAGCGTGGACTGACCAAGCCCGCTTCCCGGTGGACGAAGAGTTCGATTGGATCGATCTCCATGGGCCAAGAAATTGGTGTCACGCCGCTGCAGATCGTCCGGATGGTGTCGGCGGTCGCCAATGGAGGCATCCTCTATCAGCCGTATGTCGTGAAGAAAATTCAGCATCCCCAGAACGGCACCCTGAGCGAAACAGAGCCTCACGGCGAACGGGTCATGTCGGCGGAAACTGCCGCGAAATTGCAAGACATGCTCGAAGGGGTCGTTACGAACGGAACCGCGAAATCGAGCCGGCTGGCTGGATATACGGCCGCGGGTAAGACGGGCACGGCGCAAAAAATCGATGAGACCGGCCGTTATTCTGCGACCAAACATGTAGCATCGTTTGCCGGCTTCGCGCCGGCAACGAATCCCGTAATTTCAATGATTGTGATGGTGGATGAACCTGTGGGCGCTCATCATGGCGGCGACGTCGCCGCTCCGATTTTCAAGCGAATAGCGGAGGAAATCCTACGATATATGTCCGTTCCGCCGGACGTGCCGTCATATGCGCCCCAGTACATGGTGAAACAACAAAGACCCGTTGCGCCTAAGCCGCGCCGACTCGATGAATCGAAGCCGGTTTTCATACCCGCCTCTCTGAACACAGGCGCTGAAGCTCCGCAATTGGGAGACATTGCTACTCCGGACTTTTATGGTAAGTCTCTTCGACAAGTCATTGAAGAATGTTTGAAAGCGCGCTTGCGGTTGCAGTCGATCGGTTCCGGAGCCGCCGTGGAGCAGGTCCCGGCACCGGGAGCAAACGTGCGGCCTGGCGCAAGAATACAAGTGCGCTTTTCAAGTACCGTGGAGGCGAAGTAGCCACAAAGACTTGTTAGGGGCGGTCCGGTATGACGTTACGTAAGCTGCTCTCCGGCTTGAACGTCCGCACTGTTCTCGGTGACCTCGACACTGAGATCCTCGGCCTTACCTACGATTCACGCGAGGTGTCTCGCGGATATGTCTTTTTCGCTATCCGCGGCGAACGTCTCGATGGTAACCAATTTACGCCAAAAGCAATCGCAAACGGCGCTGCGGCGATCGTATCCGCCTTGCCGCGGGTTGAACCTGCCGCTGTTGCCTGGGTTCAGGTGGAAGACGAGCGCGAGGCGATGGCAACGATTGCCGGAAATTTCTACAACCACCCGACGCGCCGGCTGCACCTCGTCGGTGTGACAGGTACGAACGGAAAGACGACAACAACTTATATTGTTGAGTCGATCCTGAAGGCGGCAGGAAAACCTGCTGCCGTTCTTGGCACGATCGAGTACCGGGGACCGGGGTTCGATTTTGCGGCTGAGCGTACAACGCCGGAGGCCCCTGATTTGGAACAGTTGTTTGCGAAAGTTGCAAATGCCGGTTGGAATTATGCCGTGATGGAAGTTTCGTCTCATTCCATCGAGTTGAAACGTGTGGCGGCGTTGCAGTTTGAAGTGGCGGTTTTTACGAATTTGAGCCGCGATCATCTCGATTTTCATGGCGACATGGAATCGTACTTTCGCGCAAAGAAGAAGCTGTTTGAGGGATTGAATGGACCGAAACCGAGAAAGCTGGTGCTGAATTTCGACGATCCTCGGTATACGCAACTCCGCGATATCGATCCGTCCCGCGTTCTCAGCTATGGAATGCAAGTTGCTTCGGATATATATCCCGTGCGCTATCACTTCGGCTGGGAAGGCACCGAGGCGACATATAGAACGCCTGCGGGCGACCTAGAGGTGCGCACATCGCTGATGGGGAAGCCGAATCTTTATAACGTAGGTGCGGCCATCGGCGTGGGAATCGCGCTCGGCTTGTCGTCAAATGCGATCGTAAACGGCATTCGGGCGTTATCCAATGTGCCGGGAAGGTTTGAGCCTGTGATCGAGGGACAGCCATTCCGCGTCATCGTCGATTATGCGCATACCGACGATGCGCTGGAAAAACTCCTGAAAACGGCGCGCGAGATCACGGCGGGAAAGTTGATTGTTGTATTTGGTTGCGGTGGCGATCGCGACCGTAGCAAGCGTCCATTGATGGGACAAGTCGCCGCTCATAGTGGCGACTATGTCATTGTGACCTCTGATAATCCTCGCAGCGAAGATCCAGTCGCCATCATAAAGGACATCGAAAAAGGGATGACAGGTGCCGCCTATGCCGTTGAGCCAGATAGGCGGGATGCCATCCGTCTCGCTCTGGCCGCCGCTAAACGGGGAGATACCGTGGTGATCGCCGGTAAGGGGCACGAGACATATCAAACGATCGGGACGGTTTCGCAACCATTCGATGATCGCGTTGTCGCTAGGGAACTGCTGCATGAACTTAACGCTGGAAGAAATAACTAAAGCCGTCGGCGGCACACTTGAAGGGCCGGGCACCACGAAGGTGCGGGGGTATTCGATCGATACCCGCACGTTAAACCCGGGAGAGCTGTTCTTTGCGATAAAAGGCCCTCGTTTTGACGGCCATCAGTTTCTGAAGCAGGCTGCGGATAAGAAGGCTGCCGCCGTTGTTGTCGAAAGCGGAGGGACCGCTCCGGGATGTCCCGTAATTCGGGTCTCCTCCACGATCGCTTCACTACAGAACCTCGCGCGCGATGTGCGTCGGCGTTGGGGAGTGCCGATCGTCGGCGTGACAGGCAGCGCTGGCAAGACAACAACAAAAGAAATGATTGCGGCGGTATTGGGGAAAAAGTACACGGTTTTGCGTTCCGTCGGGAATTTGAACAACGAGTTCGGTCTGCCGCTTTGCCTGTTGCGCGCAGAACGGTACCAGACGATCGGCGTGCTGGAAATGGGCATGTCCGCGAAGGGAGAAATCCGAAAGCTAGCTTCGATCGCGGAGCCGAACGAAGCTGTCGTGACCAACGTCAATCCCGTGCATTTAGAATTCTTCAAATCCGTCGACGAGATTGCTGAAGCGAAAGCAGAGCTTCTCGAAGGTCTTCACGAACCAAAAGTCGCTTATCTCAATAACGATGACACCCGGGTTCGAGCGATGTCGCGTGCCTTTACCGGGAAGATTGTTACCTACGGGGTGAAGTCTGCCGCAGCCTTCAGAGTTCAGCAGATGCAGGATCTTGGCATTGATGGAACTGCGTTCACGATTCACCATGGCCGTCACGACGAGCAATTCGTTTTGCCGCTGCTCGGCCAGCACAATGTCGCCAATGCCGTCGCTGCGATCGCGGTGGGCGTGACACACGAAATTCCATGGGATCAGATACGCGAAGCCGTTCGCGAGATGACTCCTGAAAAGATGCGCGGGCAGGTTATCAAGTTTCGAGAAGGGTTTGTCGTCATCGATGATTCCTACAATTCCAATCCGCGCGCCCTATCGGAAATGGTGCGGTTTCTCGGAAGGCTTCACGGCTACAAACGAAAATTCCTCGTGGCAGGCGAGATGCTTGAGTTGGGACCGGAAGGACGAGAGTTGCATCGCGACTGTGGCCGGGACGCCGCTAGAGCGGGACTCGAAATGATCATTGCGGTTCAAGGCCAGGCTACCGAGATTTTGGAAGGCGCGCTCGAGGCGGGGATGGAACGGTCGCGATTGAAATTCATGCGCGATGCCGTGCAAGCGGGCGATCTGCTCGCGCGCACGTTAACCAAAGGTGACGTTGTTCTGATCAAAGGATCGCGCGGAGTCAAACTCGAACAAGCGCTCAATACGCTCCGCGCGGCGTTCTCGAGTATGGAGCCGTGACCATAAAGGAGCCGCGTATGACGCGGCCAAAAGAGTAAATGCTCTATCACATTCTTTACGAATTTTTGTATCCAATGAACCGGGAATGGCCGGCGCTCAGAGTGCTGAACGTATTCCAATACATTACGTTCCGCACGGCTTACGCAAGCATCACGGCGTTACTCATCAGTTTGTTTCTCGGGCCCTGGCTCATTACCCGGTTGCGCGATTTTCAGATCGGCCAGAACATTCGCGAAGAAGGGCCGAAATCGCATCATAAAAAAGCGGGCACGCCGACGATGGGCGGCCTGTTGATCGTGGTCTCCATCGTCTTGCCCACCCTGTTGTGGGCGAATTTGCGAAACAGTTACGTGGCGGTTGCGGTGCTCGCAACGGTTGCCTACGCAAGCGTCGGGTTCGCAGACGACTACATCAAGATCGTGCGAAAACGGTCTCTAGGTCTGACCGCGCGGCAGAAGATCGGGTTGCAGATTCTGATCAGCCTGGGGGTCGGAGTTTTTCTGCTTTATCTCATGAACGTTAGGCAATACGACACGAAGCTGAACGTTCCATTTTTCAAAGATTTTGCTCCGACACTTCTTATCGACAGCTTGTTCAGTTCGCCGGTGTGGTTCCTCGGATATTTACCTTTTTTAGTGTTCGTCTCGGTTGTGATCGTAGGCTCCTCGAATGCCGTCAATTTGACGGATGGCCTCGACGGCCTCGCAATAGGCTGCACGCTGATCGCGTCGGCTGCTCTCACGGCTCTGACATACATCACCGGTCACCGCGTGCTTTCCGATTATCTGGACATTCAATACATCAAGGATGCCGGCGAAGTGACCATCTTCTGCGGTTCGATGGTTGGCGCGAGTCTTGGCTTTCTCTGGTACAACGCCCACCCTGCCGAGGTGTTCATGGGTGATGTCGGGTCTCTTGCACTCGGCGGGGCCATCGGTAGCGTCGCGGTCATCATCAAGCAGGAATTGCTACTGATCTTTATCGGTGGTGTGTTCGTCGTCGAAGCCTTGTCGGTGATGCTTCAGGTGGTTTCTTTCAAGTCACGCGGCAAGCGGATTTTCAGGATGGCGCCTCTGCATCACCACTTTGAGTTGGGAGGCTGGAGCGAATCCAAAGTCATTATCCGATTCTGGATCGCCTCGTTGATCCTGGCTCTGTTCAGTCTCTCGACGCTGAAACTGAGGTGAATCATGGCTAGGAAGCTAAAACCGGATCGCGTCCTCTTCTTCATAACACTCGTGCTCGTTGGCTTCGGCATTGCGATGGTTTTTAGCTCGTCGGCGATCGTTGCAAAGGAAAAATTCGGCGATCCGAACTATTTCTCTTTCAAGCAACTCATATTCGCGACGATCGGATTGGCTGTGATGTTCGTTGTGATGCAGGTGGACTACCACAAATACCGTCATCCGGCAGTTGTGTTCACCGCTCTGGGCATCGTCGTCGCCCTATTGGTATTGGTGTTCTTTCTGGCGGCGGCTGCGAACACGCACCGCTGGATTCTGCTCGCGGGATTTTCGGTGCAGCCCTCCGAACTCGCTAAGCTCGCACTGATATTCTTTCTTGCATACTTCCTGGAACGACGAAGGGGCAAGACGAACGATTTCGCCTTTACGTTGGTGCCGATTGCGATTGTCGTAGCCCTGCTCGCAGGATTGATCGTGCTTCAGCCCGACTTAGGCACGGCTGTATCGTTGCTCGTCATCAGCGTTGTTCTGTTGTTCGTAGCAGGGTTGGATTTGCGCTGGATCGCAGTATCGGTCATTTTCGCGCTGCCCACTTTCTATCTGTTGGTGTTCCGTGTCCCGTATCGCCGCGAACGCATTCTGGCATTCCTCAATCCTTGGGACGAACCCCTTGGACGCGGCTTCCAGATCATTCAATCGCTGCTGTCCGTGGCCTCAGGTGGCATTACCGGGCTGGGATTCATGGAAGGAAAACAAAAACTCTTCTACCTGCCCGAGGCCCATACCGATTTCATATTTGCCGTGGTTGGTGAAGAAATGGGAATGCTGGGGACGTGTGCTGTGCTCCTCCTGTTCAGTCTGTTTCTCTGGCGCGGATTGCGGGCCTCGGTGCGCGCGCCCGATCTGTTCGGGTTTTACCTGGCCCTCGGGATCACAATGATGGTGTGTGTTCAGGCGTTCATCAATATGAGCGTTGTGCTTGGGTTATTGCCCACGAAAGGTATTCCCCTCCCGTTTCTGAGTTATGGCGGCAGTTCGTTTGTCGTCATGCTTGCGGCAGTCGGAATTTTGCTCAACGTTTCACAACAATCGAATTGATTTGGTCCTGATTTGGGACTCATGAAAGTCATCATTGCAGGCGGCGGAACCGGCGGACATTTATTTCCCGGAATAGCGGTAGCTCGAGAAATTCAGCGGCGCGATCCTCAGTCGAAGATTCTATTCGTCGGAGCAGAGCAGGGGATCGAGACGAGGATTGTTCCAAGAGAAGGATTCGAGCTCAGGACTCTGCCGTTGGGAGGCATCAAAGGCGTCGGTGCCGCACGGCAGGCTCGAAACTTGGTAGGCATGATGAGTGGCGTCTTTAAAGCGCAAAGCATTCTTCGGCGATTCAAGCCCGACGTTGTTATTGGCGTCGGAGGCTATGCATCGTTTCCGATTTTGGGTGCTGCAACGCTGGGTGGGTATCCAACCGTGATCATGGAGCAGAATGCTATTCCAGGTCTGGCGAATCGAGTCTTGGGTAAGTGGGTCGACTTCGCGGCAGTTACCGACGAGCGAACCCAAGGCTATTTTGGCACCCGCGCAGTCGTCACCGGCAATCCTGTCCGTCCGGAATTCAAGTCGATTCAGCCCAAGCAGCACGTGCCACCGTACACGATTTTGATATTTGGTGGTAGCCAGGGTGCGCAATCCATCAATCGCGCAGCCATAGACGCCCTAGACGACCTTAGTGACTGGAAAGACCGGCTGCGCTTTGTGCACCAAACGGGAGAGCGGCAGTTGGAAGACGTGCAGCGTGCGTATTCCAGTAAGGGTTTCGTTGCCGACGTGCGTGCGTTCTTCAGCAATTTTCATGAGCAGTATGCGGCAGCTGATCTGATCATCGCGCGGTCCGGCGCCACAACTGTTGCGGAAATCAAGGCAGCGGGCCGAGCCGCGATTCTGGTCCCCTTTCCGTTCGCCACCGATGACCACCAAACGAAGAACGCTCGGGCAATGGCAGACGAGAACGCGGCGATCCTGATCAGTAATTCCGATCTGAACGGAAAGCGTTTGGCCGGGACGATTCGCGAGTTGATGGGCGATGTAAATCGCTTGACGGAAATCGAAAGTAACGCCCGGCGGATTGCGATTTTAGACGCTGAGACTCGCATCGCGAATTTAATCGAGGCTGCGGTTGAACGCAGGAGTGGGTAGGTGTTTAAGCGGATCAAGCATGTTCACTTCGTAGGTATCGGAGGCATCGGCATGAGCGGCATTGCGGAAGTCTTGCTGAACCTCGGCTACAAAGTGACCGGTTCGGACATCCGCGTCAGTGCAATCACAGATCGGCTCGAACAATGCGGCGCAACCGTGTATCTAAGGCACAGTCCCGAAAACGTGAAGGGAGCGCACGTCGTAGTGACCTCGTCTGCGGTGCATCAAGAAAATCCGGAAATCCAGGAGGCTCACCGCCGCAAGATTCCCGTTATTCCGCGGGCCGAGATGCTCGCTGAGCTGGCACGCCTGAAATATGCGATCACTGTGGCGGGGACGCATGGCAAGACGACGACCACTTCGATGATTGCAACGGTCTTGGATCGCGCGGGCCTGGATCCAACAGTCGTCGTCGGGGGCTTGCTCAACACCATCGGCAGCAATGCACGGTTGGGCAAAGGCGACTACTTCGTCCTTGAAGCCGACGAGAGCGACCGATCATTTCTTCTTCTCTCACCGGCCATCGCCGTTGTTACCAATATCGAAGCGGATCACCTAGATCACTACCGCGACCTCGAGGATATCCAGACAGCTTTTCTCTCTTTCATCAATAAAGTTCCGTTTTATGGTGCGGCGATCCTCTGCATCGATGATCCGGCCGTCCAATCGCTCATTCCTAGGATCAAACGGCGCATTGTGACATATGGTGCGGCAGCGACAGCTGACGTCTGCATTACGGATTCGACGTTGGATGGACTCGGTTCTCAGTTCACCCTGCGGTTTAATGGCGGCAGCACCCAGACATTCAACCTCGGTGTTCCCGGCATTCACAACGTATTGAATGCGACGGCGGCATTTGCTGCGGTTCGCGAAATGGGAGTCGAGCCACAAATAATCGCCGCTGGCCTGCAGGCGTTTCGCGGAGTCGACAGAAGATTTCAAATCAAGTCGCGCGATGGAGTGACAGTCATTGACGACTACGCTCATCATCCGACTGAAATCCGTGCCACGCTTAGCGCGGCGAAAACAGGAAATTTCGGCCGGATTTTTGCTGTCTTTCAACCTCATCGGTACACGCGCACACTCCATCTGTTTAATGACTTCGCACGGGCCTTCAACCTCGCGGATGTCGTATTAATTCTCGATATCTATCCGGCAGGTGAGACGCCGATCGAAGGAATAAGCACCCAGGCATTGATCGAAAAGATCAAGAGTTTTGGCCACAAGAAAGCAATCTACGCTCCGAATTTTGAAATGATCGAATCTTTCGTCATCGGCGAAGCGAAACCGGGCGATGCGATCGTCGTGATGGGTGCCGGGAACGTCACCAAACTGTCGGATACGCTTTCCCAGCGATTCTCGAGGACTGCGTGAAGATAAACGGCAAGAAAATCATCGTAATAGCGCAAATAACAATTGCCTTGTCAGGATTGCTCTTGTGTTGCTGGACCGCGTATGAAGGAGGCATCTACCTGCAAACTTCACCCCGGTTCGACGTGCAGAAGTTCGCGGTTTCAGGGCTGAAGCATGTCGAAGAGAACCAGGTCCTATCCAAGGCGGGGTTTGAGCTCGGAACGAATGTGTTTCGCGTAAACCTTGATGAAATACGCGAGCGCGTCGAAGAGCTTCAATGGGTGCGATACGCGTTTGTTCAGCGTGTGCTCCCGGACGAAATCATCATCAAAGTCGTCGAGCGGGAACCCATCGGTTTGGCGCGAATTCACGGTGAGGTTTATGCCTTCGATGTCGACGGCAAAATCCTCGATCCCGATCCTGTGAGCAGTTCGAGTTTCGCAATTCTTGACGGTCTACGCGCGGGGGATGAAACGCGAAATCTTCCGAAACTGCAGACGTACCGCAGGGTCATCGAGGACCTCGGGCAAACGTCGCTTTCCGAGATTCATATCAGCGATTCAGGCGATGTCATGGTCGTCTCCGCAAGCGATCCCCTCATGATCGTTTTAGGTGCCAATGACTTTCGAAATCGCTGGATCAAATACCTTCAGCTGAAACCGCAAATCCAGGAGCAGTATCCCGAGGCCGTTCGTGTGGACCTTCGGTTTAGGAATCAAGTAATCGTCAGAATGAGAGATGAAGAGGCCGGCGGAAAGATCGTATGGGGCGAAAAGAAAAACACATTGTAGGTCTCGACGTCGGATCAACAAAGGTTTGTACCCTTATCACGGTGATACGTGAATCAGGACTGGACCCGATTGGTATGGGCGTCGTTGAATCGAAGGGCCTGAAAAAGGGCGCGGTCGTCAATATTGAAGCGACCGTTGAGTCGATCAAGAAAAGTGTCTCCGAAGCAGAGGCGATGGCGGACTGCGAAGTGGAGAACGTATATGTTGGCCTGGCGGGCCCGCACATCAAGAGTTTCAATAGCCGCGGGGTAACTTCGATACCGACTCGTACACGCGAGATCAACGGTGAGGACGTGCGGCGCGTGATCGAAACGGCACGAGCCGTTGCTCTCTCGCCCGACCGCGAGATCATTCATATTCTTCCCCAAGAATTCACTGTCGACGATCAACATGGCATCGGTGATCCACTCGGAATGATCGGCACGCGCCTCGAGGCGAACGTCCACATTGTTACCAGTTCGACTACCGCCGCCCAGAACATCGTAACTGCCGTGAACCGGAGCGGGCTCTTTGCCAGTGACACGGTATTGGAACCCATTGCAGTTGGCGAAGCCATCCTAACGGAGGACGAAAAAGAACTTGGCTCCGTGCTTGTGGACATCGGTGGGGGTAAGACCAACATTGCGATTTACCACCATGGCGCCGTCCGCCACACCGTGGTAGTGCCGTTGGGGGGCGAACTGTTTACGAACGACATCGCCGTTGGACTCCGCACTCCCATACCGGAAGCCGAACGCCTCAAGTGCGAGCATGGATGTGCGTTTTCAGGAATGGTTGACGGCGAAGAAGTGTTCGAGGTAGCCGCCATCGGTGCCCGCCAGCCCCGCACCATTGCCCAGTCCGTGTTGACGGACATCGTTCAGCCGCGCGCCGAAGAGATTGTTCATATCGTGCGGAATGAAATCCGCACTGCAGGATATGAGAGGCAGGCGGGAGCGGGCGTGGTGCTCACGGGTGGCGGCGCGGTATTGCGTGGATTTGTCGAGCTGGCCGAAGACATCTTGGACTTGCCGGTCCGGGTTGGAACTTCGGCCGGTTTTGCGGAATCGCTGCTCGAACGAATGCCGCAGCTTATGGGACCGGAGTTCGCAACCGTTACAGGCTTAGTCCTGTATGGCGATCGCCGGAGAAAAACACACGATTTTCACGAAACCTCAAATTCAGGGTTAAAAAAATTCGTAGCAAAATTCAGGAGCTTTCTATGAACATACCTGTCGATACTTCCATCAAATTTTTGTTCGATGAGGGAGTGCGCCTGGGCGCGTCTATCAAGGTAGTGGGCGTCGGCGGTGGTGGATCCAACGCCGTCAATCGGATGATCGATGCGGGTCTCAGTGGCGTCGACTTTCTCGTAGCCAATACGGATGTGCAGGCGCTTAAGCAATCGAAAGCTCCTGTGAAGCTCCAAATCGGCGCGAAGCTCACGAAGGGACTGGGCGCCGGAGCCAATCCGGAAGTCGGCCGTCAGGCAGCCCTCGAGGACACCGACAAGGTCATCGAGTCGCTCGAAGGCGCGGACATGGTGTTTGTCACTACCGGACTTGGGGGTGGTACGGGTACGGGAGCTGCGCCCATCGTCGCGAGTCTGGCTGCCGAGCTGGGTGCCCTGACTGTGGCTGTTGTGACGAAGCCGTTCGCGTTTGAAGGCAAGAAACGTCAGCTTCAGGCGGAGAAGGGACTCACCGATCTCAAAGAATGCGTCGATACCGTCATTACGATTCCCAACGAACGCCTGCTCTCCACCCTTGAGCGAGGCACGAGCTTATTTGATGCTTTCCGGATCGCCGACGACATCTTGCGACAGGCCGTTCAAGGCATTTCCGATTTGATCATTGTTCCCGGGCTGATCAATCTCGACTTTGCCGATGTAAAGACCGTTATGCACGGAATGGGTATGGCGCTGATGGGTACCGGCGCTGCCACCGGTGAGAGCCGAGCTGTTGAGGCAGCCAAGAAAGCCATTTCCAGCCGCCTCCTCGAAGAGACTTCAATTCAGGGAGCTCGAGGCGTCCTGATGAACATCACAGGAGGACATGACCTCCTGCTGCACGAGGTAAGTGAGGCGTCCAACATCATTCATGATGCGGCCGATCCCGAAGCGAACATCATCTTTGGAGCAGTTCTGGACGAATCAATGAAAGGCGCCATCAAAATTACGGTGATTGCGACAGGCTTCGATCGACGGCCTGAAGCCATTGCGGTTGCGGCTGCTGCGGCCGGCATGTCCAGCAAGCTTTCCGTCCCCACAAACGACCTTGAAATTCCTGCTTTTCTCCGCCGCGCCCAGAAGTAGACTATTCCGGCCCCTCGAGTACCGAGGGGTCGGTAGTCGTCCTACAAGGAAAAGCCCGGATGCCAGGAAAGATCGTAATCGCATGCGCCGATTCGCAGGATCAACGTACGCTTCGAGAAATACTGGAGGTTGACGGCTGCGATGTTGTGCAAGCGAGTTCGGGAGCGGAGGCAGTTGAACTGGCTCGCATGTTCCCAATCGATGCCTTTCTGGTAGATCTTCGGCTCCCTCATATCGGCAGTTTTGACGTGTGCGGCGAAATTCACACGATAGAAGGCCATCGAAACACACCTGTCATTTTTATGCTCGGCGAAGGGCATGAAGCCGGACTGGAGAATGCGCTCACGAATGGTGCAAACGACTTCATTCGAAAGCCATACCTGCCTCAGACCGTGCGCGCCCGGTTACGGATCAATATCGAGCGTACGGAATATCTGAAACGGCTCGAGCATGTCAGAAGAATATTCAAGCGGTACTTGTCGCGCCGTACTCTCGCGGTGATTGAGAGTATGCCTCTTACCGGAACATTTCCCGCCCCTGCCGAACAGGATCTCGCGATTTGCTTCACCGACATGCGCGGTTTTACCGCGTTTTCGGAGGAGATGGAGCCCACGCGTCTCTTTTCTCTCGTCAGCGCTTTACTCGCCGATCAGGTGCAGACCATTCATGAGCACGGCGGTTATGTCGACAAGTTCGGTGGCGATGGCGTCATGGCTATTTTCGAAGGTCCAGAGATGGTCCTTCAAAGCTGTTTGTGCGCTTTGAAGATTTTGGAAGGCGCGCGGGTTAATGATTCCTTGGGCGCCCAGGAGATGCGCCGATTCGGCATCGGTATTCACACCGGCCGTGCCGTAGTAGGCAACATCGGCGCTCCCGAGCACCTCGATTATTCCGCGATCGGCAGCACAGTCAATCTCGCTGCCCGCCTGTGCGGGGAAGCGCAAGCCATGTCCATTGCCGTCTCCAAAGCAGTCCGGGACGCTGTCGCCGGCGACGCGAGGTTGAAATTTCACTCGGAGCGAGAGGTTCCGATCAGGGGCATCAAAGGACTCGTCACCGTTTACACCCTGAGTCGAAGCTAGAGCGGAATCAGCCACAAAACGCACAAAAAAACAAAAGGTTTTGTGTCTTTTGTGCGTTTTGTGGCTAATTCTTTCTCTGTGGATCTGAATTTAGCCGCAGGCGTTCTCGAATCGGTTACGGAGCACGCCAAATCCGTGTACCCCAATGAAGGCTGCGGATTGCTCGTGGGCCGTCAGACAGTGGAGCGATTCATTCCCATGAGAAATGCGGCGGCAAGCGAAACTCATTTCGAAATGGATCCGGGGCAATTAATCGCGGTGTTGCGCGACCTGCGAGACGCCGGCGAGACCCTAATTGCGATTTATCATTCGCACCCTCACGGTCCCTCCGAGCCGTCCACCACGGACGTGGCTCGAGCTTATTATCCGGAGGCTGCACACTTGATCATCTCTTTGGCCGAACTGGAAAGGCCGCAGGCTGCGGCTTTCCGGATACTTGACGGCGAGATCCTGCCGATCGAGCTTCGTGTTATAGTCTAGGAACCCTTGGGGAGGATCGAATGATTCTGATGCTGATCGCCGCGCTTCTGACGTGGACGCCTTTCGCACAGGAAGCGAAAGAAGGGAACGACATCGATTTCGAGATTCGCGCCAGGCCGAATCTGCTCATGGGAAAGGGCGCGTCGACCGGCCAGGCCTATTACGACGTCGTGATTACCAAACAACCGACTTCCGGTGTTCTGATCAAACTCCCATACACCAAAAAAGGCGGGAAGTTCTCGTTCGATCTTCATCATCGTATTGCAATGACCGAGGACTTCGGCGTTCCCGCAGAGGTGACGACAGTTGTCGAGGTCATTAGTGGCGGTGCCGCCAGTATGGGTGTCTACACGATCATGGATAAAATCAGTCCTGGCGACAAATTCCAAGAGGAAATTAACAAAGCGAGCACAGCGGAGATCGATAGGTTCGTTACACCGCTTTCAAAAAAGACGGTCACGTTGGATATCAAGCCAGGACCTCAGTCCATCAGCATTGTTGGACAGATGCTCGTGATCAGCCGCGGTCCGGCTACGACGCGAATTGATACTCCCGGAACTCGCATCGCTGCCGTGTCGAATTTCAAGTTTCAAGAGTCACCGCAAGGAACGCCGCTCAGATAGCTGCGGCTACACGCGACCTGCCGGCAGCAATGTGCCGGTAGGTTTCCAGCACTTTTTCGGCCGCCACTTTCCAGGAGAACTTCGCTACCTGCTCCATTCCCTTTTTTATCAATGTTTGCCGAAGGGCCTCATCCAGTAGGATCAACTTCATTCCGCGCGCGATATCGAATACGTTCTCAGGATTCACCAGCACGGCAGCATCATCGAGCACTTCAGGCAATGACGAAGTATTGGATGCGATCACAGGCGTCCGGTTGGCCATTGCCTCCAGCGGCGGAAGCCCGAAGCCTTCGTACAGCGACGGAAATGCGAAGAGTGAGGCGGACTGGTAGAACACATGGAGAATCGGGTAAGGAACAAATCCGAAGAATCGCACGTCCTGCTGTGCCCCGCTGCGAACGACTGTGAGTCGCAGATATTGATGCTTACTGAGCTCGTCTCCAATGATGATGAGCTTGAGATTCTTATACCGCTCATCATCGACAAGCTCGCTCTTCAGTACTGCAAAGGCTTCAATCAGCCGGTGTAGGTTTTTGTGAGGTCGAATCTTGCCGGCATATAGCACAAACGGATCTTTAAGTTGGTACCGTTCCAGAACGCGCTTACGCTCCTCCGTTGTATGCCTGAACGCGAACCGCTCGTCGAGAGCGTTGTGAACCACAGAGATTTTGGATGTCGGCAGCTCGAAAATATTGGTTAAATCCTCTTTCGTCGATTTCGACACTGTTAGAACGTGCCGGGCGCTTTCAACGACTCTCTTCGTTTGCAGGTAGCTTCGATAATTTTGGAATTTTGACGCATCCTCGTCAGGGAAAAGGAGGTGCACGCAATCGTGGATCGTCACTACAAGTTTCGAAGGAGCAAAGAACGGGGCGTTGTGATGCGGTATATGCAGAACATCAATGTTCCGGCGACGTAGCGAAAGGGGGATCACGATGTGGTGTCGCCAAAACGTTCGTTCTTCGGGCTGATAGAGCTGTCTGAAATTGCGTGGAAGCGGTCCCAACTCGTGAAAGTTTCGGTGCGAACCGATCAGCAGATATTCAGTCTCCGAATCGAGAGTCGCGAGGTTGCGAATCAGATTCCAAATGTATGTGCCTACGCCGAATTCATTTATCTTGTGAATGTCGATGGCGACGCGCATGAGATTAACGGCAAATCCAGTATAACGCGTTATAATCGCGGCAATTTTCAAACAGTGAGTTGATGAACTGCTCGAGGAGGGGCGATGAAACGTTACCGAGTCCTTCAGGTAGTCATGGTTGCGTTACTGCTGACACCTTGCCTGCACGCGCAACAGCGTAAAGCACAAGCACCGGCATCGGTGCGTTTATACGTATTTGATTGCGGTAGCTTAAACATACCGGACACTTCGCCCTATCAGTTGAAGAAGGAAGAACTGGCTACGAATTACATGTCGGTCGCGTGTTTCCTGATTGCGCATCCCAAAGGTACGCTCATGTGGGATGTAGGTGCAGTTCCCGACAGCAGCTTTAAGCCGGAAAGCGCCACGGCCACCCTCCGATACGCTACCGTTACGAAAACGTTGACTTCCCAGTTAGCTGACGTCGGTTACGCACCTTCCGACATTACGTATCTCGCGTTCTCGCACTTCCATTGGGATCATGTCGGAAACGCCAATCTTTTTGCGAGCGCGACCTGGCTGGTGCGGAAATCCGAACGCGACATGATGTTCAGCGAACCGCCTTCTCCCCGCACGGAACCTGCCAACTATAGCGCTCTAAAGAACAGCAAGACCACCTTCATTACAACTGACGACTATGACGTATTCGGCGACGGAACCGTTGTGATGAAGTCTGCGCGCGGTCACTCACCGGACCATCAGGTGTTATTCGTGAAACTCGCGAAGACCGGACCTGTCTTGTTGAGTGGCGATCTCTACCATTACCCGGAAGAACGAAAACTAAAACGCGTCCCCACGACTGAATTCAACGCCGAGCAAACCGTTGCATCGAGAGCCGCAGTCGAAGCTTTTCTGACCAAAACAGGCGCTCAGCTCTGGATCCAACACGATTTCAATGCAAACGCCAAGCTGAAGAAATCGCCGCAATTTTATGAATAGCGCCGCTGCGCGAAATATTCACCTGAGTATGTGGGCGCGTTGCGCAACATGTCGTAACGCCCGGCTTGCGACTGTGGGCGCGGTCTATGACCGCGCGGTTTTACCGGAATGAACGAAATGCGCGCGGTCATAGACCGCGCCTACAGTCGGAAAAGCGCCTCGAGTCAAAGTCGTGCTGCATTCCGTTTGCACGTATAACAAGAAACCAAGAGCTGCGTCGAGTCAAACTTGTTTGGCTTGGTAGAACGCAGAGGAAATCCCAATCTACGAGAACGCGCTATTACGGCAACTGAAGCCCATGAGAACGCCTCGAAGTGGAAAATCGCGTCCTCACGGACTACAATCTCGAAACAGTTTCCTGAACAGGAAAAACCATCATGAATCGATCTCGAATGGTTTTCGTTGCGCTCGTTGTTCTCTTCGTCACGTGCAGCATATCGCCCGAATCGGAAGGTCGCGCGGTTCCCGGCCATCAGACCGTCAGAATTGGGGATGTCCCCACGGTTCCGAACGGAATCGTAATGGCG
>Ga0114129_10000255_pt1 | contig 60251 bp, 56 predicted proteins | sample RhiMetdeltSRZDD1_FD_80071 | JGI IMG/M metagenome (GOLD analysis project Ga0114129, IMG submission 80071) | Populus rhizosphere microbial communities from Tennessee, USA - Rhizosphere MetaG P. deltoides SRZDD1 (version 2) (version 2) | ecosystem: Host-associated > Plants > Roots > Rhizosphere >...
CCACGCGTCCAGGACGACCTGCTTCTGGGTGGGCGTCGCGTTGTCGCTCACGAACAACGCGACCTTCCAGTTTCCCTGGAGGATGTTCCCGGGGAGCTGGAGGACGAGAGCGAGCGTGACGTCACTCACGTCCACACCCGTGATCGACCCTCTCTCGATCCGATAGGCGATGAACGCGTCACACTTGCCGCCGTCTGGGTCGGCGCCGAGCCAGCAGGGGCAGGGAGCGTAGCAGGAACAGGATTCCAGGAGCGAGCCCTCCAGCTCGTAGCGTACCGGATGCTCGGAGGATCTCCTCCTTCTCCTCCTCCGAGAACGTGCGCCCGATCGCCTTTTCCAGGGCGTCGATGTCCATCTCGATCTGCTGTGCCAGCAAGCCGTCGATGGCGCTGCCCAGGCCCAGCAGTTCGTCGATGGCGCGCTCACGCTCCTCGTCGCTGAGGTGGCCGGAAAGCTCCTTCATCAGCAGCGTGTCGGCCTTGGCGTGCTGCGACTCGTCGATCCAGTGGAACTTGAGGATATCGCGGAAGAGCGCGTCGAGCTCCTTGTCGTCGCGCACGTGTTCCAGGTAGTGGAGCTGCGTGAACCACTCGATCAGGCTGGTCAGCAGCAGGGCGGCCAATCGTGATTTTCCGAGCACGACGCGCGCCACGTCTTCGCGGCCGGAAATCGCCCCGCAGGACACGCCGAAGCCCACCTCGAAGTGCTCCATGGCGCGCTTGAGCATGGCTTAGTGCTTGGCCTCCTCCTCGGCAAAGCGCAGCAGGTATCGCAGTCGAGTCTCATCCCCGTAAACGTGTTCGCGGGCGTGATCCATCACCATGGGAATGATGTACTCCTCGACGAAGGCGAAGATGTGGCAATAGCTGTTCCCGCGGATCTGGTTGAGCTTCAGCTTCTCGACGTCGCTCAGGCACGCGATCCCGTTCACCCCCGCGATCCGATCCGGCAGGAATCGCTTGGAGAAGTCGAAGTCCCTGCCCTGAAAGCAGTCGTCAACGGACCAGGCGTTCTTCACGGAGTTGCCCAGACACTCGGCATAGGCGTAGCTGTGCGATGGCATGGTGGCCTCCTCCATGGGTCCGGAATGTTGCGTGTCGCCGTACAGACGAGCCAGCGTGGCGAATCTTCCCGGGGGTGCTTCACCGGCAGGACCAGCCGGCCGGGCCAGAGGATAGTCGTCCCGGCAGCCCCCGGCGTGCCTCCGAGGTTGCCGCGCCGTGACTGACGGGTGACGGGCAGCGTCACGGGAGCCGGGTGATGGCACCCCATTCGGGACGGCTGGGAGGGCCCGAATTACGGTTCCGGCCCGAATCGCCGGCTGGCACGGCCTTGCATGCGATCTACATGCGATGCTGCGCCAGACCGTCGTCGCCGTGTTTCTGGTTGCGACCGCGGTGTCGCTCGTGACCGCCGCAGGCCGCCGGTCGAGTCATGCCTCGAGCCGGAACGGAGGCGGGCGTGCCCACGCCCATCATTGCTTCCTCTGCGACGGGGAGTGGAGCCATCAGGCGCGGTGCCCGGAGGGGCCAGCGCGGGTCTGCCCCTGGTGCCTGGCCGGCAGCCGGGCCGACACGGCAGCGCTCCCCCCACGCATCGTCACGGCCATTCAGGAGATCGGACCGGCCCGGCGAGGACGCCACGCTCACCACTGCCCGAGATGCCTCACGACGTGGTCGCACCGACCCGCCGGCACCTGTCCGGCGGGCGATCGCGCCGACCTCCCCGAGTGTCCGGGCTGCCGACGGCGCCCAGCGCGCCCAGTGTCCATCCCGCACGCCTGACATCCGCGCGCGCACTCCCGGCTCGTCGGCACCGCATGGAGCTGCCGAGCGAGGCTCGGGACGCTAGCGGCCGGGGCCGCTCACCCGGACGGCGCCCCCGAGGGCCGCGCGGACGGCGGCGCCCTGTCCCTTCGGCACGCGGATCGCGTAGTGCCCCTTGCCGAGCCAGTCGTCGACGATCTCGGGGTTGAGGGCCTTCAGCTCCCGGTAGAACGAGCCGGCCCGCCGCGCGAGCTCGGCCACGGCCACCCGATCGCGGAGCTCGATCGCGACGACGTCGGCGTCGTAGGCACGGTACCGCTGCTCGTGGGGGACCTCGAACCCGTACCGCTCCGGCTCCGAGAGGATCAGCTTGGCGGCGAGCGTCCGGAAGACGTAGCGCTCGGTCTCCTCCGAGAGGGCGACCTGGTAGTAGCTCGACACGCCCTGGTGGCGCAGGGCCTGGTCGATGCGCGCCTCGCCGGCGTTGTAGGCGGCGAGCGCCAGGGGCCAGTCGGGGAACCGCTGGCGCAGCTCGCGCAGATAGGCGAGCGCGGCGGCGGTGGAGCGTTCAGGATTCCGCCGCTCGTCCCAGCCCGAGGTGACCGCGAGTCCATAGCGCCGGGCCGTCGAGGCGATGAATTGCCAGATGCCGAGCGCGCTCGCGTGCGAGTAGGCGCCCGGCAGGAGCGCGCTTTCGATGACCGCGACGTACTTGAGGTCCTCCGGGAGCCCGGCTCGGCGCAGCTCGCGCTCGATGTACGGGAAGTACCGGGCGCTGCGCTTCAGCCAGAGGACCACTTGGGCAGGATTCCCCAGGGACAGTAGAAACTCCCGTTCGAGGCGCTCGGCGACGTCCCACCGCGCGAGCGGCACGGCCTCCCCTGCGAACTCCAGGTGGGCCGGCAGCTCGAAGGTGTGGAGGGCGCGGGGCAATGCGGCCTGGCCGGCCTCGAGCCCCTCGAGCCGCGCCCGGAGCCGGTCCAGCTCGGCCCGGAGCTCAACGGCGTCAGGGGCTGCCGGGACCTCGGGGGTGGCCGGCCCAGGGGTCGGTTCGGGGTCGAGGGCGGCCGCCGGGGCGGCCCCGAGGAGGCTCACCGACACGCAGACGATTAGCCAGGTCACGCGCATATCGGGTCAGAGGAGCAACGTCCGTGCCAGCCTCACGGTGTAGGGGCGGGGCGGCGCTCCCGGTTAGACGGCCCATCGCGGTTCGGGCCCGCCGTCTGTTGCCGCCGGGGTGGCCCCAGCTTGACCTGCTCCACGCCGGATGCTACCCAGGGAACGCTCATGGGCCGTCCACCACAGGCCGAAAGCCGTCCACCAGTCCGCGAGTCGGCCGAAGGGCTGGAGGTCGAGACGGGGCCGGCGCCCGCGACGTCCGTGATCTGGCTCCATGGCCTTGGCGCCGACGGTTCCGACTTCGTCCCGATCGTGCCTGCCCTGGGCCTCCGGACGCCCGTCCGCTTCGTGTTCCCGCACGCGCCAATGCGGCCGGTGACCATCAACGGCGGCATGGTGATGCGCGCCTGGTACGACGTGCTGACGCTGGAGGGCGTGCGGCAGGAGGACGAGACGGGCATCCGCGAGTCGGCTCACCGGGTCGAGGGCCTGATCGCCGCCGAGCTGGTCCGCGGGGTGGCGCCGGCCCGGGTGATCCTGGCCGGGTTCTCCCAGGGCGGCGCCATGGCGCTCCACGTTGGGCTACGTCACGCCGCGCGCCTCGGGGGGCTCCTCGCGCTGTCGGCCTACCTTCCGCTCGCCCACGCGGTCGCGGCGGAGGCAAGCCCCGCGGGCCGCGGCACCCCGGTGTTCCTCGCCCATGGGACACAGGATCCCCTGATTCCCGTCGCGCGGGCGCGGATGGCCCGCAACGCCCTCGCCGCGCTCGGCTGCCCCGTGGATTACCGCGAGTACCCGATCGGCCACGCGGTCTCCGATGCCGAGATCCGGGACCTGGCGGCCTGGCTCGCCCGGCGCGTGACGGACGGGTGATCTGTTGTGATCCTCGAGCCGCCGATCGAGCCGATGCTGGCGACGCTCGCGGACGAGCTGCCCACCGGCGATGGGTGGCTCTTCGAGCCGAAGTGGGACGGGTTCCGCGCGATCGTGTTCCGCGAGCGCAACCGGCTCTACCTGCAGAGCCGGGACCTCCGGCCGCTCGATCGCTACTTCCCTGATCTGGCGGCGCCCCTGCTGGCCGTCTTGCCCGAGCGCTGCGTCGTGGACGGAGAGATCGTCATCGCCACCGGGCACGGGCTGGACTTCGACGCGCTCCAGCTGCGGCTGCACCCGGCCGCCTCCCGGGTGGCCAAGCTGGCGGCGGAGACGCCGGCGTCGTTCGTGGCCTTCGATCTCCTGGCGGAGGGTGACCAGGACCTCCGGGCCCGGCCCCAGTCCGAGCGCCGCGCGCAGCTGGAACGCGTGCTCGGGCGCGCCGGCGGCCGCGTCCATCTCACCCCGTGCAGCCGTGACCGGGCCGTGGCGCAGGACTGGTTCCAGCGGTTCGAGGGCGCGGGGCTCGACGGGGTCATCGCCAAGCACGAGAGCGCGACCTACCAGCCCGGCAAGCGCGTGATGATCAAGGTCAAGCACGCGCGCACGGCGGACTGCGTGGTCGCGGGCTTCCGCTGGCACAAGAACGGCCCCGGCGAGCTCGTCGGCTCGCTGCTTCTCGGGCTCTACGACGCGGCGGGCGCGCTGCACCACGTCGGGGTGACGTCGTCTTTCACGAACGCGGGGCGCCGCCAGCTCGCGAAGGAGCTCGCCCCCCTCCGGACGAACGCGCTCGAGGGACATCCCTGGCGCGAGTGGGCCGGGGCGGTCGAGAGCTCGACCCGCATGCCCGGCGGCAGCAGCCGGTGGAGCCGAGGCAAGGACCTCTCGTGGGAGCCGCTTCGCATCGAGCGCGTCTGCGAGGTCAAATACGACCACCTGCAGGGCGACCGCTTCCGGCATGGCGCGACCTTCGTGCGCTGGCGCTCGGACAAGCGACCCGCGGAGTGTCGCTACGACCAGCTCGAGGTCACTCCTCCGGCGGAGCTGGCCGCGATCTTCAGCGAGGCTCGGGCTCGAGCGTGACCGTCAGGTCGTACGCGATCGGCGCGCAGGCGACGCACCCCACGATGGCGCGTCGTCCGGATCGAGCGGCTCCGGCTCCGGGCGGAGCTCGTCGGGCACGTGCTCCAGGTTGACGCGGACGCGGGTCCAGGTCGAGGAGCGGCCCCGCATCGAATCGACGAGCACGTCAGCGGGCTGGAGGTGCTGCGCGACGGCGGGATGACGCGCCTTCCATCGCTCCAGTCCGGCGAGCGCATCCTCTTTCTTGTGCGCCCGGCCGATCTCGACGAGGGGCTTCGTCGGAACCCGTCGGCCGCGGGGGGCCTGCACGCTCTTCGTCCGTGACGGAGCGACCCGCGCCGGCTCGCCCGGCTGCTTGGCGTAGTGGGGCGGCCACGGCGCGTCACCGAGGCCGTCGGCCTCTTGGGCGGCGGAGAGCGTCAGCAATGGCTCGAGCGAGCACGGGTGCTCGTCGATCTTCGCGTGCCGGTCCCCGATCGCGGCGAAACGGGCCGGCATCGTCCGCAGCGTGAACTCCTGCGGCGAGCACTCCCCCAGCTCATCCCACGTCACCGGCGCCGAGACCCGCGCGTCGGGTGTGGGACGCACCGAGTAGGCGCTGGCGACGGTGCGGTCCTTGGCGTTCTGGTTGTAGTCGAGGAAGACACCGTGGCGCTCCTCCTTCCACCACTTGCTGGTCGCGAGCGTCGGCGCTCGCCGCTCCACCTCGCGGGCCAGGGCGAGGGCGGCGCGTCTGACCTGCACGAACGACCACCGGGCATGGATCCGCACGACGACGTGAATGCCGCGCGAGCCCGAGGTCTTCGGCCAGCCCACGAGCCCGAGGTCGGCCAGGACCGCGCGCACGACCGTGGCGACGGCCACGAGCTGCGACCATTCGACACCGGGCACCGGGTCGAGGTCGACCCGCAGCTCGTCGGGATGATCGAGGTCCTCCGCGCGTACAGGATGGGGGTGAAGCTCCAGGCAGCCCAGGTTCACCATCCACGCGAGGGCTGCGGCGTCGCGCGGCACGACCTCTTCGGCCATCCGGCCCGAGGGGAAGCGGAGGGAGACGACCTCGACCCAGGCGGGTCGCGACGCGGGCGCGCGCTTCTGGTAGAAGGACTCGCCATGGATACCGTTCGGATAGCGGACGAGGACGTTCGGCCGGCCGCCGGCGCCCCGGAGCGCCCCCTCGGTCACGGCGAGGTAGTAGCGCGCGACCTCGAGCTTGGTGATCCCGGCCTCGGGGAAGTACACCTTACCGGGGTTGGTGATCGCCACCTCGCGGCCGGCGACCTCGAGCGGGACGGGCTCTCCCTCTCCCTTTGTCGGCGCCATGCTTCGAGCATAGTCCAGGCCGCGCGGGACTCCGGCATTTGACGCGCCGCCGCGGCGGCCGGTCCCGCCGTGAGGTACTCTGGACGGAAGGGCAGGGGATCGAAGGAGGAGTGCCAATGAACGCATGTCGGAGCGCGTTGCGGCTGGCCGCCTCGGGCGTCCTGGCGCTGGGGCTGACGAGCCCCGCGTCCGCGCAGGTGCCGGACGCGATCGCCGCACCCGGGGAGACCGTCGTCGCCACGATCCATGCGGAGGGCGCTCAGGTCTACGAGTGCAAGGCAGATCCCGGCGGGAAGCTCGTTTGGCAGTTCCGCGAACCGATCGCGACCCTGCTTGTCGCCGGCAAGACGGTCGGCCGGCACTATGCGGGGCCGAGCTGGGAGCACGGGGACGGCAGCGCGGTAGTCGGCAAGGTGGTCGCCCGTGCCCCCGCCGCCACCGCCAAGGACATCCCGTGGCTCAAGCTCGAGACCACGGAGCGCCGCGGCAATGGGGTGCTATCGGCGGTGACGACCGTCCAGCGCATCAACACGCAGGGCGGCGCCGCGGAAGGCGCGTGCGAACGGGCCGGCGCCTACATGAGCGTGCCCTACGCCGCGGAGTACGTGTTCCTCCGAAAGTGACGGCGAGTCCGAGGAGGCCTCATGTGTCGAAGCATCAAGACGCTGCACAACTTCACGCCGCCCGCGACCGACGACGAGATCCGCGCGTCATCCCTTCAATTCGTCCGGAAGCTGAGCGGCTTCACGCGGCCCTCCAAGGCGAACCAGCTCGCGTTCGATCGCGCGGTGGACGAGGTGAGCCGGACTGCGCGCGAGCTGCTCGACTCACTGGTCACGACGGCACCGCCGCGCGATCGTGACGTCGAGGCGACGAAGGCGCGGGCCCGGGCGGCGGACCGGTTCCGCGCTCCCGGTGTCGACCGGGCGGCCGCCGCGGGGTAGTGGCCTGAACCACGAACCGCGCGGAGTCACCCGGCCGTGGGCTTGCTACGGTTGCGTGGCGACCTGGCCCAGCCTCTGCGCCCGCGAGCGCTGGGGCTCCGGGATGCTGTCCACGCGATTCGTCCAGATCGTAGTGCCCTCGTCGTCGGTCCAGCGGTAGATCTGGCTCCGGCTCACCGCGGAGGCCGATCCCGCGCGTGACTCTTCGGGAGCGGGGGCCGACGCGGCGGGCGGCGCCGACGGCGGATTGGGGATCCACACCCACACGTAGGGTGTTCCCACGCCGTCTCCCCGGAGCTCGTAGCGCCCGGTCGGGTGCTCGACGACGGCCGGCATGGGCGCCGTGGGGGAAGCCATCACGACCGCGACCGGCGGCGGAGACATGGCCGGCAGAGACACGTAGACGGTCGGCGAGACGTAGACGATCGGCGCCACGCTGATGGCCTGGGGCGAGGTTTCGACCGGAGGCTGATAGAAGGCCGGCGGCGCGTAGAAGACCGTCGTGACCGGGAACCGGGGCACGAGGTGCGATGGCACCCGATGAGAGAGCCGAGCGGGTGGGACTGGGGCGAGCCGGCGCTCCTCGCTTCCCGGGAGAGGGAGGGGGAATCCACCCGGCGACCCGAACGCGCCCGGCGGTCGGAAGAACGGCTGAGACAGGAAACCGCCACGCATTGGGGCGGCGCCGACGGTCTGGAATGGGCGCTGAATCACCGGCCGGCCGGAGGCCCGCGCCACCGCCGGCAGAAGGGGAGCGCAGAGAGCCACACACGCCGTGAGGGCGACGGACAGCCGTCTCATCTCGCCACTGCGCTCCACGCCGTGCACTCTACGTCACTCCAGTGATCTTGACCAGGCGACAGGAGCCCGCGCCATCGTGGAACGGGAGCCTCGCCATGGCCGTTGGCAATGTCTACAAGGGATTAGACGCGGTTGACAAGCATCTCGATGGTGTCGAGGATAGGGATCTGCTCGCGATCAAGGAAAGGCTCGCCACTGTGGACGAAATGAGACGGGCACCCGGATGGAGTGCCTTCGTGTCGAGGGGGCACGCATGAAGCTGGATTCGTTCGCGCGATATCCGCTCCTGTTCGGTCCGTCTCCGGTGCATCCGCTGGAGCGGCTGAGCGCCCACCTGGGGGGAGCCCGGATCTGGGCGAAGCGCGATGACTGCAACAGCGGGCTCGCCTTCGGGGGCAACAAGACGCGAAAGCTCGAGTATTTGGTGGCCGACGCGATCGCGGAGGGGTGCGACACGCTCGTCTCCATCGGCGGCGTCCAGTCCAACCACACGCGCCAGGTGGCGGCGGTCGCGGCCCGGGTCGGGATGCGATGCGTGCTGATCCAGGAGAGCTGGGTGGATTGGCCCGACTCCGTGTACGACCGCGTGGGCAACATCCTGCTCAGTCGGATTCTCGGCGCGGACGTTCGCCTGGTCCAGGCCGGGTTCGGCATCGGGTTGAAGGAGAGCTGGGAACGGGCGATCGCGGAGATCAAGGCGTCCGGAGGGTGGCCGTATGCGATCCCGGCCGGCGCCTCGGATCACCGGCTCGGTGGTCTCGGCTATGCGTGCTGGGCCCAGGAAGTCGAGCAGCAGGAGCGGGCCCTTGGCGTGTTCTTCGATACGGTCGTCGTGTGCTCGGTCACGGGGAGCACGCAGGCCGGGATGATCGCCGGCTTCGCGGCGCAGGATCGCCCGCGCCGGGTCATCGGGATCGACGCCTCGGCCAAGGCCAAGGAAACCCTGGAGCAGGTCACGCGCATCGCGCGCCGGACGGCCGACCTCATCGGCGTGGGCCGGGAGCTGCGCGACAGCGAGATCATTCTGGACGACCGATACCACGCCGGGACCTACGGGATTCCGGATGAGCGAACGCTGGAGGCCATACGGCTGACGGCGCGGCTCGAGGGCATGCTCACGGACCCGGTCTACGAGGGGAAGTCGATGGCCGGTCTCATCGATCTCGTGTCCAGTGCCGAGATAGAGCGGAGCTCGACGGTGCTCTATGCGCACCTCGGCGGTCAGCCGGCGCTGAACGCCTACAGCGCCCTCTTCCCCTGAGCGGCGCGATCGGCACCTAGCCGGTCAGGAGGCGCTCGTGCGCTACTCGAGGATCTCCGCGGACTCTCACATCGACCTGCCCTGGATCCCGCCTGATCTCTTCACGGCCAACGCGTCGGCGGTGCTCAGGCCCCGCATGCCCTACGTCACCGACGGCCCCGACGGCCCGTACTGGACGTCGCGGAACGGCCTGAGCTTCGGCCTCGTGAACGGCGTCGGGCCCTCGGGACAGAAGTTCGTTCCGGGCAGCCACCATCGCGTCGACATCATGGCGTCGACGGGCCTCTACGAGGACGGCAAGCGAGGCATCCGGCGTCCGACGACGCCGGAGCTGCGCGTCAAGGACATGGATCTCGACGGCGTGGACGCCGAGGTTGTCTACGGGATCCTCGGCGCCGCTAGTCGGCTGAACGATCCCGAGGCCGCCAACGAAATGTTCCGCATCTACAACGACTGGCTGGTCGAGTTCTGCCAGTACGCCCCCGACCGCTTCATTGGCCTGGCTTGCCTGCCGTACGGGGACATCGACGCCGCGGTGAAGGAGGTCTATCGCGTCGGGAAGCTTGGCCTGCGCGGCATGGAGCTGTCGTGCTCGTGGGACATGGAGCCGATGTGGCACCCCGTCTGGGAGCCCCTCTGGAAGGCGATCCACGAGGTGAACCGGCCGCTCCACTTCCACACGTTCCCGTCGCTGCCCCCGGGGAAGCTCGACGCGCAGAAGGGCCTCACCCGCCGCGCCGCGTTCTTCACCGTGGTCTCGGGCTTCCAGATGAACCTCGTGAACATCCTGGCCGCCGTCATCGGGGCCGCCGTGCTGGAGCGCTACCCGAACGTCCGCATCGCGTTCGGCGAGAGCGGCATCGGGTGGATCCCGTACGCGCTGGACCGGATGGACTTCGAGTGGGAGGACCGCTTCCACGACCTGGGGCTCACGATGAGACCGAGCGACTATTGGCGCCGCCAGTGCAAGGGCACGTTCCAGTTCGACCGCATCGGCACCCGGCTGATCGAGGACATGGGCGTGGAGACGCTCATGTGGGGCTCCGACTATCCCCACGGCGACGGCGTGTGGCCGGAGTCCTCGAAATACATCGCCGAGCAGTTCGGCCACCTGCCGGCCGAGGTCGCGCACAAGATCACGTGTGAGAACGCCGGCCGCTTCTACGGCCTGATTCGCTAGCCGCGGGGAGCGATCGCCACCACCGCCAGCTCGACCACGTTCTGGTCGGGCCGAGACGGGGCGGTCCGGCGCACCTCCAAGGCGTGGGTCTCGCCGAGGGCGGCCATGGCCACCACCGGCCGGTCGCCGGGGCGCAGGACGCGCTGGCCGCGGACGGTGCCCTCGAGCAGGAGCTCCAGCCCCAGCGGCTCGTGGACGCCGGAGAACAGATCGGCGGCGTCCCGGTAGGATCCCGTCCGCCCGCACAGGCCGCACTCGTCGATGTACGGGTGGCGCGGGTGCTCGTCCTCCACCTCGTAGTGGACGCTGGCCGCGAACCGGTAGTAGCCGGCGCGGGACCCGAAGGCGACTAGCTCCACGTGGTCCTGCCGCTGCTGCCGGAGCGCCACGTGGTAGTAACGGATGTGCAGGTCGTGGGCGTGGGACAGCGCCGGGTCCGAGACGTCGGTCCACGGCTGAAGGTGGGCGAGGCGCGCCTGGCCGTCCGAGGCCTCGGGCGGCTTGTAGCGCCCGAAGTCGTCGACCAGGCCCACGCACTCGGCGAGCCAGCCGGTCAGCCAGGCCACGGCCTCCTTCTGCGAGGCCGCCAGCCGCTCGTGAACGTGGAACCAGACGTTAGGGAACTGCGGCGGCTCGAAGACGGCGCGGAGCGGCAGCTCGATCACGAGACCCGAAGGTTCTGCAAGAGCTCGGGGCGATTCCCGCACACCCCGTCCACCGGAAGGCCCCGCAGCCGCTCGATGACGGCCGGACGCTCCTCGTGCCAGAGGATCACGCCGAGCCCGGCGGCCCGGCAGCTGGCGAGCAGCGCCGGCGTCACATCGTTGGCGGGGTTCGGCGACCGCTTCTCCCAGCACAGGTGGACGAACGCGGCACCGACCGCGAGCGTGTCGCCCACCGGATCCGCCACGGCCGCCCGCACCAGGAGCGACGTGGGGATCTCGGGAGCCGCCGCACGCGCGGCCTCGACCAGCTCCGGACGGAACGACCCGACGATCACCGATTCCTGGACGCGATACCGCCGGATCGCGGCCATGATCGGGCCCGCGGTCCCGGAGCCCTTCAGCTCGACGTAGAGACCGCACCGCCCGCCCGCCGCCTCGACGAACTCGTCGAACGTGGGAAGGCGCTCCCCGCGCCCGGCGTCGAGTCGCCGGAGCTCGGCGAGCGTGAGCGCGGAGACCTCGCCGGTCCCGTCGGTCGTCGCGTCCACGCGGAAGTCGTGGATGACGACGGGATGGCCGTCCCGGCTCAAGTGGACGTCCAGTTCGACCATGTCGGCCCCGAGCTCGATCGCCCGCCGGAGCGCCCGGAGCGTATTCTCGGGCTCCTCCTCGGAGGCGCCGCGGTGGGCGATGATCCACGGCCGGGGTCGCGCCCGCGTCCACCTGTCGGCCGCGCTCCCCGTCACGTCTTGATAGCCCCGCCGGTGAGCCCGCTGACCAGCGCGCGCTGGAAGACGACGAAGAGCACGAGCAGCGGGATCACCGAGGCCACCGCGACCGCCGACACGAGGTGCCACTGCACCTCGCCGTACTCGCCCACGAAGCCGTAGACGGCGACCGTGTAGGGCTTGAGCGCCTGCTGGCCGGTCAGGATGAGCGGGAACGTGAAGGCGTTCCACGCATCCACGAAGGCGATCACCGCGAGCGCGGCCAGCCCGGGCGCGGCCAGCGGCACCGTGACGCGCGCGAATGCGCCGAGGGGGCTACAGCCGTCGACCAGGGCCGACTCCTCCAGCTCGCGAGGCACGCGGTCGAAGTACCCCTTCATCATCCAGGTGCCGAGCGGGAGGACTCCGAGCGTGAAGAGGAGCACCAGCCCGACCCGCGTGTCGTAGAGCCGGTACGCCGAGTACATGAGGTACAGCGGCACCAGCTTGGCGACCCCGGGCATCAGGTTGGCGAGGACGAGGGCGAGGAAGATCGCGCGGTCGCCGCGGAACCGGAAGCGGGAGAACGCGTAGCCCGCCAGCGAGGCCACGAGGAGGCCCAGCAGTACGGTGCCGAGCGCGTAGACGACGCTGTTCGCGAACGGGCGGACCCCGAAGGCCGGCGAGGTGAACGCCACCCGGAAGTTGTCGAGGTGGAGCGTGGACGGCAGGAGCGTGGGCGGGATCCGCTGCGCCTCGGCGGGAGTCTTGACCGCGGCGGTCAGGACCCACAGGAGCGGCGCCAGCGAGAACGCCGTGTAGAGCCCGAGCACGGCATAGGTGAACGCGCGCCAGGCCGGCGGTGCCTCAGAACGCTTCGCGCTCATGGAGGAGCCGCACGTATCCGAACGTGAGCAGGGCGCCGACGGCGTAGACCACCACCGAGACCGCGGCGGCGTCGCCGAGGAAGCCCCACTGGAAGGCCTGGTGGTACATGTAGAGCGCCACGGTCTCGGTGCGGTAGAGCGGGCCGCCCCGGGTCAGCGCCAGCACGAGGTCGAAGGTATTGAGCGCCTCGACGGTCGTGGTGATGAGGTTGATCAGCAGGAACGGCTTGACCAGCGGCAGCACGACGTGGCCCAGGAGCCGCCAGCCGGTGGCCCCGTCGATGCGGGCGGCCTCGTAGACCTCGTCGGGGATCGACTGGAGGCCTCCCATCTGGAGGACGAGGCTGTAGCCGGCATTCCGCCAGGTCGCGGCGATGAGGAGCGCGCTCATCGGCAGGGGGCCGCTGACGAGCCACGGCCGGGGCGCAAGTCCCATGACTCCCAGCAGCGCGTTCAGGAGGCCGACAGTCGGGTCGAAGATGAAGCGCCAGGAGTAGCCGACGACGATCCCGGCGATCACCCACGGGAAGAGGTAGAGGCTCCGAAAGAGCTGGCGGCCGCGCACCCACCGCTGCTGGAGCAGGAGGGCGAGGCCCAGCCCGATCCCCACCTGCAGCACGACCGATCCCACGACCCACACCGCGGTGACCACGGCCACCGGCCGCAGGAGATTCGGAAAGGGCCCGGCGAGCACGTGGCCGAAGTTCCGGAGGCCGGCGAACGGCGTCTGGTGCAGGCGGGCCAGGTGGATGTCGTGAAACGCGTACCAGATCCCGGCCAGCGTCGGGTAGACCTGGAGACCGGCCACCAGGAGGACGGCGGGGAGGACGAGCAGGTAGGGCCGCCACCACCGCCCTACGCGCGATCCGCTACCTCCGGAGGATGGCGTTGGTCTGGGTGGCGGCCTCGTCGAGGGCCGCCTTCGGCGCCGTCTCGCCCGACAGGGTGCGCTGCACCGCGGTGATCATGAACGGCAGGAAGCTCGGATACTGGGGCACCTGCGGGGCCAGGCGGGCGAACGGCACCGATTCGGCGATCTGGTCGAAGTACGGCATGACCTGGGTGTAGGACGCGACGTTCTCGAACGCGGCCTTCCGGGTCGGCACGCGCTGCTGCTTCTGCCAGAAGTCGCGGGCCGCCGGCTCGCCGGTCACGATGGTCATGTACTCCCAGGCGAGGTCGGCGTTCGCGCTGGACCGCCCGATCGTCAGGATCCAGCCGCCCATGACGGTGGCCTTGTGACCGCCCGGCGCCACCGGCAGCACCGCGGCGCCCCGCACCTTGGCGAACTCCTCGGGCGTCTTGTAGTCGTTGGTCCCGCCCGGCCGGAATCCGGTGCCGACGACGATTCCCATCGCGAACCGGTCGCTCGTCACCAGGACGTTCACCAGCTCGTCCTGGTTCGACCCGAGGATCTCCCGCGGCGTCACCTTGTGCTTGTTGACGAGGTCGGCCAGGAACTGGAGCGAGCGGACCCCGGCCTCGCTGTTGAAGACGGCCTGGGTGTTGTCGGCATTGAGGACCGAGCCGCCAAGCTGGTACAAGAAGGCCAGCCAGCGGTCCACCGTCTCCTCGGCCTGTCCGCCCGGGAAGACGTATCCCCATTGACTGGGCGGGACCGTACACTTGCCGGACATCGCGGCCAGCTCGTCCCACGTGTGCGGGGGCCGAGCCGGGTCCAGGCCGGCCTTCTGGAAGAGCTTCTTGTTCCAGTGGAGGAGCCGGACGTCGGCGTTGAGCCAGAGGCCGTAGACCTTCTCCTTCCACATCGCGGTCCGGAGGAATACCGGCGGCACGTCGCCCTTGTCGCTCCAGGCGTTGAACCGCGCGGTGACGTCCTGGACGATGCCGCCCTCGGCGAACTCGCCGAGCCAGATGTTGTCCATCTGGATGATATCGGCGCCCTGGCCGGCCTGGGTCGAGATGAGCGCCTTCCGCCGCTGGTCGTTGTACGGCGAGCCCTCCAGCTCCAGGTTGATGTCCAGCTCCGGGTGCCGGCGCTTCAGCTCCGCGCCGGCCGTGCGCCACGGAGACTCGAGGCGGAGGGTATAGTCCCGGGCCAGCACCTTCAGCGTGACAGCCTTCTTCTGGGCGCGGGCCGGACGGGCGGGGAAGCCGGCCGCGCCGGCGACGGCGGCCGTCGCCGTGGTCTTCAGGAAGCCGCGACGTGTGAGGCGTCCGTGCTCGTCGGTCATTGGCCGTCCTCCCTCGCTTCGATTGCTCGGGTTTGGCGGACGCTAGCATCGACCCCAGAACGCGTCAAGCTGGTGGCCCCGGTCGATCGGACATTTGGATTCGACATTCCGTGAAACATCCGGCCGGCGGAATCTCCTTAGGGGGTGGTGACCGAGACTACTCCGAATGCTTGTCGAGTACAGGGCCTCCCGTCGCGGTCATTGGATGACGTGATCCGCCCGCCCCAGCACCGACTGCGGGATCGTCAGCCGAGGGCCCTGGCGGCCTTGAGGTTGATGACCAGCTCGAACTTCGTCGGCTGCTCGACCGGCAGGTCGGCGGGCTTCGTACCCTTGAGAACCTTGTCCACGTAGGTCGCGGCGCGCCGCCACAAATCAGCAAGGTTCGGTCCATCGGACATGAGGCCCCCGGCATCGACATACTCCCTCACTGGGTACACGGCCGGCAGCCGGTTCTTGGCCGCCAGCTCCACGAGGCGTCTTCGCTCACTGCCGAACATCGGGGTTGACCGCACAGTCAGAGCATCCGCGCGCGCCCCGGTCATGTCCGAGAAGGCCCTGCCGACATCGGCGGGCCCTCGCGCCTCAACAAATTGAAGCCGCACCCCCAGCGCCCGCGCCGCGACTTCTGCTCCCTTCAGGATGTCCTTTTCCGTGCGTTCGCCGACGGCACCGGGTTGCCAGAGGACAGCGACCCGACTGACACCCGGAACGCCCTGCTTGAGCTGCTCCAGACACTTGCTGACTAGTTCCGGGAAGAGGAGGGACAACCCCGTGACATTGCCGCCCGGCCGCGCAAGGCCGGTGACGAGCCCGCTCGTCACCGGATCGGTAGCAGTAGCGAAGACAATGGGGAGAGTGCTGGTCGCGTGCTTGGCCGCCTGAGCTTCGAGTGTGGTTACGGCAAGGATGACATCAACCTTGAGCGCAACGAGTTCGGCCGCAAGAGCGGGGAGGCGCTGGGACTTTCCCTCGGCATATCGGTATTCGATCACGACGTTGCGACCCTCGACGTAACCGAGGTCACGCAGTCCTTGAAGGAAGGCCTCCCGCAGCGGTTGGGGGGGAGCGGCGAGGCCGGCCGCCAGGTAGCCGATTCGAGCGACCTTGGCCGCCTGCTGGGCCTCGGCGACAACCGCGCCGAAGAGCCCACCGAGGAGAAGAGTGATGCTGAAGACGAGCCTCAGCCCTATCATCTCGGCTCCGGGTCTTTCCACGTTACCCGGGGGCTCCAGATCGCCCGGCGGGGCCGGACCCGGCGAAGCGCGCGTCCCGCCAGGCCAGCGCGGCCTTGAGCCCGTCACGCCGGCGGATGGCGTCGAACTCGCGGCGCTCGGGCGTGTCGAGCATCTCCACCTGGACGGCCAGGTCGACGCCGGCCTCGAGCGCCTGGGCGAGGCCCATGATGTCCGCGGCGCGGTTGATCGCCTCCTTGGTCAGTCGCACGGCGCCGGCGTCCATCACCGCGATGGTCCGGGCCGTCCGGAGCGCCTCGGCCTCCAGGTCCGCCCGCGGGACGACCCGGTTCACCAGCCCGATGGCGTGCGCCTCCGCGGCCGAGAGCCGGTCGTTGCCTGTCAGGAGGAGCTCCTTCGCGCGCTTCGGACCCACGACCCACGGCAGGATCTGGGTGACGATCCCGCTGCCGAACCGGAGCTCGGGCTCCCCGAACACCGCGTCGGTGGCGGCGATCGTGATGTCGCAGGCCACCGCCAGCTCGCACGCCCCGGCCAGGCAGTAGCCGTGGACCGCGGCGATCGTGGGTTTCGCGAGCCGCCAAAACCGCATCGTCATGTCGAGGTCGCGCTTCAGCACCTCCCGCCAGGCCGCGACGCCCTTGATCGGCTCGGCCGCCGACTCCTTCAGGTCGAAGCCGGCGGAGAACGCCCGCCCGGCCCCCTGGACCACGAGGACGCGCACGCCCTCGTCCGCCTCGACCTGGTCGAGCGCGGCGTGGATCTCGCGGATCATCGCCCGGTTGATCGCGTTCAGCACGGCGGGCCGATCGAGCGTCAGCCGCGCGATCGCGCCGTCCGTCTCGAGCCGGATGGTCTCGTAGGTCATCGGGTTACCAGTTTGGACGGCCTTCGGCCTGTGCGGGCTCAGCGGGTCAGGATCTCGACGCCGCGCTTGGCGAGGCCGCGGGCGATGATGAGGCGCTGGATCTCGCTGGTTCCTTCCCAGATGCGATCCACGCGCGTGTCGCGCCAGAGCCGCTCCACCGGGTTGTCGCGGAGGTAGCCGCGCCCCCCGAAGATCTGGACGGCGCGGTCGGTCACCCGGCCGGCCATCTCGGAGGCGTGGAGCTTCGCCATCGACGCCCGCGCGTGGGCCACCTTGGGGTCGGCCCCCTCGCGGACCTCCCAGGCGACCTTGTGGGTCAGGGCGCGGGCCGCGGCCAGCTCGCAGGCCGAGTCCGCGAGCATCCACTGGACCGCCTGGTGCTCGGCGAGCGGCCGACCGGACGCGCGGCGCTCGAGCGCCCACGCCTGCGCGAGCTCGAGCGCGCGCTGCGCGGCGCCGAGGCAGCGCGCGGCGATCATCAGCCGCTCGTCGCGGAACCAGTGCTTGGTGAGCTCCATGCCGAGCCCGACCCCGCCGAGGACGGCCTCGGGCCCGACGGGGACCTGCTCGAGCCGGAGCTCGGGGTGACTGTACACGACGCTGTGGGTGAAGCGGGGGGTGCGGCCCACGGTGAAGCCGGGCGCGTCGCGGTCCACCAGGAAGATCGTCGGGCGGCGTCGCGTCCCCTCCACCACGTCGGCGACGATCATGAAGAACCGCGCGACGTCGCCGCCGGTGGCGAACCACTTCTCGCCCGAGATGACGAAGCCGTCGCCATCCGGCCGCGCCTCAGTGCCGAGCCGGGCGGTGTCCGAGCCCGCCTCCGGCTCGGTCACCGCGTAGCAGCCCCGGAACTCGCCGCGGATGTACGGCAGGAGGTAGCGCGCGCGCTGGGCCTCCGTGCAGTGGACCAGGACGTTCGCCGGGCGCCACACGATCGCCCAGAGGCAGTTGGTCGCCCGGCCGAGCTCCTCCTCCAGGGTGACCTGCTCGAGGACGTCCAGGCCCGCCCCGCCCCACTCGGCCGGCATGTTGGGCGCGAAGAACCCGCTCTCCCGGGCGGCGGCGCGCGCGCGGGCCTCGACATCCGGCGGGAGCCCGTCGCCGGCGTCACAGACGACCTCGAGTGGCTGGAGGACCGACTCGACGAAGGCCCGCGCCCGCGTCTGGATCTCCACGAGCCGGGGGGACGGCGTGAAGTCCACAAGTGCTCCGTCAGCCCGCGAGCAGCACCCGGGCGTCGAGGATCCGGACGCCCTCCGCGCTCACGCGGACCGGGTTGAGGTCGATCGCCTCGAGGAGCGTCGACCCGGCGCTCCCCGTCGACAGGCGAACCATGAGGTCGTGGAGCGGCACGAGCGGCGGTGGGGGCATGCCGCGCGGGCGCGCCAGGACACGCGCGACGCGCGTCTCGTCGAGCATCTCCGCCGCGTCGCGCGCGGTGAGGGGGACGGGACGGACGCTCGCGTCGTCGAGCGCCTCGACCATGGTGCCACCCGCGCCGACGAGGAGCACGTGCCCGCCGAGCTCGGAGCGCGCGACGCCGACCGCGACGTCGACCCCGGGCCCGGCCATGGGGACGACCAGGACGCCGCGGAAGTCGGCCCGGTGGGCCGCCGCCACCGCGTGGAGGTCCGCGAACGCCGCCCGGACCGCCGCCGCGCCGTCCACGTCGAGCCGCACCCCGCCGACGTCCGACTTGTGGAGGATGGCCGCGGAGACCAGCTTGAGTGCCACGGGCCCGACCTCGGCACTGGCGAAGGCGACGGCGTCCTCGGCCGTCCTGGCCCAGCAGCGGGGCCTGACGGGGAGCCCGAGGCTCTCGAGCCAGGCGCAGGCCTCGGGCTCGAGGAGAGCGCGGCGTCCTTCGGCCCGGGCTCGCGCCGCGTGGGGCGCGAGTCCGTCGTCCACGGCGACTACCGACATTGGGGGCGCTGGCAGCGGGCCGCGATCCCGGACGCGTCCCCGCTCGACCAGCGCGCGGTACGCGGCGGCGGCCACCTCGAGCGACTCGAACAGCGGCACCTCGGCGTCCCGCAGCGCGTCGAACGCCGCCCGGCGCTGGAGCGCGTAGATCGAGTGGAGCAGGATCGGCTTGCCCGTCTCCCGCTGGAGCGCCCCGAGGGCGACGGCGACATCCCGGTAGTTGTTGGCCGGGGTCTCGAGGTCCGTGAGGTACCCGCCGAAGTGGCCGAACAGGATCAGGCCGCCGATCCCGGGGTCGGCGAGGAGGAGCCGCGCCGCATCCCGGTAGGCCCAGAAGCTCCGGTCGGAGGCCCCCGTCCAGTCGATCGGGTTCCGGATCGACGCCATCGGCGGAAGGATCGCGCGGAGCGCGCGCTCGGTCTCCGGCGCCGGTGGCGGCAGCGCGATGCCGTGGGCCTCCAGCGCGTCGCTCCCGACGGTCGCATGGCCACCACCGCCGCCGCACAAGGCGACCGTGGCGACGGGCGGCGGCGGAGACTTGACGAGCGCGTCGGCGACCGGGAACAGCTCGTCGAGCCGCGTCACCTCGATCGCGCCAGCCTGGCGGAGGAGCCCCCGCAGCTCACGCACATCGGACAGGAGGGCCGCGGTGTGGGACGCCGAGGCGCGGCGGCCGCTGTCGGTCCGCCCGCCGATCAGGGCGACCACCGGCTTGGTCCGCGCCAGGCGATGCACGGCCTCGAGGAAGGCCCGGCCCCGTCCCGGCCGGACCGCCTCGACGTAGAGCGCCACCGCGGCGGTGTCGGGATCGTCGAGGACCGCGTCCAGCACGTCCTCGAAGCCGAGGTCGGCCTGGTTGCCGAGACTCAGGAACACGGACAGCCCGAGCCCGCTCCGGCGCCCGTGCTCGACCAGGTCGTAGACGAGGTTGCCGCTCTGGGAGACGAAGGCGAGCCGTCCCGGGCGGAGGTCCGGGATGCCCGTCAGGTTCAGCCGGCTCCGCGCGACCCAGAGGCTCATGCAGTTGGGCCCGAGGAGGCGCATGCCGGTCACCCGCGCCGCCGCGACCATCCGGTCCTGCAGGCGCGCGCCGTCCGGCGAGAGCTCGGCGAACCCGGCCGCGTAGAGGACCGCGTGCCGGCACCCCCGCGCGGCCAGGGCCTCGACGGCCTCGACGCAGGCCTCGCGGCCGACGGTGACCAGCGCGACGTCGGGGGCCCACGGGAGATCGGCCACCGTCGGATACGCCGGGTGGCCCTGGACCTCTCCCCCCCGGCCGTTGACGGCGGCGATGCGCCCGCCGAAGCCGCCGTCGAGGAGCGTCCGCATCATCATGTAGCCCCACTTGCCGGGGGTACCGGACGCTCCGATGAGGGCCACGGTCTCGGGCGCGAGGAGCCGCTCGAGCGACATCGACCCGGCGGTCAGCATGCGTTCCGCGCCGGGGCGGGCGCCCGATCGGGCGGAGAATTGCCCGGCCGCTGGTCGTCCAGGATGAGCGTGTCCTCGACGGCCATCAGCGCAGAGACGGCCGGCAGGACGGCGGCCGCCTTTGGCGGCACCCCCGAGGGAACCGAATCCCTCACTGGAGGATCTCGTCGGTTCGCGTGAGCACCGAGGGCGGGATGGTGAGCCCGAGCACCTTCGCGGTCTTCAGATTGATGACCAGATCGAACTTCGTGGGTTGCACGACCGGCAGGTCCGCCGGCTTCTCCCCTTTCAGGATGCGGCCGGTATAGACACCGACCTGGCGATACGCGTCGGCGAGACTGGCTCCGTAGCTCATCAGGCCGCCCGCCTCCACGAATGGCTTCTCGGTGTGAATAGTCGGAACGGCGTGCCGGGCTGCCAGGGCGACGAGTCTGTCACGCCGACTGTTGAACAATGCATCTCCGGTCACCAGCAGCGCACCAGCGCGTTCGTGAACGAGGGTTGTGAAGGCGGAGTCGAAGTCCTGTTCGGTCCTGGCCTTCAGGACGATGACTCGCTGTCCGACCGCTCGCGCCGCGGTCAGCACGTCCATCCGTTCCGCCTGACTGATTGGACTGTCCGGGTTCTCGAGCACGGCGATGGTCCTCGCCTTGGGCACCAGGGAACGGATCAGCTCCAGCTTCTTCCCCCCCAAATTTGACCCCAGGAAACTCACGCCGGTCACATTAGCGCCCGGTCGGTTGAAGCTGACGATCAGGCCGTCCCTGACGGGGTCGCCACCGGTGGCGAAGACGATCGGTATCGTCGTCGTGAGCGTCTTGGCAAACTGCGCGGCAGTGCTGTTCGCGACAATGACCGCCGCCGGCCGCCGGATCAACTCGTCGACGATGGCCGGCAGCCTCTCGTAGTGATCGTCCGCGGAGCGGAACTCGATCGCCACGTTCTGACCCTCCACGTAGCCCGTCTCCTTCAGACCCTGGCGGAACGCGGTCACGAGGAACCCTACCGTCTCGATCGACGAGCTCCTGACGAATCCGATCACCGGCATCGCCGGCTGCTGGGCGCGAGCCACGCGTGCCGCAGCGAGCAGCCCACCAGCCACGGCGCTTATGAACAGTCGCCGGTCTGTCATAGGATGATCTCGTCGGCCCGGACGAGCACCGATTGCGGCACGACGAGGCCGAGGCCCCAGGGCGCGCGTGCCCGCCCGCGCCGGGCGACCACTACGAGAGCTGGAACTTGTTCCACATCTCCTCGTACTTCGGGTTCCAGGTGAGCTGGGCCCCGGCTTCCTCGTCCAGGATGAGCATGTCCTTGACGTTGTCGGGGTGCGTGGCCATCGCGAGACGCTGGTCCGGCGTGGCCTTGGCCAGGGCCTTGAGATTGAGCGGCGCGTAGACGCCGATGGGGAGGAGCCGCGTCTGGGCCTCCTCGGCGATCGCCTCGTTGATCATCTTCATCGCCAGGTCCTTGTACGGCGTGCCCTTCACCACGACCCAGGCGTTGGCCCAGGCGATGCCGTCCTTGTAGGTCAAGGTGACCGGCGCCTTCTCCTTCATCACGGCCAGGATCCGCCCGTTCCACGCCGACGACATCGCCAGCTCGCCGGAGGCAAGGAGCTGGGGTGGCTGGGCGCCGGCCGTCCACCACACCTTGACGTGGGGCTTCAGCTCCGTCAGGCGGTCCAGGGCGAGCTTGACCTTCTCGTCCGTAAGAGGGTACACGTCCTTCCGGCTCACGCCGGCGCCGAGCATCGCCGCCTCGTAGGTGTAGTAGAGGCTCTTGTAGAGCCCGCGCGGACCGGGGAACGTCTTCACGTCCCAGAAGTCCTTCCACGACTGCGGCCCCTTGCCCTCGGGGAAGCGCGACGTGTTGTACGCGATGACGGTGCCGCCCGCGCTCGTGTAGACGCCGTGGGAGGCGTACCAGTGGGCGGGCAGCTGCGAGCGGTCCACGATCTTGTAGTCGATCGGCTCGACCAGATCCTGGTCGCGGCCCTGGAAGATGAAGCGGCCGCCCACGTCCACCAGGTCCCATTCGGGGCGCTTCGCCTCGACCATCGCCTTGATCTTCGCGTACTGGGTGGGCGAGGCGTGGGTCACCTCGACCCCGAGCTTCTTCGCGGCCGGATCGACCATGGCGTCCTTCTCCATGGCCGAGAGCGCGCCGCCCCACGAGCAAAAGACGAGCGGGCGGCCCTGGCCGCGCGCCGGGCGCGGCAGCCCCGTGGCGAGGGTCAGCCCGGCCGCACCCCCGAGGAATCGTCGTCGCGTGATCATCATCGACCTCCATCGTGGTTGGGGTTGTGCATCGTCGCGCGCGTCAGTCCGGCAGGATCCGCACGTCCTCGAGTCCGAAGCCCGTCTTGACCGTGTCGCCCGCGGGCGCGCCGTCCCGGGCGAACCGCCGGCACCAGAGGGTTGCGGGACCGGGCGCCAGGAGGCGGAGCGCGACCAGGTCGCCGAGGTAGACGACCTCCTCGACGCGCGCTTCTGTGGCTTCCGGCGCGTCGGGCACCTCGGCGCCGAGCCGGACGTGCTCGGGGCGGACCAGCGCCGTCGCCTTGGCCCCGACCCGGAGCCCCGGCGCCGCCACTCCCCGGATCGGAGCCGGCCAGCCGGGCACGCGGAGCGCGGCCCGATCGCCGTCGAGATGAGTGACCTGACCGGCCAGGAGGTTCGACTCCCCGAGGAAGCCCGCCACGAAGGCGCTCGCCGGCCGCTCGTACAGCTCGCGGGCGGTGCCCACCTGCTCGAGCCGGCCCGCGCGCATGACCCCGATCCGGTCCGACAGGACCAGGGCCTCCTCCTGATCGTGCGTGACGTAGAGCGTCGTCCGTCCCATCCGCTGGTGGAGGTGCCGGAGCTCGAGCTGGACCTGCTTCCTGAGCTGCCGGTCGAGCGCGCCGAGCGGCTCGTCCATCAAGAGCACCGCGGGCTCGATGACCAGCGCCCGGGCCAGGGCGACCCGCTGCTGCTGCCCTCCCGACAGCTGGGCGATCCGGCGGTCGCCGAGCCCGTTGAGCTGGAGCGTGGCCAGCGCCTCCGCGACCCGGCGCCGGATGTCGGGCGTGGGCAGCCGCCTCACCCGGAGGCCGTACGCCACGTTCTCGAACACGTCGAGGTGGGGAAACAGCGCGTAGCTCTGGAACACCATGCCGACGTTCCGGCGCCGCGGCGGCAGGTCGGTCACGTCGGCGTCGCCGATGAACACGCGTCCGTCACTCGGCGCCACGTAGCCGGCCGTCACGTTGAGGAGCGTGGTCTTGCCCGACCCGCTCGGGCCGAGCAGCGTGAAGAACTCCCCCTGGGCGACGGTCAGGTCAGTGGGCCGGACCGCTTCCACCGCGCCGAAGTGCTTGCCGACCCCGACGAAGCGGATCACCGCGCCGGCGCTCCTTCAGGCGCATCCGACCGGGCGCCCACGCGGCGCACCACCCAGAAGAGGACGACGGTGAGGGCCACGAACAGGGTCGAGGCCACCGCCGCCACCGGAGTGATCTCGACGCGGATGACCTCCCACATCTTGACCGGGAGCGTCTTGGCGCCGACGCCGGCCAGGAAGATGGAGATGACGATCTCGTCGAACGAGGTGATGAAGGCGAACACGGCGCCGCCGACCACCCCGGGCAGGATCAGGGGCAGGGTCACGGTGCGGAACGCGTGCCACGGGGACGCGCCCAGTCCCTCCGCGGCCCGCGGCAGCATCGGATCGAGGCCGTGGAGGGACACGCCGACGTTCAGCACCACGAACGGCAGCGCCATCAGCGTGTGGCCGGCCGCCATCCCGAGCGTCGTGCCGACGAGACCGGCACGCTGGCCCACGTAGTAGAGGGCGACGCTGGTCATGATGACCGGGACGATCAGGGGCGCCAGGACGAGCCCGGTGAACACCTGGCGGAGGCGCCCGCCGAGCCGCTCCAGGCCGAGGGCCGCCAGCACCCCGAGCACGAGCGCCAGCGCCGTCGTGAGGAGGGCCACCCGGACGCTGTTCCCGAGCGAGGTGAGCCACTCCGGATCCCGGAAGAACTCCCGGTACCAGCGCGTCGACACACCCGGGGGCGGGATCCGGAGGTGCGAGAGGGGGTTCACCGAGGCGGGGACCACGGCGAGGATCGGCAGGACCAGGAACCCGAGCGTGAGCGCGGCGAGGGCCTGGACTGCCACGCGGATCGGCGCCGCGAGAGTCACCGACCGCCGGCCAGGACCGCCCCCAGGGAGACGAAGCGCACGGCGACCGCGAGGAGACCAAGGATCGCCCCGAGGAGCGTGAAGGACGCCGCCGCCGCGAGCGCCCAGGCGAGGCGCTCGTTCACCAGGGTCTCGATGAGGGTCGCCACCATCAGGTTGCCGAGGCCGCCCAGGAGCGCGGGGGTGACGAAGAAGCCGAGGGCCAGGAGGAAGACGAACACCGCGCCCGCCGTCACGCCGGGGAGCGTGAGGGGGAGGTAGACCCGGCGGAACGTGGTCGCCGGCGGGGCGCCGAGCCCGTCCGACGCCAGGAGGAGCCGGCCGTCCACCTTCACCATCGCCGCGTAGATGGGCAGGATCGCGTACGGCAGGAGGACGTGGACCATCCCGATCAGCACCCCGGTCGAGTTGAAGAGGAGCGGGAGCGGCTGGCTCACCACGCCGAGGGCGACGAGCGTCGCGTTGACCGGACCCTGGGTCCCGAGGAGGAGCATCCACGCGTACGTCCGCACGAGCAGGCTGATCCAGAAGGGGACGAGGACGCAGTAGAAGGCGACGGCGCGGAGACCGCCCCGGAGCCGGGCGAGCACGAAGGCGGTCGGATAGGCGAGCAGGAGGCACACGACGGTCACCACGAAGGCGACGATCAGGGTGTTGAGGAACACGCGCTGGTAGACCACGCTGCCGAGGACCTCGCGGTAGGCGGCGAGCGGCCCGTCCCGCGCCCCCAGGCTCAGCCGGAACAGCTGGGCGAGGGGCAGCAGGAACGCGGCTCCCAGGAACAGACCCGCGGGCGCCAGCAGGAGCGCGGTCACCCGCGCGTAGCGGGTCGCGCGCAGCACTACCGGTCCTTCAGGGTGTACACGAGGTAGGCGGCCGCGAGATACGCGCGCCGGAGGAACGGCAGGGGGAAGCGCGGGATGCCGGTGCCGGTCACCGGCGTGTCGCGCGGGACGGGCACCCCCGCCGCGAGGTCGCCGGCCAGCCTGCCGAGGTAGGTCGCCATCGCCACGCCACTGCCCGTGTACGCGAGCGCGTAGGCGACGGTCGGGTCGTCGTCAACGGTGTGGGCGTGCGGGATGCGGTCGTAGGGCATGCACACGGCGCCGTGCCAGAAATACTCGCTCCCGATGCCCTCGAGGCACGGGAACATGGCGACGAGCCGCCCCTCGAGCCAGCGCCGGCGCCGGGCGAGCGAGGCCTCCGTGTTGACGACGCCCGCCCGGCCCCCGAACAGCATCCGCCCGTCGGGGAGGCGCCGCCAGTACTGAACGAGGGTGCGCGTGTCCGTGTAGACCTGCGTCGTCCGCATCCCGACCTCGTCCCACTCGGCGTCGGTGAGCGGCCGGGTCACGACGATGTTGCTGGTGGTCGGCATCGTCCGGCCCCGCAGGAACGGGTGGAGTGATTCGGGCGTGTAGCCGTTGGTCCCGACCACGACGCGCTTCGCCCGCACCGCGCCGCCCGGCGTCCGCAGCACGTGCCAGGCGCCGTCCTTGTCCCACCGCTCGACCGGCGAGTCGGGGTGGATCGCCGCGCCGCGGCAGTGGGCGGCCAGCGCGAGGCCCCGCGCGTACTTCAGAGGGTGGAGCCCGAAGGTCGGGCGGGTGCGGAGCGCCCCGTGGGCGGAAGGGCTCCGCGTGTAGCCTTCGGCGGCGAGCCGCTCCCGGTCCAGGAACTCCACGCCCTGGAAGTCGAGGCGCTCGTGGTAGAGGCGGAGCCGCTCCCGGAGCACCGCCACCAGATCGGCACGGTGCGCGACGGTGATCCAACCGTCTGGCTGGATGTCGCACGCGAGGTCCTCCTTGGCGACCAGCTCGCGCACGCGTTCGCACGCGTCGAGGCCGAGCCGGACGGCACGCCGGGCGGTCGGGAGCCCCCACTTCGCCTCGCGCTCCTGGAGGGAGAGCTTGCCCAGCGAGATCATCGCGAAGCCGCCGTTCCGTCCGGAGGCGCCCCACCCGATCGCGCGCGCCTCCAGGACGACGGTATCGAGACCGTGGTCGCCCGCGAGCCGGTAGGCGGCCGCGAGCCCCGTGTAGCCGCCGCCGATGACCGCCACGTCCGCGGTGCGGTCGCCGGGGAGCGGCGCGAGCCCCTCCGGCTCCGGCCCCGCAGTCGCGGCCCAGTAGGACGGGACGTGCGTGCTCAATCTGACACGCTCATGATTGTTGAGACGCTCATGATTGTCGGACCTGCGCCGAGTCTACCGGGATGGTGGAGGACTTCGGCGAAAACATTCCGTAATCGGTCCTACGTGATCGCCACGTTCCAGAAGACCGGCGCGGTGAACTTGAGGATGCCCTGGACGTTCTTCCGGAAGGCCGTCGGCTGGAGCCACTCTCCCCACGGCACGTAGGTCACCTCGTCGAGGGCGACCTTCTGGATCTCGTCGGCGAGCTGCTTGCGCCTCGCCTGGTCGGTCGCGCGCACCCAGTCGGTGGTGAGCTTCTCGAGCGGCGGGACATCGGGCCAGCCGAACCAGGCGCCCGACAGACCAAAGTGGACCGCGCGGTTTATCACGTCCGACCCCGGCCACAGGGTGTGCAGGATGTTCCAGCCGCCCTTGCCCGGCGGGTCCTTGCGGGCGCGGACGGTGAGGGCTTTCGCCCAGTCCATCGGCTGGAAGTCCACCCTGAAGCCGATGGACTCGAGCCGCGCGCGCGTCACGGGCCATGCGCGGTTGACGAACGTGAGGTCGGTGGCGTGGATCACGACGACCGGCCGGCCGTCGTAGCCGGACCCCTTCACGAGCTGCCTGGCCCGGTCGAGGTCGTGCTGGATCATCGGCTCGGCGCCAGCCTTCGTGGCGTAGGGTCCCCCGCAGGCGAAGACCGAATAGCAGGGCCGGTAGTACTTCGGCTGGCCGATGGCCAGATGCAGATACGTCACCTGGTCCATCACGTGGAGCAGGGCCTGGCGTGCTTTCTTGTTGTTGAAGGGCGGGTGGAGATGGTTCGGCCGGAGCCAGCCCTGCGTCCCGAGGGGATCGGGGAGGAACGTCCTCAGTGCCGGGTTTTGTTCGATCTTCGGAATGAAGTCGAGCGGCGGGAGCTCCCACCAGTCGACCTCACCCGCAGCGAGGGCGGCCGCCGACTCGTCGGGGTCGCGGATGTACTGCCAGATGACCTTGTCGAGGTATGCCCGCTTGCCGCCCACCGAGCCGCTCGGGGCCTCCTGACGCGGGACGTAGTCGGGGTTCCGCGCGTAGACGACCTGGGTCCCCGGTTGCCACTCGTCCTTCACGAACCTGAAGGGTCCCGAGCCCACGACCTCCTTGATCGGCTCATCCGGAGAGGTGGCGGCGATCCGCGCAGGCATCATGAAGGGCACGTTGGTCGACGGCTTTCCCAGCGCCTCCCGCACAGAGCCGAAGCGCTCGGCGAGCTCGAGCGTGAACGTCTTCTGGTCGACGGGGGCGATCTTCCCCGTGTGCGCCATGAGGGACCGGCCGAGACGATCCTTCTTGCCCCAGCGCTTGAGCGACTCCACGCAGTCTTCCGACCGGACCGGCTGCCCGTCGTGCCATCGGAGGCCGTCACGCAGCGTGAACGTGTAGGTCATCTGGTCCGCCGACACCGTGGAGTGATCGACCATCTGCGGCTTGACCTTGAGCTGCTCGTCCGTGCCGAAGAGGGTGTCGTACACCAGGTAGCCGTGGTTGCGCGTGATGTAGGCCGTCGTCCAGATGGGATCCAGGATCTTCAGGTCAGCCTGCGCCACGAACCGGAGGGCCCGGCCGCGCTTCTGGGCGTGGACCGCCGGCGCGCGCAGGGTCACGGCAGCGGCCGTGCCGGCCGCACCCCTCAGGACCTGTCGGCGAGTGAGACGATTCATCTCACGCTCCAGGTTGGACGCCTCAATCGATCCGGGACGGACGTTCCGGGTGCGCCCATGAGTCCAGCCTGCTCACCGCCGCGCGTCCTTCAGGATCTCTCGCGCCGCGTTGTGGCCCGAGACCCCCATCACGCCGCCGCCGGGGTGGGTGGCCGACCCGCACTGGTAGAGGCCGCGGACCGGGCTCCGGTAGTTCGCGTAGCCGGGCACCGGTCGGAAGAAGAAGAGCTGGTCGGCCGACAGCTCGCCGTGGAAGATGTGGCCGTGCGGGAGGCCGAACACTGCCTCGAGGTCCGGCGGCATCAGGACCTGGCGGTGGATCACGGCGCCCTTGAGGTTCGGCGCGTACTCGGCCAGCGTGTCGATGACGGTGTCGGCGAAGCGCTCGCGCTCCTGATCCCAGGTGGTGCCTTGAAGGGTGTAGGGCGCGTGCCCCCCGAAGATGTTCAGGATGTGCTTGCCCTTCGGGGCCAGCTCGGGGTCGACGATCGTGGGCACGACCGGCGAGAGGAAGGGACGGGCCGACGGCCGGCCGTACTTGGCGTCGTCGTAGGCGCGCTCCAGGTAGTCGATGCTGGGCCCGATGTGGACGTAGGTCGGGTAGGCGGTCCCGACGGTCTTCGCGTCGAACGCCGTGTAGCGCGGCGCCTCGTCGAGGGCGAGGTTGATCTTGAACGCGGTGCTGTACGTCTTGTAGGTCCGGACCTCGTCGACGAACTCCGGCGGCAGCTCGCCGGCCCCGAGCATCCCCAGGAAGGTCCGCCGTGGGTCGGCGTTCGACACCACGATCCGCGCGGCGATCTCCTCCCCCGAGGCGAGGACGACGCCGGCCGCCTTGCCGTCCCGGACGGTGATGCGGGCCACCTCGGCGTCGCTCCGGATGCGCGCCCCGTGCCGCTCCGCCGATCGCGCGATCGCCTGGCTGATGCCGCCCATCCCGCCCCGGATGAACCCCCAGCCGCCGGCGCCCTCGTGCTCGCCCATCAGGTGGTGCAGGAGGACGTAGGCGGTTCCCGGCGTCCTCGGCCCCGCGAAGGTGCCGATCGAGCCGTAGTAGGCGAGGACCGCCTTGAGCTGGTCCGACTCGAAGTACCGGCCGAGGAAGTCGCTGATGCTCTCGGTCATGAGGTCGACGAACCGGAAGAGCTTGTCCCCGAGCTTCCGGAACTGCCAGAGGAGCCCGATCATCTCCTTGATGTCGGACGGCCGCCGGGACGCCGGGTTCGGCGGGGTCTTCCACAGGAGCTCGCGCACGAACTTGGCCGCGTCGTGGAGGAAGGCCTCGAAAACCGGGTAGGTCTCGGCGTCCTTCCGGGAGAACTTGGCGATCTCGGCGCAGGTCTTCTTGGCGTCGTCCCAGTAGACGAAGTACCGCCCGTCGGGGAAGGGCACGAAGAGGTGGTCGGTCGGCAGGACCTCGAAGCCGAACTTCCGCAGCTCGAGCTCGCGGATGATCTTGGGCTGGAGCAGGCTCATTACGTACGAGGCGGTCGACACGCGGTACCCGGGCCAGACCTCCTCCGTCACGCAGGCCCCGCCCAGCACACCGCGGCGCTCCAAGACGAGCGTCCGGAGTCCCGCCCGGGCGAGGTACGCGGCGCAGACGAGCCCGTTGTGCCCGGCGCCGATGACGATCGCGTCGTAGCTCTCGGCCATGGTCGCTTCCCGGACCGCCCGGTCCGCCCGCGCGGCCGGCGACAGGATATGGTGGCTCGCTTCGGGGGCGCAAGGGCCCGGCCGACGGGACTGCGGATTGCACGGCGTCCCTCTCGGTGATGGCGCGCGTCACCTCTCGGCCGAACGGCCGACACCGGAGGGGCTCGCCCCGGTGCCGGCCGGTGGTCGCGTGCGATCGCTTGGCGGCTCCCTGAGTCCGCCGCCCGATGGCGACCCGGCGCTAGTCGCGCAGGATCGCGTCGATCCGGTCGGAGGCCGCCTTGACCGACGCGGCCGTCGTCTTCGAGCCGGTCAGCACCTCCTGCTGCATCACGCCGAGCGCCTGGGTGATCTCGACGTACTTCGTGCTCTTGAAGGGCGTCCGCGCCACCTGGATCATCGGCTCGAACGCGACCACCAGCGGGTCGCTCTTGAGCTCCGGGCGCTGCATCGCGCGGACGTTGGCCGGGAACTTTCCGTGGATCTTCCATACCGTCACGCCCGACTGCTCGTCGGACAGGAACTTGAGAAGCTCCCAGGCCTCCTTCACGTGCTGGCTGCTCTTCGTGATGCAGAGCGAGTCGGTACCGCCGCCGACGGCCACCTTGACCTTGCGCGTCGGCATCGGCGCGGCGCGTAGCTGGCCCTTGATCGCCGGGTTGATCTTCTCGGTCACCCCGAACTGCCATACCCCGCTCTCGACCATGGCCACCACGCCCTGGGCGAGGAGCTGGTTGTTCTCGCCGAAGCTGTTGGTGGGAACGCTCGGGGGCGCCACCTTGTGCTTCCGGTAGAGGTCCGCCCAGAAGTCGACCGCCTCGATGAACTCCGGGCTGTTGATGGCGCTGCGCTTGCCGTCGGGGGTCAGCACGCTGCCGCCGTTGGACATCCACCAGTACCAGAGGCGCCACACGCTCGAGTTGTCACCCTTGCCGAACAGGCCGATGCCGTACCGGTCGCCCTTGGTCAGCTTCTTCGAGTAGTCGAGCAGCTCCTCCCAGGTCCGGGGTGGCTGGTTGGGATCGAGGCCCGCGTCCTGGAACGCCTTGGCGTTGTAGATGAGCCCCATCGGCCCGGTGGAGTACGGCAGGAAGTAGTGGTCACCCTTCTCGTCGGTGAAGCTGTCCAGATCGCCCTTCGTGAAGCGGGCCTTGATGTCTTCCTTCTCGGCCTTCATCAGGGGCTCGAGGTTCGTGCAGTAGCCCCGCGCGATCAGGTTGGGGGCGTTGGGAGGCGTGTCCATGTAGATATCGGGGCCGCGGCCGGCCTCCATGGCCGCCGTGAACTTCGGCACCCGCTCGGCCGAGGTCACCGTCTCGGCCACGACCTTGATGGTCGGGTTGCGCTTCTCGAACTCGGCGAACAACGCCTTGAGTGCCGGCCCCGCCGGATCCTCCCCGAAGTACCAGCTCATGAACCGGAGCTGGACCGGCGCCTGGGCGGTCGCCGGCCCGGCGAGCGTGAGCGCCAGCGCGGCCACGCCCAGAGCCGCCCCGCCCCACGTCATCCACGGTCTCGCCTGTCGCCACGTCGTCATGCGTCGATCCTCCTCCTGCCCGCGCGCGGGCTCGGGTAGCTGGGACCCTCGTTGCTCCATGGGCTCATTTCAGGGCGCCGGCGGTGAGGCCGGACACCAGGAAGCGAGACGTGAACAAGTACAGCACGATCGGCGGCACCGCCGCCACGAGGCCGGCGGCCATCAGCTCGTTCCACGCCACGCTGTATTCGCCGAAGAAGTGGGCGATGCCCACGCTGATCGTGTACTTCTCGCTCGAATCGGTCAGGACGTACGCGAAAATGAACTCGTTCCACGCCAGGAGGAACGCGTAGATCGACGTCGCGGTAATGCCGGGAAGGGCCACCGGCAGGATCACGCGCAGGAAGCCGGAGAGCGGCGAGCATCCGTCGATCAGCGCCGCCTCGTCCAGCTCGATCGGCACGCTGTCAAAGTACCCCTTCAGCAGCCAGGTGGTGAAGGGGAGGACGAAGGATGTATAGGCGAGCACCAGCGCGGTCAGCGTGTTGTAGAGGCCGAACCACGAGACGACCTTGAAGTACGTGATGAGGAGCAGGATGCTCGGAATCATCTGGGTGGCCACCATGGCCATCAGGAGCCCACTGGCGCCCCGGAACCGGTATCGTGAGAACCCATACCCGGCCAGCGCCGCGAAGCCGATCGACACCAGCGTGGTCGCGGAAGCCACGAGCGCGCTGTTCAGGAAGTAGCGGCCGTACGGGCGCCCCACCCAGATGCTGGCATAGGCGGCGAGCGTCGGCGCCGCCGGCCACCACTGGACGGGCACCGTCATGGTGGCCGACGCGGGCCGGATGGAGGTCGCGATCATCGAGTAGAGGGGAAAGAGGACGAAGATGTTCACGACCGCCAGCGCGGCGTAGACCGCCGCCGGCCACATCACCCGGCCCGCCCGTCGCCCGGCCGTCATGCGCCTCAACCCGTCGCCGTCTCCGCGGCCGTGCGCACGGTCAGCCGCACGTAGAAGATGCTGAAGACCGCGAGCGCGGCCACCATCACCATCGCCAGCGCCGCCGCCCGCCCGGTCCGGAAGAACTGGAAGGCCAGCCGGTAGATCAGCGTCGAGAGCACCTCGGTCCGGTTGGCCGGTCCGCCGGCGGTCATCACCCAGATCAGGTCGAAGTACTTCACGGTGTTGATGACATCCAGCGTGAGCGCGATCAGCATCACGCGCTTGAGGCCGGGCAGCGTGACGTGGCGGAAGCGGGCCCAGGGCCCGGCGCCGTCGACGCCCGCCGCCTCGTAGAGCGCGGTCGGAATCGCCTGCAGCCCCGCGAGGAGGACGAGCGAGATGAACGGGAAGCCACGCCACAGGTTGGCGACGATCACCGCGCCCATCGCCGTGTCGGTCGACGCGAGCCAGGCCCTCGGCGCCGACAGCACGCCGATCCCGGTCAGGAGCGGGTTGAGCATGCCGAAGGGGTTGTGGTAGAGCCACGCCCAGCCGGTCGCCACCACCGCGGGCGGCAGCATCCAGGGCAGGAGCGCCAGGTTCCGGAAGACGGCCCGCCCGCGGATCTGCTGGTTCAGGAGAAGCGCCACGCCGAGGCCGATGGCCAGGTGGCCGAGCACGCTGACCACCGTGAAGGTGAGGGTGTTCCCCACCGCCGTCCGCACGATCTCGTCCTCGCCGATGGCGACGTAGTTCCGGAGACTCGGAGCGACGCGGGCCCGGTTCGACGTGGTCCACACGAAGGACTCGTAGAAGACGTGGACCACGGGCAGGACCAGGACGAGGAGCAGCACCGACGTGGCCGGGGCCACGAACCAGTAGCCGGTGCGGGCGCGCCGACCGGTGCCGGCCCCGGTGCTGGCCACAGAGCTGGCCAATCTAGTCCAGGCCGAGCAGCCGGGCCGGGTTTTCGACCATCACGCGGCGGATGTCGGTCTCGGTCAGCCCGACGTCGTAGAGGCAGTTCATGAAGGCGCGCAGCTCCTCGTCGGGCCAGGGGCTGTAGGGCTGGCCGGCGTCCGTCGCCACCACGCACTGCCCGACGCCCGCCCCGTTGATCAGGTCCACCGCCTGCTGGAGGAGCATGCCGCCGCCCTGGTGGAAGGCCATGGGCTGGCAGATGTTGGCGCAGAGCTCGAGGTGGGCGCCCAGCTCGGCCATGCGCACGTACCAGGCCATCGGCATGGTGCGCGGCAGGAAGAACGGGTGGTTGATGAGGATCTTCATGCGCCGGGCGTAGCCCGTCACCACCGCCTCGATCTCGGCCGGGGAGAAGTGCGCGGTGGCGAACACCGCGCCCCGTGCCTGGACCATCTCCAGGACCTGGACCAGCGCGGGGGACAGGTGGCCGTGGCCGTCGAGGACCTCGATGCCCGGGCGCTGGATCGTGCCCTCGTCCGTCTGCCGCTTGATGCCGTAGGTGCCGCGGCCCCCGAAGGTCTCCTCGTGGTGCTTGGAGTGCATCGTGGGCGCCCAGATGATCTTGGCGCCCTGGTCGAGCGCGGCCTTCACCGCCACCGGGTTGATGCCGCCGACGAAGTCGTTCAGGACCAGCCCGCCGAGGGCGGTGAGGTTGCGCAGCTCGCGATTCGCATGGTACGCCCGCGTCGTCGTGCCCTCGTGGTGCGCCTTGAAGACGACCGCCCGCATGCCGGCCGCCTCGCAGCGGCGGGCGATCTCGATGGCGTCTCCGATGCGGCCGAAGACCTCCGGCGACGAGTGGACGTGGATGTCGATGGCGCCGTCGAGGCTCAGCATGCGGTCCGCTCCCCGCGCGGCGGGCCGGCGCGGCGGCCGTCGCGCGTGTCAGCCGATGACGTTGGCGATGAGCTGTGCATAGACGCGGGTCCCGATCAGGATGTCCTCCACGTAGTTGTGCTCGTCGGGGATGTCCGAGATACTCCCGGCCGGCGGGTGCAGGTACCAGGGCCCGAAGACCGCCGCCGGGATGCCGAGGTCGAGGTTGAACCAGTGGGCGTCCGTGTAGCCGGGGCTGGCGCGCAGGGCGGGGCGGCGGCCCACGACCGCCTCGAACGCCCGGATGCACTCGGCGACCACGGGGGCGTCCGCGGGAATCTCCGACGCCGGCTTCGCCATGACGACGCTCACCTCGACGCGAGCGCCCGTCCCGTCGATGGCCTGCGCCGCGCACTCGCGGATCTCACGGACGATGTCCTCGGTGCGCTCACCGGGCAGGCTACGGCGGTCGACGACCACCCGGCAGCGCTCCGCGATGACGTTGGTCTTGACTCCGCCCTCGATGAGCCCCGCGTTCAGGCTCGGGGCAGGGAGGAGCGGGTGTGTGTGCCTGGCGAGGCGCGGGGCGAGGTCCGTCTCGAAGGCGCGGAGCACGCGGCCCATAGCCATGATGGCGTTGATCCCCGACGCCGGGCGACTGGCCTGGCCCGACCGGCCGGTGACGACGATCTCGGCCCACACGGCGCCGCGGTGGGCGAGACACACGTCGCCGACCGTGGGCTCGCCCACGACCGCCATGTTCGCGCGGAGGCCCCGGAGCGCCTCGACGAGATGGCCCATGCCGAGCCGCCCTCCGGAGCTCTCGTCGGCGGTCGGCAGGAGGATCAGGTCGCCGCGCCGCGGGATGCGGCTCAGCGTGACCGCGCGCGCGGCCGACACCATCGCGGCGATGCCGGACTTCATGTCGCTCACACCCCGGCCGTAGATCTTGCCGTCCTTGATCTCGCCGCCCAGGGGGTCCTTCGTCCAGCCCGTGCCGATCGGCCCGATGTCGAGGTGGCCGTTCATGACGAGCGTGCGCCCGCCGCCCGAGCCCCGGAGACGCGCGACCAGGCTCCCGCGTTCCGGGGCCGACTGGTGGTACTCCGTCTCGAAGCCGAGCGGCTCGAGATACTCGGCGAGGAAGCGCGCGGCCGGTCCCTCGTTGCCCGGCGGGTTCTCGGTGTTGAGCCGCACGAGGCGCTGGAGCAGGGAGATCGCCTCGTGGTCGTCGACATGGCCGGTCACCGGGGTCATCGGACTCGTCGGCCCCTTCTCCTACGCGAGCACGGCGAAGGCCCGGAGCGGCGAGCCGGTTCCGCCGACGAGCTTGAGCGGGAACGCGGCGACGTAGGCCTCGCGGCCGGCCAGGCGACCGAGGTTGGTCAGGACCTGGAGCTGAGGGATCCCCGCGCGGAGGAGACAGTTGTGCACGGGCGTGACGTGGTCGATTGGCTCGTCCAGCCCGACGAGGTCCGTCGCCACGAGCCCCGGCCGGCGGGCGGCCAGCCAGGCCGCGCCCTCCGCGGTGATGAACGGCCGGTGGTACGTGTAGTCGGGCCGCTCGTAGTTGCGCGAATGGTCGGTCCAGACCACAGCGGCGTCACCGGGGTCGATGGGTTCCCCGAGCCGGCAGAGGGCCGCGTCGAGGTCGTCGGGGCCGATGCCCTCGAGCGGCCGCTTCGCCGTGAGGTCGAGGATCCGCGCCCGCAGGAAGAGCCCGTCGAGCGGCATCGCCTCGATCGCCACCCCGTCCGGGTCGAAGTGGTACGGCGAGTCGACGTGGGTGCCGGCGTGCTCGCTCAGCAGCATCGACGTCGTCTGGTACGAGAGCTCGTTCCTGTAGAAGAACGCCGTCAGCTCGTGGCTCGCCCGCGACCAGAAGGTGGGCACGGCGCCGCCGAGGGCCGTCATGCCCGCGTAGATGTCGAGGCTCAGGTCGACGACCTCGCGCCCCACGAAGCCCACCAGCGCCGCCGCGCGGATCAAGGAGCCCGCGGTGCCGCGGATCCGCAGGGGACACGCCGCGAGGTGCCATCGCACGCCGGCCAGCGCCGCGAGGCCGGTGAGCTGCTCGACGGTCAGGCAGCCTCCGCGGTGAAGCGCTCGCTTCACCTCGTAGCGATCGTCGCCCGGCGGGCCGAGGCCGGGGAAGTCGGCAGCGACGAGGCCGGCCTGGTGATGGACGAGCCACTCGACCCCATCCATCGCGAGCCGCGGCCGGCGCCAGAAGTAGTCGGGGCTCTTCAGATGGAGGTCGTGCCCCGTCCACAGGACGGCGGCGTCGCCCGGCTCGAGATCGACCCCGGCGCGCTCCAGCTCCGCGGCGCCGATCGCCTGGCCGCGCCCGACCCAGCGCAGGTCGAGGAGGCGCCCAGGACGGATCACGCGATCGAGCGGGAGCTGCTCGACGGAGACACCGTGCGGATCGAAGCGCAGCGGCCCGTCGAGGTGCGTTCCGACGTGATCGGTGGTGAGGAAGACGCGTCCCTCCCGCGACTGCGTGTACTGGTAGAGGGGTCGGGCCGCCGCGTGGGAGAGCCGCACCCAGAACTTAGGCCCGAGGTCGTCGACCGGCATCCCCTCGTAGACGGGCACGCTCAGGTCGACCACGCGCTCGAGGGGCCTCACGCCGATCCCTTCGCGTCCGCGCTCATCGGGAGCGGGTGCGCTCGGGTCGGGGCAGGGTCACGCGGGCGGTTGACAGTGTCGAGGAGGGAGTCGAGGGCGGCGCTCGTCATCGCGTCGTGGGACGACCTCGATGAGACGACACGCGCGCGCGGCCGTCAAGGGGGGAGCGGCCGCAACCGATCGGGGCTCATCACGGCCTGCGTCTTCACCAACCGCCAAGCGGCGGTCATGCTCGGCTCAGCGTCCGGCCTGTGCAGGCCTCGAGTACCGGCGGCCGGCCGCCGCCGCCCTAGTCCAGCCAGTCTCCTTCCTTGCGCTCCAGCCCGCGTCCGGCGCCACGGGCTGCGGCGTGAGACCCCGACGGTGCGCACACCGAGCGTCGGGGATACTATCATGGTAGGCAATCGCCAGAGCTCCGGCGCGGCGGAGCGCCGGCGAAGACCCGCACGCACGTACCGGCATCGGCCGGCAGGAGGAGACGCACATGGAGAGGAAGCAGGCTTCGGAGTATCCGCAGGAGCTCCTGGACCTGTTTCACGAGTACCAGCACGGCGACATCACCCGTCGTGAGTTCTTCGATCGCGCCGCGAAGTTCGCCGTCGGCGGCCTAACCGTGGCGGCGATCTGGGAGGGCCTCAAGCCAAACTACGCGTGGGCCCAGCAGGTACCCAAGGATGACATGCGGATCGCGGCCTCCTACGAGACGATCCCGTCGCCGGGAGGGAACGGCTCCATCAAGGGCTACCTCGCTCGGCCGGCACGTGCCGCCGGCAAGCTGCCGGCGGTAGTCGTCATCCATGAGAACCGCGGGCTCAACCCCTACATCGAGGACGTGGCGCGTCGCCTGGCGGTCCTCGATTTCGTCGCCTACGCCCCGGATGGCCTCACATCCGTCGGCGGCTACCCCGGCGACGACGAGAAGGCGGCGGCGGCGTTCAGAACGGTGGACGCCGCGAAGATGGCCGAGGACTTCATCGCCTCGGCGAAGTGGCTGAAAGCGCTCCCGGAGTCCAGCGGCAAGCTCGGCGCCGTCGGCTTCTGCTTCGGCGGCGGGATCGTGAACCAGCTCGCGGTGCGGCTGCCCGAGCTCGACGCGGGAGTTCCGTTCTACGGCCGTCAGCCGAGCGCCGACGCCGTGCCGCAGATCAAGGCATCGCTCCTGCTCCACTACGCCGGCAACGATCAGGGAATCAACGCGGGGATCCCGGCCTACGAAGCGGCGCTAAAGGCCAACGGCAAGGCGTACACACTCTTTGTCTACGAGGGCACGCAGCACGGGTTCCACAACGACACGACGCCGCGCTACGACGAGCAAGCCGCGAAGCTCGCGTGGCAGCGCACGGTCGATTTCTTCAACCGAACGCTTCGCTAGCCGCTCGTCCGGCGGACTTCAGGGCCTGTCGCCGCCGTCGAGGCACCCGAGGGCATCCGCATGCCCTCGGCTCCTCGGCGTGTATCGCTGCGAGAGCCGGGGTCGTGACGATCGTCGCGATCCCCATGCGGATGGCATTTGCCGGCAGGGCGAGCGCCGCCGAGTGAGCGAAGCCGTGGAGAGGCTCGGGCTTGGCCACCACTCGGCCGCCGTTGCCGACGACGCCGGGGTTCATCCAGGCCTCACGTCGAGGAGCACGGCCAGGCCGCGTGGAGCGCGTCCTCCACGTCCGGGCGCCTCCTAATCCAGCCAGTCTCGTTCCTTCAGCTTCCTCGGCAGATACGTCTTGGTCAGGTAGCGGAAGTCCTTGTTGGCGAGCGCGTCGAGCTCGTACTTGAGCCCGATCGCGAGCATCCGCTTGATCTCTTCCTGCCAGGGCTTCTTCTGGAACCAGCGATACTTGAGCAGCTCCCGAGCCCGGCTGACGTCCTTGTCGTTGAGCTTGATGCCGACGTTGCGCGGCAGCCCGTAGCTGTCGGGATCGGCGCTGGAGAGGCCGATGAACTTGGCCTTGGGAATGGCCATCCGCTCGCTCTCGAACGCGAGATTGATCGACCCCTGCTTGACGACCGAGTAGATGTAGTAGCCCCACGGGTCGTTGTCGACGAGGACGTACACGGGAATGTCGTATTCCTCGTGCAGGCGGCGCGCCAGGCGCCGGACGCCGCGAGGCGGCTGGCCGTTGCCGGTCAGGAGGACGCAGTTGTACCGGCGCCAGAACTTGTCCTCCGAGAGGCGGTTCCACTGGGTGCCCTTCTCAACGAGCAGGACGAAATCCGCCGTACATCGCCGGATCTGGATGTACTCGGGCTCGACGATGGAGGGGACCGAGTAGCCGCCCTTGCCCAGGCGAGCGCAGTCCACCCGGTCGCCGTCGTCGCCGAGCACGACCGGCCCCACGATGCTGCCGGCGTTCTCGGCGCGCACGTGGAGCTCCTCGCGAAGCGCCGCCAGCGCCACCTCGAGATCCTCGATGAGCGGGTCGGACTCGTTCTGGCCGTCGAACGTGTTCTCGTGCGAGCCCTTCATCGTGTGCTTGGTGCGGTAGTAGATCTCCCGCAAGGACGTCGTGAGTCCCGCCCGCTGGAGCTCGGCCAGGGCGTCGGCCACCAGGACCGTCTGCATGAACTTCTTCGCCATGCCGACGTTGAAGAACGTGCGCGCCTGCTTGCGCTTCCCCATCTCGATGATGCCGCGCTTCTCGTTGAAGTTGACGTTGGCGAGGCTGCGCACGGGGATCGACAGCGCGGGGTCACGGCTCCGCTCGGCGGCCGTGATCACGATGTCGGCCACGCCGACGAGCTTCTTTTCGACCGGTCCCGGCTTCGCCGGTTTCGCTCGCGCCATGTGTCGTGCTATCGCTTCCGGCGCTTCGGCGCCTTCGTTGCGTCGCGCCTGGCCGCCTTGGGTGAGTCGCGCTCGGCCGCCCTGGCCGGGCGGCCCGACCTGGCCTTGCCCTTTCGCCGCGCCGGGGCCGGTCGCTCCGACTCCGCCGAGGCCTCTTCCGGCGGCGCCGCGGCGGTCGGCTCGGCGCCGGGGAGCACCGGCGCCTCCCCCTCGGGCCCTTCGGCGGTGACGATGATCGAATGCGGGAGGCCTTCCGGGCCGCCGTCGCGGCCCAGGATCTCGTCCGTCCTGCTCCCCCCGGTTCGCTTCTGGGCGATCTTCTGCAGCTGGGTCCTGAGCTTCTCCTTCGGCAGCTTGCCGCCCTTCAGGCGGGCGCAGGCGTCGACGACCTCCTCGATGTACAGCTCGAAGATGTTCCGCCGGCGGAACTCGCTCTTGGCCCGCTCGCGCCGCCGTAGGAACACGCCGAGCCGGCGCCCGCACTCCTGCAGCGCGAGCTTGATCTCCTTCCGGATCTCGTCGTAGTCGGCGATCGCTTCCTTGGACTCGCTGGTGAAGGGGACCCAGACCGAGGCCATGTGGACGAAGATCACCATGGGGCCGGCCGGGAGCGCACCCCGGGACTGGGCCACGCCATAAGTCCGCCAGGCGGTGTCGAGCACGGCCTTGAAGGTCGCGCAGGCCGACTGCTGGTAGAGGAGCGGGACGCGGTTCGCGTAGCGAATGACGCGGGCCAGCTCGCTGTCGTCCTCCCGCTCCTCGCCCTCGGCGAGCGGGACGATTGGGGTGGGGGCTGCTTCCGGGGCGGCCGCCGCCTGATCCGGTCCCTTGCCGTAGGCCAGGCCCGCCTCGATGGCGAACGGATTGCCGCGGTACACGGCGGGCGGCCGGGTGACCGCGGTGTAGAAGTCTCCCTTGATCTGCTTGTACAGGCCGTGGAGGATGGCCTTCTCACCGATGGGGGAGATCGAGTTCGACGGCGGCGCCATGATCTTGGTCGTCTGAATGGCCTTGTAGAGCGCCTCGGCGTCCTCGCCGTGGATCTTGCGCGGCCGCGCGTTCGGTGACAGCTTGGCCGTGCGGCAGATTTCCTGGGCGACGGATGGTGAGACCCGACTGAAATCGCCGGCGAGGAATCCCGCGAGCGCGTGGCTCCGGGTTTCGTGGAGCATGCGCAGGAGAATGCCGAACTCGATGCCGTAAGGATGCGGCTTGATCTCGCGGGGCTGGGGCGGCAGCTCGTGAATCGTCCGCCGATACTCCCGAGCCTCACCCTCCGGCGTGTGGTAGACGAGCGTCACGTGCGGATTGGCGATGGCGACCTGCTCGAGATACTCGTCCACCGAGGCGCGGCCCTTCTGGTAGCGTCCCTCGATCTCGAGCGTCACCTGGGTGCCGCGGTGGTTCTCCCAGTCGATCTTCTTGTTCTCGAAGATCTGTGGCTCGTTCTTCTTGGTGTCGATCTGGACCTCGAAGTAGTGGGCCGGGGAGCGGGCCGTGGTGCGGGAAGTGATTTGCACCGGTTTGCCGGTCGTCAGCTGGGCGTACATGCCGGCGGCGGAGATCCCGATCCCCTGCTGGCCGCGGCTCATGCGCAGCCGGTGGAACTTGGACCCGTAGAGCAGCTTGGCGAAGATCGGCGGGATCTGCTGACGGACGATCCCGGGGCCATTGTCGATGACCGTGACCCGGAACCGCGTCGCCTGGCTGGGAGGGGGCGGCGGCGCCCCGTTGCTCGCCGCGACCTCGATCCTCACGACGACGTCGGGCAGGATGCCCGCTTCCTCGGCCGCGTCCAGCGCGTTGTCCACCGCTTCCTTGACGCAGGTGAGGAGCGCCTTGCGCGGACTGTCGAAGCCCAGCAGGTGCCGGTTCTTCGTGAAGAACTCGGAGACGGAGATCTCGCGCTGACGCGCGCCCATCTCGACGGCGGAGACGGCCGGCTTCGGCTGCGACGTTCCGGCCTGGGCCTCCGCGGTAGGCATCTCCCTCCTTGATATCAGACCCGTGCCCGTGGGCGCTCGTTTATCCTCATCCGAGGTCGTCTGACACGGGGCCGGCTGTCTGCCGCCAGGCTCCTCGAGACTGCCCCCGGCGGCCCGAGGGCGGCCCTCTCGGCGCGGTTTCCGAATACCGCAAGGCGCTGCTAGTGGGCGGTGGGCCCAGACGGGAGCCGCGAGCCCCGCATGAGGCGGTGCTGAGCTACGCGCCCGGGACATCGGCGCGAGCGCCACGTGAGGCAGCGGTGTGGGTGGCCACCGGTACCCGATATGGCCGTCCTCCAAGGCGGAAAGCGGAACGAGTGGGCGGTCAGGGGGGCGGGCACACCGGGACACAACGCGCGCCCTTGGCATCGACCAGCACGACGTCGACCGGGCCGCCGACCTGGCGGTTCTGGCCCTGGTGGAGCCGGGCTTCTTCGCGGATCCCGGCCTCGATCACGTGCCGTACGTGCTGGACGAGCCCCGCTCGGTCGGTGATCGCATAGCCGAACAGCTTCGACGTGCTCGCAAAGGATCCTGTCCTGTAGAACTGGTCCAGGGAGGTCGGCCACGCCACGGCTCCGTGGGGCGGGGTCTCGCGCTTCGCTTTCCACTCATCGTCGACCTGGACCCAGCCGAGGGAGGCCCGTCCCGCCGTCACGTAGGCGATCAGCAGCGTCTGCCTCGCCGCCTGCAGACGGATCTTCGCGTCCGCATCGGCCGGGTTGGCGGCCAGGGCGCGTCTCGCGGAATCCCGCAGCGCGAGTATTTTCTCGTGAAGATGCGGGCGCAACAGCTCGACGATCGTGTCGAGGTCCAGACGCGACACGTCGAGCGGAGTGATGAGCTCGCGGATGTAGCTGACGGTATCCTGCTCGGCATCGAGCGTGGCCAGGCCCGCGGTGGCGATCGCGAGAGGCAGCGACGGATGGAGGGCGATCTTGCGTTGCGGGCCCTGTCGTTCCCAGGGAGGGTCGCCGGGCTTCGCCAGCGCGTTGGTCCACAATCGGTCGGCGCCGACGACGACGAAGTCGGACCGCGGCACGCCCAGGATGATGGTGCCCGTCAGCAGCTGAGACTTGGCGTGAGCTCCGGTCGCGGCCGCCAGGCAGACCAGGCCGAGTATCAGGGAGGTCAGGCGCCGGCCCGCGCGCTGGGTCATCCGCCGGTTTGCGATGAGCGGTCGCGACCGGGTCCACGGCGCCCGAGACGCGCTACGGTGGCCCCATCGCGTTGACACATCCTCTGCCGGGTGACCCGCGGAGTCCGAGGTCGTGCCGGCGACCTGCCGCCGCCGATGTCCGCCTGCGGCGCCAGCCGCCGCTCATCCCCCTTGGCCGCTTCCGACCGCGCGGTCACCCAAGCTCCGGGGCCGAGGCTGCGTCCGGGAGGGTATCACGCTCCGAATCGCCTCGTACAGGACGGTCAGATCGAACGGCTTCATGAGGGTGGCGACGGCTCCGAGCTCCGCTGCCACGACCCCGACGGGGCGTCCCGCGTAAGAGTCGGCGCCAGTCATCACGATGACGGGCAGGCTGGGGTACAGACTGCGCACCGCACGCATGAGGCCGAACCCATTGAGACGCGGCATCGCCACGTCGGTCACCAGAATATCCGGCCTGGACGCCTCCGCGAGCGTGAGCGCCTCCTGCCCATTCGCTGCGGTCAGCACCTGAAACTGCTCCTCCTCCAGGAGGGCGCGGAAGAGCTCCAGGAGGGGGCGCTCATTGTCTACGATCAGCACGACCGGGGCGAGATCGAGCGCCGCGGTTTTCCGGTCGGGAGAGGACAGGGTCGAGCCGTGCCGTGCCATCGATCCTCCTGATCGGATGTTATCCGCTGGCTAACGCGAAACAAGAAACCGCCTTCTCGAAGAGCAAGAACAATGCCTTGAGGTCGGCGACCGGTCTTGACGCGAGAAGACCGGTCTTGACGCGAGTAGACCGGGGACCGCGCCAGCGCAAGGGGTACGGGGGTAGGGACGCCATGCCTCGACTGGGTTGACGAAACCGATCTTCGGGGGGCGTTTCGCCGGACCACGCTGCGCCTTCTCGGCGCGACACTGACCGCGCGCGTCCACAGACCCGGCGGCCATCTTGTCGGGTCGGCGCCACAATGTCTGGGCTCTCGCTTTCCCTTTCCCTTCGGACGACCTATGGGGCGGCTTGACTCCCTTTCACGCGCGGGCGTATGTCTGGGACCGCCGGACCCCGGCACGAACCCTCCCCGCACCCTCCCGGGAAGGAGCCGAACGATGCGCACGCTCAGGGGTGGACTCAGCCTCGCCGCGCTCGCCATCGCCCTCTTGGTCGCGGACCCCGGCGCGGCCCAGGAGCCGCAGCCGGGCGGCGCGCTGCGGGTCGGGCTCCAGGGCGACTTCGCGACGCTCGACCCCCACATGTCCACGTCCGCCGTGGACCGGGACGTCTACTACCAGCTCTACAACACGCTCGTGGCCCTCGATCCCAAGCTGAGTATCGTCCCGGAGCTGGCCGAGAGCTGGGAGCAGCCGGACCCGCTGGCCTACGTCTTCCGGCTGCGGAAGGGTGTCAAGTTCCACGACGGGACGGACTTCAACGCCGACGTCGTTCGGTGGAACGTCGAGCGCATGGTCGACCCGGCCACCGGCTCCATTCGCCGGAGCGAGCTCGGGAACATCAAGTCGGTGGACGTCCTGGACTCGCACACTGTCCGCGTCAACCTGAAGGAGCCGGACGCAGCGCTCCTCGCCACACTCACCGACCGCGCCGGCGTGATGGTCTCGCGGGCGGCCGTCGAGAAGCACGGCAAGGACTTCGCCCGGAACCCGGTGGGAACGGGACCGTTCCGGTTCGTGGAGTGGGTCAAGGACGACCACCTGACGGTCAAGCGCTTCCCGGGCTACTGGAAGAAGGGGCTTCCTCACCTCGACGAGATCGTCTACAAGCCGATCCCCGACCACACCGTGAAGCTCACCGCCCTGCGCACCGGCGCGCTCGACCTCATCGACGAGCTGCCGCCCAAGGACGTGGCGCCGCTCAAGGCGAACCCGAAGCTCCGGGTCATCGAGACGCCCGGCCTCGGCTACCGCCGCATGGAGCTCAACACGACCCGCCCGCCGTTCAACGCGAAGGCGCTGCGGCAGGCGGTGGCGTGGGCGGTCAATCGGGAGGCGATCCACCGGGCGGTCTTCTTCGCGCTCGGCGCGCCGGCTCAGGGGCCGATCCCCCCGCGGAGCTGGGCGTACGAGGCGCTGGCCGGCTACGGCAACGCGCCCGATCCGGCCAAGGTCAAGCAGAAGCTGACCGAGGGCGGCCAGCCCGGCGGGTTCAAGTTCACGCTGAGCATCGTCAACACGCCGGTCGCGCAGAAGCAGGCGCAGATCATCCAGGAGAACCTGAAGCGGGTCGGCATCGACATGGAGATCGCGCTCCTGGAGATCGGGGCGTGGATCGAGAAGCGCAAGGCAGGGCAGTTCGACGCCGCGGAGTCGCTCTGGAGCGGGCGGCCGGACCCCGACGGGAACATGTTCTCGCACCTGACGACAGGGGGCGCCAACAACTGGGGGAAGTACTCGAATCCGAAGGTCGACGACCTGCTCCATCTCGCGCGGTCGTCGTCCAACCAGGCCGAGCGGAAGCGCTTCTACACCGAGGCAATCCAGCTCCTCATCGACGATTCGCCGCTGGTCTTCCTGCACCACGACGCGTGGACGAAGGCCTGGGACGAGCGAGTGCAGGGCTACGTGGAGATCCCGGACGGGCGCATGCGGCTCGAGCGCGTCTGGCTGACCCGGCGCTGAGCCGCGGCGATCCCGGGGCGAGGCCGCCCGCGTGAGCCCCCGCCCGGGTCGTGAGGGGTGATGGTCCCCTACCTGCTGCGCCGTCTCGGGGCCACGGTGCCCGTCCTGCTCGTAGTCAGCGCCATCGTCTTCTCGCTGATCCACCTGACGCCGGGGGACCCCGTGACCATCATGCTGCGCGAGGAGTCGGACCCGGCTACGGTGGCGACCCTCCGTCGGGAGCTAGGGCTCGACCGGCCGCTGCCCGTCCAGTACCTCACCTGGCTCGGGCGGGCCGTGCGGGGGGAGCTCGGCCGGTCGATCCGTACCAACCAGCCGGTCACGGAGGCGATCCGGGAGCGCCTCCCGGTGACGCTAGCGCTGGCGGCCGCCGCCACCGTCCTCGCCCTTGCGGTGGCGCTGCCGGCGGGGATCCTCTCGGCCGTGCGTCGGAACTCGGTCGCCGACGTTGCCGGTACGCTGGTCGCGCTCTCGGGTATCTCGCTCCCCAACTTCTGGCTGGCCATCCTCCTGATCTTCCTCTTCTCCGTGATACTGGGGTGGCTTCCGCCAATGGGCTACGTGAGCCCCCTGCGGGATCCCTGGGGTGGGCTGCGCTCGCTCCTCCTCCCCGCCATCACGCTCGGCACGGCCATGGCCGCGATCGTCATGCGGATGACCCGCTCGAGCCTGCTGGAGGTGCTCCAACTCGACTACGTCCGGACGGCGCGGGCCAAGGGGCTCGCCGAGCGGCCCGTCCTCCTGCGGCACGCCCTGAAGAACGCGCTGATCCCCGTCGTGACGGTGGTGGGGCTCCAGGCGGGGGCGCTCCTCGGCGGAGCCATCATCACCGAGACGATCTTCGCGCTCCCCGGGGTGGGGCGGCTCCTCGTCGACGCCATCTTCCAGCGCGACTTCCCCATCGTCCAGGGCGTGGTCCTCCTGCTCGCCCTGAACTTCCTGCTGGTGAACCTTCTGGTCGACGTGGCCTACGCCTGGCTCGATCCCCGGATCCGATACGACTGACGGGCCCGTGGCCGTCGACTCCCTCCGCCGAGCCATCCCGCTGACTAGGATGGCGCCCGCCCGGAGCCGTCCGGCGGTGCTGCTCGGGCGACTCCTCCGCGGTCACCTCGCGAAGGTCGGACTGGTCATCATCACGGCGCTCGTCGTGGCAGCGGTGTTCGCGCCGCAGCTCGCGCCCTACGACCCGACGGAGCAGCGGCTCGAGCGGATGCTCCAACCCCCGGGGGGCGCCCATCCGCTGGGCACCGATGACCTGGGGCGCGACATCCTGAGCCGCATCCTCTACGGCGCGCGCGTGTCGCTCCTGGTGGGCGTGCTCTCCGTGGGGATCTCGCTCCTCGCGGGGGTGAGCCTCGGGCTCGTCGCCGGCTACCGGGGCGGCTGGCTGGACGAGGTGGTGATGCGCGTCATGGACGGGCTGCTCGCCTTCCCGGCCCTCGTCCTGGCGCTGGCCATCACCGCCGCCCTGGGCCCGAGCCTGCGGAACGCGATGATCGCCATCGGCATCGTCGGGATCCCGGGGTTCGCCCGGCTCGTCCGCGGCCAGGTGCTGTCGCTCCGGGCGGAGGAGTATGTCCAGGCCGCTCGGGCGGCGGGCCTCCGCGACGGCCGGATCGTCGCGCGTCACATCCTGCCCGGCACCCTGGCGCCGATCATCGTCCACGCGTCGCTCCGCGTGGCATTCGCCGTACTCGCGGAGGCAGGCCTCTCCTTCCTGGGTCTGGGGACCCAACCCCCCACCCCGAGCTGGGGTTCGATGCTGAACGTGGGGCGGGAGTACCTGGAGATGGCCCCGTGGCTGTCCGTCGCCCCGGGCGCGGCCATCTTCGTGACCACGCTCAGCTTCAACTTCGTCGGCGACGCCCTCCGCGACGCCCTCGACCCCCGGCTCCGGTTGTAGCCCCGTCGACCGCCATTTATCCCGTCTGTCCCGCGGTGCCGACCGCCCAAGAGGGTCCGCGGGCGCCGTGGAGGGGCCGTTACGCCTTCCCGAGTGATCGTGCATAATGCGGGCGGGCGCCAGCCCGGCTAAAGGAGGAGAGGCCATGATCATGACACGCCGTCGGATGCTCGGTCGCTCGCTGGCCGCGCTGGGTGGCCTCGCCGCGGGCGGCGGCCTCGTGTCCGTGCCGCGACCGGCCAGAGGGGCTCAGACCGAAGTCACATTCCAACTAGGCTGGATCGTGAGCAACGGGCAGGTGGGAGAGATCGTCGGCCGGAGCCTCGGGTACTTCGAGGCGGAGGGCATCAACCTCAAGATCACGCCCGGCGGCCCCAACGTGGACGGCGTGGCGATCGTGGCGGCAGGCTCGGCGCAAGCGGGGAACCTTTCGTCGAGTCCGTCACTTATGCTGGCCCGGGCCGGCGGAATCCCGGTCAAGTGCATCGCCGTCGGCTACCAGGAGCACCCGTTCACCTACTTCTCCCTCCCGAAGAAACCGATTCGCTCACCCCAGGACATGATCGGGAAGAAGATCGGGACCCAGGGCACGGCGCGGATCCTGCTGCGGGCGCTGCTCGCGCATCACAAGATCAAGGAGTCGGACGTCCAGGTCGTCGTCATCGGCAGCGAGTACGCGCCGCTTATGACCGGCCAGGTAGATGCCGTCACCGGGTGGCTCACTAACACGACTGCCCTCAAGGCGATTGGCCCCGACCGCGTCGACATGCGCCTCTGGGATACGGGCGTCCAGCTCTACGCGAACCTGTATTACGCCACCGACGATACGATCCAGAAGCACCCCGACGTCCTGGCCGCGTTCATCCGCGCGGCCGCGAAGGGGTGGGCCTACACCCAGCAGAACCCGGAGAAGGCGGTGGATCTGCTCGTCAAGGCGTACCCGAACCTGAACCGGGAAGGGGAGCTGGAGGGGATCGGGCCGGTGATCGGCTTCAGCTTCACCAAGACCACGGCCGCCAAGGGCTGGGGCACGATGGAGCCGGGCGTCTGGGAGCGTCAGCTCCGACTCTACGAGGAGCTCGGTCAGTTCAAAGGCCCCGCACCGAAGGTGAGCGACGTGATGACCGACTCGATCCTCCAGGCGACGGCGGCCGTCCGGCCCAAGATCGGGTAGTTTTTCGCACGGCCGGTCGCGTGGCATGACGATTCCCGCGGAGCCGGCGGTTCGCCTGGACAGCGCGACCGTCCGCTTCATGAGCGAGCGGGGCGCCATCACCGCGCTCGAGAAGGTGTCGGTCGCCATCCCCGCCGGCGGCTTCGTGACCCTCCTCGGCCCCTCCGGGTGCGGCAAGTCCACTTTGCTCCGCCTGGTCGCCGACCTGGTCCCCGCGGCGGAGGGGCAGGTGACGGTCCTCGGAGGGACCCCGGCGACGGCGCGCGCGACCCGCCAGCTCGGCTTCGTCTTCCAGGACCCCACGCTCCTGCCGTGGCGCTCGGCGCTGGACAACGTCCGGCTGCCGTTCGAGGTGGGTCCCCGCAAGGGGGACGCCCGGGGGCGGCGGACTCCGGAGGAACTGCTCCGGCTAGTCGGGCTCGGCGGCCGCGAGGCGGCGCTCCCACACGAGCTGTCCGGCGGGATGCGCCAGCGGGTCGCGATCGCCCGGGCCCTCGTCACCGAGCCGCGGCTCCTCCTCATGGACGAGCCTTTCGGGGCGCTCGACGAGATCACACGGGACAGCCTCAACGAGGAGCTGCTCCGGATCTGGCAGGAAACCGGCACGACGATCCTCTTCGTGACCCACTCGATCCCCGAGGCGGTGTTTCTCTCCCAGCAGGTGCTGGTGCTCGCGACCAACCCCGGCCGGGTCCGGGAGTTGGTTGACTGCGCACTGCCCTATCCCCGCGCGCTGCGGATCCGGGAGACGACCGACTTCATGCGTATCGCCGCCCACCTGCGCGCGCTCCTGGAGACGTGCTGATGGCCGTGCTCGACCGCGCCGGCACCGTGGCCGCGGCGGGCGCTCGATCGGTCGGCATCGAGCGCCGGCGCCGGCCGTGGCGTGACCGACTCCCGCCGATCGTCGCGGCGCTCGGCCTTCTGGCGGCCTGGCAGCTCGGGGCGTGGGCCTTCGGGCTGCCGATCTACATCGCGCCGACCCCCGCCCAGGTGGCGCGGACGCTCGTCGCCGAGCTACCGATCCTGCTGCGCAACTTCCTGCCGACCGCGGTGGAGAGCCTCATCGGCTTCCTCGTCGGCAACACCGCTGCCATCCTGGTGGCCGTGGTCTTCGTCCACAGCAAGCGGCTGGAGGCGGCCTTCTATCCGATCGCGGTCTTCGTCAACACCATCCCGGTCCTGGCCAAGGCGCCGATCCTCGTCCTGATCTTCGGGCTCGGGATGACCTCCAAGGTCGTGATCGCCGCGTTCATCTGCTTCTTCCCGACGCTGGCGAACATGGTGCGCGGGCTCCAGTCGGTCAACCCGCAGTCCCTCGAGCTCATGCGCGTGCTTTCGGCGAGCCGGTCCGAAGTGTTCTGGAAGCTCCGGGTGCCGAGCTCGCTGCCGTTCCTGTTCTCGGCCCTGAAGATCGCGTCCACGACCTCGGTGCTGGGGGCGATCGTCGGGGAGTGGATCGGCGCCGATCTCGGGCTCGGCGCCCTCATCATCGAGGCGACCCACAACTTCCGGTCGCCGCTCCTGTACGCCACGATCTTCGTCGCGTCCGGCTGGGCGGTCGTCTTCTTCGCGGTGGTCAGCTTCGTCGAGCGCCGTGTCGTCACCTGGAAACCGGCCGAGGCCCATTAGTGATGGTCGAGCCGAGGTCCGTCACCGAGGTCGCGCGGGAGACCCCCGTCGTCGGGGAATCCGACGTGCTGGTGGTCGGGGGCGGGGCGGCGGGGATGAGCGCGGCGGTGGCGGCGGCGCGAAGCGGCGCCCGCGTGACCCTGGTCGAGCGCTATCCCTACCTTGGCGGTATGGCGTCGGGCGGGATGGTCCTGGTGCTGGACGACATGGTCAACGGCGACGAGGTGACTACCACGGGGATCGTGCGGGAGGTCATCGAGCGGCTCGAGAAGCTCGACCTCGCGGTGTCGCCGCCACTCGAGGACCGACGCGTCGGGTGGGACGTTTGGCGGAAGTGGGCGCGCTGGGGGTGCCACGACTTCCGCGCCCACAGCAAACCGCAGCCGATCGTCTACGCCGTGGCCTTCGATCCGGACGGCTGGAAGCGGGTGTCGAACGACCTGATCGCGGAGGCGGGCGTGAGCATGCGCCTCCACTCGTGGTTCGCCGAGTCGATCGTCGAGGATGATCGAATCCGGGGTGTGATCGTCGACACCAAGGCGGGTCGCCAGGCGCTGCTGGGTTCCGTCGTCATCGACGCGACCGGCGACCTCGACGTCGCGGCGCACGCCGGCGCGCCCCACGTCCACGGCTCGTACATCATCACCCCCGTGTTCCGGCTGGGGGGGGTCGACACGGACGCCGCTCTCCGGTTCGAGGCGGAGCGCCCGGTGGAGTTCGCCGAGCTGGACCGGGAGGCCCGCCGAGTCCTCGGCGGGTCGTGGGACCTGTGGTGGCTCAAGACGCCGCTGCCCGGCATCGTGTGGTGCAACTGTCCGCACCTGACCGGCTACGATGCGGTCAAGGTCGAGGATCTGACCGCGGCCGACCTGGAAGGCCGGCGGCGGATCGCCGCGCTCGTCGCGTTCGCGCGGGCGCATCTGCCTGGATTCGAGTGCTGTTACGTTGTGGACACCGCGCCCCAGCTCGGCGTGCGGCAGACGCGACTCCTCCAGGGCGAGTACGTGGTCACCAAGGAGGACGTACTCGAGCGGCGCCACTTCCCGGACACCGTCTGCCGCGGCCGGGACTACTACACACCGTACCGGGCCCTGCTCCCGCGAGGCGTCGAACAGCTCCTGGTCGCCGGCCGCCACTACTCGGCTGACCCATCCGCCCAGAAGATCTCCCGCGAGATCCCTCCCTGCATGGCGCAGGGTCAGGCCGCCGGCCTCGCCGCGGCGCTCGCTCTGTCGGCCGGCGCGCGCGTCCGCGACGTCGATCCCCAAGCCATCCAGCGAGCGATGCGAGCCCAGGGCGCCGACCCGGGAGACGTCCCGTCATCCAACGCCACACCCTGGCGCCCCGGCGGCTGACCCGTGCGTGCGCGGTCCGCGGCCTCGCGCATGCGCGGTCGAGGACGGCATCACCTGGACCTGGTGCGCCGAGGAAACAGTCTCCCGCATCGTGCCCGTGGTCGCATTTCGGCGCCCGTGCGGACACGATCACGGTCCGATCCTACGAGGAGGAGTCATGACGGCACCGAAGTGGCAGTCAGCCGCGACCCGGCCCGAGATGGACGACGGCCTCCAGTACCACATTCGGTGCCGGCGCGGCGACGTGGAGCGCTACGTCCTATTGCCGGGAGATCCCGAGCGCGTGGACCTCATCGCGGCGGAATGGACTGAGGCGCGGCCCATCGCGAACTATCGCGAGCACCGGACCTTCACCGGCCGGCTCGACGGTGTCGGCGTGACCTGCTGCTCTACGGGCGCCGGCGGCGGCTCGACCTCGAGCGCGTTCGAGGAGCTGGCCGTTCTCGGCGCTGACACCTTCATCCGCGTGGGGACCACGGGGGCACTCCAGGCCGAGATTGGGTGCGGCGACCTGATCATCTCCACGGCGGCGATGCGGCAGGATGGCACCAGCCAGCTCTACGTCGACCCCACGTATCCGGCAGCGGCGCACTACGCCGTGACGGCGGCGCTGGTCGAGGCGGCCGAGCGGCTCGGGGTCCGCTACCACGTGGGGGTGGCGTGCTCCACGGGCTCCTGGTACTGCGGCCAGGGCCGGCCGGGGTTCGGGGGCTACGAGCAGTCGTTCTTCCGCGACAAGGTCGATGACCTCCGGCGTGCCGGCGTGCTGAACTTCGAGATGGAGACGGCGACGATCTTCACCCTGGCGAGTCTCTATGGGCTGCGTGCGGGGGCGGTCTGCACGGCGATCGCCAACCGGATCACCGACCAGTTCGTCTACGGCGGCATCGAGCACGCCGTCCGCACTGGCAACCTGGCGATCCAAATCCTGGCCGGCTGGGACCGGCGCCAGGCGGAGGCCGGGAAGCGCCACTGGTATCCCTCGCTGACAGCCTGACGGGGAACGGTCGGTGACGCCGGGTCTTTACGTCGGGAACGCCCGGCTGTGCCGGGCCGGGGTGGACGAGCGGTTCGAGCCAGGCGGGGTGCTTGTCGAGGATGGCGCGATCACCGCCGTCGCCGTCGGGCCGGACGAGGAGCGGGCGCTCGGTCAGCGCGCCGGGGGGCGCTTCGACGCCGGCGGGATGATCCTCATGCCCGGCCTGGTCAACGCCCACTACCACTCCTATAGCACCGTGCTCAAGGGGACCGAGAACAGCCTGCCGCTCGAGGCGTGGGCGCTCTACACGGTGGCCTACGGCCAGGCCCTCGGAGAGGAGGCCATCCGGCTCGCTGTCCTCCTCGGCGCCGCCGAGATGCTCCGCAACGGCATCACGGGCTGCCTCGATCATTTCCCCCATGTCCGGTGGGCCGACGCCGCGCTGAGCGCTCACGAAAGCTCGGGCCTGCGCGTGGGCTTCGCCCCGTTCATGCACGACCTGTTCGACCACGAGCTACTCGACATCCCGCTACCGCCGGACATCCGCCGCCGACTCGACGCCGCACCCCGCTCGGTCCCGGCCGGCGCCGAGCTGCTCTACCGGGACCTGGTCGCCCGCTGGCACGGCCGCGCCGGCCGCATCACGGTTCTGCTGGGGCCGAACGCGTTCCAGCGCTGCTCGGCACCGCTGTGGGAAGTGTGGCGACGACTCGGGGAGGAGCTGGGCCTGGCGGCGCACACACACCTCGCGGAGACGCGGGCGCAGGGCGCCTATGGACAGCGGCGGTGGCCGGGCGGCACCGTTGCCGAGATGGATCGGCAGGGGCTCCTGAGCGAGCGGCTCTCGGTCGCCCACGGGATCTGGCTCTCACCGTTGGAGCGAGAGCTCCTTGCCCAGCGCGGGGTCACCGTCGTCCACAACCCGGCGAGCAACCTGATGCTGGGCAGCGGTCGCATGCCCCTGGCGGACTCCCTGGCCCTTGGGGGACCGCTCGCTCTCGGCACCGACTCATCGAACACCGGCGGCCCGCACGATCTGTTTGAGGTCATGCGGCTCGCCCTGATGCTGCCGCGTCCCGACACCCCGGAGCCACGGGCCTGGCCGCGGCCTGCCCAGGTGCTTGCCATGGCGACGCGTGGCGGGGCGCGGGCGCTCGGACTGGCCGGGCGGCTGGGCGAGCTGGCGCCGGGGCACCGCGCCGACCTCGTGCTCCTCGACCCCCGCTGCGCAGCGCTCGCGGGCTCTGCCGTCACTCTCCCCCAGTTCGTCCAGCACGCCAGCGGCGCGGCCGTGGCCGCCGTCATGGTGGAGGGGCGTTGGGTCCTCCGGGACGGGCGCATCCTGACCTTCGACGAGGATGCCGTCCTCGACCGGCTGGCCGCGCTGGGCCCCGAGCTCCTAGCGACCGCGCGGCCGGCGGTTGACCTCGCGACGGCGGCGGCGCCGCACTTCACGGGCGCGTCTGTCTTTCGAGACAGCTAGCGCGAACACTGGCCTCGTTTTTGGCCTGATACGATAGCGCGGGTCGGCGCAGGACAGCCGCGGACCTCGAGTCCCCGGTGAGATCAGCTGATGCTGAACACCGGCGCGCCGAGCGCCCGCTCGTCCACGGTGATCCCCAGGCCGGGGCGGCGCGACACCTCCGACCACCCGCCGCTCGGCTCCGGCGTCCCCTCGGCGATGCGCTCGTTCACGAGCATGTTGATGAGCATGCCGTTCAGGAGCGACTGGGACGGGGTGCTGGCGGCGAGGTGCGCCATCGCGGCGGTCACCACGTCGCCGCCCCCGGAGTCCTCCATGGTCACCGCCAGTCCCCACTGACGGCACACGTCGCGCGCCAGCCGGAGGCGACTGATGCCGCCGAACCGCGACAGCTTGAGCATCGCGCAGTCCAGGGCCCCGGCGGCCTGGGCGGCGAACAAGGCGTCCAGGTCCGTCAGGGTCTCGTCGAGGATCATCGGCCGCGCGGTCCGCCGGCGGATCGCCAGGCACTCCCCCAGCGTCCGGCAGGGCTGCTCCAGGTAGATCGGCTCGTCCTCGAGCGCGGCGATGAACTGGGCGGCCTCGTGCTGGCGCCAGTAGGCGTTGGCGTCGACGATGACCACCTCCTGATCCCGCAGGACGTCCAGACAGGCCCGGGCGCGTTGCACGTCGAGCTGCCAGTGGCCGCTGCCGACCTTGACCTGGAAGCGGCGGAAGCCCTGCGCGAGGAGCTGCTCCGCTCGCTCCCGCATCGCCTCCGGCCGGTTCACCCCGACGAGGTGGTAGATCGGGAATCGCGCCTGGAACGTCCCGCCTAGGAGATCGCTGACGGGGAGGCCGGTCGCCTGGCCCAGGAGGTCCCAGCAGGCGATGTCGATGGGGGACTTCGCGTAGGCGTGGCCGTACAGGACCCCGTCCATGCGCGCGTAGACCTGCTCGATCTGCCGGGGGTCCGCCCCGAGCAGGGCCGGCCCCATCAGCTGGATGGCGGCCCGCGCGCCTTCGGGGAAGGCCAGCATGTAGGTCGGGCTGAAGGGGCATCCCTCGCCCCAGCCCACCAGGCCTTCGTCTGTGCTGAGCTTCACGAGGGTGCTGTCCTCGGCGCTGACCGTTCGCCCGCCAGAGAGGGTCAGCGGCCCGCCCGCGAGCGTGTACTTGAAGCGATAGACGTCGATGCGCGAGATCTTCACTGGCACCCCCGGGTTCCATGGCGGCGTCGAGCGGGGTCCGAGACCGCTCACCCGCGAGGCCGCTCGTCTCGGCCAGGACGACGTCCCGGCCCATCTCCCGCCCGAGGAGAAGCTGTCAAGGCGAGAAAGTCAACCGGTCCGCCACTCCGGGATGATCCCGCGGCCCGTCTCGACAGCGACGCACTTTCGACTTGACCGCATTCGGCCCCTTCGCTACGGTCAATCCGGATGCCTGGAAGCGACCGCCTGCGGCTCCTGATCACCGCCGCGCTGCTGAGCACTCACGTGCTGCTCTCGGCGTTGGTGTTCGCCAGTCCGCCCGACCCCGTCGGCCAGTCGGGCATCTTCGATGACGACGACGCCGACGACGTCGTGCTCCAGGTGATGGCGATGGCCGCCGTCGTCCCGGGCCGTCCGGTGGATGCCGGGCCGATCCATCCGGTCGTGTGGGTGGGATCGACCCACGATCTGGTCCGCTCGCCCGCCGTCCCGCTCTACGCGCGTCAGATTCGCGCGCCTCCCGCGTCGTAACCGCACCGCGTTCCGTCTTCTCCCGCTGATCCGGAGGAGACCTGCGTCCGTCGACGTCGTCTTGGAGCGCTCTCTACGCCACGCCGCCCGCGCGCAGGCCGCCGGGGAGCCCGGCGCGAAGGACGCTGCGATCACGACGCGAATCGACGACATGGGAGGTGTCGCATGCTCAGACGTGCGCGCAGACTCTCGATGGGACGGTCCCCGGCCTGTCTGGCGGCCGCGCTCGGCGCGCTGCTGGTGCTGAGCGAGCTCGGGCTCGTGGAGCGGGCGACCGCCGGTGACCGGCCGGACATCTACTACATCTGGCGAGATGGCGTCCGTCTCGCGAATGGGGAGAACCCGTACGCGTACGACCACCCCCCGGAGCCCGAGGAGCGTCCGACGAAGCACCCTTCGTACCTGCCGCTGTTCTACCTGGCCGTCGCGGGCGTGCACCAGCTGGGGATCCGCGAGTACACCACCTGGTTGCACGTCTGGCGGGCTGTCCAGCTCGTTGGGCACGTCACGATCGCGATCCTCCTGTACCTGGCCGGCCAGCGCGCGGGTCGCCCCCTGCTGGGACTGTTCGGGGCGCTCTTCTGGAGCTTGAATCGCTGGACCCTCTACACCGTCCGGGCGGGAGGCCTCGACGAGCTGGCCCTGCTGTCCCTGCTGGCCTCCCTGCAGTGCTTCGTGCGCCGGCGCCGGCTGGCCTTCCTCTGGTTCGGCACCTCGCTCGCCATCAAGCACGTCGGCCTCCTCGTGGCCCCGCTGTATCTCGTGTGGACGTGGCAGCGATCGAGAGACTCGCGGTGGACCCGCTGGACGGCGATGGGGCAGGCAGCCCTGTGGATCGCGCTGATCCCGGCGCTCGTCTCGTTGCCGTTCATCTGGTGGGACGCCGGCGCCTTCACCCGATCCATCCTCAGCTCGGTGACCCGGCCCTCCGATGCTTACGGGCACATTTCGGCAGTCGGCACTCTCCTCGGTCTGAGGGGCGGCTTGGCCCGGGTCCCCCTCCTTCTGCTGCTGACGCTGGTCGTCCTGATCGCCGCCCACCGTCAGGTGATCGGCCGGTACACCGCCGTGCTTCTCATGTTTGCCACGTTCACGGATTTCAACACGGTGCTCTTCCCGCAGTACTTCACGTGGGTCGTTCCCTTTATCGTCCTGGCGGCCGGCGAGCGTGCCGCGGTGCCCTCTCACGCGGCCACGGGGTCGACGTCATGAGCTTCGTCCGAGAGTCCGGCCGGGGGCGGGACGTCGTGCCTCGGCCTCGCGCACGGCTCGCGCCGCGTGCTCCGCGATGATGCCGTAGCCGTACACGCCCGGGTGGCAGTGAGGAGCCGGCAGGTACTGGTCCCAGCGATACCCCTCGTCGCGTACGGAGACGACCACCGCTCGGGCGCCGAAGCGCCCACGTAGCTCCTGCACGGGGGCGTCGAAGATGCCCCGCTGACCGGGTCTGTCGGGTATGAAGAGGACGACCGGCGCGATCCCCGTCGCCAGCGCCGAGGTCACGAAGGTCTCGAGCACGGCTTCGAGACCGTGTCGGATCTCCTCGTCCCGGAGCACTCGCGCAGGGTCGACCATCGCGAACAGGCGGAGCCGTGTGGCCGGGCGCGTGAGGGTATCGACGAGCGCCCACGAATAGGGGAAGCGCGGCTCCGCAAGAGCCCAGTAATCCTCGCGGAATGTCTGCCGCGCCAGAGTGAGCAGTTCCTCGAAGGAAGCCGCCTCGGGGCCGTTCGGATTGGCGCGCTGAACGCCGTTCCGCATGTACGGCTGGAACGCGAACATGCCCGCCGTATGCGGGAAGTACACCGGCCGGTAAGAGTTCAGCATGCGGAAGAAATCGTCGTTCGTGATCCCGAGGATGGCCGTGCGCGCGTCGGGGTAGTCCGTCGCTCTCCGCTGGAACTTCAGCACCGCTTGCACGACACCGTAGCCGCCCACGCCGTGATTCACCACCTTGCGGCCGAGTAGCCGCGCGAGCTGCGCGGGGTAGCTGTCGCCGTCCTCGACCTCGTCGCCACGAGTAAAAGAGTTGCCGAAGGCGAGAATGGGAGGGCCCGCCACGATGTCGTTCGTCCGGCGCGAGCGGTCCTCGAGGTAGGCCGCCGTGACGGGGCCTCGGAGGCAAGCCGAGAACGTCCCGGTGCGACCCTTGGGGTTGTCCCAGCCGAGGACGGCATCGTAGCGCTCGGCGACGAACTGACGGTAGAGGCCTTCCGCGCCGCGGATGCGCTGAACGAAGGCGAGACCGTCGGAGAAGAGGCGCGATCGCGTCCTCGGCAGCTGTGCGAGCAGAAAGGCGGCGCTCTCGAGGAGGAGGAGCAGGAATGCGAGGTACAGCAGGATCTGGACGGCGCGCCTGAGCCCGTGTCCAATCACGGAGAGCAGTACCATCGACCCTTTCCCGCACGGCGTGCGCACCGGTGGAACCTGTCCCCCGTCAGGCGGACCATCGTTTCGTATCGGAGGCGGCGTGGGCGGATTGCCGAAGCGTCCCGGGTCCCGGTCGTCTAGCGCGCCAGGACGAACGAACGAGACGGGCTAGGCGGGCGGAGGCGACCGGAGAGCGCGGGCATCGGACCGGCCGACCGGCGCCGAGCTGACCACCTTCGCTGGTAGGGGAGGAGTTCCGGGACGCTGGACGGCCAGCGCGGCTGGCCCCGCCGTGACGGCGATATCGGCCAGCGTCGCGATCCGTTCCGGGATCGCGACGGCATCGTCGTCGTCTCCGTTGTACTACCCGACCTGCCTGGTCTCCTCGGGGAGGGCGACCGGGGTCCCGCCCGCCCCGAGGAGCAGGAGCCGCAGAGCCGCGAAGAGACCGCTCCAGGCGCGTCGCAGATGCACGACCGGAATCCTACGCCGCGTGACGGCGGTGTCAATCGCTGGAGATCAGGCGGCAGCCAGGACGGCCAGCATGGCCACGATCCTCACCGGCAACGTGCTCCGCGTTCCGGATCGCCGGACGCTCGTCGGTCAGGGGGGCGCGGTGGCGTCCGCGCGAGGACGGAGTGCGGGATCGTGAGCCCGGACGGACTCGCCGCCGGACCTCGCCAGGGGCGAAACGGCCTTCAGCTCTTTTTCGAGGTCTGCGCCATGAAACCAGCGAGCTGCGGCACGACCTCGGTGCCCTGGCACCGTGGGCAATGCACGCCGCCCTTTTCCCGCTCCGAGTTGGTCATGGTGATCTCGAACGATTTCTTGCACGTCTCGCACAGGAATTCGTAGCGCGGCATCGGTGAACCTCCAGGCGCGACGGTAGACCTCTCCGGACTCGATGAAGCGGCGGATGACGCGACGACGGAGGGTGGTGCGCGTGGTCTCTTCTGGAAGATGGTGGAGACGCTCACGGTCCAGCGAGGCAGTGTGCCACCGAGGGCGTGAGAAGTTGTGCGGAGGCCCGAGCGTGGGAGCATCTCGACCTCTCCAGGACCGGACGGACTGTCCGCTCTTGCTAGACCCTATGCCCACTCTCGCGAGGCGGTCAAGGGGGATCGTTGCTGGGAGAGATACCCGCGTCGGGCTTGCCGTCCGCCGAGAGGAGCCGGTCCAGCTGGTTCGCGAACGCGTGGTTGTCGCCGCGCCTCCAGGGCGCCGGCCCGCCGGTCTCGACGCCGCTCCCGCGTAGCTGGTCCATGAAGTTTCTCACGGCCAGGCGCTCCGGGATGTTCTCCTTTGTGTAGAGCACGCCCCGGGGGTCGAGCGCGTGCGCGCCGCGGCCGACGACCTCGGCCGCGAGCGGGATGTCGGCCGTCACGACCACGTCCCCGGCCTGCACTTGCTCCACGATCTCCCGGTCGGCGACGTTGAAGCCACGCCGCACGCGCATGGTCCGGATGAACGGCGACGGCGGCGTCCGCAGCGGCGTGTTGGCCACCAGGATCATCGGAAGCTGCATGCGCTCGGCGGCGCGGAACAGGATCTCCTTGATGGGCCTCGGACAGGCGTCAGCATCGACCCAGATCTGCACGCTACCTCGGCCGGGACATCCGACGAGGCTCCTCCTCGGGCCGCCCGCAACTCGACAGCGCCGAGCCGCCCCATGATCGGCGCATTGGCGTCAGACGTGCTCGACGACGACGGCCCAGAACGGCGCGGCACCGATGTTGCGAATCTCGTGGGTCATGACGTGCGGGGCCCAGTGCGCACCTCCCGCCGGAAAGCGGTCCTCGCGCGCCTCGCCGCTGGGGAACCGCTGCGCGGCGTGGGCGCCCGTGAGCGGGACGATCAGCCGCGGCGCGTGACTGTGCATCGGCCGCACCTGCGCGGGCCCGAGGATTTCCTCGTAGACGCAGACCGCCTCGTTCCGGAAGAGGATCTTGTCCCCGAAGGTCCGCGACACCCCGGGTGCGTCCGGCAACGCCCGCACATCCACGAGGAGGGCCTCGCCGAACGGCTCCGACCCGGCCAGCGCCCGCAACTCCCCGGCCCCGAGCCAGTCGACGCGGCCCCGCGCGACGGGGAGGTAGCGGTGCTCGCCGCTCTGCCGATGAAGCAGCGACCCGCCACCGTCCGTCAGGCCGATCAGGAGCGCGTTCCTGTGCGTGATCGGCCGGTCGCCATCGACCGCGACCGAGGCGCCGTCGATCCGCGTGACGAGGACCGCGTCGTTGTCGAGCACCGTCGAGCTCGGCATGGAACCCTCTCCGAGGAAGCGGAAGGCGATCGGCTCTGGGCAGACCTTACTGCCGCTCTCC
>Ga0114129_10000256_pt1 | contig 60241 bp, 62 predicted proteins | sample RhiMetdeltSRZDD1_FD_80071 | JGI IMG/M metagenome (GOLD analysis project Ga0114129, IMG submission 80071) | Populus rhizosphere microbial communities from Tennessee, USA - Rhizosphere MetaG P. deltoides SRZDD1 (version 2) (version 2) | ecosystem: Host-associated > Plants > Roots > Rhizosphere >...
GCCGGCGGCAGCGTGAAGCGGACGAAGTGCACGGCGCTGAGATTGACGCGCTCCTCGTCCGAATGGCCGGCCTCGAAGTCGCCGATGATCACCTGAGGGCCGACGATCATCCTCACGTAGTCACGCGTGTCGATGGCGAGCATCCGGTCGAGCACGGGCTTGATCTCCGAGGCCTGGTCGATCTCGATCATCAGGGTCGCCGCCAGCTCACCGCGTTTGGGTAGGAGCGCATTGTACACCTTGACTTTCTCGGCGATCTTCGACGGCTCCACGATGCGCTCGGCGCGCACCATCTCCTGGAGCTGAAACCACACCGTCGAGCGATTCTCGAAGACGAATGTGAGATCGCGGCTCACCGAGATGCGGCGAGCCCGCTTGAGCTCGACGATGGCGCGTCGCCGCTCGGCCCGGACTTGGCGAAAGTTCGTGTCGAGCTCGTCCGCGGAGTGCCGCGCAGGATGTCGATCGATCCCCTTGTCAGCAATTGATAACAATTAGCGCCAGCGCGCAGAGCACACATCACGGCGGGCACGTGTCGAGCATGGGCCGTCGTGTGCAATGCGCGTCCGGCATCTGGCGCGGTCGGAGGACTTCCAGTAGACTACCCACCTCAGGAGGACTGTTCGAATGGCTCGTCCCCCCGGGCTTCGCATTCAGGGAGCCCGACAGAACAACCTCAAGAACGTTTCGCTCGAGATCCCGCACGACCGCCTCACCGTCGTCACCGGGGTGTCCGGCTCCGGCAAGTCCTCGCTGGCGTTCGATACGCTCTTCGCCGAGGGTCAGTGGCGGTACATCGAATCACTGTCGACCTACGCGCGCATGTTCCTCGACCGGGTCGACCGACCCGACGTGGACAAGATCGAGCAGATCCGGCCCGCGGTCGCGCTCGAGCAGAAGAACCCGGTGCGCACCGCGCGTTCGACCGTCGGCACCGCCACCGAGATCTACGACTACCTGCGGCTGCTCTACGCGAAGATCGGCCGTGTCCACTGCCCGACGTGCGGCGCGCCGGCGGTGTCGCACTCGCCGGAGTCGATCGTCGACGCGCTGGTGGAGGCGCACCCGGGCGCTCGCGCAATGATCACGTTCCGGCTCACCGTCCCGGCGGGTCTTCCGCCCGCCGAGCTCTGGGCGAATCTGACCCGGCGCGGCTTCGCCCGCATCCGGGTCGACGGCGACATCCTCGATCTGGCCGCGCCGCCCCCCGCCGACTTCGCCGATCGCAAGACCGTCGCGGTCATCCTCGATCGGGTCGTGCTGGAGTCAGCCCATCGTGCGCGCATCGTCGAATCGGTCGAGTCGGCGCTGCGCGAGGGCGGCGGCCGGCTCGCCGTCGAGATCATCGGCGCGGCGACGCGAGAGTTCGGCGAGGACTTCCGGTGTAGCGGGTGCGGCGCCGCGCTGGAACGGCCGCAGCCGCTCCTGTTCTCATTCAACCACCCGCTCGGCGCCTGCTCGGAGTGCAAGGGCTTCGGTAACGTGCTCAAGTACGACGAGGCGCTGGTCGTGCCGGACCGCACGTTGACCCTCGCCGGCGGTGCGGTCGAGCCGTGGACGCATCCGTCCGGTCGCTGGTACCAGCGCGAGATGATGAAGGCGGCGCGACGGCTAAAGGTCGACACCGAGACGCCCTGGGACGAGCTGCCGGAGCCGACACGCGAGTTCGTCTACGGCGGTGACGGAAACTTCCCGGGCATCCATGGCTTCTTCGAGGAAGTCGAGTCGTACCGGTACAAGCTCCACGTCCGCGTCTTCCTGTCGCGCTACCGCAGCCAGTCCGTCTGTCGCGTCTGCCACGGCGCGCGGCTCAAGCCGGCCGCGCTGGCCGTCCGCGTGGCCGGGCTCACCATCGCCGAGTTCGCCAAGCTCACGATCGACGCGGCGGCACGCCTGCTGAGCGATCTCGGTCTCACGGCGTGGGAAGCGGTCGTCGCCCGCGAGATCCAGCGGCAGCTCAACGCCAAGCTGACGTTCCTCTTGCGCGTGGGACTCGGCTATCTGACGCTGTCCCGCCAGACCCGCACGTTGTCGGGCGGCGAGGCGCAACGGATCAACCTGGCCAACCAGCTCGGCGCGCAGCTGGTCGGCACCCTGTACGTCCTCGACGAGCCGTCGATCGGGCTGCACGCGCGCGATACGGCGCGCCTGACCGATCTCTGCCGCGAGCTCGCGCAGGCCGGCAACACGGTCGTGGTCGTCGAGCACGACCGCGAGTTCATCGGCGCGGCCGATCACATCGTCGAGCTCGGCCCCGGCTCCGGCGAGCGCGGCGGCGAGATCGTGTTCAACGGCTCGCAGGCCGACTTCCAGAAGGCCACGCACTCGTTGACCGCGCGCTACGTCTCGGGCCGCGAGTCGATCCCGGTGCCCCCGTTCCGGCGCAGCGGCCGGCGCGTGCTGACGCTCGCAGGCGCGCGCCAGCACAACCTGAAGGACGTGACGATCCGCGTGCCGCTGCACACGCTCACCGCGGTCTCCGGAGTGTCGGGCTCCGGCAAGTCCACGCTGATCCACGACACGCTCTACCGCGCGGTCGCCCGCGTCTTCAAGACCGAGTTCGCGACTCCGGGCGAGTACGACGCGCTATCGGGCGTCGAGTACATCAAGGGCGTGCGGCTCATCGACCAGGAACCGATCGGGCGCACACCGCGCTCGAATCCGATCACCTACGTGAAGGCGTTCGACGAGATCCGCAAGCTCTTCGCGGCGCTGCCGCGGGCGAAGGCGGTCGGGCTCGATTCCGGCGCGTTCTCCTTCAACGTGCAGGGCGGCCGCTGCGAGTCGTGCCAGGGCGACGGGTTCCAGAAGCTCGAGATGTACTTCTTCGAGGACGTGTACGTGGCTTGCCAGGAGTGCGAGGGCCGGCGCTACCGGCCCGACGTGCTCGGCGTGAAGCTCCGTAACCGCAGCATCAGCGACGTGCTCCAGATGACGGTCGACGAGGCCGTCGATTTCTTCGCCGCGCAGACGAGCCTGGCGCGGCGCCTGCAAGTCTTGCAGTCGGTGGGGCTCGGCTATCTCCGTCTCGGACAGGCCGCGACAACCCTGTCGGGCGGTGAGGCGCAGCGCCTGAAGATCGCCGCCGAGCTCGGGGCCCGAGCGACCGGCGAGATGCTCTACATCCTGGACGAACCGACGACCGGCCTGCACCTCGACGACGTGAAGAAGCTCCTCGGCGTGCTCAACCGGCTGGTCGACGCCGGTAACACCGTGCTGGTCGTGGAGCACCACCTCGACGTGATCAAGTCCGCCGACCACGTCATCGACCTCGGGCCCGAGGGCGGCGAGGATGGCGGCGAGATCGTCGCCGAAGGTCCGCCCGAGGCGATCGCGCAGACTCCGGGCTCCTACACGGGCAAGTTCCTGGCCGAGCTCCTCCCCCGGCCGAACGGCAAGAACGGCCACGGCCATTCCTGAGCCGCACATGGACCATGACAACGCCACGCCGGCCCGAATTTTCGTGGTCGCCCGACGCCATCCCGAGCTCTACGAGTATCTGAGATCGCGGTTCGCCGGCGACGCCGGCGTCACCGTCATCCTGGATCGTCGTGTCGCGCCGCGACGCCGACGGGCCCTCGCCGCGGCCGCCGAGCGGCGTCGCAACGACCGGCGATCGCGCCCCGAAGTCGAGGAGCAGCTCGCCGCCACGTCGCTGGCGATCGTCGGCGGATCGACGACACCCGTGAGCGAGGCGCGCCAGTGGGTCGACGCGATGCAGCGCGGCGTTCACGCCGTGCGCGGCGCGCTCGACCGCCACGATCGGCTCGAGCACGAGGCGCTGGCCGCCCGGCTGGAAAACGACCGGCTCCGGGCCGAGATCGATCGCTCGTCCAAGGAGGTCACCGAGCTCGACGCCCTGCTCACGCGCGCGATCGAGCTGGTGACCGACCTCCGCTCCCGCCTCGTTCGCGAACCTGGCCGCGACCTCACCGGGTAGCCGCCCGGCTCGGGCCGCGCCATGACACGGTCGGCGCCAAAGTGGTAGCATCGCGCGGCCGCCGAATCGTGACCGAAACGGCGTCCAAGACGTGCTCACGGATAGAGGAGGCATCCAGAAGATGCTGGTCCAGAGTCGCGGGCTTCGAGACAAGTACTGCATCGTCGGCGTCGGTGAGACCGAGTACTCGCGCGCCTCGGCGCGGACGACGCGCGCCATGGCCGTCGAGGCGATCCGCAAAGCGATCCTCGACGCCGGGCTGAAGGCGGCCGACGTCGACGGCATGCTCGACTACCAGGGCGGCGACTCGACGCTCGCCAACAGCGTCGCCTCCGACCTGGGCATCCGCTTCAACTTCTATATGGACGTGATGGGCGGCGGGTCGTCCACCGAGGCCCTCGTCGGCCTGGCCATGGGCGCCATCGAAGCGGGCATGTGCAACACGGTCGCCATCTACCGCTCGATGAACGGCTACTCGGAGTTCCGCATCGGCGGCACCGGCGCGCGGGCCGCCCAGCCCGTGCGCGGGCTGGACCTGGCCCAGGTGCCGTATGGGATGCGCAGCGCCGGCCAGAACTTCGCGCCGACGTTCATGCGCCACATGTACGAGTACGGCACGACCTCCGAGCAGGTCGCCCACGTGCGCGTCGCCCACAGCAAGCACGCCTCACAGAATCCGAAGGCGCTCATGAAGCAGCGCGTGACGGTGCAGGACGTGCTGAATTCGCGCTGGGTCGTCAAACCGCTTCACCTGCTCGACTGCTGCCTCGAGACCGACAACGCCACCTGCATCATCGTCACGTCGGCCGAGCGTGCCCGGAACTTGCGGCATCGGCCCGTTTACATCATGGGCGTGGCGGGACGCGTGTCCAAGCCGCGGCTCGACTTCCACTGGGCGCACGGCCCGATCTCGCGGGTGGCCGGCTACTACGCCAAGGACATCATCTTCCCGCAGGCCGGGATCGGACCCGAGGACGTCCACATCACCGGCTCCTACGACGCGTTCACGTTCACGACGATGCTCCAGCTCGAGGAGTACGGCTTCTGCAAGAAGGGCGAAGGCGGCGCGTACGTGTCGAGCGGCATTATCGAGCTGGGCGGCAAGCGGCCGAACAACACCTCGGGCAGCCACCTCTGCGAGGGCTACACGCACGGCATGTCGATGGTGATCGAGAACGTGCGCCAGCTCCGCGGCACCGTGGACGACTACTGTCCGCGCGCCGCCGAGGGCGTCCACACGCACGATTATTCGCCGGGCCACTGCCGGCAGGTGAAGAACGCCGAGATCACGATGAACCTCGGGTGGGCGATGCCGGCGACCGGCAGCGCGCTCATCATGCGGCGCTAGTCGCGCGCGACGATCACCCGGACCGAGGACAAGGAGCTCCGATGCCTCAGCCAGTCCAGTACCGCGGCATGGCGCTGATCGTTCCCGACAACGACAGCGAGTGGAAAGAATTCTACGAGCACGCGCGCGCCCATCGGCTGGTCGTCCGCAAGTGCAAGGCGTGCGGGCTGATGCGCTATCCGCCCACGCACGCCTGCCCCTGGTGCATGGAGCTCGGGTGGACGTGGCACGAGGTGTCGGGGCGGGGCACGATCTATTCCTACGAGATCGTCGCGCACGCGATCCAGCCGGGCTTCAAGGAGCTCACGCCCTACGCGGTCGTGCTGGTCGAGCTCGACGAGCAGCGCGGCCAGCCGACACCGGACGAGGCCCTGCGCGTCATCGCCAATCTCGTCAAGCCCGACTTCACGCCCGAGGCCGAGGCCAACGTACAGATCGGCCGCCGCGTGCGCGTGGTGTTCCAGGATCTCGCCGACCACATGGCCTTGCCGCAGTTCACCGTGACCGACGAGCCGTCTGTCGGTCGTGTCTGGAGACTGCCGGAGTGAGATTCGGCCTGGGGCTCTCCGTCCAGCATCGGCCGGAGGAGCCGCAGGCCGTCCGCTTCCGCGAGCACGTCGAGCAGGTTCGGCTCGCGCGCGCCGTCGGCTTCAGCTCGGTGTGGGCGAGCCAGCACTACTTGTCGGATCCGTTCACGTATTTCCAGCCGGTCCCGACCCTGGCACGCCTGGCCGCGGACGCGCGGGGCATGATCCTCGGCACCGGCGTGCTCCTGCTGCCGCTCCACCACCCGGTCGACGTCGCCGAGCAGCTCGCGACACTCGACGTCATCTCCGACGGGCGTTTGGTTTTCGGCGTTGGACTGGGCTATCGAGACGCCGAGAACCGCGCGTTCGGACACGACCCAAGGGATCGGGTCGGCCGGTTCGTCGAAGCGCTCGAAGTGGTCGAGCGTCTATGGAGCGGCGAGCCGATCGACTACGACGGCCGACACTTCAGCCTCCGCTCGGCGCGGATCTCGATGCGCCCGATGCAGAGCCCGCGGCCACCGGTCTGGCTGGCGGCCAACGGCGATGCGGGCGTGCGGCGCGCCGCGCGACTGGGCGACGCCTGGCTGATGAATCCTCACGCGACCCTGGCGACGCTCGAGCGCCAGCTCGATCTCTTTCGCGCGACGCGACGCGAGCTCGGGCGCACGCCGGCCCTCGAGACGCCGCTGATCAAGGAATGCTACGTCGCGCCCGACAGCGCGACGGCCGTCGTCGAGGCCGCGACCTTCATCGGGCCGAAGTACGCCGCGTACCGGCAATGGGAGCAGGACAAGGCGCTGCCGGCCGGCGAGAGCTTCGACGCGAGCTTCGGCGAGCTCGCGCGCGATCGTTTCATCATTGGCGATCCCGCGCGAGTGGTCGACGAGATCGCGCGCTATCGCGATCGCCTCGGCATCACCACGATGATTTTCCGCGTCCAGTGGCCCGGGATGGATCAAGAAAAGGTCCTGCGGTCGATCCGGCTGCTCGGGCAGAAGGTGCTCCTGAAGTTCCTGTCGAGCTAGCCAAGAGTTACATGCCCCGCGTGTAACTCTTACCCCGGGCCCCGCCGGTGACGCGTCCCAAAGTCGCATTCACACCTTCGCGTCGGGGACTTGCGCCGGTGGCACTGAGCTTGCCTCACTCGAAGACCGGGAGACTCGATAGGTGGCCTCGTCCTTGCGCAGAAGTCTCGTAGGAGTCGGCGTGATGGCGCTCACCCTCCTGTCTGTCCCAACGCAGCGGAGCTGGGCCCAAGCCAACGACGAGACGACGCAGGCCGCTGATCTCGGTCGGCTCGAGTGGCCGATCGCCCCGATCCTGATCGGCGCCATCGCCACGCTGCTGCTCCTCGCGCTCATCGCCAAGATGCTTGATTTACGCCTCAAGCGCGACGGCGAGGTGATCGCGGTGAAGGGGGTCATGTCCGACGCCCTCCGCGGCGATCCGGAGCTGTTCGACTTACCGCTCACCATGACCGTGCGCGTCCCGCTCTGGAGAGGATCGCCGGTCACGATCCGGGTCTACGGCGAGGTGCCGTCGAGCGACATCAGGCTAACCGCGCTCCGTCGCGTGAAACGCGCGGCCCAGCGGGAGCTGTCGGTGCGCACCCGGATCAAGTCGCGGATCGGCGTGACGCGGGACGACTCGAGCGCCGGCGCGCGCTCGCCGATCTCAGAGAAGCGCGATCGGGTCGACCGGCGAACCGGTCGCATGCTGAAGCCGTCGCCGCGCGACGGTCGCTTCCCGGTCTAGAAAAATTCGAAGGACACCGGCTCGCGCTCCATCCGGAGCCGCAGGTCCGCCATGAACACGAGATAAGGATGCGCCCCGCGGGCGAGCAGCGCGTCGCGGTCGCCGCGCAGGATCGCGTCGGTGTCCTCGGCGTCGACCTCGAGCTCACGCATCGCCGCGCCCGCGTCCTTCAGAAATCGCGCGCGGAACGCGTCGTCGGACTTGAGGGCGAACAGGCAGCGGTTGAGCTTGTACGCCGAGGCCGGCGGAAACCGATAATGTGGCTGGTCGTTCATCGACGCCGTCCACGCCTCACCGCCGTCACAGCGGCCACTCGACGACGGCGTTCCCGTGATGCCACGAGGGCTCATAGCAGTACACGTCCGCGCGCACGTCGCCGACGGCGCCGAGCAGGGTCGCCCACGTTCTGAGCTCGATGTTGCCCATCTTGTCGAGCTCTTCACCGGTGATCGCGGCGATCTCGCGCCCTCCGCCGGCCTTCAACGTCTCCAGCACCCGGCGATCGTAGTCGAACTCCGGCGACGCATAGCGATCCGTTCCCGGAAAGTGCGACATGCCGCCCGAGCACATCAGTGCGACCCGCTCGGGGCGCGCGCGCAGGATCTCGCCGAGTGCCTGACCCCAGTCGTAGCAGCGCCGCGGCGTGGGCTGAGGCGGGAGATAGACGTTGACGTGCAGCGGCACGATCGGGACCGCCGGCTCGGGCATCGTGAAGTGGAGCGGCACGTAGAAGGCGTAGTCGAGCGGCGCATCCTGAGAATAGAAAAGATCGAACCCGCGCTCGATCCCCTGCTCCACGATCGAGCGCGCCAGCGGCTCGTAGATCGGGAACCGGTATCGATAGCGGCCGAACGTCCCCGCGCATTCGGTGCCGACGTAGACCGCGAGAGCCGGCACCGCGTTCAGGAAGAACGCCTCGACGTGATCACCGGCGACGATCGCGATCGCGTCGGGTCGCAGCGCCTCGAGCCGGCGCTTCACGCGCGCGAAGGCGGCGTGGACGCGCAGGACCAGCTCGCGGTCCTCCGTGGCGGGCCGCGCCAGGAGCTGCGGCGTATGGGCGCAGGCGAACGCGCCGACCAGCATCGCTAACCCCTCACCTTCACGCGGTGATCCTTCGCACGATCTCGTCGTACGCGCGATCGGCCAGCGCCCGGACTTCTTCGCGGGTGAGCGGCTGGATCGGGTGCGCGACCACCACGGTTCGATACTGGGCCGCACCCAGGGCTTCCGCCTGCGCGCGCGCCGCGCGCACGAACTCGGCCGAGATCACCGTCGCCACCGGGATGCCGTGGTCCTCGAAGAACACGCCGTCGTGCACACTGCACGTTGTGCACGACCCTCAGTCGGCGAGGCCTTCGACCAGCACGTCGGTGGCGCCGACGATCTCCCGGCGAAGCGCCTCCGGCGCCGGGCGCGCGAAGGTCGGCTTCTTCTTGCGCACGATGGCCTTCGGCGCCGTGCGCTCTCTCAGAAGCTCCTCGAGGCGGTCGAGCAGATGGTTGCCCTGAGCCTTGGAGATGTCGAGCAAGGTGATGACCTTGCCGTCGAGGCTCGGCGGCCGTGTCGCCGTCTTGCGCGGCACGGCGACGGAGTCGGTGGGATCGAGGTACTCGGTCATCGATCGATTCTCCTGAAGACCAGATTCGAACCCTTCGAGAACGTCCAGCCCGGCACGATGGCTGAAAAGCGTCCGGCGGTGCCGCCGGCGACCATGACTTTGATGTGCTCCGGCTTGCGAAACTTGGGGATCCGCGTGGTCTCGCCGTCCGGCTCGGGGAACTTCGCGAGCACGTGCTCGGGGAGTCCCTCGCCGCCGTCGCGACCCGGGATGAGCTCGCGCACCGGCCACTGCAGCCGCTCGTGGAGCCAGCGCTGCACGTCGGCCTTCCTCCATCCCGCGTCGCCCAGGATCTTCGCGTGCTCGGGCGAGAGCACCAGCAGGGTGTCGCCCCAGTGCGTCATCCGATGGTGCGAGACCACCGCCATGCTGGCGGCGATCGTCGGCAAGAGGTCGTCGGGCGTCCGGCTTCGCTGCGCGTAGACGCCGAGCGGCGCATCGGCGGCGAGCAGGGCGACCGTGCTCTCGTGCGGACCGAATCCGTGCTCGACGGCCAGCGACTCCCACGGGCTCGCTTCTTCGTGCTCGCCGATGCAGTACGTGTAACGCCCGGGATGCGCAAGAGTCGACATGCTCACGTCGCCGGGCTTCGCCCCGCCGAGATTCACGCACACGAGCCGGACGGCGCGCCCGATCGTCGCGTTGGCGCGCCAGCCCGGCCCGAACACCCCCGCCCCGGAATTGATCTCGAGCTCACCGCGAATCGGGCCGTTCACGATCACGAGCGGCGCCGGCGCGTTGGTCGTGGCGGAGACGCCGTGCAGATCGAACGCCTCGTCGCAGACCGCCTCGATGGCCGCGATCACCACCGGCAGATACTCGGCGCGACAACCGGCCATGACCGCGTTGACCGCGATCTTCTCGACGGTCGCGCGTCCGTAGTTGGGGGGAACTAGCGCGATCAGCTCGCCGCCGTCACGCCCCGACGCGGCCACCGCCCGCTCGACGAGCCGGCGGCTCGGTGGAACGACCGGCAGCCCGTCGGTGACGCCGCGCGCGAAGAAGCTCTCGATCGCGTCGGATTCCAGATCGGGGTCGGCCGCCGACATGCCCAGAGGCTAACACAGGGCCAACCGGGCGCGGCCGCGCGAGCACGCGCCGGGTCAGCGCGGCGTGGCGGCGTTGGCGACCGCGGGTGGAGTGGGAACGACGACGGAGGCGAGCGTCACCGGATTGCCGAATCGATGAACAGCTGCGCCGAGCAAGCTCAGCAGCGCGATCAGCAGGAGCGCGCCGGCCACGGCGTGACGATAGTGGCGTCTCACGAAAAGAACTGTAGAGGTGATCACCGCGAGGAGCATTGCGGCCAGCATCGCGGGCGCGATCGTGGCGACGTGGCCGAGCTGCCACGCGACGGTCGCCACCAGGAGCATACCCAGCGCGGTGATCGTCATCGCGCCTCCGCGCACGTGGTGGTCGGCGATCTCCGGCGGCAGTCCGAGCATGAAGCGACAGAGTCGCCGCTGACGGGTTTCCTCGGGCGTCTCGCACCGTCTCGACCAGAGCCGCATGGCCCAATATCCATAAATCAAGCATCTGAGGGCCTTCGCGGGCACCACGCGGTTACCAACGGAGCGAGTTGGCTGCTCAGAAACTGAACAAGAAGACGCCGCGCGGAGCAATTCCGGATTCGGTCAGGCCTGCGTACACAGCGTCGTAGATGTTTGGATGCGCATCACGGATGAAAAGATTCTCCACGACGCTGCGGCGGGGAATCCCCGTCCCGCGAAGCCCCGTCCCAACCAGTGGTACCCGATGACGAGGGAAAGGAGGGCGACGACGATGGCGAAGAGGATACTGGCACCTATCGATGGCCGCGAGGAGAGCACCACGATCGTGCCGGTGGTGGCGGCACTGGCGCGCGGCGCGGGCTCGACGATCCGGCTGCTGAAGGTGTTCCCGGTTCCCGAGCGTGTGATGGGGCCCCACGGGCGGACCGTGGCGTATGTCGACCAGGAGATGGCGCGCCTCACCGCGCTGGGGCTCGACGAGCTCGCGCACGTCGAGGCGGAGCTCGAGGGCATTCCGGTCGAGCGAGTCGTGCGGTTTGGAGAGCCGGCGGAAGAGATCCGGCTCGAGGCCGAGGCGTTCAACGCCGATCTGGTGACGCTCGCCGCGGCGCGGCGCGGCCGTCTGGCCAGCGCGCTGCGCCCGGGTGTGGCCGATCGAGTGGTCGAGGAGACCCCGATCCCGACCCTGGTGCTACGCGGCTGAGGCTCGCGAAGCCCGAATGCGTGGCGTGCCGCCGCTGAGCGGCGCGCCGCGCCGGGCTACGCGAGCATGTGGCGCACCATCTTGCTCTCGACCATGTAGACCACCATCTCGGCGATGTTGGTCGCGTGGTCGGCCACGCGCTCGAGGAAGCGCGAGACCAGGATGAGCCGGATGGCACGGGGGATCGTCTTCGGATCCTCCATCATGTAGGTCAGCAGCTCGCGGAAGATCTGTTCCTTCAGCGCGTCGACGTCGGCGTCCTCGCCGCACACGCGACGCGCCAGCTCGGTATCGCGGCTCACGAACGCGTCGAGGCTCTCCTTCACCATCCGCTGAGCCCTGTCCGCCATTCTCGGTAGATCGACGTATGGCTTCAACTGGGGCTCTGGGTTCAGCTCGATCGTGCGCTGGGCGATGTTGACCGCCTGGTCGCCGATGCGCTCGAGATCGGTGACGATCTTCATCGCGGTCGTGATGAAGCGCAGGTCGCCGGCGGTCGGCTGGTGGAGCGCCAGGAGCTCCACGCACTTCTCGTCGATCTCGACGTCGTAGGCGTTCACCTGCTTGTCGCGATCGATAACCTCCTGGGCCAGATCGCTGTCGCGCTCGAGGAGCGCGCGCATGACCCGGCGGATCTGGTCCTCGACCAGGCCGCCCATGGCCAGCAGGGTTTGCTTGAGTGCGTCCAGCTCTTCGTGGAAATGGCGCTGCATAGTCGTGCTCTCCGCTCTCAGCCGAAACGGCCGGTGATGTAATCCTCGGTCCGCTTGTCGCGCGGATTGGTGAACAGCCCGCGGGTCACCCCGAATTCGATGAGCTCGCCCATCAGAAAGAATCCGGTCGACTCGGAGACGCGGGCCGCCTGCTGCATATTGTGGGTCACGATCACGATCGTCAGCGTGCTGCGCAGCTCGAGGATCAGCTCCTCGATCTTGGCGGTGGCGATCGGATCGAGCGCCGAGCACGGCTCGTCCATCAGCAGGACCTCGGGCTCGACTGCTAGCGCCCGCGCGATGCACACGCGCTGCTGCTGACCCCCGGAGAGGCTGACGCCGGACTTTCCGAGCTGATCCTTCACCTCGTCCCAGAGCGCGGCCTGGCGGAGGGCCCGCTCGGCGGCCTCGTCCAGGACCGAGCGTTCGCGTACGCCGCCGAGCCTGAGGCCCGCGACGACATTGTCGAAGACGGACATGGTCGGAAAGGGATTGGGCTTCTGGAAGACCATGCCGATCTTGCGCCGGACCTGGACCGGATCGACGCCCGGCGCGTAGACGTCGGTGCCCTCGACCCGAACGCTCCCGGCCACCCGCGCCCCGGGAACGACCTCGTGCATCCGGTTGAGGCACCGGATGAACGTGGATTTACCGCAGCCCGAGGGACCGATGACCGCGGTCACCGCCTTGGGCGCAATGGTGACGCTGATCCCGTGTAGCACGTGCGCGCTGCCGAACCAGGCGTTGAGGTCGCGGACGACGATGCCGTCGGCCATGCCCTATCTTACCCCCGTGAAGCGGCCGCTCGTGACGACGCGCGCCGCAAGACTCACTGTGAAGACCAGTCCGATGAGCACGAGCGCCCCCGCCCAGGCCTGGCGATGCCAATCGTCGTACGGGGCGATCGCGTAGGCAAAGATCTGGAGCGGCAGCGCCGCAATGGGCTGGTCGAGTGTCTGATGCCAGAAGCGGTTGCCGAATGCGGTGAAGAGAAGCGGCGCCGTCTCGCCGGCGACGCGCGCGATGGCCACCATGACTCCCGTGATGATCCCGGCTCGCGCCGTCGGCAGCACCACGCGCAACAGGACCTTCCACTGAGGGATGCCCAGGGCTAGTGCCGCCTCGCGCAGCGAGGCCGGAACCAGCCGCACGAGCTCCTCGCTCGTCCGGACGACGATCGGCAGCATGATGACCGCCAGGGCGAACGCGCCCGCGAGCGCCGAGAACCGCCGCATCGGCAGCACGACCACCGTGTACGCGAAGATCCCGACGACGATCGACGGCACACCGTTGAGCACGTCGGCCAGGAACCGCGCCACCCACGGCAGCCTCGCGTCGCGAGAATCCGCGAGGTAGAGCCCGCCGAGAATACCGATCGGCAGACCGAGGGCCGCGGCGAGCGCGAGGAGGATCAGCGTCCCGACGATGGCGTTCGCCATGCCGCCGCCGACCTCGCCAACCGGCTTGGGCAAGTGCGTGAAGAAGTCGACGTTCACCGCGGACGCGCCTTGCCAGAGCAGGAAGCCGAAGATCAGGAGCAGCGGCAGCACGACGAGCACGGCGGCGAGCGCCGAGAGCCACGACATGACGACGTTCAGGACGCGACGCGTGCGAGGCTTCACTCGCGCTCCGTCTTCACCGGCCCACCGACGGACCAGACCAGCAGCCGCGCCAGCGCGTTGACGACCACGGTCACGACGAAGAGCAAGAGCCCGATCTCGATCAGGGCCGCGAGATAGACGTCGGACGTCGCTTCGGCGAACTCGTTCGCGATCACGCTGGCCATCGTGTAACCGGGCGCGAACAGCGAGACGGCGACCTCGGGGCGGTTGCCGATGACCATCGTCACCGCCATGGTCTCGCCCAGTGCGCGCCCCAGCCCGAGCAGGATGGCGCCGACCAGTCCGGAGCGGCCGTAACGCAGGACCGCGATGCGGGTCGTTTCCCAGCGAGTCGCCCCGAGCGCCAGCGCGGCCTCGCGCTGGCTGGTGGGCACCGCCAGGAGCACCTCACGGCTCACCGCCGTGATGTACGGCACGACCATGATCGCCAGGATGATCCCCGCGGCCAGCATGCCGACGCCGTACGGCGGCCCCTGGAAGAGCGGCAGGAAACCCAGGGTCGCGCCGAGGGCCGGCTGCACCCACGTCCGGAGGAGCGGGGCGAGCACGAAGATGCCCCAGAGCCCGTAGATCACGCTCGGCACCGCGGCCACCAGCTCCACCAGAAACGCGATCGGCGGCCGAATCCAGGCGGGCGCGAGCTCAGCGAGATAGATCGCCGCGCCGACGCCCAGCGGAACCGCGATGAGCAGCGCCAGCAGCGAGGAGACCAGGGTTCCGTACACGAACGGGATCGCGCCGAATTGCTCGGCGACGGGATCCCAGGTCGCGGTCGCGAGGAACCGCCAGCCGAAGGCCCGCATCGCCGGCCACGCGGCGTGCACCATCGAGGCGACCATCGCAACGACGAGCAGAACGAGCGTCAGCGCGGCGGCCCGCAAGACGAAGCGCAGCACCTGGTCGCCGAGATTTCTCGGCGCCGTCTGCGTCTCGGCTCGCGGAACCGCCGCGACGACGGCCATCGGACCTCAGCGTGCCGCGAGTAGAGGCTTGCCCTGGTACGTCATCTGCTTGATCTTCGCCTCGATCTGCTTCACCACCGGAGACGGCAGCGGCGCGTAGAGCAAGTCATCCGCGTACTTCTGTCCCTCGTGGCTCATCCACCACAGGAACTTGGCGAGCGCCCGGCCCTTGAGCTCGTTGGGCTGATCCTTGTAGACGAGCAGCCACGTGAAGCTGGCGACCGGGTACGCCTCGTCACCCGGAGGATTCGTGAGCGACACGCGGAAATCGTCGGGCATGTTCTTCGCGGCGCCGGCAGCCGCCGCCGTCGTCGACCCGATCGAGGGCTCGGCGAACTTGCCCGCCGCATTCTTCACCGAGGCGACCGGGAGGTGATTCTTCACCGCGTAGGCCAGCTCGACATAGCCGAGCGCGCCGGGCTGATTCTTCACCTGGCCGGAGACCCCCTCGTTGCCCTTCCCGCCGAGTCCGATCGGCCAGTTCACCGACGTGCCGCGGCCGACCTTCTTCTCCCACTCCGAGCTGATCTTGGAGAGATAGTCCACCCAGATGTAGGTCGTGCCGCTGCCGTCAGACCGGTGGATGACGACGATCGGCTGATCCGGCAGCGAGACGCCGGGGTTGAGCCCGGTGATCTTCGCGTCGTTCCACTTCGTGATCTTGCCCAGGAAGATATCGGCGAGGACGTCGCCGGTGAACTTGAGCTTGGGGGCGTTGGGCAAATTGTAGGTCGCGACGACCGCGCCCAGCACGGTCGGGATGTGCAGCAGCTCGGAAGGCGCCGCCTTGAGCTGCTCGTCCGACATGGGGCCGTCGGTCGCGCCGAAATCGACCGTGCGCGCGGTCACCTGCTTGATGCCGCCGCCGCTGCCGATCGACTGGTAGTTGAACCGCACCTCGCCATCGACCTTGGTGTACTCGTCGAACCATTTCGAGTAGATCGGATACGGGAACGTCGCGCCGGCGCCGTTGATCAGCGTCTGGGCGGCTACCGGCTGCGAGAACGCGCTCGCGCCAAACAGCGCCAGCGCCGAGATCCACGCAGTCTTCATCACTCTCCTCCTCATCTGTTTCTATCGTCACAGCCAGGTGTTGCGTGAAGGTTGCGGCAGTGTTACGAAATTGCTACAGACTGCTACGCCTTGTCCTTGAAGCGATAGCCAACGCCGCGGACGGTCTCGATACCGGGCTCTTCGAGCTTCGCGGCGGCGAACTTGCCGCGCAGGCGGGCGACGTGGACGTCGACCGTCCTTGGCTCGACGAAGCCGTCGCGGCCCCAGACCATGTCGAGCAGCTCCTCGCGGCCGAACACCCGCCCGGGCGTCCCGACCAGGGTGGCCAGGAGCTCGAACTCCTTGGGCGTCAGCTCGACCTGGCGGCCCTTCATTCGAACCTCGAAGCGATAGCGATCGATCTCGAGATCGCCCACCTTGAGGCTCGCCTTCTTTTCCTTGGCGTCCACGGGGCGCCCGCGCCGAAGCACGGCGCGGATCCGAGCGATCAGCTCGCGGGGCGAGAACGGCTTGGTCACGTAGTCGTCGGCGCCCACCTCGAAGCCGAGAACCTTGTCCCCTTCCTCGACGCGGCCGCTGACCATGATCACGGGAATCTGCGCGAGGTCCGGATCCTTCTTCAGGCGCCGGCACACCTCCCAGCCGTTGAGCTGGGGCACCATGATGTCGAGCAGCAGCACGTCCGGACGACTTTCCCGCGCGATCCGGAGCGCATCGTTCCCGTTGGGACTGATGACGACGTCATAGCCCTCGCGGGTGAGGTTGTAGCGAATCAGCTCCGCAACATCCTGCTCGTCCTCGACGAGGAGCACCCGTCCCAGACGCTGGCGACCCGGCTGGCCGGTCCCCTGGGGGGCACGGCGCCGATCCGTGGTCATCATGTCGACCTCCCGTGAGGTGCCCATCGTTCCAAGTCAGAGTGTCGCGGCCCACGGGTTACGGGACGATGACGAGGGAGTAAATCTTGGGTGACAGGCGACGGCTTACGAGGCCAGGAGGCGATCGACGACGCCCACGAGCGCGTCGAAATCGACGCGTCCGGTGACCTCGACCACTTTCACCCGGCCGAACATCTCTCGATAGGTCGTGAGCTCGGCGCTGGTGATCCCGGTACCGGGTGTCCGGTCGAGGTCGAAGGCGCCGAGGTTCTTATACACGAGCGGGAGCGCCGCGAGCGCTTCGTCGACGCCGAGTCGGCGCACGTCGAGCCCCTGGCCGTTGCGGCGCCACCTCAAGAGAACCAGTGCCTCCATCCGCCCTCTGAGCTCGACCGTGCCCTCGCCGTAGATGCTGTCGAGATCCACGTCCGATTTGCGCTCGAGATCCCAGAGCTCTCCCGGCGGCAGCGCGGCCAGCGCGGCCCGATCGGGGGGATCGAGCAACGCCGACAAGCGCGGATGGCCCAGCAACGTGCCGGGATTGACCCGCGGCTGCTTGGGATAGCCGAGCGCCTCGACCATCCCTGGCATCGGCTTGGCGAGCACCCGGTCGTTCGACAGGCAGCGGAAGCCCGCCTCCACCAGGTGCAGCGCCGACGTGGACTTGCCGGCTCCGGGCGGCCCCGCCAGCGCCGCGGTCCTGTCCTTGCGAGTGACGGCGGAGGCATGCATCAGCACGTGGCCGCGGTCGAGCACGACCTTCGCGTAGCAGTTGTTGACGAGGTTGATGCCCTGGTTCAGATGCCGGAGGATGTCGCCGACCGCGAACGCGCCTCCGGTCCAGAGCCCGATCAGCACGCCCGTCGCGCGCTTGATGACGAGCCGGCCGCCCGCGACGTTCTGCGTCGCCTCTTTCGGCCGGCGGCCGCCGTCCCGGACGACGTCCACGAATTCGCCGGAGATGGCCATCGAGCCCTGGACGAGAGTCACCTCGGCCAGCGGCGCGGTCTCGTCGCTCACGACATAAGGGCGGAAGTACGACGCGAGGCGCGATCGAATCTCCGCGTCGTTGGTCTTCACGCGGATCGGAACGTCCGCGAGCCGCAGGGCGAGAATGTACGGTGTCTCGAGCTCGCCGATGCGAGCGCGAAGGCTCACCGGCGCGCCTCACGGAACCGGCGGAGCACGACGTCGGCCAGCATCGGCGCGGCGTCGACGCCGCATCCGTTGAGCAGGCCGCGGAAGCCGCCGAAGGCGCTCACCTCGAGGACGTTGAATCGGCCGTCCGAGTCCTCGATCAGGTCGACGCCGGTGAAGATCAGCCCGAAGTGGCGCGCCGCGGCGACCGCCATCGCCGCGAGGTCCGCCGAGATTTCGGCCTTCTCGTAGCAGCCGCCCGACAGGATCGTCGTCATCCACTGATCGTGGCGGGCGACGCGCCAGTAGGCGCCGATGCACATGCCGTCGAGCACCGCCACACCGAGGTCTCGCCCAGGATGCTTCACGAACCGCTGGAGATAGAACGGCCCGAGGCCGGCGTCGCGGTGCGCCTCGAGCTCTCCGCGCAGCTCACGCGACGGCTCGAGCCGCCGCATGCCGCGGCCCTTCGAGGTGAACAGCGGCTTGAGGACCGCCGTGCCGAAGCGCTCGACGGCCGCCGCGGCCTCGTCGAGATCCTCGGTGATCGCCGTCGGCGGCACCGGCAATCCCGCGCGGACGAGCTCGCACGTCATCCGATAGCGGTTGACCGCGACGTGCAGGTGATCCGGCGCGCTCAGCACCGGAACGCCCGAGGCCTCGAGGTGGCGCAGCATCCCGATGCGCTCCTGGACACCCCAGCCGTCCGCGGTGTCGCCGAGCTTCTTGACCACGGCGCCGTCGAGCTCGGCCAGCGGCTGGCCGCGGTGGAAGAGCCGGCGATCGGGCAGGCGCAGGCTGCACGCGGCCAGGTCGACGACGATCGCCTCGGCGCCGGCGGCGCGCAGCGCGTCCGCCAGCCGCTCGGTGGACCAGGCGCCGGACTGGCCGACGATCGCGATCTTCAAGCGGCGAGCGCCGTCGCGCGCTCGAGCAGACGCACGCCCTGGAGGAAGATCGAGCGGGCGAACTCGAAATCGGTCACGACGCGGCCCGAGGTGATGAACGACCGCGCCTGGGACAGGGTCAGCCGCGTCTCGAAGTGATCGTCACCGATCCGGTGTGCGAACTCGAGCGCGAACTCGCGGATGAGCTCGTTCAGCCGCGCCAGATCGGCGACGATGCGCTCGTCCTCGATCGGGTTGCGCACGTTCGAGACCAGCAGCACGCCGATATCTTGCAGATAATCGCCGAGCCCGCTGCGATGAACGTCGATGAAGTGGACGCGGTCGGCCTCGGGATTGTAGACGATGTTGTTCGCGTTGAAGTCGCCGTGCAGCCGGACCGAGACCGGCGGCGCTAGCGAGGATTCGAGCTTGGCGGCGCGGTCGATCAGGTCGGCCAGCGAGCCGTGGGCGATCCCGAACACGCGACTCTCGCCGCTGCGCAGCGACTCGAGCTTGGGATGGAGCGCGAAGAGCTCGGGTAGCCGGTCCCGGATCTGCCGCGCGTAGTCGATCCGCGGCGCCTCCTTGACGAGGGTGGCCGACCAGATGTCACGGACGGTCTCGAGCAGACGGCGGGTGACCCGGACCTTCTCGTCCCAGCTGCGCGTAATGTAGACATCGCGCAGCACCGTGCCGCGCAGGAACTGCCCCAGGAACGAGAGCCGGCCGTCCTCGCGGTGGCGCGCCTTGACGTCGGGCACCAGGCCCGGGACGATGCGATTCCACGCGTCCATCTCGCGGATCTCTTCGTCGATCTTGCGCTCGTCGCCCTCCTTCCAGATCAAGGGCTCGCTCTCACCGACCGCGACGCGGCCGACGCGCGCGCCGCTGATGCCGCCCCAGATCTGACGGAAGTCGAGCGCGCCCTCGGCGTGCGGCGCGACGGCTTCGGCGACGTGCTCCAGGTGCAGGTACTGATGCAGCTTGAGCCGCTCGCCGGTCAGGATGAACAGCGTCGTCTCGCCGATGTTCAGGATCGAGTCGCCGATGCGCTCGAGGAACTTCGCGACGAAGAGGTTTGTGATGATGAAGGCCGGATCCTGATTCGGTTGGGCCAGACGCCGGAACGCCTCGTGGAGCGCGTCGCGGTACTGCTGGTCGAGCTCCAGCTCGCAGCGGCAGGCGTGCTTGGCCTTCTCGGCGCTCGCGTCGGTGAACGCGGTGATGACCTCGTCGAGGGCCGCGAGCGCCGCGCGCGCCGGTCCGGCCAGGTCGAAGGGGATCGGCCGCACCTTGAGGCGGGAGGCATGCACGGCCTGCTCGGCGATGTTGACGGCGTAGTCGCCGAGCTTCTCGAGATTCAGCGCGACGCGGAAGACGCCGCGCAGCTGGCGCGAGCGCACGCCGTTGGGCTCCTCGCCGGCGATGCGCTCGAAGCACTTGACCTCGATCAGCCCCAGCAGGTTGTCGACCTGGTCGTCCTTCTGCGTGACCTGCTCGGCCAGGCGCGGATCGCGCTGGAAGAACGCCGTCATGCTGCGGATGAGCTGCGACTGGACGAGCCTCGCCATCATGGCGAGGTCCTGGCCCAGGTCTTCGCGCAGGACGCTAGTCACGGATCGCCGTCTGATCCGGGATCGGGCGTTTGAGCGGAGCGGAGACGGTTACGCGCGACCGGGACGGGGCCCGACCGTGACGCGAAGCTCTGACGTCTTCGAAGCCGTCGAGCGCTTCCAGCCGATCTCGAGCTCGATGCGTCCCTTGTGCTCCTTCTGTCCCGCCTTCAGCTCGAGCTTGACGTTGCTCGCCGGCGACAGATGGAGCGAGCGCTCACCCGACTCGAGGCTGATCTCACCGCGCTTGAGCCCGACGGCCAGCGAGGTGAGATACTCCGCGATCTCCTCGGGCGACGCGATCCGGGCGAACTGAACGCTGTTCTTAGCCATCGTGAGCCCCTTTCGGCCTAGTCGTCGTCATCGTCGTCATCGTCCTTGGCGCGGTCCTTCGCGCGCTTCCAGGCGATGGCGATCTCGATCTTCGCTTTGCCCTTCTTTTCACTCGCCTCGATCTCCATCGCGAGGTCGCCGTCGGGGTACACGGTGATCTCTTCCTCGCCCATCGAGAGCGACAGCGAGCGTGCCCGGATCCCGTCCGCGATACGATTCAGCGCATCGGCGGCTTCGGAGGGCGTTGCGGCACCTTCGAACTCGAACTCCCGGCTATCTCCCATCACGATTCCCTCCGGCCGCAGCGACACGTATCAAAGGACGCCTCGGCCATCGAAGCTTGACGCTGACGTGGTTCGCGCGCTTCCTCTGCTTGGCCTCGATCTTGAGAATTACGAACTCGGACGTCGCGAGCTGGATCTGCTGATCTCCGACCACGATCGCGAGCTCTCCCGCCAGGACGCCCTTGGCGAGCTGCGTCAGGTAGAACGCTGCCGCGTCCCGGCGGGCGCGCGCGTGAAATTTCGCCGGAATCGCGCTCACCTGCTCCCTCGGAACCGGCCGCGTGAGCGTCGTGTCCGGCACGGCGGCGACGGTCGCCTGTGTGCTGGCGGTCCTCGACTGACGCACTGCGAGCGGCTTGGCTGCGAGCTCGCCCCGGCCGGTAGCCTCCCGGGGCATTTGTTACGAAAGAATCAGCTGCTTGCGGTCGAAACTGCCGGCCGCGCGGTACCGCCGTCGAACATTCTTCCGTAACATTTTCGTAACAGCTTCGTAATGGTTTTCAGGGACTTAGCGCCCCTGACGCGGAGCGGAGTATAGGGGGATGTTCCAAAGCCCGTCAAGCCCTCTCTGATCGTCTTGGTGACGGTCGCGATTCGGATCTCGTCCAGATGCATGAGGGTGTGACGGACGCCGAGCTGCAGCCAGTGATGCGCGTCGCTTCCCGCCACGATCGGCAGCCCGAGCGCGCGCGCCTGGACGAGCAGCATGACTTCCGTTCCGAAATCCTTGCCGTTCACCTCGAGCGCGTGCAGCCGACGCAGATCGTCGACGCAGAATTTTCCGAGCTCTTTCTTCCGACGGAACATGTGCGCGCCGATGCGCGCGACGTCGAAATACTCGCTGACGTCGAGGAACTCGCGGAGCGTCGGCTCATAGCGATGCGACAGCCACTCCGGGAACGCGCGATCGAGTCGCCGCAGCTCGGCGACCTCGCCCAGCGCGATGACGTGCGCGCCTTCGCGGATGTTGATCTCGGCGCCGGGGATCAGCGCGAGTCCGTCGGTCCGGAACACGCCGCCCTCGACCGGGTACGTTCGCTCGAGGTGCTCGTGGACCGCCCAGAAATCCGTTGCGTGGAAGTGCTCGGTCAACGCCAGACCGTCGAGCCCAAGCCGGCGGGCCATGCGAATCATGCGCTGCACGTTGACCGGGTCGAATTTGAAGTGCTTGGACATCTTCGGGTGCGAGTGGGTATCGATCCGCTTCAAACCGTTCGCCTCCTCTCGGAGTTCATCCACAGTCATCCACAACGATCCACAGTGCAAAACGACCACCAACCCGAAGTGAAGCGGCCGCGCTCGCGAGCACGGAGCCAGCGTACCCAATATATTGTTGCTTTGGTATTACAGGACCGCAAATAGTGTGTTGCTGGGGACAGATAGGGGATTGGGCTGTGGACGAAGTGGATAAGTAAAAAGTGCTCGGAGCGTGCCGGGCGGGTTAGGCGGTGCCGAAGCGCCAGGCGACCCGCTGTCCGTTGAAGTCGGCCGGCGGAGCGTCGAACACGAGCAGGCCGTCCGCGATCGCCACGAGTCGATCGGCGAAGCCGGCCGCCGCAGCGGGCGTCGCCGCCGTGGCGAGCACCGCCAGGCGATCGCCGTGAGCGAGCGAGTGGAGCAGGTCACGCAGGGTCGACGCGGCGACGCCGTCGAATCCACGGTCGATTTCGCGCACCAGCAGGACCTCCGGCGTCCTCACCAGCGCGCTGGCGAGCGCGAGCCGGGCGCAATCGAGCGTGCTCAGACCGGACGCCGTCGAAACTTCGCGACCGCCGAGGCCGACACGCTCGAGCGCGCGTCGGGCGACCAGACGCTCGGACCTCCGGGGTAGGCGCAGCAGGCCGTGAAGCGTCTCGGCCCCGGAGCGGCCCGCCACGAGCACGTTCCACAGCAACGACCGCTGCTCGACGGGCCGGGCGTGGATGTCGACGTCCACCACCATCCCCCGGATCCGGCGGATCGTGTCCCGGGAAACCGGGACGTGAGAGATCCACACGCGCCCTTCCTCGGGCAAGAGCCGAGCGGCCACCGCATCGAGGAGCGCGTCGCGCTCCTCTGGGAGATGTGAGATCACGAGCGTGATCTCACCACGCCTGAAGCTCGCGCACACGCGATGGAGCTTCCAGCCGCCGTCCGCGCGCGGGCTTCCGATCCCCAGTAGCTCGATCATGGCCGGCATGGTCCACGCAGATCGTTACGAAATGATGACGGAAGCGTGAAATTCACAGGCCGAGCGCCGGCTACGGAGTCCGGCTACGGGCAAAGAGGCTGCGCGACCTCCCACAGCCGCTCCTGGGACCGCAGGGCCGTCGACGCCGAGATCCGCTGCGAGGTGCCGTCGGGGCGGATGACCCTGGCCTTGACGGTGTCGCCGAGCTGGACGTCGAGGATCGCGGCGAGCTGGGCGCGCAGGCCCAGGTCCAGTACCGGGAACGCGATCTCGACCCGCCGATCGAGGTTTCGCGGCATCCAATCCGCCGATGCCAGCAAATACTCGGGGTCGCCATGGTTCGCGAAATAGAGGAGGCGCGCGTGTTCGAGAAACCGGTCCACGATCGAGACCGCGCGGATGTGGTCGGAAAGCCGGGCACGCCGGGGCGCAGGCAGCAGATCCCGCAGACGATGAGATCGATGCGAACGCCGGCACTGCTCGCGCAATAGAGCTCCTCGATCAGGACCGGATCGACCAGGCTGTTGACCTTGGCGATGATGCGCGCGGGGTGTCCGGCGCGAGCGTGCTCGGCTTCGCGGCGGATCCGCATCACGAGCCCGTCCCGCAGATCGATCGGCGCCACGATGAGGTGGTTGAAGCTCCGGGGACGCGTGTAGCCGGTCAGGAGATTGAACAGCTCGGTGAGATCCTCGCTGAAGGACTCGCGACACGTGAACAGCCCGAGGTCGCCGTAGACCCCGGCCGTGCGGACGTTGTAATTGCCGGTCGCCAGATGGCAATAGCGTCGGATGCCGTCCGCCTCCTGCCGCACCACGAGACACGCCTTGCAGTGGGTCTTGTAGCCGACGAGCCCGTATACCACGTGGGCGCCCACCGCTTCGAGCGCACGCGCCCAGCGGATGTTGGCCTCCTCGTCGAAGCGCGCCTGCAGCTCGACGAGCACGGCCACTCCTTGCCGCCCTCGGCCGCTTGCCGTAGCGCGTGCGCGATCGGCGAGGCCGGGCTCACGCGATAGAGCGTCATCTTGATCGCGAGCACCTTCGGGTCGACCGCCGCGTCGTGGACGAAGCGCGTCACCGCGTCGAGGGCGTGATACGGATGGTGCACCAGGATGTCGCCGCCGCGAATCGCCGACCACAGGTCGGGCGCCGCCTCGAACGCCGGCACCGGCTGCGGCGTCAGCGGCCGGTCCTTCAGACGCGGCAGATCCACCGCCGAGTAGAGCTGAAAGAGGTCGGCGAACGCGATGAAGCCGCGCGCCTCGTAGAGATCGGCCCGGTCGAGCTCGAGCTCCGCGACGATCGTCGCGAGGATCTCCGGCGGCAGATCCACGTCGTACTGCAGGCGCACGGCCGTCCCCATCCGGCGGTCGCGAAGACTCTCCTCGATGGCCGTCAGGAGGTCCTCGTCGCGGCCCACCGGCGTCGTCAGGTCCGCGTCGCGGGTCACGCGGATGGCGTGACACGAGTTGATCGTGTAGCCCTGATAGATGCGCGGCAGGTACATGCGGATCACGTGCTTGAGCAGGATGAACGCGTACTCGCCCGTCGGCGCTGGAAGCGGGACGAAGCGCGGCCCGACCTGCGTCGGGATGTGTACCACCGAGAGCGCGGCCTGCGGCAACGCGCTCGACGTCGAGGGCGTGAGCGAGGCGATCAAGCAGAGCGAGCGGTTTCCGAGATGGGGAAACGGATGGCCCGGATCGATCGCCGGCGGCGTGACAACGGGCATCACGGTCCGGTGGAAGTAGGCGTCGAGAGATTTCTCCTGCTCGGGCGTGAGCTCGCCCGGGCTCACGAGGCGAATGCCCTGGGCGGCAAGCAGCGGCTCGAGCTGATCGAGGAAACATCGATGCTGCTCGTCGGAGAGCCGGCCGGCGCGCTCGGCGACGGCCGCCCGGGTCTGGGCGGCGGTCAACCCGTCGGGCCCGGCTGTCTGGTCGTTCTCGCGGATCCGCCGCTTGAGCCCCGCCACGCGGACCATGGAGAACTCGTCGAGGTTCGAGCTGACGATGGCCAGGAACTTGACCCGCTCCAAAAGCGGCACCGTAGGGTCTTCGGCCTCCTCGAGCACCCGCCGGTTGAACTCGAGCCACGAGAGCTCGCGGTTGACGAAGGCCTCGCTGTTCATGCGCTCGAGGCCTTCTTGATGAACGTCTCCTCGAGCAGGAGCCCATGCCGGACGCCTTCGTCGCACACCGTCAGCACGTCGTAGCCACCCAGGATCATCAGCTCCTCGATCACGACGGCGCCCGCAAGAATGACGTCGGCGCGCTCGGCCTTCAGGCCGCGAACGCGGCGACGCTGGCGCACGGTCAAGGGCTCCAGCACCGCGCGCAGCTCGCTGATGTCCTCGCGACGCAGCCTCAGCCACTCGAGCGAGGCGCCGTTGCGGTCGGTCGTTTTCAAGAAGATGCGCCCGAGGGCGCGGAGGCTGCCGCCGAGGCCGATCAGCGCGTCGCCCGCGCGAGCGCGGGGCAGCACGCCCAGCAGTCGGTCGCGCGTCTCGCAGCGCAGCGCCTGGATCTCGCGACCGCGCGGCGGGTCGTGCTTGAAGAAGCGCAAGGTCGTGCGGACGGCGCCGAGCGGGACGCTGGCGACGCGTGTGACGCGTCCCGATCGTACCCGCGTGATCCGAAGACTGCCGCCGCCGAGATCGATGATCGCGCCACGCTCGAGCGGCCGGCGCCACAGGACCGCCGCGGCCCCGAGCCGCGCTTCCTCGGGGCCGCTCAGCACCCGGACCTTGACGCCTTCGTCGCGCCGCAGCGGCCCGAGCAGGCGGTCGGCGTTGGGCGCGTCGCGGATCGCCGCCGTCGCCACCGCGACGACGCGCGAGCAGTCGTCCTCGCGCATCTCCGCGAGGAAGCGGCTCACGGCACGAAGCGTCTGCTCGACGCCGGCGCGCGGCAAGAAGCCGCGGCGGTTGCTGGCGAGGCGGGTCTGGACCCGCTCCTGGCGGAGCACGCGGAAATCGACGCCCGAGATGACCTTCGCCAGGATCAAGCGCACCGCGTTGGAGCCGAGATCGAGCACCGCGAGCCGTTCCGCCATGCTCGGAGTATCGAGAGCGGCCTGGAGGCCAGTCAAATTACGGGATCGTTACGCGCGCGTCGGAGACCAGCGCCGTGGGCTCAGCCGCGCAGCTTGTTCGAGGCGTCGAGGGCCGCGACCTTGTAGCACTCCGCGAGCGTCGGATAGTTGAAGACGGTCTCGAGGAAGTAATCGAGCCCACCGCCGAGCCCCAGCACGGCCTGGCCCACGTGAACGAGCTCGGTCGCGCCGGTTCCCAGGCAATGCACGGCCAGGAGGCGCCGATCTTTCCTGTGGAACAGCATCTTGAAGAAGCCGCTGCCGTCGCCGAGGATCTGGCCGCGTGCGATCTCGCGATAGCGCGCGACGCCGGTCTCGTACGGCACGCGCGCGGCGGTCAGCTCGTGCTCCGGCGGCCCCACCATCGAGATCTCGGGGATCGCGTAGATGCCGATCGGGAAGTGACGGGCCATCGGCCGCGCCTCGATCCCGAAGGCCTGACAGGCGGCGAGCCGCCCCTGCTCCGAGGACGTCGCCGCGAGGCTCGGATAGCCGATCACGTCGCCGGCGGCGAAGATGTGGGGCACGCTGGTCCGGAACGCGTCGTCGACCTTGAGGCGGCCGCGATCGTCTGCTGAGAGGCCGGCCGCGGCGAGATCGAGACTCTCGGTGGCCGCCAGCCGGCCCGCCGAGAACAACACCGCGTCGGCCACGAGCCTCTTGCCCGACTCGAGATTGAGAACCGCCCGCAGCGGCGCGGTCTCGGTGGTCGCGAGCGACTCGACGGTTTCGCCGAGGCGGAACGTGACATTGCGCTGCCGCAGCTGATGCATGAGCTCGTCGACGATCTCGCGATCGAGGAACTCGAGCGGTCGCTCCCGGCGCTCGACCAGCGTGACCTGCACGCCGAGCGCCGCGAACATCGACGCGTACTCGATGCCGATCACGCCCGCGCCGACGACCGCCAGGGTTCGCGGCAACGTCTTGAGATTCACGATCTGGTCGGAGTTCAGCACGATCTCGCCGTCCGGCTCGACACCCGGCGTCGGCGCCGGGCGCGTTCCGACCGCGATGACGATGTGCTGCGCCGTCACCCTGGTGGTTCCAGACCCCGCGCGGATGGCCAGCGTGTGCGGATCGAGAAAGGACGCTTCTCCCTGGAGGAGGGCCACGTCGTTGCGCCGCAGCTGCTGCTCGATCACATCGATCTCGCGGCCGATGACGGCTTCCACACCCGCCAGGAGGTCTGCGGCCGACGGGCGGCTGGCCGGACGTGCCCAGGGCAAGCGGTCGCCGCGGGTCGCTCCGCCGGCGTACGCGAGGATCGCCTCGCGAATCGTCTTGCTCGGAATCGTTCCGGTGTCGATGCAGACCCCGCCGACGCAACGCCGCTTCTCGACCACCGCGGCACGGCGGCCGAGCTTGGCTGCTTGCACGGCCGCGCGCTGTCCGGCCGGGCCACTGCCGATCGAGACCAGATCGAAATCGTAGTCGGGCGCCACTACCGGCACCTCCTGTAGGGGGCGATTCTTACATATTCCGCAAGGCAACCTCCGGCCGCCACACGAATTCAACCTGTTCTTAACGAAACGGTAATGAGCGGGGAGGTAGTGTCTGGACCGTGCGCGCCTGTCGCAACGTAGACCCACTCAATATTTCGGCTCGTTGACGGAGGATCTCGTGAAGCGTCTGGCGACTTCGTTCCTTCTCGCGGCCTGCACCGCAGCGCTCATCCTCTCGATGCCGTCGGCGGAGGCGCAGGATCGCGTGCGCCTCACCGGATCCGGCGCGAGCTTCCCGTTTCCGCTCTATTCGGCGTGGTTCAAGTCGTTCAGCGGCACCAGCAAGGGCATCTCGGTCGACTATCAGGCCAAGGGCAGCGGCGCCGGGATCCAGGACTTCATCAACCGCACGGTCGATTTCGCGGCGAGCGATGCGGCGATGACCGATGAGGAGATCGCGAAGGTTCCCGGCGGCGTCCAGCTCCTGCCGATGACCGCCGGAGAGATCGCGCTCGCCTACAACATCCCGGGCGTGAAGGGTCTCAAGCTGCCGCGCGACGTCTACGCCAACATCTTCCTCGGCAAGGTCACCAAGTGGAGCGACCCGAAGATCAAGGCCGCCAATCCCGGTGCGAGCCTGCCGGACCAGGACATCACGGTGGTCCGCCGCGCCGACAGCAGCGGCACGACGTTCGTCTTCACGACGCACCTGGCCGCGATCAGCGAGGAGTGGAAGAAGGGACCGGGCGCCGGGACGACGGTGAAGTGGGCGGGCAGCGACAAGTTCGTCGCCTCGCCGAAGAACGACGGCGTCGCCGCGACTCTTCGGCAGACGCCGGGCTCGATCGGCTACGTCGAGTACGCGTTCGCGAAGTTCGCCAAGCTCGAGATGGCGACGCTCCAGAACAAGGCCGGCCAGTTCGTCGCGCCCGGCGGCAAGGGCGGCGAAGAGGCGCTGGCGAGCGTCAAGCTGCCGCCTGATCTGCGAGCGTGGCTGCCGGATCCGGAAGGGCCGCAGGCCTACCCGATCGCGACCTACACGTGGCTCCTGCTCTACAAGAAGAACTCGGATCCCAAGAAGGCGGCCGCGCTCCGAGAGCTCGTCGACTATTGCCTCACCGAGGGCCAGAAGGTCAGCGCGCAGATGGGGTACATCCCGCTCCCGGAGAACATCGCGAGCGCGGTGAAGAAAGCGGCGGTCAGCGTCCAGTGAGCGCTCCGAGAGAACCGGGGTCGTGACGCCATGAGCTCGCTCGAGCACGCGGCCGTTCCTGGATCGGTGGCCGGCTCGCCGTCGGCGTGGGACTTCTTCGCGGATCGCGCGTTTCGCGGGCTGGCGAAGGCTGGAGCGGTCCTCATCCTGCTCCTGCTCGCGTTCATCCTCTGGCAGATCGGTCGCAAGGCGTGGCCGGGGATGCGCGACTACGGCGTCGGCTTCCTCACCTCGAGCACGTGGGACGTCGGCCGCGGTCACTTCGGGATCCTGCCGGCGATCTGGGGCACGCTCTACAGCTCGTTCCTCGCATTGATCATCGGCGGCTTCTTCGGCGTGGTGATGGCGATCTTCCTGACCCAGGACTTCTTGCCGCCGCGCATGGCCGTCGTGTTCCGCACGACGGTCGAGCTCCTGGCGGCGATCCCGAGCGTCGTGTACGGCCTCTGGGGCATCTTCGTCGTCGTCCCGGCGATCCGACCCGGGGCCGACTGGCTCTACAAGCACCTCGGCGGGATCCCGTTCTTCGGCTCCACCCTGAGCGGTCCTGGCCTCCTGCCTGCCGCGCTGGTGCTCGCAATCATGATCCTGCCGACGGTGGCGGCGGTATCCCAGGACGCGCTCCGCCAGGTGCCGTATCGCGTGAAGGAGGCCGCCTACGGGATGGGCGCCACGCGCTGGGAGGCGATCTTGAAGGTGATGCTGCCGACGGCGACGACCGGAATCTTCGGCGCGCTCGTCCTCGGCTTCGGGCGCGCGCTCGGCGAGACGATGGCGCTCGCGATGCTGATCGGCAACTCGAACCAGCTGAGCCTGTCGCTGTTCTCGCCGGCCAACACGCTCGCGGCGCTGCTGGCCCTGAACTTTCCCGAGGCCGGGCCGCGCGAGGTCGCGGTGCTGATGTACGCGGCGCTGGTGCTGCTGGGCATCACCCTGATCGTCAACATCGCGGGAGGCGCGATCATGGCCGTCGCCGGCCGGACGGTGAAGCGATGAGCCCGGGCGCCGCGCCCGCGGTCGATCGGCGCCCCGCCGACGCCGCGGCGGTTGCCGCGCGCGCGAGCTTTCCCAGCCTGCGGCGCGCCCCGCTCGAGCGGCGGGCGCTGCGGAGCGGACTGCTCACCGCCGGCGCGTGGGCGGCGGCGATCCTCGCCAGCATCCCGCTCGTGTCGGTGCTCTTCATGCTCATCGTGCGCGGCGGCGCGCGGCTGCACTGGGACGTGCTGCTCGAGCTGCCGCCCGCCGGCTTTGAGATGGGCGGCGGCTTCGGCAACGCCATCGTCGGCACCGTCGTCATGGTCGGCCTGGCCGCCCTGATCAGCGTGCCGATCGGCATTCTCGCCGCGGTGTTCCTGGCCGAGCTCGGCCCGCACAGCAGTCTCGCCGGCGCCGTCCGCTTCGGCGCGAAGACCCTCACCGGGCTGCCGTCGATCCTGGCCGGCGTGTTCGCGTACGCGAGCGTGGTGCTCGTTACCGGAACCTACTCGGCGCCAGCCGGCGCGGTGGCCCTCGCGGTGCTGATGGTGCCGACCGTCGTGCTCACGGCCGAAGAGGCCATGAAGATGGTCCCGCGGATCACCCGGGACGCGGCGTACGGCATGGGGTGCACGCGGAGCCAGGTGATCTGGAAGATCGTGCTGCCCACGGCGCTGCCGGGCATCTTGACCGGCGTCATGCTGTCGGTCGCCCGCGCCGCCGGCGAGACCGCGCCGCTCCTGTTCACAGCGCTCTTCAGCAGCTTCTGGCCCGTCGAGCACGACGCCGTGCGGCTCATGCAGCCGACCGCGTCCCTCGCGGTCCTCATCTACAACTTCTCCGGTATGCCGTTCGAGAACCAGATCGAGCTGGCGTGGGCCGCCTCGCTGGTTCTCGTGATGATCGTGCTGTTCGTCAACATCGTGAGCCGGCTGCTCGGACGTCGCCGGGTCTGAGGTCGACGGATGGAACAACGAGTCGACGACTCATTCTGGGAGGATCAATCGTGATCACCGAATCGGCGATGCTGAACGGGCGCTCGGCGGCGACCAACGGCGACGTGGTCATCGATTGCAAGCTGAAGCAGGTCTACTATGGCGAGTTCCTCGCCGTGCGGGACAGCCATGTGCCGATCGAGAGGGGCAAGATCACCGGCTTCATCGGGCCCTCGGGCTGCGGCAAGAGCACGGTCCTGAGAAGTCTGAACCGTATGAACGATCTCATCCGGTGCTTCCGCTTCGAGGGCCACGTGCATTTCCACGGTCAGGACGTGTACGCGCCCACCGTCGATCCGGTCGTGCTGCGCCGTCACATCGGGATGGTGTTCCAGCAGCCGAACCCGTTCCAGATGAGCATCTTCGACAACGTCGCGTTCGGGCTCCGGCTCAATCGCTATCGGGGCAAAATGGCCGACCGGGTCGAGCAGGCGCTCGGCCGCGCCGCCCTGTGGGACGAGGTGAAGGACAAGCTCAAGAACAACGGGCTCTCGCTCTCCGGCGGCCAGCAGCAGCGCCTCTGCATCGCGCGGGCGATCGCGACCGAGCCCTCGGTGCTGCTGATGGACGAGCCGTGCTCCGCGCTCGATCCCATCGCGACCCGGCGGATCGAGGAGCTGATGATCGAGCTCAAGCAGAACTACACGATCGCCATCGTCACCCACAACATGCAGCAGGCGATGCGCGTGGCCGACACGACCGCGTTCTTCTCGGTCGAGATGTCCAAGGGCGGGCGCACGGGCTACCTGGTCGAGATGGGACCGACTAAGGAGGTCTTCGAGAACCCGCAGCAGAAGCTCACCAAGGACTACATCGCCGGCCAGTTCAGCTGAGGTCAGTCGTGCCGGCACCGGCGCTTCGGCGCACGATCACCTTGGTTCTGGTCGCGTGCGGTCTCCTGATGATCGCCGGCGGGCCCGCGACCGCGCAGGCGCCGGCCGCCACCCGGATCGTGATCCAGGGCGCCGGGGCCACGTTCCCGGCCCCGCTCTACAAGAAATGGATCGGCGTCTTCACGGCTCAGAACCCGGACGTCGCGGTCGAGTACAAAGAAGTCGGGAGCGGCGAAGGGGTGCAGCGCTTCCTCGCGCGACTGTCGACTTCGGCGCGAGCGACGCCGCGATGACCGACGAGCAGATGGCGAAGGTGGCCAACGGGGCACGCCTCGTGCCCGCCACCGCCGGCATGGTGGTGCTCGCGTACAACCTAACGGGCCTCGACGGGCTGAAGCTCAGCCGCGAGGTCTACGCCGACATCTTCCTTCGAAGAATCGTGAAATGGAACGACCCGCGGATCCAGGCGGTCAATCGCGATCTGAAGCTTCCCGATCGCAGCATCGTGATCGCTGCGCGCCAGGATCGTAGCGGGACGACGTTCGCCCTGGCCAACCATCTCAGCGCGATCAGCCCGGACTGGCAGCGGGCGTCCGGCGTCGGGTACACGGTCGACTGGTCGGGGCGCGCGATGCTGGCGCGCGGCAACGAGGGCGTAGCCGGTCTCGTCAAGTCGAGCCCGGGCGCGATCGGCTATATGGAGTACGGCTTCGCCGAGCGGCTCAGGCTGCCCATGGCGCGCCTGCAGAACAAGAGCGGGAAATACGTCGCGCCCAGCGATCGAAGCGGGCAGGCCGCGCTAGCGAGTAGTATCAGTCAAATGCCCGACAATCTGCGTCTCTACCTTCCGGACCCGCAGGGCGACGATTCCTATCCGATCGTGTCGCTTACCTGGCTCTTGCTTTACGAGCGTTATCCGGACCAGCAGAAGAGCGCGGCGCTCAAGCGGTTCGTGACGTGGGGGCTCTCGTCCGGGCAATCCTACGGCCCGGAGCTCGGCTACATCACGCTGCCGGCCGACGTGGCGTCGCGATCGCGCGCCGCACTGGAGCGAATCCAGTAGCTTCGCCGCACCCGACCGGGGATCCCGCGCCAGACGTGGTCGGCCGGCGGCTCGACCTGGCGGCCATCGAGACCGCTCTGCGCGGGATCCAGCGCGATTTCCCGCGCATCAACGAGCGCCTGAGCCCGCCGCGCGACCCGATGAACGAGGACGTGATCCACAACATGGTCGCGGGCTACGCCCTGGTCGACTCGCTCGTGGCCGACGGCGTCGATCTCTTCGCGATGGGCAATCTCAAGCATCTGCTCGAGCTCAACACCACGGTGCTATGCGGGACCGATACGAGCCGCCGCGCGGAGTACGCGCGGCATCTGGCATCGACCGAGCAGCGGTTCTACGAGCAGCAGGACGGCGGCATCCGCGATCTGGTCGAGTGGTATCAAGGCCGCCGCGGCGACTCGGTGTGGCTTCGCGCCGCCGGCCTCTACGTCCGCATGCTGAGCCGGCCGCAGCTCTTCCTGGAGGGCAATCACCGGACGGGGGCGCTCGCGATGAGCTACATCCTCGTCGCCGAGAACGAGCCCCCCTTCGTGCTCACCCCCGCGAACGCGGTCAAGTACTTCGATCCCTCGGCGATCATCAAGGACATTGAGAAGCAGGGGCTGGCGATGCGATTCCGGTCGTCGGGACTGACGCGACAGCTGGCCGATCTTCTCGAGGAACACGCCGACCCTCGATTCCGTCTTTCGCGATAGCGAGTCGCCGCCTATTCATCCAAGACGAGCCGGAGACGAGAGCTAGGCGCCGGCGAGGTCGCCGCGCAGCCGGGCCAGCTCGTCCTCGAGCTCTTCAACCCGCCGCCTCAGGTCCTCGACGACCAGATGCACGGGCTCGGGCGCGCGCGCCCCGTTCGACACGATCGCGCGCAGGCGGGGCAGCACCGTGCGGGACTCGTGGATCCACTCACGCAGGCGGGCATCGTCGATCGCGCCCGAGGAGATCTCGAGGTCGCCGTCGACGACCCGCCGCCTCTGAAACCTTCCCCGGCCGTTGAGCACGTGGAGCGCGGGTTGCCGCTACGCCGGCTTGACGTCGACGCTGTAGAGCGTCTTGCCGTTCAGGTCGTTCAGCGAGACGCTCAGGGCCTGGGTCGCGGCGTCGATCTTGGCCAGCCCGTAGTACTGCATGTCGTCGCTCGGCGGGCGGTTCTGCTTCATCCCGGACGGCGCCGATGAGTACTTCACGTCAGGGCCGAACGTGCGGTCGATCTCGCCCGGGCCGAAGGTGCCGGCGTTGATCGGGCCGGCCACGAACTCCCAGAACGGCGTGAAGTCGGAGAACTGCGCGCGCCCCGGGTCGTAGTAGGTCGCCGAGGCGTAGTGCACGTCCGCGGTGACCCACACCACGTTCTTGATGCGGTTCTTCTTGATGAAGCCGAGCAGACTTGCGACCTCGAGCTCGCGCCCGAGCGGCGCGCCGTGATCGCCGTTGGCCCATGCCTCGTAGGTGCCCTTGGGCACGTCGGCGTTGAGGTCGGGCACGACGATGCTGATCGGCATGTCGCTGGCGATCACCTTCCAGGTCGCGCGCGAGGCCAGGAGCGCCGCCTTGAGCCAGCGGAGCTGCGCCGCGCCGAGGAACGCTGACTCCTCGTCGAGGACCGTCTGCCGGTTCGGTGTGTTCGGGCCGCGGTAGCTCCGCTCGTCGAGCATGAACACCTCGAGCGAGGGGCCGTAGGCGAAGGACCGGTAGATGCGCTCGGGATCGATCGGATCGAAGCGGAACGGATTGTACTCGAGCATGGCGCGCTTGGCGAACGCCGCCAGCAGCGACGCGCTCCGCACGCGATAGCGCTCGTCGCCGAGCGTCTGGCCGGGATACCAGTTGTTGCGCGTCTCGTGATCGTCCCACTGCACGAGTACCGGCACCTCGGCGCAGAAGCGCCGCTTGTTGTCGTCGAGTAGGTTGTAGGCGAAGTTGCCGCGAAACTCCTCGAGCGACTCGGCCACCTTCGACTTGGCCGTCGAGGTCACGTTGCGCCAGGTCGTGCCGTCCTCCAGCGCGACCTCGGCCTTGATCGGACCGTCGGCGTAGATCTGATCGCCGGAGTGGATGAAGAAGTCCGGGTTGGCGCGCCGCATCGCCTCGTAGAGCTTCATGCCGCCCCAGGCGGTGTTGATGCCCCAGCCCTGCCCCGCCTCGTCGCCCGAGAACGCGAAGCTGACCGTGCGGCGGCTCTGCGACGGCGTCCGGAACCGGCCCATCGCCGGCTCGCTCAGCGTTTTCGGATTCGCGAGATCCTCGAACAGGACGCGATAGAAGATCGGCTGGCCGGCGGGCAGGCTCGTGAGATCGACCCGCGCCGTGAAGTCGCTCTCGGCGAGCGCCGCGGGACCCACGACGCGCGAGGCGTTGCGGAACGAGTCGCTGGTGGACCATTCGACCAGCATGCGGGCCGGCCGGTCCGTGCGGCTCCAGACGATCGCTCGGTCGCCCGTGACGTCGCCGCTCTGGACCCCGTACGGAATGATCGGACGCATCTTGTCGGAGGTGACCACCGCCGGGGCCGTGGTCTGGGCCCACACCGGGCGTCGCAGCAGCGCGGCGCTCGCGACGCCGCCGACGGTGAGCGCGGATTGCGTGAGGAATCTTCGACGGTTCATTGGCCCTCTCCCCTGGTCGCGCCGGACCGGCTTGCCCGCGACCCTACCACGTCCACGCCGTTCACGGCAGGCGCCCGCGGCGAGCGGATCATCGCGCGGCCTGGGCTCCCAGCCCGAGCGCGTCGGCGATGATGCGAAAGACTTCGGTGTTGTCGAGGAACCCACGCACGCGATCGGCGCCGGGCCCCGTCGCGGTCAAGATGACGTCCTCGCCGGAGTGCACGCCCTGGTTCGCGGTGTGCGGCAAGTTGCCGACGCGCAGGACCGCGCCCGGCGCGTTCTTGTACTTGTCGTTGGCGACGTAGCTCTTGTCGGGCGCGACCACCGCGGGGACGAACGGCCCGTCGAGCTTGGGCCGGAAGGTCTCGTAGTAGTCCGGGAAGACCGCGAAGAAGACCGCGAGGCGCCGGGAGACGTCGAGCCGAGTCGGGTAGCCCTCGTCGGTCGCGGGCGGATAGTTCGGATAGCCGGCCTTCTCGTGGACGCCGACCTTGTCGCGCATCTCCCGGCTCGCGATCCCGTCGTCGATCGTGCCGATGAGCGAGAGCCCGTGGGCGTGGTCGGATGTCACCAGGATCAACGTGTCGTTGCGCGCGGCGGCGAACTCCTTGGCCGCGGCGACGGCGCGGTCGAGCATGATCGTGTCCATGACCGCGCGCTCCCAGTCGAGCGGATGCGAGTACTTATCGATCAGGCCCGACTCGACCATCAGCACGAAGCCGTTGTCGTGGCGGGACAGTACGGTGAGCGCGGTCTTGACCATGTCGACCAGGTCCGGCTGCTCGGGGAACTTGGGGACCGTGCCCTGCTTGAGGAACTTGCGGTCGAGCACGCCGTCCATGTTGGAAGGGTGGAAGAGCCCGAGCAGCTTGCGCGTCGCCGGATCGGCCGTCGCCGATTTCATCTCGCGGTCCGTCGAGACGACCCTGTAGCCGGAAGCCCGAAACTTCCCGAGATAGTCGACGTCGTCCTTCCGTCGGGAGCCCTGGGCCGACTTCGGCAAGAAGTGCGCGGAGCCGCCGCCCATCAGCACGTCCACTCCGCTCGCGTGAAACATGCCGACGATCGGGTCGTAGTCGCTGCGGCGCCGCGTGTGCGCGACCATCGACGCCGGGGTCGCGTCCTCGACCTCGGTGTTGGTGACGACGCCGACCGCCATCTTGTGCGTGCGCTTGACCAGGCTCGTGAGCGTCTCCACCCGCGGGTCGTCGAGCGTATCCGGCGTCCGGTCGGCGTAGACGCCGAGCGCGTTGTTACTCGACTTGTGGCCGGTCGTATAGGCGCTGGCCGAGTTGGCGGAGTCGGTGATGAGCGAATCCACGCCGGCGGTGCCGAGCAGCGCCATGTTCGTCATCTGGTCCATGGCGAGCGCGCCGCGGTACTTGCCCTCGGTGATCCCGGCCGTGAGGATGCGCGCTGCGGTCCGATGGGTGGCCGCCATCCCGTCGCCGATGAACAGGATCACGTTGCGGGCCTTGCGAGCCCCGGTCGTGTACACTTCCCAGCCCACCGTCTGCGTCGTCTTGCCGTCAGTCGCGACGATCGCGTAGCGCCCGGGCTTCGTCAACGTCACGTCGCGCAGAATCAAGGCCGAAGCCGCCACGCCGTCCTCGCGCTCCACGAACGTGGCCGGACGGCCGAGCGCCGCCGAGATGTCCGCGCCGTCGATCATCAGCTTGGCGTCGGCCGGGGCGACGACGGCGTCGAACTCGACCTTCAGGTCGAAGCGCGCACCGGCGAGAATCTGCGCCCGGTCGATGGGATAGATCGTGATCGCCTCGGTCGAGGCGGTCCCGAGCGCGAGCGTGGCGAGCGTCAGGGCGAGGCCAAAGGTTTTCGCGAACATCGTTGATCCTCCCGTCGGCGGACGCTATGCGAGCTACGTTGCCGATTGATTACGCCACTGTGACGATTTCGTCGCCCTGCGTCAATGACGTGAGCGCGAGAGCGGTCCAGAGGACGCGTCGGGAGTGCCGCGTCCCCCGGAACCGCCTCCTAGGAGCCCGAGTGCACGAGCGGCTCCCCATCACGCGCGCCGGTCTCGGTGAGCAGGGCCGCGGCGATCGCGCGATCGTTCATGACGCGCGGCACCTTGTGCTGGTCGCCGAGCTTACCGTGGTCGCGCATCCACTTGTGAAACGTGCCGAGCGGCAGCTCGAGCAGGCGCGGCGCCACCATACCCACGTCGAGCGTGCGCTTGGTCCGGTAGTCGGTGTTCAGCGCGGCCAGCGCCTCGTCGAGCTCACGGACGAACGCGGCGCGGTCGCGCGGTGGAATGCGAAACTCCACGAGCCAGTCGTGGCCGCCGCGCGCCTCGCCGGCCGAGGGATAGCGCGGCGCGACCGTGAACTCGCCGGGCTCGGCGCCGGTGCGCCGGCAGGCCACGACCAGCGCCTGCTCGATCTCCTCGACGATCACGTTCTCGCCGAACGCGTTCACGAAGTGGCGCGTGCGGCCGGTGATCACCAGGCGAAGCGGATCGCGCGCGGTGAAGCGAATCGTGTCGCCGAGCAGGTACGACCAGAGACCACCCGGCGCCGTCAGCGCGACGGCGTACGGCCGGTCGAGCTCGACGTCGGCGACGGTATGGCGGCGCGGCCGGGCGCGGCCGAGATCCTCCACCGGCACGAACTCGTAGAAGATCCCGTAGTCGAGCATCAGGGTCAGCCCGCCGGCCCGCTCCGTCTGCAGCGCGACGAACGCTTCCGAGGCGGGATAGACCTCGACGTACTCGATCGGCCGGCCCATCCACTCCTCGACGGTCGCGCGATACGGCGCGAACGAGACGCCGCCGTGGATGATCGCGCCCAGGTGCTCCCAGCACTCGCCGAGGCTCGCCACGGGCCGGCCGGCCGCGCGCCGCGCCTTCGCGACGCGCTCGAACAGGATCAAGAGCCACGAGGGCATCCCGGAGATGAGGCGGAGCTCCTGATGCTCGATCAGGTCGGCGACCGCGTCAATGCGCTGATCCCAGTCCGGGATCGACGCGATCGCGCGGCCGGGCGAGTAGCGCGACCGGAAGCCCGGCGGCAAATCCTGGACCATGAGGCCCGACAGATCGCCGACCCAGCAGCCCTGGCCGATCGGCTTCAACGTCGTGCAGCCGCCGAGGAACAGGAGCGGTCCGCCCGCGACGCTCTCGAAGCCGGCGCGTTCGGCGGCGATCAGCAGCGCGTCCCAGCCGCCCTTGCGATGGGCGCGGAACGCCTCGGTGCTCACCGGAATCAGCTTGTCGCCGGCGGTCGTCCCCGACGTCTTCACCCAGTAGCGGGGCCGGCCCGGCCACGTCAGATCGCGCTCGCCGTTGACCGCGCGGCTCCACAGCGGCTGGAAGCGCAGGTAGTCCCCGAGCGGCGTACGCGCTTGATAGTCGGCCACGGAGCGGATCTGCTCGAAGCGATGGGAGCGGCCGAACGCGGTCTGCGACGCCGTGCTCACCAGGTCGAGCAGCGCGGCCTCCTGGACGCGCGCGGCATCGCGCGCGACGCCCTCGAGCGCCCGCCGTCGGTGCGCCGCGTAGACCCGGAGCGCCGCGCCCCCGACGCGCTCGATCATGCGCGGCTCCCGGCCCCGCGCCGGGCACGGATGTCCACGAGCCATTCGCCGACGGCGGCGTTGAACGCCTCCGGGCACTCGAGCATCGGCGCGTGTCCGCAGTTCGGCAGGTAGACCAGCTGCGAGCCGCGAATGCGCGCGTGGAACCGCTCGGCCACGTCGGTCGACGTGATGCGGTCGTCCTTGCCCCACACCAGGAGGGTCGGCACGCCGATCCGGCTCAGGCGCTCCTCGACGTTGTGGCGCTTGGCCGCGCGCGCCACCTGCAGCACGCGAAGTGCGGTGCGGCGCGTGGTCACGATGCGACGGACCGACTCGACCCACTCCGGCGTGACCAGGGCCGGATCGTAGAAGACCTCTTCCATCTTCTCGCGCACGTAGGCCCGTGTCGGCGTGTGCGGCACGTGCTGCGTGAAGCTCCGCTCGAAGAGTCCGGAAGATCCGGTCAGGATCAACCCCTCGACCGATTCCGGATGCGACAGGGCCAGCTCGAGCGCCACGTGGCCCCCGAGCGAGTTGCCGCACACGACGGCGGGCGGCAGCTCGAGCGCCTCCATGAAGCGACGCACGTAGTCGGCCAGCGCCGGGACCGACACGTCGGGCAGGTCGGGATCGAAGATCGGCAGCTCGAGCGCGATCGGCCGCCGATACGGGCCCAGCGCGTCGAGCGTGGACTCCCAGTGATCCATCTCGCCCATGAGCCCGTGCAGCAGCAGCACCGGCTCGCCGTCACCACGCTCCAGCCAGCGAAATCGCGTGCGAGTTGGCGCAATCATAGTCGCCTCCTGGAATTGGAGCCGCGCCTCGGCCGGCGGGGCCTCGAATCGATCACGGCAGAGTTCCCACGGTCAGACGTTGCCGATCGCGGCGCAGAAACTTGTAGGCGGCCCGGAGCTGGATCGCCAGATGAAAGGGCAGCTTGCCGACGGTCCAGGACCAGTCGACGTGTGCGCGCGTGCGCCCGGCCAGGAGCGCGCGCCGCAGCGAGTCGGCGTCGCGCCCCTCGAACCGCGTCACCGCGCTCCCGACGTACCAGACGTCGTGCGCGTCGCTGCCCGCGGTCACCGGCAGCATCAGCTCCAGGTTGCGGAGCGCCGCCCACGCGTTGTAGGGCGCCGAGAACACGCCCGCGTTGTTCACCGCCTCGATCGCGTCGAGCGGCAGGTCACGGATGATCCGCGCGATCGAGACGTGGCCGCGGCTGACGCCCCGCAGCGGGTGGAACGGATGCGCGGCGACCGCGAGACCGCCCTGCGCGTGAATCTCGCCGATGGTCTCGAGCGCGCTGAGCCCCGGCGGCACGCGCTCCTCGAGGAAGAGCCCGAGGAGGTGGCCGTTGCGCGTGCTGATCTCTTCGCCCACGACGACATCCACGCCGAGCTCGGGGTGCTCGCGCGCCCACTCGCGCGCGCGCAAGGCGCCGCGGATCTCGTCGTGATCGGTGATGGCGATGACGTCGACCCGGCCCGAGGCCGCCTCGAGAATGGCCTCGGGCCGCTGGGCGCCGTCGCTCCAGAGCGTGTGCACGTGCAGGTCGGCGCGGCCGTACGTACTCGTCCTCATCACGGACGAGTCTGACGACCGAGTGTGAACGGTCTATCACTCTCCCCGTGAAGTTTCGGTGACGGGACGGCGGCCGCCGCGCCAAGGCCTTGCGCGCCGAAGGACGACGTCAGCCTAGGGCCGGGTCGTGTGTCGACATCGTGAAATTTCGGCGACACCGCAGTGACGGCGTGCTACCGTCGCGCGATGCCGCCGTCGAAGCGCGCGCTGTTCCTGGACTGGGGCGGCACGCTCGCGCTCACGCAGAACAATCGCACCGTCCTCGACGAGGCCGGTCATCCCGTGCTCATTCCGAACATCGCCGCGACGCTCGCCCGCGAGCGCCCGCGCTTCGACGCCTGCTTCATCGTCTCGAACCAGGCGCGCGTGTCGCGAGGCGAGATCGCCGAGGCCGAGGTGCTCCGCCGCTTCGGGTGGGCCAACGAGCAGCTTGGAAGGCCGTTCAGCGACTACCGCCTGTGTCCGCACTCGGACTCCGACGGCTGCACGTGCCGCAAGCCTCGTCCGGGAATGTTCCTCGAGCTGGCTCGTCTCTACGACGTGAGCCTTCCCGCGTCCACTCACGTCGGCGATTCGGAAAAGGATCGCGACGCTGCGGCCGCGGCCGGAGTCGGCCGGTTCGTCTGGGCGCGGGACTTTTTCGGCTGGGTCACCGCGCCCGGCGCTCGCTAGCGACCCTACTCGTTCTCCTGCGCCGCCAGCGGGACGCGCTGAGCGTCCGGGGCTGCGGCCTCGCCGGACGCGACGCCCAGCCAGACGCGCACCGTCGTACCGCGGCCCGGCTCGCTCTCGATCTTGAGCTGGCCGCCGTGGGCGAGCACGAGGTGCTTGACGATCGCGAGCCCGAGACCGGTGCCGCCGAGCTCGCGCGAGCGCGCCTTGTCGACGCGATAGAACCGTTCGGTGATCCGCGGCAGATCGGCCGGCGGAATCCCGATGCCGTTGTCCACCACGTCCACCTCGACCCAGCCGTTGGCGGGCTCCTGGACGCGGACCGTCACGCGCCCGCCGCTCGGTGTGTACTTGACGGCGTTGTCGACCAGGTTGATGAGGATCTGCACGAGACGGTCGCGATCGGCCAGCACCGGCGGCAGCTCACGTGGCAGCTGGCTCCGCAGCGCCACCTTGCCGCTCTTGGCCTTGGGACTGATGATCGCGAGCACCGTGTCGACGGCGTCGTCCAGCCGCGTCGGGCCGAGCTTGAGCGCCACGCGCCCGAGCTCGATGTTCGAGAGATCCATGAGGTCGTTGAGCAGCCGCCCGAGCCGCTCGGTGTGGCGGAAGACGATCTCGAGGAACCGCCGCGCGTTCTCCTGCTCCTCGAGGGCGCCGCTGAGCAACGTCTCCAGATAGCCCTGGATCGCGGTCAGCGGCGTGCGCAGCTCGTGTGAGACGTTGGCCACGAACTCGGTGCGCACCTGCTCGAGCCGGCGGAGCTCGGTGACATCGTGCAGCACCATCACGACGCCGACCTCGTTGGTGCCGAGCCGCAGCGGTACCGCGTTCACCTGCACCCGCCGCTCGACCGGGCTCGCCAGCCGCAGCTCGCGATGCGAGACGCTGCCCTCATCGGCCGTGCGGCCTTCGCGAAACGCCTCGTGCAGCTCGGTGTTGCGGATCACCTCCAGGAACGGCTTGCCCTCGCCGCGCGTGGCGTCCAGGCCGAACATGGCGCGCGCGCGCTCGTTCATGAGCAGGATGATGTCGCGGCCGTCGACGGCGATGACGCCCTCGATCATGCCGTCGAGGATCGCGGTGGCCTTCGCCTGCTCGTGGCCGAGGTCATGGATCTTCTCGCGCAGCCGCGCCGCGAGCCCGTTGAGCGCCCGGCCCAGCGCGCCGATCTCGTCCGGCGACCGGATCGGCGCCCGCACGGTGAAGTCGCCCTCGCTCATCTGATGCGCGATCATCTGCATCTGCACGACCGGCTGGGTCACCCGGCGCGCCACGAACAGGCCGATTCCGAACGCGACGGCGAGCGCGACGAGGCCCCCCGCCAGCATCACGCGATGGATCGCCGCGTACGACGAGGTCACCTCCGACACCGGTAGGGCCACGCGGATGACGCCGAGGACGCGCCCGCCGTCGGTGATCGGCAGCGCCACGTAGAGAAGTGAGGCGCCGATCGTCGCGCTGGTTCGCCGGTCGCGCCCGACGCCGCCGGACAGGGCCGCCAGCACCTCCGGGCGCGCGCCGTGATTCTCGACGCGCGGCAGGTCCTCGACGGGCACGTCCGAGTCGCCCAGCACGCGCCCGTCGGCCGCGATCACCGTGATCCGCGAGGCCGTCGGCCGCGAGCCGCGCAGCGCGAACGCCCGGAAGTCGGCCGGCGGCGCGCCGCGCAGCACCAGGTCTCGGGCCTCGTCGTGCAAGAGCCGACCGATGCTGACCAGGCGGGCCTCGAGCGTGTCGACCGCGAAGGCCTCGAGCGCGCGGGTCAAGTAGAGCCCGGCGGCGACGGTGGTGATCGCCACGAACCCCACCAGGGTCACCGTGAGCTTGCGCGCGATGCTGCGGCGGAGGAAGTGAACGAACGCCTGGATCATGACTCGTCCGTCTCGAATCGGTAGCCGACCGATTTGACCGTCGCGATCCGGTTGCCGGCGTCGCCGAGCTTGGCCCGCAGGCGCCTGACGTGCACGTCGACCGTGCGCGACTCGATCTCGTCGGCGCGAGCATAGCCCCACACCCGGTTCAGGAGGAACTCGCGGGAGAGCACGCGCCCGGCCGCTTCCAGGAGCGCTTGCAGCAGGTCGAACTCCTTGGGCGTGAGCAGGAGCGGTCGACCGTCGAGGCTCACGGCGTGGCGCGCCGCATCGAGCGTGATCGGTCCCACCGAGAGCACCGTTGCGACCTGTTCCGGGCGCGCGCGGCGCAGCACGGCGCGAACCCGCGCCACCAGCTCCTTGGGCGAGAACGGCTTGCCCACGTAGTCGTCGGCGCCGACCTCGAGCCCGACGATCCGGTCGACCTCGTCGGATTTCGCGGTGAGCATGATGATCGGTACGGACGCCGTGCTCGTGTCACCGCGAAGCCGGCGGCACACCTCGAGGCCGTCGAGCTCGGGCAGCATGAGATCGAGGACCACCAGGTCGGGCACCGCGGTCTTCACTTCGCGCAGCGCGTCCGAGCCGCTGGTGGCCGTCCGGCAACGGAAGCCATCGCGCTCGAGATGCAGGACGACGAGTCGCCGGATGTCGGGCTCGTCCTCGACCACGAGAACCTCGCGGGCCATCGCCTATTGGCGACAGACCCTGAAGTTCGCGTAGTCCCCTCGCGCCGTCGAGCTCGTGTCGTCGGAGTCGGTCAGCACGGCGATACCGGCGGGCTTGGGGGTGTCCTTCTCGTTGAAGTACTTCTTGTAGTCGTCCAGGACGTTCACGCGCTCCTCGACGAACTCACCCTTCTTCTCGGGCGCGCCGCTCCGCAGCACACGCACCTGCGTCAGCCCCATGTTCGAGTCCAGGCGCGTCCCGACCGGCACCTTCTCGCTCCAGATATATTTGACCGCTTTCGGGCCCCGGATGCGCGAGTAGGGCACGAGCATGTAGACGGCCAGGACGCTGTCGTTGGTCTTCGACTCGCGTTCGTCCCCGCCCTTGGGGAACTCGAGCGGCCGCCACGTCCAGACGAGCATGGGATACGCGCTCGGGTCCCACTCGTACTCCTTGGCGGCCTGGATGCCGAGGCCCTTCGCCGTAGCGCGCAGGAAGCGAATGCCGGACTCCTCGGCGACCTTGTAGACCTCCTTGCCGGCGTCCTTGCGGACTTTCCAGTCGGACGGCAGCTCGCCGGCCTTCGCCTTGGAGAAGTCCTCGACGGTCTTGCAGTCGGACTGGGCGCCAGCGGGCGCGACCGGGAGGATCAAAAGAAGGCAGGCCGCCGCGAACACCGTGAGAAGCCGCGTCCCGAGCGGGATTGCGGGCCCTCGATCAAATGCGGCGGGGTCGACGTGCGCCATGACTGCAGGCTAGCACACGCCGACCCCTGAGGCGCGCCGGCGCGGTTAGCGCCGGAACGGCTTGAGGATCTGGTGAGCGATCTGGTATGCGTCCCAGAACTCGTTGTCGGCGCGCCAGTAGTGGCCGTGGCAGAGCGCCGACTTGCCGTGGTTGAGCTCCTTCTGGGCGTTCTGGTAGCGCTTGTCGCTGTCGCCGACCTTCGCCTTGGCTCGGACGACCTCGTCGAGCGCCTGCCCGTACATCCTGAGCGAGAGCTTCAGCTGGTGGTTCTGCCACCACGGATGCTTGTGGGCGGCGACCTTCTTCTCGAGGTCCTTGATCCGCTCGTCGCACGTCGCCGGCGGCTCGGATGCGACGGTGAAGTTGGCCGTCACCGTCTTGTCCGCGTCCATCTTCACGCTGCAGACACCGGTCCCTGTGCAGCTGCCGGACCATCCGGTGAACTTGTTTCCGGGGGCCGCCGTGGCCGTAACCGTCACGAGGGTGCCCACGCTGTACTTGCCTACCACCCCTGAGGGCTGGGCCGCGAGCGTCAGGGAATTGCTCGCGACCGCCGGCGGCTCCGCTGCGACCGAGCCCGGGCCCACTGTGTTCACCGTGAGCGTGAACTGAGTCGGCTGCGTCGCAGTGAAGGTCGCGGTTACGCCCTTGGCCGCGTCCATCAGCACGTTACAGGTGCCGAGCCCGGAGCAGGCGCCGGACCAGCTGGTGAACTGGAAGCCCGCGGCCGGCGACGCCGTGAGAGCGACGAACGTGCCGTGCACGTACGTGCCTCCGGGAGGATTGGCCGTGATCGAGCCGCTCCCGACCGTCTGCATCGTCAGCAGGTACTGCTTCAGCGCGAAGGTCGCGGTCACGCTCTTGGCCGCGTCCATCGCCACGCTGCAGCTGCCGGTCCCCGTACACGCGCCCGACCAGCCGGTAAACAGCGAGCTCGCGGCCGGCGTCGCCGTGACCGAGACGACCGTCCCGTAGTTATACGGCCCCGTCGCCGGATTGACCGCCACCGACCCGGACCCGTTTCCGCCCGTCGATGCGCTGAGCGTGTACTGCCTCAAGGTGAAGGTCGCGGTCACGCTCTTGGCCGCGTCCATCGTCACGCTGCACGCGCTCGTGCCCGTGCAGGCCCCCGACCAGCCCGTGAACAATGAGCTCACGGCTGCGACCGGCGTCAGCGACACGACCGTACCGTGGGCGTATGTGCCGCCCGTCGGATTGGCCGTAATCGAGCCCGACCCGTTGCCGCTCGTCAGGAGGCTCAACGTGTACTGCTTCAAGGTGAACGTCGCGACGACGCTCTTGGTCGAGTCCATCGTAACGCTGCACGGGCCGCTGCCGGTGCACGCTCCCGACCAGCCCGTGAACTGCGAGGTGCCATCCGGCACGGGGGTGAGACTCACGACGGCGCCGGCGCTATACGTTCCGTTCGTCGGCAGCGGATCGGCCGTGATCGAGCCGGTGCCCGATCCGTTGGTCGACAGCGACAGGGAGAATTGCGCGACCGAGAACGTCGCGACCACGCTCCTGGAAGCGTCCATCGTGACCGTGCAGGCGCCGCTGCCCGAGCAGGCGCCGGCCCAGCCGGTGAACTGAGAGCCGGAGGCCGCGACCGGCGTGAGGGCCACGACCGTGCCCGCGGTATACGTCCCGTTCGTCGGCAGCGGACTGGCCGTGATCGAGCCGGCGCCCGATCCGTTGGTCGACAGCGACAGCGTGAACTGCGCCGGCGGCGGCGGGCCGTCGGTGACGAACGCGCCGAACCCGAACGACATCGGGCCGGCGGGGACCGTCTTCACCACGCAGGGAGGCGTCTGTCCGTTCACGACGCACACGGCCGTGGCCGCCGTGTCGACGATCGACACGCTTCCCGACCCCGCGTTGATGACGTAGGCGCGCCCCGAGGAATCGGTGGCGACGCCGATGGGCGTCGTGCCGACGTTGACGTCCTTGACGGCCTTGTTCGACAAGGTGACGACGGTCACGCGGTTGATGCTGTCGTTCGTGACGAAGAGGCGCGTGCCGTCGGGGCTCAGCGCGATGCCGCCCGGCACCGCCGTCGAATCCTGCTCGATCGTCACGGTCTCGGTCGGCTCGACCATGTTCGTCCCGGTGTTGATCGCCGAGACTTCCAGCACGCTGACGAAGTCCGCGATGAGGTCGGCGACGTAGACGCGCGTGCCCGCGGCGTTGGCGACGATGCCCATCGGCTGAGAGTTCAGCGGGGTGCCGACCGAAATCCGGACGGCCGGCGCGAGCGGATTGTTGAGGTCGACAACGGCCACCTCGCCCGCGTTGGCGTCCGTGACGTACACGCGCGAGCCGACCGCTACCAGGCCGTTGAGCACGCCGTTCAGGTTGATCTGCGTCGTGTTGAAGCTCGTCGCGTCCATCACCACGACGCCGCCGTTGACGCTCACGAGGACCTTGGAGCCGTCGGCGGTCACCGCGACACCCCAAGGATCGGGCCCGACCATCACGGTTCTCACGACCGTGTTGGTCGAGACGTCGATCACCGACACGGTGCCGTCGTCCTTGTTGGCGACGTAGGCGAATGTGCCCGCCGGATTCACCGCGAGACCGCCCGGCAAGTTGCCGACCTTGATCGTCTTGATAACGCAAGGCGGCGTCTGGCCCGCCGTCGCGCAGATCGCCGACGCGCTCGCGTCGATGACCGACACGTTCCCAGGGACAAAGTTCGAGATGTACGCGAACGGCGCGGCCACCGCCGGGAGCGCGGCGGTCAGCAGCAGCGTCAGCGCACCGAAAAGAATTCCGGAAACCTTTCTCGTTCCGGAAAATCCCTTGGGGAGCGGGCACTTAGTCTTCATGTCCTCAGACGAATGCAGCGGCGATGCCACCGATGACAACCGAGAGCGGTCGAGTGGATACGCGCGAAGTTAGCGACGCGCGCGAGTCAGAACGGCAGGACGAAACGGCAGCGACTAACGAAATCCGTCACGTGAATTTGCGGAAAAAGTCAGCCAGTGGCGCGGCGCGGCCGTCGCGAAATTGCGAAGCGTGTCAGCGGCCGCGGCGCCACCAGTGATGCACGAGGTTGTCGACGACCTCGCCGAGCTGGCCGATCGTGCGGCACTCGCGCACGAAGTCGCACGACGGCGCGTAGAGCGGCATCACGCTGTCGCCGATGCCCCAGCCCCACTGACCTTCCGGATTCAGCCAGATGATGCCCTTCACGCGCTCGCGGATCAGCCTGAGTGCCCACGCCTGCGGATCGTTGTAGTTGTTGCGCGCATCGCCGAGCATCAGGATCGTCGTCTTGCGGTCGAGTGAGTCGAGCTCGGTCTTGGTGAACTGGCTGAAGGCGAATCCGAAATCCGATCGGCAGTGATAGTCGACCGGCGCGCTCTTCAGCGCCCACTCGATCGCGCGCTCGACCGGATACGTGTTGAAGGCCTGGGTCACCTCGGCGATCTCCGATACGAACACGTAGGAGCGGACGCGGCTGAAGCACTCCTGCAGGCTCCACACCAGCTGCAGCATGAAGCGCGAAGCGTTGCGCACCGAGTCCGACACGTCGCAGATCGTGATCAGCTTGGGCTTCTCGCGGTACCGGCGCTTGAGGAAAATCTCCATCGGGATGCCGCCGTACTGGAGGCTCTTGCGCGTGGTCCGTCGCGAGTCAAGGCGGCCTTTGTGCTCCTGCCGCTGGCGCAGCGCCAGCGCGTCCTTGATCTTGCGCGCCAGGCGCGCGACCACACTTTTCATCTGCGCGATCTCGTCCGGCGTCAGCGCGAAGAGCGGCTTGTCGGACAGCACTTCGCGCGTGAGCTTCTCGCCCTGACGGTAGGCGCGGCGCTCCAGCTCGCGCTCGACGTGCTGGCGGATCATGCGCTTGAACGCCTCGAGCCGGAGCTCGAGATAGTTCCGGATGCGCGCCAGCTGACCCGGGTCGAGCCCGCGCTCCTCGAGCGCTTTCATGATGCGCTCCAGATCGCCCTCGATCGCCGACCAGTCGAAGTTGTCCGAGATCCGGCGCGAGAAGAAGCCGACCTGCAGGAAGTACATCAGCCGCTCGAGTCCGGCGTTCTGACCGCCGGAACGGATGGCCATCTCCATCTCGCTTCCCTGCCCGCGCATGAGCAGCTCGGTCAGGTCGTCGAGATCCAGGTCCTCGCTGGACATCAGATCGTCGAGCATGTCCTGAACGCGCGGGTCCTCCGGGCCGAGCGCCTTCTTGAGCCCCTCGCCGAGCGCCTGCAGATCGAGGAAGTAGAGATTGAACAGGCGCTCGAAGGTCGGATGATCCCGGTATTCCTTGATCAGGGTCGCGGCGAGCGTGGACTTGAACGTCTCGCGGTCGGCCAGACCGACCTCGGCGCTGGCGGCCAGCGCATCGAGCGCCTCCGAGGGCGAGATGCGGATCTCGGCGCGGCGCAGGTCGCCGATGAACTCGAGGATTCGCTGGTCCAGGGGCTACTCCGCCAGGACCTTGTCGAGCGAGCCCTTGACGCGCTCCAGGTCCTTCTCGTGCTTGACCAGCATCGTCAGGGTCGACTCGACGACGCCGGGATCGAGCTCACGCGCGTTCAGGATCACGAGCGAGCGCGCCCAGTCGAGGGACTCGGAGACCGACGGCAGCTTGCGGAGATCCATCGCACGGATCTTCTGCACCGCGGCGACCACCGAGCGGGCGAGCTGCTCGGGGATCTCCGGCACCTTCAGCCGGATGATCTGCAGCTCGTCCGCGGGCGCCGGAAAATCGATGAAGAGGTGCAGGCAGCGGCGCTTGAGCCCGTCGGAGAGCTCGCGGGCGTTGTTCGAGGTGAGCACGACCAGCGGGATGTGCTTGGCCCGCACGGTCCCGAGCTCGGGCACCGAGACCTGGAAGTCCGACAGCACCTCGAGCAGGAACGCCTCGAACTCGGGCTCCGCCTTGTCGATCTCGTCGACCAGCAGCACCACCGGCTGCTCCGCCTGGATCGCCGACAGGAGCGGCCGCGGCGAGAGGAAGCGATACGAGAAGAACGCGTCTTCCTGGCCGGCGATTTTCGCGACGGCGTCCGGCAGCGAGGGCGCGTCGGCGATGAGCTCGCCGATCCGCTCGCGCAGGAGCTGCGTGTAGAGGAGCTGTTTGGCGTACTTCCACTCGTAGAGGGCCTTGCCCTCGTCGAGCCCCTCGTAGCATTGCAGCCGGATCAGCGGCCGCGATGTGATGTCCGAGAGCGTCTTCGCCAGCTCGGTCTTGCCGACGCCGGCCGGCCCCTCGATCAGTACGGGCCGACCCATGCGCGCGGCCAGGAACACGACGGTGGACACACGGCGGCTCGCGATGTACCGCGCGTCCCTGAACCGTTGCTGGACTTCCTCGACGGACTCGAACATGATGCCTCCCTCGTTCCCCTGAGTTTCGGCCATTGTAGCAGGCATTTCGGCGACCCGAGGCCCCTCGGCCGGACGTGTACAATGCCACATGGCCGACGCCCGCCGCTACCATCGCCTGCAGCTCGTCCTCACGCTCGCCGGCCTCGCGCTCTCGCTGGCCTATCTAGTGGCGCTCATCGCGACGGATGCGAGCCACGCGGTCGCGCGCGGCGCGGCGCGCGTCACCTCTGCGCCGTGGGGCCAGGTTGCGCTGGTCGCGCTCGCGCTCGGCATCGGGCAAGGCGCGCTCGCACTGCCGCTGAAGCTCATCCGCGGCTACTGGCTGCCGCGGCGGTTCGGGCTTCTCCACCAGCCCCTCGCGAGCTGGCTGGCCGATCAGCTGAAGGCCGCACTGATCGGTGGCGCGATCGGCCTGGCCGCCGTGGAGATCGTCTACGCGCTGCTCGTGCTGACCCCGTACTGGTGGCTCGCCGCCGCCGCGGTGTTCTTCGGCGCCCAAGTCGCGATGACCGCCGTGCTGCCGATCTGGATCGTCCCGCTTTTCTACCGTCTGACGCCGCTCGCCGACGGCGCTCTTCGCGATCGCCTGCTGGCGCTCGCGCGTCGCGCCGGCGTCGCGGCGATCGGCGTCTTCGTCGCGGACCAGTCGCGAAAGAGCCGCACCGCCAATGCGGCTGTCGTGGGTCTTGGTCGCACGCGCCGGATCATCCTCTTCGACACATTGCTGGCGGAGTTCTCGCCCGAGGAGATCGAATCGGTCCTCGCCCACGAGCTCGGCCACCACGCCCACGGCGACATGCGACGCGGGCTCGTCGTCAACGGCGTGCTGACGCTCGTCACGACCTGGCTGGCCGCCGTCTCCCTCGACGCGGGCGTCGGGCTGCTCCACCTCTCGGGACCCGCCGACCCGGCCGGACTGCCGTGGCTCCTGCTCGTGGCGATGGCCCTCGGGCTGGTCCAGATGCCGCTCGCGAACGGCTTCTCGCGGTGGATCGAGCGGCAGGCCGACGACTTCGCGCTGGCCACCACCGGCAACCCCTCCGCGTTCGTCGGCGCGATGGAGCGACTCGCCGGGCTGAATCTGGCCGAGCGCCGGCCCAGCCGGCTCAAGGAGATCGTCCTCTATTCGCATCCGGCGCTCGATCGCCGGATCGCGCGCGCACTGGCCACCGCCGTCAACCGAGGAGGTGTCGCATGACCGGCCGCCGCGCCGCGCTCCGCGCGCTCGTGGCCAGAAAGCACGGGCTCGTCGTTCCCGGCGCCTACGATGGCATCTCGGCGCGCCTCGTCCAGGACGCCGGGTTTCCCGCGGTCTACATGACCGGCTACGGCACCGCCGCCTCGCGCCTGGGCTTGCCCGACCTCGGGTTCGCCGGCCTCGGCGAGATGGCCGATCACGCGCGCAATCTGGCCGCGATCCTCGACGTCCCGCTCATCGCCGATGCCGACACCGGGTACGGCAACGCGCTCAACGTGCGACGCACCGTTCAGGCCTACGAGGCGGCGGGCGTGGCCGCCCTCCATATCGAGGACCAGGTAGCGCCCAAGCGCTGCGGCCACCTCGCCGGCCACCAGGTCGTGCCGCGCGGCGAGTTCGCGGGCAAGATTCGCGCCGCGGTCGAGGCGCGAACCGATCCGGAGATGATGATCATCGCGCGCACCGACGCGATCTCGGCCGTCGATCTCGACGAGGCGCTCCGGCGGGGCGAGGCGGCGGTCAAGGCCGGCGCCGACGTGCTGTTCATCGAGGCGCCGCGCAGCGAGGCGCAGGTGGAGCGTGTCGCGCGGGCCTTCGACACGCCGCTCCTCTACAACTACGCGCCCGGCGGTCGCTCGCCGCTCTTGCCGTTCGCGCGCCTGCGCGAGCTCGGGTTCGCCATCATCCTGCTCCCCGTCGACACCTTGCTGGTCGCGGTGCAGGCGATCCGCGGATTCCTCGCCGAGGCCAAGGCGCGCGACGACGTCCGCTCGCTGTCGGATCGCTACATGCCGTTCGGCGAGTTCAACGAACTGATCGGCGTGACCGCGCAGCTCGCGCTGGCCGAGCGCTACCGGGACGACGACCGCTCGGCGACGTAGGCGGCCAGCGCCGGCTCCCACGGCCGCAGGTCGTCCTCGCCGAGCTCGGCCAGGTTGGCGTGGGCGAGCACGGAGTAGGCAGGCCGTCGCGCGCGGGCACCGTACTCCGCGGCGGTCACCGGCGAGAGATCGGCGCTCGCGCCGGCCAGCTCGAGGGCGCGCCGCGCGAACTCGTACCAGCTCACCTGCCCGGCGTTGGTGAGGTGGTAGATCGGGTGGGTGGCCTTCGGCAGTACCCGCCAGAACTTCTTCGCGAGATCGAGCGTGTAGCTCGGGCACAGCACCTGATCGGACACGACGCGAATCGCGCGGCCCTCGCGGGCCAGACGCAGCATCGTCTCGACGAAGTTCCCCTTGCCCTTTCCCTGAAAGCCGGCGAGGCCGAAGAGTCCGCACACGCGAAAGACCACCCCGCGCTCACAGCGCTCGAGTGCCAGGCGCTCGCCGGCGAGCTTCGATTCTGCGTAGACGCTGATCGGCTGCGGCGGATCGGTCTCCAGATAGGGCGTGCGCTTGCCGCCATCGAACACGTAGTCGGTCGAGAAATGAACGAGCCGCGCGTCCACCGCCTGGCAGAACGCGGCGAGCGTGCCGACCGCCTCGGCGTTCAGCGCGAAGGCGCTCGGCCCGTCGTCCTCGGCGCGGTCGACCAGGTTGTAGGCCGCGGTGTTGATCACGCAGGTCGGTCGCAGCGCTTCCAGGATCGATCGCGTGCGGTCGGCGTCGCGAATATCGACGTCACGCGTGCTGAGCGGCACGAGCTCGCCGGGCTGATCGAAGGTCCTCACGAGATCGGTGCCGAGCTGACCGGTCGCGCCGATGATCACGTAGCGCTCGCCGGACGGCTCGCGGCGCGGAGAGCCCGCCACGTCAGCTGGAGCCGGTCGAGATCGCCAGTGCGACGAGGTGATCGAGATGCCGGATGTCGAACGGCTTGGGGATATACGCGAAGACCCCGCCGCCCAGCGCCTCGGCGGCGGCGCGCGTGTCGGCGTTGGCCGTGATCATGATGATCGGCACGTTCACGCCGAGCCCGCGAATCTGCTTGAGCAGCTCGAGTCCGCCCATGCGCGGCATGTGCATGTCGAGAAGGATCAGATCGAACTTGCCGCGCAGAAGGACGATGAGCGCCTCCGCGCCATCCTTCGCCGCCTCGGTCTCGTACGAGTTCTCGTGGCGGAATTGCCGGAAGAAATCCCGGAGGACCTCGACTACGGGCGGCTCATCGTCGACGATCAGAACTCGCTTGGTCACTCAACCCAGTATATGACAGCGTCGGCGAAGTTTACGATTCGCGCCGCGGATTCCACCGGGCGCCTCGGAAACTGCCCGTGCGGCAAGCGTGCCGACGGTGGCACGAAACGTGTACGTGGCCCAGGGCCACTGTGCTTTCTCACCTGTTCACCCGCCCATCGACGACCCGCCCCCTTGTGGCCGTGAGACGATTTCCGCGATGAACAGGACGCCCGAGCGCCGCCGGCACCCGCGATTCCCTGTCTCCTGGCCGGTACGGCTGTGGATCGACGACGAGCCCCTGCTCGGCCGCGTCGAAGACGCCAGTCGCAACGGCCTCTGGATCACGGTCGCGCCGACGGCGGCGCTGCGGCTGGGCAAGGTCTGCTGGGTCGACGTCCTGAGCGACGAGCTCGGATCCTTCACGGTCGCCGGCGAGGTCCGGCACGTCACGGGCCGCCGGATCGGGCTCGAGACGATGCGCCCCGTTCCGATCGCCGATCACGAGGAGCGCTGACCGCGTCGCGAGCCCGCGCTTGCCGAGCGGCCAGGCGGGCCGGCGCGCGGTCGGGCACACGCCGCCGGGTGGTATAGTTGGCCGCTGGCGAAAACGCTGATTCCGCACTCCCAGGAGAGTTGACATGACCGCCCTCAAAGACGCCATCGCCGCAGCGATCGACCGCCTTGGCGACGACCTCGAGAGCCTCTCGCGCCGGATCCACGACAACCCCGAGCTGTGCTTCCAGGAGGTCAAGGCGGCCGGCTGGCTCACCGACTTCCTGGCCGCCCAGGGCTTCAAGGTCGAGCGCGGCCTGGCCGGCGTCGAGACCGCGTTTCGCGCCACGATCGAGACCGGCGAGGGCCCGACGATCGCGATCATGTGCGAGTACGACGCGCTGCCGTCGATCGGCCACGCCTGCGGTCACAACGCGATCGCGACGGCCGGGGCCGGCGCGGGCGCGGGCCTCGCGGCGGTCCGCGATCGCCTGCCCAAGGGTCGCATCCACGTCGTCGGTACGCCGGCCGAGGAGGGCGGCGGCGGCAAGGTGAAGCTGATCCAGGCCGGCGTCTTCAAGGACGTGGATGCCGCGATGATGGTCCACGGCTTCGATCAGTGGGTCGGCCACATGGACCTGCTCGGGATCGTGCGGGTCGCCTTCGAGTTCACGGGCAAGGCGGCCCACGCCTCGGCCGATCCGTGGGAGGGCGTCAACGCGCTCGACGCGGCGGTGCAGACCTACAACAACGTGAGCATGCTGCGCCAGCAGATGCGCCCGGACTCGCGCATCCACGGGATCATCACCTCCGGCGGCGCGGCGCCGAACATCATCCCGGAGTTCGCGTCGGCGATGTTCTACGTACGCTCGATCAACCTCGACTACATGTGGGAGCTCCAGAAGCGCGTGATCGCCTGCGCCGAGGGCGCCGCCAAGGCCACAGGGTGTGGGGTCAAAGTGATCGCCCACAACGACACCGTGTACGAGCCGATGAAGCGCAACGCGACCCTCCTCGACATCTATCGCGCGAACCTCGGGGCGCTGGGCGTGGTCGAGGCGCCACCGCTGGTCGATCGGGTTGGCTCGTCGGACGTCGGCAACGTGAGCCAGATCATTCCGACGATCCAGCCACTGATGAAGATCGCGCCGGACAACACGCCGATCCACTCGCGCGCCTTCGAGGCGGCCGCCGTGAGCCCGCAGGCGCGCACCGGCACCCTCACCGCGGCCAAGGCGATGGCGATGACGACGCTCGATCTCTTGAGCGATCCCGGGCTGGTGAAGCGGGCGCAGGACGAGTTCGAGAGGATGAAGTGAGCGCGCCCGCGGACCTGAAGCAGAAGGTCGCCAGCGCGGTCGATCGGCTCGCCGACGACCTCGAGGCGCTGTCGCACAAGATCCACGACAACCCCGAGCTCTGCTTCAAGGAAGAGAAGGCGCACGCCTGGCTCACCGAGTTCCTCGAGAAGCACGGCGCCCGGGTCGAGCGAGGCGTCGGCGGCTTGCCGACGGCGTTCCGCGCGACCATCGAGGGCACCGGCCCCGGCCCCACCATCGCGATCATGGCCGAGTACGACGCGCTGCCCTCGATCGGTCACGCGTGCGGTCACAACGTGATCGCGACCGCCGGCAGCGGGGCCGGCGCGGCACTCGCCGTGGCGCTCGGCCGGCTGCCGTTCGCGGGCCGGATCCAGGTGATCGGCACGCCCGCCGAGGAGGGCGGCGCCGGCAAGGTGCGGCTGATGGAAGCCGGTGTGTTCAGGGACGTCGACGCCGCGATGATGATCCACGGCCGCGGCGGCACGCAGGTCTGGCGGCCGTCGCTCGGCATCATCAAGGTCGAGGCCGAGTTTTACGGCAAGGCCACCCACGCCTCGTCGTGGCCCTGGCGCGGAGTGAACGCGCTGAACGCGGTCATCCAGCTCTTCGTCGGCCTCGACCAGATGCGCCAGCAGCTCCGGACCGACGCGCGCGTGCACGGCATCATCGTCAAGGGCGGCGACCAGCCGAACATCATCCCGGAGTACACGCGAGCCGACTTCTATCTGCGCGCGCTCACCAAGGACTACTGCCAGGAGCTCCTGCGCCGCTTCACCGCCTGCGCCGAGGGCGCGGCCGCGGCGACGGGATGCCGGACCGAGGTGACCGCCGAGCCGACCATCCACGATCCCCTCAAGGCGAACCCGACGATGGCCGATCTCTTCGCCAGGAACCTCGGCGTGATCGGCTTCCCGGAAGATCCCGACGACGGCGAGGCCGGCTTCGGCTCGACCGACTGCGGCAACGTGAGCCAGGCGCTGCCGACGATCCATCCGTACATCCGCATCTCTCCCGACGGCGTGCCGGGGCACTCGCGCGAGTTCGCGGAGTGGGCGCGCTCGCCGATCGCGCGCGCGGGCATGGTGGCCGGCGCCAAGGCGCTCGCCCTCACCGCGCTCGATCTGCTCGCGGCGCCCGACAAACTCGAGGCGGCCAAGGAGGACTTCAAGCGATGAGAGTACTGGCGATCGCCCTGATCATCGTGGTGCTCGGCTTTGCCGCGGCGCCTGCCGGCGAGATCTCGCTGCGCATCGTCAACGTCGTCACGCCGCAGGACGTGAAGATCTGGGAGCCGACGTCGATCACCGCGAAGAAAGGCGACACCGTGGTACTCCAGCTCGTCAACCGCCACGCCGACGAGCACGGCTTCGAGATCGCCGCGTACGGGATCAAGGAAGTCGTCGCCGGCGAGAAGACCTCGAACGTGAAGTTCACCGCCGACAAGGCGGGCATTTTCCCGATCAAGTGCCATCTGCACCCGGCGCACGTGTCCGGGCAGCTGATCGTCCTCGAGTAGCACCGTTGGCCCGTCCCGGGGCGCTCGCCCTGGCCGCCGCGGTCTTCGGGCTGGCGGCGAGCGCCTCGGGACAGCCGGCCGATCGCGCGGTCGGCGAGCGCGTCTTCCGTGACAACTGTGCGGTCTGCCACGGCGCCGGCGGCGACGGCCAGGGCATGGCCGCTCACCACTTCAAGAGTCAGCCCCGCGATCTCACCAAGGGTCGATTCAAGTTCCGTTCGACGGCGTCCGGCCAGATCCCGACCGACGTCGACCTGACTCGTACCATCGTCCAGGGCATCCCCTCGACCGGCATGGTCCCGCAGAATCACCTGAGCGAAACCGAGGTACAGGCGGTGATCGCGTTCGTGAAGAGCCTGTCGCCGCGCTTCGCGGGCACACCGCCGCCGAAGGTCGTGACGATCCCCGCGGCACCGGCGTCGTCGCCCGAAGCCGTCGAGCGCGGCGCGAAGGTCTACGTGAAGGGCGAATGCGCCGAGTGCCACGGCAAGGAGGCGCGCGGCGACGGGCCCTCCGCCAAGGATCTGGCGATCAAGCCGCCGGACCTCACGCGGCGTCCGCTCAAGAGCGGGCCGACCGCGCGGGACATCGTGCGCACACTCCTGACCGGCCTGGACGGCACGCCGATGCCGTCCTATTACCAGGTGCTCGAGGACGAGGAGCTGTGGGACCTCGCGTACTGGCTCGCGTCCCGAGGCGGCGCGCCCGAGACGACCGACGACGAGCGCGCCGGCTGGCACGTGGTGCAGATGCACCAGCGGCGCGGCCGCTAGGCCGTCTCGCCTCCGTTCGCGCGCGCGTAGGTCAGGGAGTGATGGGCCAGCAGGCGGCCGCCGACGCCCACGCTCTCGGCGACGCCGTACACGAGCCGCCGGCCGAGCTTCACCACGCGCGCCGTGCAACGGAACGGCTCGCGCCGCGCGGCTCCCAGGAACGCGCTCGTCATGCCGGCCGTCACCGAGCCGTCGCGCGCGCCCAGGCGTGTCATGATCGCCAGCCACATCGCGACGTCCGCCGCGGCCATGAACACCTGACCGCTGACGATCCCGCCGGGGCGCTCGAACGCCTCCTGAAAGGGAACGTCGAGCGTGCACTCGCCTTCGGCGAGTGCATGCAGGCGCAAGCCGAGCGCGCGCGTGAACGCGACCTCCTCGAGCAGGCGGCGCAGCTCGGACTGGGACGCGGCGAGCGCCATGGCTAGCGGCCCAGTGCCGCCTGGACCTTCTTGGCCTGCTTGAGATGGTCGATGACGTGCAGCCGCCACACGATCGCGTAGGCCTTCCAGTCGAGATCCTCGATCCAGTGCAGCGGGACGAGCCGGCCGTCCGAAGCCGGCACGTTGACGACCATGACGATCGGCGCGCGCGCGGCGGTCGTGAAATCGGCCGGCGCCGCCGCGAGAGTCTTCAGTATTTCGCCGTGGACGCGGGCGAGCTCTTCGCGAAGCCAGGGCCAGGGCCGCTGCAGCGGCGCCTTGGACGTAAGGCTCGCCGGGATCGCCTCTCCGGGCGGCCGGCGCCCAGCCAGGAGGCACCACAGCTCGTCCAACCCCGGCCGGTGCGTTTCGACCAGGTGGTCCACGATCTCCTGGATGGACCATTCGCCGGGGATCGCGGCCCGCGCGGCCGCTTCGGCGGAGATGGGCCGGAGAAACGAGTCCAGCGCGCCGAACGCGTCGGCGATGCGCTCGTGGATCGCCGAAGCGGGCAGCGCGGTGCCCCTGGTCGCGAAGTATTCGCGCGCTCTGGCCTTGGCCTGCGCGATCACGTCGGCATCGATCGGCGCTGTCGAATTCATGACACCTCCCGCGCGAGATACCGCATGACCGCCTCGCCGCAGAATCGCGTCGCCTCCGCGACGCCAAACGCGGCGGGGTCGAACGTGAGCTGGAGCGAGACGCCGTCGACGAGCCCGAGGATCACCGCGGCCGCGCGGAGGACCTGCACCCGGCGAAAGTCTCCCGCCCGGATGCCCTGCGCCACGACGGCGCCGATGAGTCGCCGCATCCGCTCATAGAGCGCGGCGTTGATCTCGCGAAGGCGCCGATCGTGCATCATCTCGCCCCAGAACTCGACGAACACGACCCAGAAGGCGCGCTCCTCGACCGCCAGCCTGAGACACGCACCGATCAGCGCCTGCAGCCGTGCTCGCGCGCCGCGCTCCCCGCGCGCCTGGGCCGCGGCCACCCGGCGATCGAGATCGGCCGTGACCGTCTCGAGCGCGGCGACCAGGATCGCCCGCTTGTCCGTGTAGTAGTAGTGCAGGATCCCCTGGCTCACCGCGGCCTCGCGCGCGACGTTCTTCATCGTGAGTCCGGAATAGCCGTCGCGCGCGAGACAGCGGATCGTGGCGCGCACGATCTCGGCGCGCCGGAGGGGCGCCACACCGCGCTTGGGGCTCATCGCCGTCCGTCCATTGAGCCTGTTATCTTGATTGGCCGACCAATTATCTTTGACCGCACCGGCCGCGTCAAGCGCTCGGGGATGGGCAGCGGCCAGGCTAGGCGGAGCCGGCGCGGCGGCGCTCGGCCGCGCGCTCGGCCTCGAGCCGCTCGAGCTCGACCGCCGAGTGATCCGCGAACGTCATCGCCGCGGCGATCGCCGGATGGCGCTCGCCGATCAGCCGATGCATGGTCTGGCAGATGCGCCGGTAGGACGGATGGCCCTGCGGCGTCGTCCTGAGCTCGATCACGTGCATCGCCTCGCGCGCGTTCATGTCCATGTAGAAGCGCACGCGATAGGCCATCGCAACCGCGTACGACGCGACCTCCGGCAGGCCGGCCATCTCGATCGCGTCGTGCAGCGCGGCCGATTCGGAAGCCACGCTTCGCCAGTCGGCGGCGGCCCCGGCTTCGGCGATCGCGTCGGGCACGACGTACCCGTGACGGGGCGTGAGCCGCTGCCACTCCAGGGTGAGCAGTCGATGCCGCTGCAGATCGCGGAAGGCGCCGTAGTCGGCGAGCACATCGAATCGATAAGCCGTGCGCTCGAACGCCCGGCCAGGTCGATGACGGCGGTTCAGCCGCTTGCCGACGTACGCCGCCAGTACGGCGGTGCGCTCGTCCGGCGTCATGCGACGCGCGATCTCGAGCAGGTCGGCGTCGGGGCGGCTCGAGGCGGCATAGAGCGCGGCCGCGACGACCTTTGCCTCACCCTCGGGATCGTAGTCGGTCAGCGTGACCTCGGCGGGCGCCGACGCCGAGGCCTCGATCCCGCGGCTTGCGCTCACGCCCTCTCGCTCCAGTAGCCGGTGCGCCACCTCGCGGATTTCCCGGCGCGTCTCGTCGAAGTATGCCGACCAGACGCCGCCGCGCTCGTGCACGTCGACACGCCGGAGAAACGCGGGGATCACCTTGCGGAGCTCGACCAGCATCAGCTCGGCGTAGTCGCGCACCTCGCGCAACGGATGCGCGCGCATGCGGAGCAGCAGATGCTCGTACGCCTGGCCGGTGCCGTAGATGCCTACGTTGGAGGTCGTCGCGGCCGGCAGCATCCCGCGCAAGGTATCGAGCGCCTTGGCGCGAATGGTCATCCGGTAGACGCCCTCGGATTCGGCCGGGTCGCGCGGGAACTTCTTCTCGTAGAACTCGCGCAGCTTCGGCAGCCACGCACGGTAGAGATCGAAACACCGATCCAGCGTCGCGACGTAGCGCTCGCGGAGCGCGCCGGCGAGCTCGGCAGGCACGTGATAGCGGTAGCGCCCGTCCGGACGGTCGTCGTAGGGAATGTAACGCGTCGATTGCTCGAGATAACCCATCAGCCGGCCCCACTCGAGCACCTTGGTCAGGATGTTCGACGCGCCTTCGCAGGCCAGGTGCACACCGCCGAGCTGGGCGACCGAGTCGTCTCCGTACTCGACGAATACGCGCTCGAAGAGCTGCTCGGCGCGCCGGGTGCCGGCATCGGCCTGGGCGGCGCCGCGCGCGGCCGCGGA